>ERZ869936.1124-NODE-1124-length-20550-cov-5.111881_pt1 | contig 20550 bp, 15 predicted proteins | sample MGYA00520876_ERZ869936 | MGnify/ENA primary metagenome ERZ869936 (study PRJEB32218, sample SAMN09650985) | biofilter metagenome | isolation source: enrty point of leading RO module | place: Saudi Arabia: Thuwal, RO plant located on Red Sea | collected 2016-02-17 ...
TCGTCGATGACGCTGATGATCCGCGAGATCTGCTCGGACGAATTTTCGATCTTGCTCATCGCCTCGACGGCCTGCTGGACGACGGCGCCCGAGGCTTCGGCGTTCTGGCGCGCCCCGTTCACGACATCGTTGGCCTGCTTGGCGCCGTCGGCCGCCGATGCGACGGACGCCGTCAGTTCCGAAATGGCGGCCGCGGTTTCCTCCAGCGTGGCCGCCTGTTGTTCGGTGCGGCGGGACAGGTCATCGGCCGCGCCGGAAATGTTGTCGGCCTCGCCCAGTATCGTGGCGGCGCCTTCGACGACGTCGAGCAAGGCGGCATCCAGCGCCTCGGCGGCGGCGTTGAAATCGTGACGCAGCGCTTCGTATTCGGGCGACAACTGTTCGGTGATCCGGGCCGCAAGATTGCCCTGAGACAGATCGGCCAGCGCCTTGCGCAGGTTTTCGACAACCCTTTGCTGCTCGGCGGCCATGCGTTCGGTCTCGGCCGCGGCGGCGGCCAGTTTTTCTTCGGCATCGGTGATGTCGCGGCCAAGAAACACATGACCGTTCACCTTGCCATGAGCATCGGTCGTGGGCGAGAGCGAGCCGTCGAGGAGGCGGCTGGCGGAGCCGATCTCGCCGCGGAAGCGCTGCACGATCGCCTGGGTCTCCTTCAGCCGAGCGCCAAGACCTTCGCCCGATTCTGACATGAGTGCCTGTTGAAGCCTGACGTCGCCGGTCTGTTCCGGCTGCAACCCGAATGCAGATGCGAAGGCCCGGTTCATCGTGCGCAGCCGTCCATCGGACCCGAAATCGGCACGAAGCTGCGCCGCCTCGAGGGCGTGCAATATGGCGTAGGTCTTGGTGAGTTCGGTCACGTCCTGCCATTCGACGACGTAACCCTCGATCGCGCCGCCGCCGCCACGAACTGCGTTGATGCGCAGTTGCAGGGTTGCTTCGCCGACCTGGATACGCGCCTCGTGCGGAAACGAGACCGACGCCATACGCTCGCGCGTGGCGGGCGCGTTGGTGTGAAAGATATCGACATTGGTGCCCTCGAGGTTCTCGGGATCGATGTTGCCGAAACGTGCGCGGAAATTGTCGATCTGGGATCGCAGCAGGGCGGCGAAGGCGGGATTGGCGCTGGTGATCTTCATGTCGGCGTCGGCCATGATCATCGCCGAGGACGAGGCCATGAAGCCGGTGCCCTTCATCGCCGAATCGCGACGGACTTCCTCGGCTTCGGCGAGTTGGCTGCACAACCTTTGCAGAGATTGCGCGACCCTGCCGATTTCGTCGCCGCGCGCCGTATCCTCAACCTCGGACGACAAGTCGCCGTCGGCGAGGGTGCCGGTTCGTGCGATGATGCGTTTCAGGGGGCGGGACAGCGTGAAGTGCAGAAGGAGCGCCGTCAGACACATCATGCCCAAAAGAACCGCGCCTGCGAGAATGTTCTGTTTCCGGGTCTGTTCCGCGATGCCCACCAGAAACGGCTCGGGCGTCCATTGAACGGCCAGGGCCCCGACGACCGTGTTCTCGGGCCCGAAGGTTATCGGAATGGCATCGAGGAAACCGTCGTTGGCAATGACCGGTTCACCGCTTCGGACGGATGCCGCGGCGCTTTCGCGAAGGTCGTTGGCAACGGAGGCATCTGAGCCGGCACTTGTCAGGACCGCACCCTCGGCATCGACGACAACGATCCCGACGATCTTGTTTCGACCGCTTTCCAGAAGCTGCTGAACGCGCAGGTCGATGTCCTCGACCTTGCGGAACCGGACGGCGCCCGCCAGGCCGCCTGCGGCGAGATGGGTTACTTCCGAGCCCAGGACGCGAATGCCTTGTTCGGCTACGGATTGGCTGGTTCTTTGCGACATGAACGAGATGACTCCGGCCAGCGCGACCGAAACGAGTGCGATCACCGCCAGCACCTTGATGAAAAGGGGCAGGGCGAGGAGATTCTTCCGACCGGACATCGATGAGTACCTTTTCTGAGGATGTGTGATTACATCAGCGATTCGACATCGACGCCGACCGTCATCGCGCCGATCGGCTGCCCGGTTGCCGGGTCCACGATGGTCAGAGAGACCTGACCCTGATAGCGCTGGGTCGAGTCGTCGAATTCAACGTCGCCGATGTGGACCGCGCCGACGCCGACTCCATGGGTTTCTGTGAACTTCGCTTCGTCGCCCTGCCAGCAATCGGAGGTCACGTCGCTTGCCGCGACATTGAGGCCGCGGGCGTCCATGACGAAGATTTCCGTGATCGCCCCCTGGGACGACGCGACCTGTTCGCGAAGGAAATCGGAGGCCGTGTTCGTCAGGACGGGCGTGATCGTGGGCGTGTCGGCGGCCCCGACCTCGGCCCGCCAGGCCTGATCCAGCGCGTCGATCTGCGCCTGATCGTAGGCGGTGGTGCGCGCATTCTGTTCGGTGATCGCCCGGACCAGCACATCCGACTGCGCCCAGCGGCCGATCTCGTCGTCATAGAATGCGCGCATCAGGGGCTCGAATTCGTTCGCCGTTGCCGGGGCCGACATCAGCGCAATGAGGGTGGCGGAGCTGTATAGAAACTTCATCTGGGTTCCTCCTGGGGAATGGTCTGAGGATTTCGGTGCATGACCGCCTCTAGCCCAGCATTCTTGCCACGCGATTAATTTCGGTCGCCCAGCTTCGGAATTGCCGGTCTCGGCTGGTCTGAGGCCCCGTGGCAGAGGTGCCGGAAGGCAGCAGTGGTTCCGTGCCGTCGCCGGAATGCCTGGTTCGGGCTTTGACTGGATTGCGGATGCGCATAGTGTCGCCGGAAAAGGCGGTGCGGCCATGAGCGCGCGCCAGAACAGAGGCCTGGGCAATGAAGTTGATCGTGCAGATTCCCTGCCTGAACGAAGCGCGCGACATCGGGTCGGTGATCCGGGCCGTGCCGCGGTCGATCGAGGGCGTCGATCGGGTGGAGGTTCTGGTGATCGACGACGGGTCGTCGGATGGGACCGCCGGGCTGGCGGCCGAGGCGGGCGCGGATCATGTGGTGGTCAACAAGAAGACGCTGGGCCTGGCGCGGACGTTCCAGAAGGGGATCACGACCGCGCTGTCGCTGGGAGCCGACATCATCGTGAACACGGATGGCGATGGGCAGTATGCCGGCCAGTCCATCGCCGATCTGGTCGGGCCCATCGTGCGCGGCGAGGCCGACATCGTGGTCGGAGACAGGAAGCCCGGCGAGAACCGCGAGTTCTCGGGCTCGAAACGGACCTTGCAGCGCGTCGGCAGCGCCGTGGTCAAGACGCTGGCCTCGATCGACGTGCCGGACGCGGTCTCGGGTTTTCGCGCCTACAGCCGCGAGGCGGCGATGCGCACGACGGTCTTCACCAAGTTCAGCTACACGACCGAGACGCTGATCGCTGCGGGCAACAGCGGTCTGGTCGTGGCCTCGGTTCCGGTCGTGACGAACAAGGTCGAGCGGCCGTCGCGGCTGTTCAATTCGGTGCGGTCCTTCGTCTTGCGCCAGATGGTGACGATCCTGCGAAGCTTCGTCATGTATCGGCCGCTCAGGGCCTTCATGCTGTTGGGGTTCGTCATCCTGATCGTCGGGCTGATCCCCTTCGTCAGGTTCCTGTACTTCTATGTCTCGGATGGCGGCGAGGGCCACGTGCAATCGCTGGTCATCGGCGGTGCGTTGCTGGTTTGCGGCTATATCACGTGCCTGGTGGCACTGCTGAGCGACGTGGTCGCCACGAACCGGCGGCTGGAGGAGGAGATCATCACGATCCTGCGCCGGATGGAGCATGACAGGCAGGGCCATGAGTGACACGCGGTCCGGTCTGCCGCCGGGTATCGTTCTGGGCGCACTTCTCTATGCCGGAATGCTCTGGCTGGCCGGCGTCTGGACGACGGGGCCGCATATCGGCGGGTTTCTTTACAACTACTATTACCTGGGTCTGGTTGACGGCTCGCTGAGCGTGCCTGCCCAGATCGCCGGGCTGGAAGGGTTCTATGACGCCGAGGGGCGGGCCTATATGTACCATGGGGTCGGGCCCCTGATCACGCGAGCTCTGGCCTGGCCGTTTGTGGATCTGACGGCGGTGGACCTGCGGGTGCCGACGATCTGGCTGTTCGCGACGCTTGGCTCGGCTGCGTTCTATGCGGCGGCGCTTTCGTTCACGCAGGGTGTCCGGCCCGATGGCAGAGGCCCCGGCCTGCTGATCTGGCTGATGGTCTGGGGGCTGGCGCCGGGGTTCATCCTGGCCGCGAACGGGTCGTTCTATCACGAGCCGATGGCCTTCGCCTTCGCAATGGCGGGCGCGGGGGTCTTGTGCCTGTGGCGGCTGGTCGAGAGCGATTTCCGGGGCTGGCCCTGGCTGATCGGGTTGGCCGTGGCGGGCGCGCTGGCGGTGCACGGGCGGCCGCATGTGGCGGTCGGGCTATACCTGGCGGCGGTACTGGTGTCGCTGGCGATGTTGTGGCGGCTGCGCGCGCGGGCGCTGGTGCCGGTCGGGCTGGCGATGGGATTGCTGCTGATCTCGGGCCTGGCCTATCTGCAATTGAACGCGCTGAAGTTCGGCTCGGCGACCGAGATCACCGGCACGGTGTCGGACGCCTCGGCACGGACGGTCTATGGCTTCCTTTACTGGGGGTGGGAGCCGCCGGATCACCCGCGCTTCGCCTCGCAGGAAACGCACGGGGATTTCATGGCGGGGCGCATCCTGCCGAACCTCTTTTTCTACGGCGTGTCGATGGGGGGCGAGGCGACGATTGGACTGTATCGCCGGATGACCGCCGACATGGGGCATATCCGGATCGAATCGCCGGTGATCGGTTTCGGACTGTTCTGGCTCACCTGGTGCATTTTGGCGGTGATGTCAGCGGTGCGGCGCGGCGGTCCGCGGGCGTTTCTGTGGCTGGGTCTTGCCGCCACGCTACCCGGTGCGCTGGTGATGTTGGCCTACACGACGATCACGATGCGCTACCGGATCGAGGTCTGGCCGGTGTTGTTCGTCCTCGGGATCGTTGCCTTTCGCGGACTTCTGGATCGGGCGGGCGAAGATCGCGAGGCGCTGTCGCGCATGCTGCGCAGTCTCTGGATCGCGTCGGTCGCGGCGCTGGGGGTCAGTTTGCTGAACGTCTATGTCTATCATGACGTGTTGAACTGGGACTGGGGCACGGCGATGCGGTCCTACGAGGATTGCGCGGCCATGGTGCGCGCGCACCCGGGTCTAGGCGCCGACAAGGTGGCGTCGATCTGTGTGCTGGACGTGCCGGGCGGATAGGCGTCAGGCGCGCGGGCCGGGCCAGAGCGCCGCGACGAGGCTGGCCAGAAGCGCGAGAGTGCGGTGCAGTGCCAGCGCGAGGAAGGCGGCGGCGGGCGCGATGCCGGTCAGCGTTGCGAGCGCGGCGGCGATGCCTTCGCCGATCCCGAGACCGGCGGGCACGATGGTGACGACCGAGCCGAGCGTGCCCGACACCGAGACGATCAGCGCCTCGATCAGGGTTCCGGGTTCGGACAGGGTGCGGAGCGCGAGGTAGACCGACACGCCGCTGGCGGCCACCGTTCCCAGCCGGATCGCGATGATCGCCGCGGTCAGCGGCAGCCCCGCCGTGCGGTGGATCCGCCAGGCGAAGACCAGCGTGCCGATCAGACCCGCCACGATCAGGGGAAGCGCCTGTGGTGTGCCCAACAGATATAGCGCCGAGGCGGCGACCAGGACGATCAGCGCCAGCGACAGAAGCGCAGTCACGGTGACGATACGCGCCGCACGCCCCAGGTCGGCCCCGGCGCGCATCAGCGCCGCGCCCCGCACCAGAGCGCCGCCCGGTAGGGGCAGGATTTCGGCGAAAGTCGCATAGCCCACGGCGCGGGCGGCGGGCATCAGACCGCTATCGGCCCCCACCGCCAGGCCGGACAGCCTGAGCGTGATTGCCGACAGCGCCACGATGGCGGGTTGGACGAACAGTAGATTGATGAGAAGTGGCGTGGTCTCGATATCGGCCCAACCGATGTTCAGGCGGCTGACCGAATAGGCGACGCCCCCGATCAGGATCACCGCGCCGAGGATTGTGGCGGCGGTCCGTTGCGCGGGCGTGAGTTTCGGAAGCGACGGCAGGGTCATTGCGAGTGCCCGCCGGCGCCCGCGTAGGCGGCGAGCGTATCGTCGGCGACCCGGTTCCACGAATAGAAGGACGTTGCCGTCTGCGAAGCGTGGTCTGTGAAGGCGCGCCGCTCGCCGGTTGTCCAGGCGATCACGCGTTCGATGGCGGCGACCCAGGCGTCGGCATCTCCGGCGGGCAACGTCACGCCGGTCTGGCCGTCGCGAACCGCTTCGACGAGGCCGCCATCGTCGGACGCCAGCACGACGCCTCCAGCGGCGGCGGCTTCGACGGCGACAAGACCGAAGCCCTCGAACTCGCGGGTGGGGACCTTGATGTTCGGCACGATGACGGCCAGAGCGCGGGCATAGGCGCGGGCCAGGTCGGCCTGATCCAGATGCCCGAGATGTCGGACGCGTGGATGGTCGAGCGCGCGCGCCTCGGACCGATCCCAGATCGGACCAGCGACATCGAGCCCGATATGGGGCGGCAGCCGGTCCAGCACGATATCGACGAACCATCTGAGCCCCTTGCGAGGAGTCAGCCTGCCCGAGAACAGCAATCGCCCGAGGTCTGGTTCGACATCCTGACGGATGAAATCGGTGGCAAGCGGCACGACACGAGTGCGGGCGAAGCCGAAACTGCGTGCGGCGGTCTCGGTCGCGGATGAGTTAGCGATGACGGACGGCCTGCGCAGAAGCCGTGCGCCCAGGCGCAGGTAGGCGCCATAGGCGCGGCCCTTCAGTGTGCCACGGGCGGGATAGGCGACATCGGTGCCGTGGGCCGACAGAACCACGGCTGCCCGGCCGGGCAGAAGCGCAAGCGGCCAGCTGGCCATGTCGCAGATGTGGATGACATCGGCATCGCGGTGCCGGAGAAGACGTCTGAACCAGGCGGTCGCCCCGAAGACGATCAGCGACGCCGCGCCGGGCGGCTGGCCGTTATCGCGCCCCGGCAGAACGACGGTGACCAGTTCCGTCCGCTCGCGCAATTCGTCGGTCAGGCGCAGGGCGTAGGTTTCCATTCCGCCGACGGCGGGCGGCCACTTGCGCGACAGAAAGACGACCTTGGGCTTCGTCAAGTCGGGGGGTCCTGCGGGTGACTGCTCTTGCGTGTTCTTGGCGGCGAGTGTCCCGAAGTTGCGCGCGCTTGCCAAGAGCGGATCGAAGATTCGGCTTAGGTGGGCGCGACGAGCTTCTGCATGGGCGGCTTCTCGGGCTCGTCAATTGCCTGGATGATCGCGCGCGCCAGGAATTGACCTGCCTCGATGACGTTTTCCTCGATGACCATGATCTCGCGGCGGAAGTCCTTGAGGAACGGCAGGGATTCCTTTGAAATCATGTCCAGATCCGCGCCGATGATGCGGCCCGCGGCTTCGGCCCCCAGCGTGGCGGCGACGGCGGACGGGACCGAGGCGGTCATGATCGCATCGACTTCGGGGTGTCGTTCCAGATGCGCGCGCGTCGCAGCGCGCACCTGCGCCGACGGCGAGTCGCTGGACGCTTCTTTCAGAACATGGACCTTGAGGTTGGCCCGGGCGCCCGCTTCAGTCGCGCCTCTGATCATCTCGAGCGCATAGTTCTGGTCCTGCGGCGGTGCGACCAGCAGCATGTCGCGCCGCCCGCGCGCGGCAAGGCGGCCCACCGCCAGGCGGCCGAAGGCGGAGTTGTCGAAGTCGTAATAGGGGGCAGTCTCGCAGTCGGTCGTGCGGCCATGCATGGCGAAGGGGATCTTGCGGTCGCGCAGAAACTGGATGCGGGGGTCGCGGGGCTGGATGCGGTTCAGAACCACACCGTCCGCCGAGCCTGTCCGCGCGATATAGCGCACCGGCGCTACCGGGTCTTCGTCGGGGAAGTAGGGCGTGATGATCACGTGATAGGCGGTCTCGCGCAGTTCGCTGGCGATGGCGGTGATCAGGCGCGACGCGTGGCTCATCACGTCGTCTTCGGTCCGCAGGATCAGGGCGATCACGTTGGTCTTGCCGGTCCGAAGGCGCAGGCCCGCGCGATTGGGACGATAGCCCAACTGGTCGGCCAGTTCGCGCACCCGCCGTTTCGTGTCGCGGCCGATGTCGGGCGCGTCGCTGAGCGCGCGCGAGACGGTCGGAACGGCCAGGCCGGAGATGCGGGCAATCGTCTTGAGCGTCGGGCGTTCGCGTTCGCCCGGTTCCAGAAGCGCCTGCAATTTCCGTTCGTCGACCATCGCGCCATTCGATTCGAAATCCACCGGCGAGCGCTGCCAAAACCGCGTCTCGCCCGCCGGTGATTCATACAGAGTTATCAGGAAAAACTGGAAAACAACTAGCTTGATTATGAAATCTAAAACGATTTAAGCTGCCCGGAAACGATTTAGATAACAGGGAGGACTACCACATGAAATCAATCAGGACGATGTTGGCCACAACCGCCATCTGCGCGGCCGGGGCCGCGCACGCAGTGGACCTTGAGGTCACGCACTGGTGGACGTCCGGCGGCGAAGCGGCTGCTGTTGCGGAATTCGCCAAGGCCTTCGACGCGACCGGCAACACGTGGGTCGACGGCGCCATCGCGGGCTCGGGCGGAACCGCGCGGCCGATCATGGTCAGCCGCATCATCGGCGGCGACCCGATGGGAGCGTTTCAGTTCAACCACGGCCGTCAGGCCGAGGAGCTGATCGAAGCCGGTCTTCTGCGCGACCTGACCGACATCGCCGAGGCGAACAACTGGCGCGACGTGATCTATCCGTCGTCGCTGCTGGACAGCTGCACCGTCGATGGCCGCATCTACTGCGTGCCCGTGAACATCCACTCGTGGCAGTGGCTGTGGCTGTCGAACGACGCCTTCGAAAAAGCCGGTGTCGACGTGCCCTCGAACTGGGATGAATTCGTGGCCGCCGCGCCCGCGCTTCGCGAAGCGGGGATCACGCCCTTGGCCGTCGGTGGCCAGTCCTGGCAGACCTCGGGCGCGTTCAACGTGCTGATGGTGGCACTGGCTGGGCCTGACGTGCTGGTGAAGGTCTATGGCGACAAGGATGCCGAGCTTGCCGCAGGTCCCGAGATCGCGCGCGTGTTCCAGGCGGCCGCGGATGCCCGCGAGATGTCGCAGGGATCGAACGTGCAGGACTGGAACCAGGCCACGAATCTGGTGATCACCGACCAGGCCGGCGGCCAGATCATGGGTGACTGGGCACAGGGCGAATTCCAGGTGGCCGGTGAGGTCGCCGGTGAAGACTACACCTGTCTGCCGGGTCTTGGCGTGAACGAGCTGATCGACACCGCAGGCGACGCCTTCTACTTCCCGGTCGTCGACGATCCGGCGATCCAGGAAGGCCAGGAGGTGCTGGCCAACCTGATGGTGTCGCCCGAGGTGCAGGTCAACTTCAACCTCAAGAAGGGCTCGCTGCCGATCCGGGGCGACGTCGATCTGGCCGCGGCGAACGACTGCATGAAGAAGGGTCTCGAGATCCTGGCGGCCGGCAACACGCTGCCGGCGGTGACGCAGTTGAACACCGAGGACACGAACAACCAGCTGAACGATCTGTTCGTGGAGTTCTTCAACGACACCTCGATCACGCCGGAAGCGGCGCAGGAGCGGTTCGTCGAGATCATCAAGAACGCTGACTGAGAACCGCTCACGGATTTGCCCGGGCCGCGCCTGACGTGGCCCGGGCACACCGAAGACGCGGCAAGGGAGGGGACAGCGTGGCATCGGCATCCGGCAAGCCATTCGGCCTTTTTCGCAATCTGACCGCCAAGATCGCGGCCATTCCGATGATCCTGACGGCGCTGTTCGTGTTCGTGGGTGGAACGACGTGGACCATCGTCTATTCGTTCACGAACTCGAAGCTTCTGCCGCGCGCGCAATTCGTCGGGCTGGATCAATACGAGCGGCTCTGGAGCACGAACCGCTGGGTCGTGTCGATCGAGAACCTGGTGACCTATGGCCTTCTGTCGCTGGTCTTCAGCTTTGTGATCGGTTTCCTTCTGGCCGCGCTGATAGATCAGAAGATCCGGTTCGAGAACACGTTCCGCACGATCATCCTCTATCCCTTCGCACTGTCCTTCATCGTGACCGGGCTGGTCTGGCAGTGGCTTCTGAACCCGGATTTCGGCGTGCAGTCGGTCGTTCGCGCGCTGGGGTGGGAGAGTTTCGAGTTCAATCCGCTTTATAATGCCGACATCGTCATCTACGGCGTGCTGATCGCCGGGCTTTGGCAGGGGACGGGCCTGATCATGGTGCTGATGCTGGCGGGTCTGCGCGGAATCGACCAGGAGATCTGGAAGGCTGCGCGCGTCGATGGCATCCCGGCCTGGAAGACCTATCTGTTCATCGTCATCCCGATGATGCGGCCGGTCTTCATCACCACGCTGGTCATCATCGCCAGCGGTATCGTCCGGCTTTACGATCTGATCGTCGCGCAAACCAGCGGCGGGCCGGGGATCGCATCGGAGGTGCCCGCGAAATACGTCTATGACTACATGTTCCAAGGCCAGAACCTGGGTCAGGGCTTTGCTGCCTCGACCATGATGCTTCTGGCCGTGGCCATCGTGGTCGTGCCCTGGGCCTACCTTGAATTCGGGAGCCGGAAACGTGGCTGATCCTGCGACACTTGCCGCCACCGTCGCGTCCGCCGACGCCGTGTCCGACCGGCTGGAAGGCCCGCAGGGACCGCGGCCGCGGCGGGCGTTTTCGCGGCGCAACATCTTTATCTACGGCACGCTGATCGTGGTGGCGCTGTATTACCTGCTGCCCTTGTACGTGATGATCGTGACATCGCTGAAGGGGATGCCCGAGATCCGGCTGGGCAACATTTTCGCGCCGCCTGTCGAGATTACCTTCGAGCCCTGGGTCAAGGCCTGGGCCGAGGCCTGTACCGGGCTGAATTGCGACGGGCTGAGCCGTGGCTTCTGGAACTCGGTCCGCATCACGGTGCCGTCGGTCATCCTGTCGATCGCCATCGCGTCCGTGAACGGCTACGCGTTGGCCAACTGGCGGTTCAAGGGGGCGGATGTCTTTTTCACCATTCTGATCTTCGGCGCCTTCATCCCCTATCAGGTGATGCTGTATCCGATCGTCATCATGCTGCGCGAGATCGGGCTTTACGGCACGCTCTGGGGCCTGGTGATCGTGCATTCGATCTTCGGCATGCCGATCCTGACCCTGCTGTTCCGCAACTACTTCACCTCATTGCCGGAAGAGCTGTTCAAGGCCGCGCGGGTCGACGGGGCCGGGTTCTGGGGTATCTACTTCCGGATCATGCTGCCGATGAGCCTGCCGATCTTCGTCGTCGCGATGATCCTTCAGGTGACCGGCATCTGGAACGATTTCCTGTTCGGCGTGGTCTATACCAAGCCCGACCTTTACCCGATGACGGTGCAGCTGAACAACATCGTCAACTCGGTGCAGGGGGTCAAGGAATACAACGTCAACATGGCCGCGACGATCCTGACCGGTCTTGTTCCCCTGATCATCTACTTCGTGTCGGGCCGCCTGTTCGTGCGCGGCATCGCAGCCGGTGCCGTGAAAGGATAGGCCTGATGGAGATCGACAAGGCAAAATCCGTCGAAATCAAGAACCTCGATCTGAGTTTCGGAGCGGTCCAGGTGTTGAAGAACCTGAACCTGGATATCCACGAGGGCGAGTTCCTGGTCCTGCTGGGATCGTCGGGCTGCGGGAAGTCGACGCTTCTGAACTGCATTGCGGGCCTGCTGGACGTCACGTCGGGGCAGATCTGGATCAAGGGCAAGAACGTGACATGGGCCGAGCCGAGCGAGCGCGGCATCGGCATGGTCTTCCAGTCCTACGCGCTTTATCCGCAGATGACCGTCGAGGGGAACATGTCGTTCGGGCTGAAGAACGCGAAGGTGCCGAAGCCCGAGATCCAGAAGCGGGTGGCGCGGGCGGCCGAGGTCCTTCAGATCGAGCCGCTTCTGAAACGCAAGCCCTCGGCCCTGTCCGGTGGCCAGCGCCAGCGAGTCGCGATCGGCCGGGCACTGGTGCGCGATGTGGACGTGTTCCTGTTCGACGAACCCTTGTCGAACCTGGACGCCAAGTTGCGCGCCGATCTGCGTGTGGAGTTGAAGCAACTGCACGACCGGTTGCAGAACACGATGATCTACGTGACCCACGATCAGGTCGAGGCGATGACGCTGGCCGACCGAATCGCGATCATGAAGGACGGGATCATCCAGCAACTGGCGTCACCGGCCGAGATCTACAGCCGCCCCGCGAACCTCTATGTCGCCGATTTCATCGGCTCGCCGGCCATGAACCTGCTGAAGGGCAGGATCGAGGGAGATCGGTTTCGCGCCGGCGATCTGTCGATCCCGCTGGAGGGCTATGCCTTCTCGCGCCGGATCGAGGGTGACGCCGTGTTCGGCATTCGGCCCGAGCATGTCATGGTCGGTGACGAGGCGGCGACGGCCGGTTGTCAGGTCGACGTCAAGGCCGAGGTCGTGGACCCTCTTGGGTCCGACACGCTGGTCATGACGCGGCTGGAAGGCGAGCGGTTCTGGCTGAGGATCAGCGGACAATCGCACGTGCGCATGGGCGAAGTGCTGCGGATCGGTCTGACCGCCGGTCCGGCGTCGCTGTTCGATGCAAAGGATGAGCGCCGCATCTGATTGCGCCACCCAGGAGAATTGAGATCAACCGGGGCCGTGCAGCAGCCGGCCCGATCAAAGGACGACAAGACGTGACACCACTTTCGTATCAGTTGTACAGCTCCCGCAACTTCGGGCCCATGGAGAAGACATTGAAAATGGTCGCCGATCTGGGCTACCGGCAGGTCGAGGGCTATGGGGCGCTGTATGCGTCGCTTGACGACGCCGATGGTCTGATGGCCGCCATGTCCGAGAACAATTTGACGATGCCGAGCGGTCATGTCGGGCTCGATATGGTCGAGACCGACCCCAAGCGCGTGATCGGCGTGGCCGGAACCCTTGGCATGACCCATGTCTTCGTACCGCATCTTGCGGCTGACCAGCGGCCCGATGACGATGACGGCTGGCGCGCCTTCGGGGCGCGACTGGCCGAGGCGGGCAAGCCATTGAAGGATGCGGGTCTGGCCTTTGGCTGGCACAACCACGATTTCGAATTCTCGAAGACCGGTGGCGCGCACCCCCTGGATCTGATCCTTGAGGGCAGGCCGGATTTGGACCTGGAACTTGACGTGGCGTGGGTGGTGCGCGGCGGTCAGGACCCGAAGGCGTGGATCGAGAAATACGCGGGCCGTCTCGTCGCGGCGCACGTGAAGGACATCGCGGCGCCCGGCGAATGCGCCGACGAGGACGGCTGGGCCGATGTGGGGCATGGGACGATGGACTGGGCGGGCCTGATGGAGGCGCTGAAGCGGGCCGATTGCCGGCTTTTCGTTCTGGAACACGACAATCCCAGCGACGATGCGCGCTTTGCCCGCCGCTCGATCGACTTTTTGAATTCGCTCTGAGGAGAGATTGACTATGGCGAAACGCGGGGTCGGCATCATCGGATGCGGAAATATATCGGCGGCCTATCTGCGCCTGGCGCCGATGTTCAGGGACATCGAAGTCAGGGCGGTCGCGGACATCAACCGGGAGGCTGCGGAGGCGCGTGCCCAGGAGTTCGACGTGCGCCCCGAGACGGTCGACGATTTGCTGGCGGCGGACGATCTGGAGATCGTGGTCAACCTGACCGTTCCCGCCGCGCATTTCGAGGTGTCGGCGCGGGTTCTGGAGGCGGGAAAGCACGTCTACTCGGAAAAGCCCTTTGTGCTGTCGCTTGTGGAAGGGGCGGAACTGAAGCGCATCGCCGAGCCGCACGGGCTGCGGATCGGGTCGGCGCCGGATACGTTTCTGGGCGGCGCGCATCAGCAGGCGCGGGCGCTGATCGACGATGGAACCGTCGGCAAGGTGACCAGCGGCACCGCCTTCGTGATGAGCCACGGCATGGAGCATTGGCATCCGAACCCGGATTTCTTCTTCCTGCCGGGTGCGGGGCCGGTTCTGGACATCGGGCCCTATTACGTGACGAACCTGGTTCAGTTGCTTGGCCCCGTCGAACGCGTGGTTGCGTTGGCGTCGACGCCCGAGACCGAGCGGACGATCCTGTCGGAGCCACGTCGGGGCGAGCGCATTCCGGTGAAGACCCCCACGACGATCCACGCCCTTTTGCAGTTCGCCAGCGGCGCGGTCGTGACGATGTGCACGAGCTGGGATGTTTGGGGGCATGGGCACAAACCCATGGAGCTTTACGGCACCGAAGCCTCGCTGGACGTGCCGGATCCGAATTTCTTCGGCGGCAACCTGATTCTGACAAAGGCGAACGCAGGGCCCGAGACCGTCACTCCGTGGAAGCACCCCTTTGGCGTGGCGAACCAGGATACCCGCGCGAATTATCGCACTGCCGGGCTGGCCGACATGGCTCAGGCGATCGGCGAGAAGCGCCCGCACCGATGCTCGATGGAACTTGCGCTGCATGCGGTCGAGGTGATGACGGGCATCCTGAAGGCCGGGGAGAGTGGGGCGTTCGTGGACATGACGACGACCTGCGAACGGCCAGCGGCGCTTGACCCGGAATCGGCGCGGGGGCTTCTGGTTGACGCCTGATCGGGCGTCTTTGGTGTGGTTCGATAATCCAGATCTTTCAACGAGTTGAGCATGGATCGGCGTTCGGAGCTATGTATCTGTGATCCGGTCTCGGGGGCGGTCGAGACGGTGTTGCGGAGCGAGCGGTTGATCGAGGCGCCGAATTGGGCGGCGGACGGATCGCTGATCGTGAACGGCGACGGGGCGTTGTTCCGCGTGCCGTTGGCGTCGCCCCGTTTGGTTCGGATCGAGACCGGGCACCTGAACCGGCTGAACAACGATCACGGCATCTCGCCCGATGGGCGGCTGCTGGCGATTTCGGACAAGACCGAATTCGACGAGAGCCGGATCTACCTGCTTCCGTTCTCGGGCGGAACGCCGCGCCTGGTCACCGAGGCGGGGCCGTCCTATTGGCACGGCTGGTCGCCTGATGGGTCAACGCTGGCCTATGTCGGCAAGCGGGACGGGACGTTTCAGGTGTGTACCTGTCCGGTCGAGGGTGGGCCCGAGACGCGGTTGACCGACGGGTTCGATCATTGCGACGGCCCCGATTATTCAAGCGATGGCCAATGGTTATGGTTCAATGGTGAGGTCGATGGTCACGTCGATCTGTGGCGGATTCCCGCGGGTGGCGGGAGGCCAGAGCGGATGACGGATGATGCCTCGGTCAACTGGTTTCCGCATCCGTCGCCCAAGGGTGACGAGGTTCTGTACCTGGCCTATCCGGCGGGAACCGAGGGGCATCCGAGAGACCTGGACGTCGCCTTGCGAATGCTGGACGAGAGGACCGGTGCGACGCGGACCATAGTGGAGCTGTTCGGCGGTCAGGGAACGATCAACGTGCCGTGCTGGGCCCCTGATGGAACGCGGTTCGCCTTTGTCCGCTATGCACGAGAGAACGGTTAACGCGATCTTGAGGGCGCGCGCGCCGGATTGGTTGGAATGCTTTAATTGCGCGCCGTAAGCTGTTGGAGTTTGTTCCGAAACCCTTGTCTGCTGGATGTCGGCCTCATGTCGGCAAAGTGTATGGCACCGGATCGGACCTAATTTCGCGCTCGGCCGCCACCATCATGGATCGGCCCTGAAGGAACAGCGCCGCGGCGTGAATGACGCCGGTTGCGCGCATGGCCTCGGCACAGGTCTCACCAGCGGACAGGGCCGTGTCGATTTCCACGTCTGTCAGCGGTCCGCAGGCCGTCGTGACATCGTGGTCGCCGAGGTCGCTGTCCGGGGCGAGTTCGCTGGCGGGCCGCCGGGTGATGGCGGGATGACCGGGCAGGTCGACGGCGTTCGCGATCAGCGTGGCGGCGGCATCGGCGGAGGCGGCGTCGCGGGCGAGAACGGTCACGCTGTCGGCGATGCCGAGGGAATGGCTGCGCCCGTGGCGGCCGGATGTGGCGATGCCGCCGACACCGTCCCCCGCGCGGATCGTGATACGTCCGAGGTCATGGGCGTCGGTGGACGCCATGGCGAGGGTGAAGGTCTCGCCCGGGGCAAGGTGGAGCGCGATGTCGCCGCCGTTGTTGACAGCGACGCGGGTCAGCGGCGCGGCGGCGGTCATGGCGGCCAGGATCTCGTCGGCGACGGCGCCCGCCACGGCGGCCATCGGGGTGACGAATGCCGTGTGAGGTTGGACCGCGCGGGCCATGCGGCGGGCGATTGGGCCGGTGAAGGGGAGGCCGTCGAGCGGTTGGCGAAGGTGGGGCAACTCGGCGACGAGTTCGGTCAGGATCGTGGCGAACCGCGCCCTTGCCGCCGCGAAGGCGGCTTCGCGCGCGCCGTCCGCCGTGACGATCAGGTCGATGGGGCCGTGCCAGAGGCGCAGGCGGTCGCCGGAAAGGCGTTCTGCCCCGGGGCCTTGCATCAGGTCTTGCGGTTCCACGCGAAATGCGCGGACGCGCGGGGGTCGGCCTTGCCCGTGACGCGGCGGGCGCGGTCGGTGACGACCTTGTCGGCCTCCACGATGTCGTCCATGTGGCCGCCGAGCGCGGCGTAATCCTCGCGCCGCATGGTGAATTCGATGGGTGCGACGAGGGCGGGGGTGGGGACGTAGCCGAAGGCGTTCTGCGGCGTGTCCATCACATCGGCCATAATGGTGATGCCGCCGCCGGGCCAGACATAGGACTCGGCCCCGCCGACGGTGACATGGGTCAGCGCGGCGCGGACGGATTTCGTGAGGCCGACCGGGTTCTCGGTGACACCCGCGCGGAGGGAGCCGCACGCGCCGCCCATGAAGAGGAACGAGGGGGAGGAGGGGTCGCAGTTCTCGCGCACAGGATCGGCCGAGGCCTTGAGCGCGGGCGGTATCGGTGCGGGTTCCGGTACAAGGTCGTCGTTCAACTCGTAGTAGCCGTATTGCTCGCCCGTGGTGGAGATCATGAAGAGCTTGAGGCCCGGCCACGCGACCTTGGCGTCGAAGGGCTTGAGGATGGTCAGCGGGTCCTCGATATCGGTGCCGCCCCAGCCGTCACCGGGCTGGGCCACCTGGAAGTAGCGGCCGGGAGTCGAGCGGCGGCCGTGGATGCGGATGCCGGTGGGCGGGATGTCGAGAAGCTTGCCCGCCTGGTGCTCGGAAAGGATGCCGGTGATGTGGTCGTCGACGACGACAACCTCGTCGGCATGGCCGAACCACTGGCGCGCGAACATGCCGATGGAGGCCGAGCCGCAGCCGACACGCATCAGGCGTTCCTGCTCGCCATTGACGATCGGGGCCTGGCCCGCCTGAATCGTGACGGTGGTGCCGTGGTCGCCGATCTGCATCTCAACAGCTTCACGGTTGCAGAGCTTGAGAAGGGCATCGCAGGTGACGCGGCCCTCGGCCTTGCTGCCGCCGGTGAGGTGCTCGACGCCGCCAAGCGAAAGCATCTTGGAGCCGTATTCCGAAGTCATCACATGGCCGATGGGCTCGCCATCGACCGTCACCACGTCGCGCTCCTCGCCGATGTGGCGGTCGGTGTCGATCTTCACCTTGACGCCGCAGTAGCTGAAAATGCCCTCGGTCACGACGGTGATCATATCGACGCCGTCGATTTCCTGAGCAACGATGAAGGGGGCCGGCTTGTAGTCGGGATAGGTGGTGCCCGCGCCGACGGCGGTAATGAAGGGCGTGCCCGCGTGCACGATGTCGCCGTCCCAGTCGGTGGCGTCGTCGCCGAGGAAGGGGACGAGCTTGGCGTCGGTGGTTTCGATCACGGTCAGGGGATCGAGGCGCACCAGTTGGCCGTCATGGTTGGCGTAGCGGTCGCAGGCGCCCGAACGACCTTCGGCGATATAGCAAAGGACGGGGCAGGCGTCGCAGCGGATCTTGTCTTCGGGCCGTGTGCGTTTTTCAGCCATCTTTCAGCGCCTTGAGGGCGGCGAGCACGCGGGACGGCGTGGCGGGCGTCTGGGTGATCCGCGCGCCGGTGGCATGGCGGATGGCGTTCAGGATCGCGGGCGTCGTCGGGATCAGCACGTGCTCGCCGAGGCCCTTGGCGCCGTAGGGGCCGTGTTCGTCGGGGTCCTCGACGAGGAGGGTCTCGATCGGCGGGATGTCTCCGATGGTGGGGATCAGGTAGTCGTGCAGGTTCTCGGTGCGGCCGGGCAGGTATTCCTCCATCAGCGCCATGCCGAGGCCCTGGGCGATGCCGCCCTGGACCTGGCCCTCGACCAGAAGCGGGTTGATGGCGCGGCCGACGTCGTGGGCGGCGGTGTAGGCGGTGACGCGGGTGGTGCCGAGGGCGGTGTCGACCTCGACGGTGGCGACATGGGCGGCGTAGCCGTACTGGGCATAGGGCGCGCCCTGGCCGTTGGCGTCGAGGGGCGCAGTCGGCGGGTCGTAGGTCTCAATGGCTTCGAAGACATAGCCGGTGTCGCCCGGCAGGTGCGCCAGCGCGATGCGGTGGTGGCTGGTGCGGCCCCGGACGGTGATCTGGCCGGGTTCGAAGGCGATGTCGGCGTCCTCCTCGGCGTTCACGCGGGCGAGTATCTGGCGGCGCAGACTTTCGCCCGCCAGCCGCGCCGCGTTGCCGGTGACGAAGGTCTGGCGCGAGGCCGAGGTTTTCCCCGCGTCCGGCGTGATGTCGGTATCGGCGCCGGTGAGCGTGATCGTCTCGACCGGGACACCGAGGGCCTCGGCGAAGATCTGGGCGATGACGGTGTTCGCGCCCTGCCCGATGTCGACCGCGCCCTGGTGCAGGACCAGCGTGCCGTCGGGGCGGACACCGGCGCGGATGGTGGAGGGATTCGAGATCGAGGTGTTGCCGCAGCAGTACCAGCCCGCCGCGACGCCGACACCGGCGCGGACCTGGCCCTTCTGGGCGTTGATCAGGTCGGCCTTGGCGCGTTCGCGCGCCCATGCCGGGCGAAGGGACATGAGGCAGGCCTTGATGCCGACGCCCTGTGTGAAGGTCTGGCCGCAGACGGTCTTGACGCCCGGCTGGAGCGCATTGGCGATCCGGAACTCCAGCGGGTCGAGGCCGAGTTTCAGCGCCAGGTCGTCGAACAGGCATTCCTGCGCGATGGCAGCCTGGGGGACGCCGAAGCCGCGGAAGGCGCCGGAGACGGGGCCGTTGGTGAAGACGCCTGTCGCCTCGGCGCGGTAGTCCGTGAAACGGTAGGGGCCGGAGGCGTGGACGGGAACGCGGGTCGCGACGGTGGGGCCCCAGCTGGAGTATGCACCAGTGTTGAACGTGCCCTTGAAGCTCATGCCTCGGAGCGTGCCGTCGCGCGTGGCGCCAATCCTGACCGTCATGTCGGCGGGGTGGCGCTTGGTGGTCGATTGCATCGATTCCCGGCGGGAATAAGTCAGGCGCACGGGCTGACCGGTTTTCAGTGCGGCGATGGCGAGGATCGGCTGGACCGAAACGTCGAGCTTGGAGCCGAAGCCGCCGCCGGCCGCGGTGGGCACGATGCGCACGCGGTCCTTCGGCCAGCCCAGGATGTCGGCCACCGTTTCCTGGTCCATCACCGGGGCCTGGGTACAGGCGTGGATCTCGATGCGGTCGCCGTCGGGGCGCGCCATGCCGGCCTCGGGCTCGATATAGGCGTGCTCGACATAGGCCGTCTGGAACCGGCCTTCGACGGTGACATCCGCCGCCGCCAGCGCGGTCTCGGCGTCGCCGCAGGCCACGAAGCCGGTGCACATCACGTTGCCCTTGCGGGTGTCATGCAGTTGCGGCGCCTCGGGGTGTCGGGCGTCGTCCGGCCGGATGGCGGCATCAAGCGGCGTCCAGTCGATTGGGAAATCCGCCATCGCGGCGTCGGTCAAGACACCGCGCGGGCCGACCAGCGCGGCTATGGCCTCGCCCTGAAAGCGGGTCCGGGCTTCGGCGAAGACCGGCTGGTCGATGAAGCCGGGGATGGTGCCGAAGGCGTTCCGGCCAGGGATATCGGCGGCGGTCAGGACAGCGCGGAGGCCGGGATGCCGGGCGCGATACGCGTCGAGATCGCCGACGGCGAAGGCCGCGCGGGGGTGCGGCGACCGGATCACGCGGATGTCGAGCGTGTCGGGATCGGCCACGTCGTCGCCGAACGCCTCGTCGCCGGTGACCTTGGGCCAGCCGTCGAGGCGGCGGACTGCCGCGCCGATCCGAGACTCCTGAATGATTTCAGGCGGTTCCGACGCAGCTGCGGCGGCGACGGCCTCGATGATCTTGCGATAGCCGGTACAGCGGCAGAGGACGCCGCCAAGCGCATCGCGGATCGCGGCCTCGTCGGGTGCCGGCGTCTCGCGCAGAAGCGCCGTCGCCGAGACGATCATGCCCGGAATGCAGCTGCCGCACTGCGCCGCGCCCCGGTCGTGGCAGGCGGCGGCAAGGCGGCGGCCGGCGGGATCGTCGGCGGTCAGGCCGCGCGCGGTGTCCACGCGGCGCCCAGCGGCCTGGACGGCCGGGGTCAGGCAGGCGCAGACCGGTGCGCCGTCGACCAGAACGGTACAGGCGCCGCAATCGCCCGCGTCGCAGCCGACCTTCA
>ERZ869936.1125-NODE-1125-length-20543-cov-35.265228_pt1 | contig 20543 bp, 19 predicted proteins | sample MGYA00520876_ERZ869936 | MGnify/ENA primary metagenome ERZ869936 (study PRJEB32218, sample SAMN09650985) | biofilter metagenome | isolation source: enrty point of leading RO module | place: Saudi Arabia: Thuwal, RO plant located on Red Sea | collected 2016-02-17...
ACCTGGCAGATCACCGGCTCGGCCACCCGAAACAAGGAAGGCCGCATCGACTCGAACCCGATCGGCACGCTCGACGCGATCCGCGAATTCACCGACGAACAGACCGGCGTCACCGGTGTCTTCGGCACCGACCTGGGCGGTTGGGGTTGGCTCACCTACGGCTTCGACTGGTACCACGACGAAATCGATAGCTCGATCATCAATCCGGACGCCGACGGCGACACAGCCCAGTTTCCCGACGACTCCTGGTATTCGCGCTACGGGGTCTACTTGCAGTGGGAGCTGCCGATCACCGAGTGTCTGGACGTCGTGGGCGGGGTCCGCTACGAACACGTCACTTCGGGGGCCACCGTCACCCTGCCCGGTCCGCCGGTGGTCGTCTCGCAGATCGACCCCGAGTATCAGGACTGGATCGGCTCGGTCGGGCTGACCTATGCGTACAGCCCCTGTCTGAACCTGGTCGCCTCGATCAGCGAGGGCTTTCGGGCCCCGAATCTCGACGACCTGGCGGCGATCAACGACAACGTCTTCACCGGCACCCAGATTCCCAATCCCGACCTCGATCCGGAGACGAGCATTACCTACGAAGTTGGCGCCAAGTACAACGGCGGCAACTTTCGCGGCGACGTCTACGTCTGGTGGACCGACCTGGAAGACATCATCGTCCGCGGCGCGCCGGGTCCGGGCGACCTGTTGGAGCGGACCAACAGCGACGCCTTCCTGCAGGGGGTCGAGGCCAGCGGCGAGTACCTGCTGCCGTGTTGTTGGAGTTTGTACGGCAACTTTTGGTACACCTTCGGCCGCGACGACATCGGCGACGAACCGCTCAGTCGCATTCCGCCCACCCAGGGCATTGTCGGTCTGCGGCGGCGTTGGAACGGCGGTCAGGAGTGGTTCGACGTCTACGCCTGGCTGGTCCGCGACCAGGATCGCCTCTCGGCCCGCGACATCTCCGACGTCAATCGCATTCCCATCGGCGGCACGCCCGGCTATCAGACGCTTAACTTTCGCTACGGTCGTCTGATCAGCAAGCGGCAGCGGATCTCGGTCAACTTCGAGAACGTCTGGGACGAGCAATACCGCGTGCATGGCTCCGGCGGCGACGGTCCCGGGGTCGGGGCGATTGTGACCTACGAGCTGCTCAAGTAGCCGCGGGTTGGCCTTCTCGTGGTTGATCTCGCGACGGGACGTCGGGAGACGCGACGGGGCACCGCGAGGGGGAATCACGAGGGGAAACCGCGACCTGAAGGTCCCGTTTCAGGATCGCTTGCCGATGTCCGAGGCGCGCGACAATAATGGAACCTGGCAGGGCAAATTGAGTTGGCACAGGCAATTCAAGTTGGCACGGGCCTTGCCCCCCGCTTGAGTCGGAGTCGATGTTCGGTTCGCTATCCAAATTCCTGACCGCCGCGAGCACCCAGAGTGTGGCCAGCTCGCTGGCTGTGCACGGGGCCGTCTTCCTGGTGGCCAGCTGGCTCGTGCTCGAGGCCGCGCCGCCGATCCCGCGGCTGCCCGGCGAGCCGGTGACGATCTCTGTGGAAATGACGGACGAGGTGGTCGAAGACACCTCGGTCACCGTCCTGCCCACGCGCCCGGTGGCCCCGCCGGTCATTGTCTCGCGCGACTACGCGATCATTGAAGAGGTTCGCTATGAGATCACCCCCACACGCGAGCCCGAGCCGACGCCGCTGACCGAGACCGACATGCAGCCGGTCGATACCCCGCCGGTCGCGCGTCCGCACGAGGTGAAGCTGGCCGAGATGCCCACCGACGCCGACGTCGCCATGCAGGCCCATCAGCGTCGCGTGCGGCCTCGCAGCGTGATGGGCCATCACGACCAAGCGCCGGTCTTCAGCGACAATACCCCGCCGATCTATCCGGCCGAGGCGCTCCGCTCTGGCTGGGAAGGGACGGTCGTGTTGAAGGTCTCGATCGCCGCCAGTGGCGAGGTGACCGAGGTCCGCGTCCACCGCAGCAGTGGGCATCGCGTGCTCGATGCGGCCGCGGCCAATGCCGTCGCCCGTTGGCAGGGAACGCCTCGACGGCGCCACGGCACCGCGATCGACAGCGTCGAGATCTGGCCGTTCGTGTTTCGCTTGCGCTAGCGCGGCCGCTTGCTACCCCGGCACGCCCGCCAGCGGCGACAGTCGTTCCAACAGCCCCTGGCAAAGCTCGTCGACCGCCGGGTCGATCTCCGGTCGGGCATTCTTGCCAATCGACGAGTCGAAGATCTCACGCGTCAGCTCGGGCGTAAAGGGACAGCCGCAGAAGTCGAAGATCTCCGCGAACTGTTCGCGCGGCTTTTGCACCATGCGTTCGTAGCTGAAGAGCCGTACTTGCGGTGCGTCCTCCAGACCGAGTTCGAAGTAGAAGCTGTTCCGCACGTACCAGAAGAGGGCGTTGGCGGTGAGCAGCGTCGTGTCGTCGCGGAAGTGCTCGCGGAGGACGTCGCGCTGATGCTCGGTGAGACTCTCGCCGTGCCAGCCGGCGTTCTCCGGTTCGTGGGTCATCGCCCGCACGGTCTGGAGGAAGTTGGGCCACATCCGCGATGCCGAGTTGACGACGTCGGCATAGTGCCGCACGGGCCAGACGATCTTCAGCCCGTCGTACTTCTGCAGAAACCGCGGGATCCGCTGGATCTCGTGCATCGGCTTGAAGACGGTCACGGTTGCGCGGCTGCCGCGGAGCAGACCTTGAATCACCGGCGGATCGTGCAGCATCCCCCGCTCATAGGCCCGCGGGTCTTGGGTGTTGAACACCAGCGCGTCGAGCGACAAGTCGAACACCCGCAGCGTCATGCTGGTTCCGCTGCGCTGGCTGCCGACGATGAACACGGGTGTCGTCCGCTCGCAGGGATGCCGTCGCTGGTAGAGCTGGCGGCGGATGCGTCGCTGCAGCGTATCGGCTTTTCGCAGCGCCACCTTGAAGATCGACACGTAAGAACTCCCTTGCGATCGATGTCCGCTTCTCTGTTTGACCGATCTTCGTTACCTACGGCGGACCCGCGGTAACTAGCGGTGGCTGCCGGCAAGCCAAGTATTGAGCCCTGCGCAGCCAATGAACCAGGCCGACCAGCGGGAGGCCGGCATTCCAGCGGGCACCGCCGCCGCGAAGGGCTCATTTACAACGCAGCCATCAATATACCACGACCCGCCGCGAATCAGGCGACCTACAACGACGCGACCTACAACGGTTCGATACACGCCGGACCGTCGCTGGTCGGCTTGTTGACAAAGGTACTGACCGGCTCGGCAATCAGAAAATCTTCGTCGGCCAGCGGCGCCAGCAGCGGCCGCAACCGTTCGGCGTCCTGCTCGTCGCGGTCGAGCCAGAGGTCGTAGTCCGCTTCGTCGAGAATCACCGGCATGCGATCGTGCACCGTCGCGGCGAGCCGGTTCGGCGTGGTGGTAATGATCGTACACGACTCGATCGTGCTCGCGTCGTTTGAATCGTCGGCCGACTTGTCCCGCCACCGCTCCCACAAGCCGGCAAAGGCGAACGCCTGATCGCCCTCGCGATGAAAGTAATACGGCTGCTTGGTGCGTCCGCCCGTCTTCTGCCATTCGTAGTAGCCGTCGGCCAACACCAGGCACCGCTGCCGCTTCAGCGCACTGCGAAACGACGGCTTCTCGGCCACGGTCTCGGCCCGGGCATTGATCATCCGATTGCCGATCGCGGCCTCCTTGGCCCAGGGCGGAATCAGGCCCCAGTGCAGCTGTACCGCCTCTCGCTGGTCGTCCGCCGGTGAATTGCGGACTGCCCATACCGACTGCGTCGGCGCGATGTTGTAACGCGGCTCGAAAAGTCGTAACTGCGACTCGCTGGAGGCCGCGGAGCGACGGGCGAGGTCGAACTGTTCGATCAGCACGCTCATGGGCGTGCGGAGCGTAAACCTTCCACACATGCCCGGTATAATAACGGGTGAGGCGTCGTCGTACCCATGGCCGGTGTCGCCCCACGGCTCCCGTCGCCCCAACCCGTCGTCCCCCTGCCCTTTGCTTGTCATGTCGCTTGCCGAGCCCGACATTCGCCCCACCTCGCCGTCGCCGCGGTCCGCTTATCGGCGACTGACGATCGGCACCCAGCCGCGCGACCGCGTCGAAGAGCGTCACCGCCTGGCGGCCGTCGGACAGCGGTTTCGCGACGCAGAGGTCGCCGCCATCTATCTGGTCAACGGTACCTTTTGCGGCGACGACCCCTTTGGGCTGGCCGCCCAACTCGATCGACGCGCGGCCTGGCTGGCCCGCCGCATCCGCCGCACGACGAACTACTGGATCGACGCCACCTTCGGCGACGCCGGCAACTTCACGCCCCGCTATGCCCGGCAGCTCGAACGCGGCCTGGCCGATGCGGACGGTCGCGGTCCCCGAGCGCGGCGTCTGTTCTGGTCGGGCGAGAATCATCATCTGGCCCGTGCCACCGGCGCACTCCTGGTGCTCGACGAACTCGCGCGGCACTCGTGGCGAGCGGACGAGCGGATCGCCTTCTTCACACAAAGCCACGGCGGCAACGTGCTGGCCCTGGCGACGCGGCTATTGGCCGAGCCCGAGTGGCGCGAAAAGTTCTTCGCCGCCGCCGAGGTCTTCGCCCACAGCGACGACGCCCGCGCAGCCCATCCGCTTTGGCATCGCGTGCGTCGCCGACTCGAGCGCGGTGACTGGTCGTTCTCGCCCGAGCAGCTCGACATCGTGACCCTCGGCTCGCCGATCATTTATCCCTTTGCCGCCGATGGTTGCGGGCAGCTGCTGCACCTGGTCAATCATCGTCCGCGACTGGAACTGCCCGAGACGCGGACGGGCTTGCCGCAGTCGCTGGACGACTTCGGCAGCGGGGCCGACGGCGACTACATCCACCAGATCGGCATCACCGGTTCGAACTTTGCCCCCTCGCTGCTCTTGTGGCGGCAATTTCGGGCCAACCTGCGGCTGCGCGACCTGTTCGGTGCCGACCATGCCTGGCGCGACTACCTGGCCCGTCTCCGCGCGGGACAACGGGTTCGCGACGTCGGCACGACGCTGCTGATCGACTACGGCGAAGCGGCCCGCCACTGGCTCCATCACCTCAACGGCCACGGCGTCTACACCCATCGCCAATGGCTGGTGCCGCAACTGGAAGTGATCGCCGGCGCGCTGTACGATGCGCGGCCATGACGACGTTTCTTCAGGTTGCCACGACGATCGACGGCGAAGCAGCGGCCCAGCGACTGGCCCGCGCGGTTGTCGAAGCCCGTCTGGCCGCCTGCGTTCAGGTGCAAGGTCCGCTGCACAGCACGTATCATTGGCAGGGCGACGTCGAAACGGCCACGGAGTGGCTCTGCACGATGAAGACGAGTGCCGCCAAGCTGCCGGCGCTGGAGGCGAAGATCGGCGAGCTTCACAGCTACGACGTGCCGGAGATCGTGGCCACGGAGATCGTCGCCGGCAGCGCGGCCTATCTCGCCTGGCTCGCCGCCGAGCTCGAGGAATCCGAGGCATGAACGAGCCGCCAGCAAACGAGCCGAGTGGGAACATGCCGACTGGGAACGAGCCCCATGAAGTCGGGCCGCTGTATCGGATGCACGGGTCGGTTCATGCCCGGGGTGAAGGAGTCGGGAGCGGCGAATCGATCGAGCTTGCGGGTCGCTCCGTGGCGACGCTCGCGGTCGGTCCGGAACAGATGGCAACGCCGCTGCCGGTCCGTTTCGAAGAGGCGCTCGAAGCGCTCGGTCGCCTGCCCCGCTTGTTCATCGAGCCGGACGGTTCGTTTGTGTGGACGTCGTCGGCCAGCGAGCCGACGCTCTGGCAACTCGACGGCGTCCTGTGGGATCGCGGTGGACAATTGAACCACGTCGACCTCAAGGGCACCTGTCCGCCGGCACGTTTCGACGAATTGCTCTCCGCCCTCGGTTGGCCGGGGGCCGAGATGATGTTTCAGCTGGCGATCGAGGCGGTGTTCTTGGACGACGCCGAGTTCCGCCGTTGGGCATGCGCCTGACGCACGCGTCGATGGCTGCTGCTTCTGGGACACGGGTGGCACGGACAACCCCGCCGGGGTTGTCCGTGTGCCGAAGGCACAAGAGGAATCTTAAGCGGACCACTTTCACTTATCGGCCAGAACGACCTCGAAGCCACTTGCCTCTTGATTCGCTGCGTCGACCCGACCAAGCAGCACGGATCGCGTGTGTCCGAGGAACAGTATCAGGGCATTTCCTAACACACTATCTTGCGGGAAACCGCGAACCGGTTGGCGGCCAATTGAATTTCCCTTCATCATGGGTACCATCGATGATGATGCTTGTGCCGAAGGCACAAGAGGATGACAACTGGCGTCGAGTAGGTCGAGAAATGAAGCGGCGTATCTTCGACGACGAGGGGCACGCCCAATTTGTGACTTTCTCCTGCTACGGTCGTCGCCGACTTCTGGATCACGACCAAGCGAAACAGGTTGTCATCGGAATGCTGGCATCCCAGCTCACGAAACAGAATGGGAAGTGCAGTGGCTTCGTGGTGATGCCGGATCACGTGCATGCCTTGGTGTGGTTCCCGGCGACACGCCAGCTCGGCCACTTTATGAAGCAGTGGAAACAACGCAGCTCCGTTCAGATCAAGAAGCTGCTCCGCGAGCGATTGATGTCCTATGCTGGAAGTTGGGATCTTGGCGCGCCCGTCTGGCAAGCTCGCTATTATCCGTTTAGCGTCTATTCGACTCGGAAGGCGATTGAAAAGCTGGACTACATGCACCTGAATCCCGTGAAAGCAGGCTTGGTTGAGGCCGCTGCCGACTGGCGCTACAGCTCGGCGCGACATTACGAGTACGGACAGTCGGTTGGTGTACCAATCGAGTGGATCTTCGAGGGAGTACCGCAGTAGACGAAGTGTCGCGTGCACCTCCTGTTGCTGCGCAACACGGACAGTCGGATCGACTGTCCGTGCCACCCGGGGGTCGTTCGAGCTGCTGCCTTAGCACGACAACACGAGCATAAGAAAGAGCCCCAAGGGTTCGCCCAACCCCCGGGGCTCTGGTTCGATTTCTCCAACGAAATCCGCGTGGCTTAGCGAACCGCCTCGTTGAGCATCTTCACGTTCGGCACGCTGTGACGATTCATCATGCCGTTTTCGTCGGTCTCGATCGTCGTGGCCACGGCGCCCACGTCGCGGATCGTGCCTTCCATGCCGGCCACGTTGACCGTGTCGCCCGACTGCATCCGCTGGCGGATGTAGTACCCGGCCAGGATGCCGGCCACCACGTCACGACCGCCCAGGCCGAACGACAGGCCGAAGCCGACCGCCGCCCCGCCGAGCACGATCAGGATCGCGTAGTTGAGCATCTCGAACTCGATGTTCAACTGCTTGAAGGCGGCCAGGAAGACCAGCAGGCCGAGAGCATAGTAGCAGCCGGTGGCCAACTGTTGGGCGTAGGAGAGCCCCACGCGATCGGCACTCGTGGCGATCACACCCCGCAGCAGCGACGCCACCAGCATGCCGACCACGACCATCAACGTCGCGCCCAACACGCTCGGCACATAGGCCACGACCTGGCCGATCGCCTCGCCGATGCCAGGCAGTTCAAGAATGCCGAGCGAGGCCATCAGAAAAACCCCGATCAGCGACCAGAAGATGATCAGGCCAAAGATTTGCGGCACGGTCCGCTGAATGCCGACCTGCTTCATCGAGTTGGCCAGCTCGGTCCGCTCGGCGGCCCGCTGCAGACCGATGCCATCGGCCAACGCCGCGGCCGCTTTGCCGACCAGCCGAGCGACCACATAGCCGACGATCAAGATGACCAGCGCGGCTACGAGCTTGGGTCCGAACAGAATGATGTCGGCCCACACGTTCTGAAAACTCTGCTGCACCACGGTGGGAATGTTCGTGGCCGTCTCGGTCAGGTTTCGCGTGATGCCTGAATTGGCCGCCTGCGCGACGGCTTCCTTGGCCGGATCGGCCTTCGCAAAAAGGGTGAGGAAAGTCATCGGTTTCTCCTTTGTTGGTGGGGAGGATAGGGAGTTTGCTTGCCGCTATGAAGTTTCGTACCGCTAGGAAAACGAGACGAAGATAAATTCGGGATGGCTTGAGGGGTTAGTCGCTGCCCTTTGAATCGCCGCCATTTGAGTTGCCGCTGCCGCCCGCCCCGTCACCGTCCTCTGCGTCACGACCGTTTTTCACGTCCCAGTGACCCGTCACGCTGGCGCGAATCAGGTACATCGCCGCCGGCAACAAATGGGCCAACACATACGGCGCGCTTCGCAGCAGGAAGCCGGCCACGTGCCAGGCGGTCAGCGCCTGGTTCAAGCGGCGACGCAAGCCCGCGTCGAACTCGTCTGGCGGTGGAGGCACCTCGGCCTCGGCCAGTTGATCCAAGAAATCCGTTGCCATGACTTGCCGCTCCGTCACATCGGGTCGGGAAACTGTTCCTTCAGTCGCTGCCGTGCACGACTTAAGCGCATCTTGCAGGCGCTGACCGAAAGGTCGAACATCTTGGCCAGGTCTTCGTAACTGTAATTCTCCGCATGCTTGAGGATCAGCATCGCGCGGTCCTCTTCGCTCAGCACTTCGAGCATCTGCATCAGGTCGAGTCGCGACGACGTCGCCGAACTCTCTGAAGTTGTGGTCGACGTTTCCACCGGGGTCTCGACGACCGTTTCGCGCTTCGCCCGGCGGCCGCGCGAGCGTCGCAGCGTCAAGCAGGTTCGCACCGCGACGCCGTGTACCCAGGTCGAGTACTTCGAACGGCCTTCGAATTTCGCGCGATTGAGAAACAGCCGCACGAACACCTCTTGGGCCGCGTCGTTGGTATCCTGCTCGTTGCCCATCAGGCGGTAGCAAAGATGCCAAACCCGGTCGCGGTGGCGCGCGAGCAATTCGTTGAAGGCCGGTCCGTCCGATCCCTCCCGGGCGGCCTCGGCGGCCAATTGCTCATCGCTGTGGCCGGAAAGTTCCAACGTCGCGCTCCACGATGCCGCCACAGTTCGCCCGCGGCCCTCCTTGGCGCGCCCGGCACCAGCCTGAGTTGCCGGTGCGGGGGTCGCGGGTCACGAGGAAAATCGCCGCCGGCCCGCCCGTTTGGCTGCAAATCTTTGCCAGAGAAGAAGATACGGCGGGCGGCCAGGCCGTCGCGCCATCGAATCAGATCTGCCCCAGCCCGTCAATATCGAACACGCCCACCCGGAGAAGCCGGTCCGCGGACGCTGCCCATTCGCCTCGCGGGCCTCGGGGACGGGTCCGATTTTCGGCCGGAGGACGTGCCATTCCGCAAGTCGCATGTCCGAAAACTAGGACCTGTCCCTCTTGGAACCGAGCGTGTTGCCTGCGCGTCGACGCACCCGCTCGCCCCTACCACTTCAGCCCAAACTGCTCGCCGCCCGAGTCGCGATTCGTGCCTCCCTTAAGCGGTCCGCTGGGCTTCTGCTTGGGCAGCGGCGGCGAATCGATCGGCACATCCTCGTCGGCCAGCCGTTTGTCTTTGTCCTTTGACTCCGGTCGCGCCTGCAGCGCCTTGAGCGAGAGACTCATCCGCTGCGCCTCGGGATCGACCGACAACACCTGGGCTTCGACCTCCTGGCCTTCGCTCAACACATCCGCCACGCGGAACACCCGACCGTGGGCCAGCTCGGAAATATGCACCAGGCCCTGAATGCCGGCCTCGATCTTGACGAAAGCCCCGAAGTCGGCCAGCTTGGTCACGATGCCGGTGACGTTGGTTCGCGGCGGATATTTCTTGGCGGCGGCCTGCCAGGGGTTCTCCCATTGATCGCGATAGGAGAGTCCGATCTTGCCGGTCTCCGGCTCGATCTTGACGATCTTCACCTTGACCTGTTGACCCTCGGTCAGCACCTCGCTGGGATGATTCACGCGGTCCCAGCTCATTTGGCTGACGTGAATCAGTCCGTCGACGCCGCCCAGATCGACGAAGGCCCCGAACGGCTGCAGGCGACTGACGACCCCTTCGCGCTGTTGGCCGACGGCCAACTCACCAAGCAGTTTCTCCTTTTTCTCGGCCCGATCGCGTTCCAGGACCGCACGGTGGCTGAGCACCAGGTTGCGTCGCTCGGCGTTGGCCTCGGTGACCACACAGTTGAGCTTCTGCCCGACGAACTCTTCCAACTCTTCGACACGATAGAGCGAAATCTGGCTGACCGGCATGAAGCCCCGCAGGTTGCTGACGGAGCACTCGAGCCCGCCCTTGTTGTGTCCGGTGACGGTCGCCTCGACGATCATGCCCTCTTCGACCTGCGTCCAATCGGCCACGTCGGCCGCGGCGCCCGGGATGGCGACGTGGTAGAGACCCTCCTCGGCGTTGAAGCCGATGACGCGCACTTCGACCACGGCCCCGAGCTCCGGCACGCTCTCGAACTGTTTGGCCGAGAGCACGCCTTGGTTTCGCGCGCCGAGGTCGACAAAGATGTCGTCGCCGTGCATCGAGACGACGCGGCCCTGGTGGCGCGAATCTTCCGCCAAGGTGTCGGTCGCCGGTCCGCTGGCGCCGCTCAAGATGTCGTCGAGCGAATCGTCGCCCAGCGCCGCGGCGATTTCCTGTTCCAGCTCGGGGCTCAACTTCGGTTGCAACCGCGGCGGCGGAAACGAGCGCTTCTCCTGCGGCCCCTCGGCCCCCGGCGGCGGCTCGGCGGCCACCTCGGGCCCCGGCTCGAGGAGCTGCGCTTTGGCCTTGGGGGCCGCGGCGTCTTCGCGCTGCGAACCGATCTTGATCGCGCGCCGCGGCGCCGGCGACGCGCCGGGCGTTGCCTCCTGCGTTGCCGTTTCTGTTTCGTTCGGTTGCGGGTCGGCTTCTTGGGCCGGCTGGCCCCCGCTCGCTGCGTTCTCGTCACTCATCTCGCGGATCTCTCGCTTGTCGACTTCTTACGAATGCTCACGAACATCGCATGCCGCGCCGGACGGCCCCGGCCGGACCGGGTCATTTTACTGCCCGTGGCCAGGAAGCGAAAATGGCTTGCCGGGCGGTACGGCGGCGGGAACTTTTTCGCCCAGGGTCGCGTCGTATGTGTGTTGACCGGCCGCTCGCTCAGGTAGAATCGGCGGCGCAGCGTTCGCCCGCCCGTATCGCGACCGGTACGGGCGACTGGTCAAGTTCGTGTCACCAGTCGCCAATTCCCAGGAGCCCGCCATGTTCCCTGCCGCCCCACGCATTGCTCAATTTCGACGAGGTGCCGCGCTGGCCCTCGTCGCCGTCTGCTTCGCCTTCCTCTCTTTCGCCGCTGCCTCGCCCGCCCAGGCCCAGGGCCGCCTGCCCGTGCCCAACGACGACCAGCAGGCCGATGAGTTGACCGGCGTCTATCGCTGCCAGGGCACCAACTACGAAGGCACGGTCACCATCACCCGCGTCGGCGGCACCTATCACGTCCGCTGGCGGATGCCCGACCAGGATCATGGCGGGGCGGCGATTCGCACCGGCGATATCCTCTCTTGCAGCTTCAAGTCAGGCCGGCTGACCGGCGTGGCGGTCTATCAGATTGGCGAGAACCAACTCACCGGCCGCTGGGCCTTCTACGACACCAAGGGCGAGGTCCACACCGAGACACTCACCTACCTGCGGCCACTCGATTGACGCGCGGCCGGCTTCGTTCGTCACGTCCGCCTGATTCGTTTTCCAGGAAACGCCCGTCATGTCCGTCGAACCCGACTCGCCCGCCGACTGGCCTGCCCAATCACAACCCGACGCGCGGCCCCTTTCGCTGTTCAGCCTCTGGCTGACGATCGGACCGGAACCCCGGGAAACGATGCGGCGGATCCTCGACGTTAATCCCACGTATCAAGTCGTGCCGCTGGCCATGATGTACGGCATTACCCGGGCGTTGATCGTCGCGGCCCGTCGCAACCTGGCCGACACGATGACGCCGCTTGAGCTGTTCGGTTGGATCGTTGTGGCCGGACCGCTGGTGGCGGTCGTCGGCATCTACGGCTTCTCGCACGTTATCCGTTTCTATGCCCGTTGGTTCGGCGGGCAGGCCACCCCGCGGCAGGTCCGCGCCGCGATGGTCTGGGGCTCGTCGCCGACGATCTGGACATTGCCGATTTGGCTCTTGCAGATCACCCTGTTCGGCGAGATGATCTTCGCCGCCGAGCGACCGCCCGAGGTGCTGGGCGGCGGCTGGGGTGCCTTTTACAGCGGCTGTGAATATGGCAAGGCGATGCTCAACATCGGCGCGATCTATGTCGCGCTGAAGTGTCTCGGCGAGGCGTTCGGCTTTTCCGCCTGGCGAGCCCTGTTCGCGGTGTTGTTGGCGCTCGTGACGCTGCTGTTGCTCATGATCCCGATACTCGCGGTGCTTCCGCTGGCGTAGCCGTGGGGCAGATGTGGTCGCACGCTCGGTTCGCTTCGTCGGGCCGGCCACACTCTCTTTCCACCCGACCCGTCGCGTCCGCCTGCGTTGTTGGTCCCCGCGACCGGCGGTATCATCGAGGCCATGGCGACGCCTGGCTCCGGTATTCTGATTGTCTTCGAGGGGATCGACGGGGTCGGCAAGTCGACGCTCATTGCCCGACTGGCCGCGGCCCTCACGGCGGCGGGCGAGGTGGTCGTCGAGTCGCGCGAGCCGACCGACGGCGAACATGGCCGGCGAATTCGCCGCTCGGCGGTCGAGGGCCGTATGAGCCTGGCCGACGAGCTGGCCGCCTTCGTGGCCGACCGTCGCGAGCATGTCGAACAGCTGCTCGCCCCCGCCCTGGCCCGCGGCGAGGTCGTCCTGCTGGATCGCTATTTCTACTCCACGATTGCCTATCAGGGCGCGCGGGGGGCGGACGTGGCCGAGCTCGAGCGGGCAATGCGCGGACAGTTTCCGATTCCCGACGCCACGTTGCTGCTCGACGCCGCGCCGGCAGTCACCTTGGGACGGATTGCCGAGAGTCGCGCGGCCGCGCCCGACGAGTTCGAACGGCTCGAGGCCCTGGAGCGGATCCGGGCGATCTTCTTGGACCAATGCGCGCGGGCGGAGGAGATGATCCGCATCGACGCGATCGGCGAGCCGGACGAGGTCTATCGCCGCGTGGCGACGGCGCTGGCCTCAGGCGTGCTCGCGGCGAAGCGCCCGGGCCGCGGGTTGGATACGAAGACGCTCGGGGCGTGAGGGAGTTGCTCGGCGGTGACCTGGCCTCCGGATCCGAGTCGAGGGCTTGTCCGAACAGCGCCCTCCTGCGCTCCGCCGAAATCGCCCCCGCAGGCGGCCATCTACCCCCAGCGGCACGCACGAGGGCGTGCATTCATGAGCGATTGCAAACTACGTGGGCCGGTCGCCTTCCGCACAGCGCAGGACTCCCTCGTCCTGATTCTTGCGGCTACGAGAGACAAATCTGCTTGACCCCTGCCATGAGCTGGGAGAGAATCGCCGAAGGCGACTTGTCGTGTATGGCCGCCGCGCAAGTGGGCGTCTCGTGAGTACGTTGTCGGGAAGAGCAGGCAGCAGCGAATGATCAGCCGCCGGCTTCGGTCCATCGCGTTTATCGCTGTCCAAGTTCTTGTAAGGAGTCGCGAGGAATAACATGACCCGACGAACAATCAACCTCGTAGCTCTTCTGGCTGGGACGTTCTTTGCACTGCTTGTCGGAGAACCGGTTGCAGCGCAGAGCCCCGACGCCCTGAAGGTAGAACTCGCCGTTCCGCCCGTGTTGCTGACGAGCGGACCCGAAGCGGGCAATTGGGAGTACATCTTTGATCTGGTTGGCGATGGCACCGGAAGCCGACTCGACAAATGGTGGCTCAGCGGCTTTGACATGTCACTCATCGTAAACCACGTGCCCGGCGATCCGCTGAGCATGCAGCAGAAATGGGATCACAACGCCGCCAACCAGCCCGATCCCTGGCACCGGGCTTCGTACGGCTCGTACTCGGACGACGGCGTCAACTGGCTGCTCGACGGCCATCCTGGCGAAATTCTCAACACCTGGCATGCACCGTGGGAATATTCCGGCGACGGGGGATCGTTTACCGCGCCGCAGTTCATTAGCGCCGGCGCGATCACCGGAGACGGAGTTACAACGCCTTACGATATGCAGTTCCAAAGCCAGATCAACAACGGCAATCCCCTCTCGGGCTTGCTCGCGACGCTGCGGGTCGTACATCCCAATGCACCTGGCACGATCCAGTACCGGGCGCACACTTTTCTCGGCGACTATAACGGGGACGTGATCGGGCCAGGGAGCCTCACACTCAGCTGCGACGTCGGCGACGTGAACTGCGACGGTTCCGTCGATATTGGTAACGATATTCTCGTCGCCTTCACCAACTTCACAGGGCCCGGCTCGTTCGGAAAGATGCGGAGTCAGGGCGATGTCCACGGGCCTACCGCCGCGTCGGTCGATCCGGACGGACACGACGGTGACGTCGACGTCTCGGACATCTTGACCATCTTCGGCGCCTTTACCGGACCGCCCTCGGATGAGGATGGCGGACTGGGTGCCCCGGCCGAAGCAGGGGATCCGAGCATTCCCGATCTGATTTACGATGCGGTCACCGGCGAGGTCACACTCGACCCCGATGGCTCGTCGATTATCGGCTACTCCCTGCAGAATGCGACCAGCAGCTTCGTCCCGGCCAATCACACACCGATCCTGGCCGGCGTGACGACCGCGCTCACTTCGCAGCTGGAAGAGGCGGCCCTGGCACCGGGCAGCGGTTCGATCGGGTTCGTCTTTCCGACCGGTTTGGATCTGGCCGGTTTGCAGTCGCTCTTGACCGTGAACCAGGTGAGCCGGTCGCTCGGCGCGCCGCTGGTGCCGTTTGATTTGGTAGTCGTCGGCGGCACCCCGGTCCCCGAGCCGGCGACCTACGCCATGGCCGTGCTGGGCCTCTTGGGCCTGGGCCTCCGTGGCTGGCGCCGCTGCTGCCGCTAGCGCGCCCGGATGGGTGCGTAACCTGAGACCGAGCCCAGGTCGCGACCATCGAGGGGGAAAGTACGGCCGAGGGGGAAAGTACGGCCAAAAAAACGTGAAAAGCCAATAACCGGTCTATCTTTTTTCCTCGGCACCCCGTATACTCTGGGGGTCACGGCTGTCGTGACCAGCAGAGACAAGATGTAGTTACGATTGCCCTCGGGTGTTCTTCTCTTCCCGCCCAATTGTGCGAAGCACAACTTTTGATGAGTTCTCGCTTCGATCTTTTTGCGGCTCCATCTGCTTTCATTTTCGGGGTCACGGTGTGCGCACCGAAAGTGCCGCCGTGTCCCATGGGTTCTTACATTGGAGAGCAGAAATGCCACAAGGTAAAATCAAGAAGTTAGTTTCGGAAAAAGGCTTTGGATTTATCGAAGGAGACGGCGGCGAAGAGTTTTTCTTCCACCACTCGTCCGTCCAAGGGGTGACTTTCGAGGAACTCAACGAGGGACAGGTCGTCGAGTTTGAAGTTGGGCGAGGCCCCAAGGGGCCACGTGCCGAGTCCGTCAAAGTCGGCGCGCAGACGGTGTAAGTCGAACGACTCCGCAACGAATCTGTTAGACGCCCTCGGAATCACAATCCGGGGGCGTTTTTTGATGACGTTCCGCAGACGAGCGGGCTGCCGCCAGCGCGCGTCGGTGGGCATAACCTGATCAGGTCGCGGGCGGTTGGGTAGACCAAGGCACCGCCAGCACTGGCCGACCAGCGGGAGGCCGGCATTTCAGCCATCACCGCCGCCGCGAAGGGCTCATTAAAAACGCAGCCAACAAGCCAACAATAGGACAACGCCGGTCGCCGAGACGCAGATTGCCGGTGCTCATCGCACGCAGGAGGCAACGTTTTGAGAGAGTTGCTGCAAGATCCGGTCGCGATCAGCTTCTTCGTCTATACGCTGGCGATCTTCGGGCTGGGAATCTACAGTGCTCGACTCTCCAAGGGAACGGCCGCCGACTTCTTCCTGGCCGATCGCGGATTGGGGGCCTGGGTGGCGGCGCTCTCCGCGTCGGCTTCGGCCGAAAGCGGCTGGGTCACGATGGGCCTGGTCGGCATGGCCTACAAGACCGGCGTCGCGGCCCTGTGGATCGTGGTGGGAACCTTCGCCGCCTTCCTCTTCAATTGGTTTGTGATTGCCTGGCGACTGCGAACGTCTGCTCAGCAAAGCGATTCGCTGACCTTGCCCGACGTGCTTGCGGCACCGCACCGCGGCTCCGCGGCGACCATGATTCGCATCGTCGGCGTGCTCATTATCCTGAGCATGCTCGCCGCATATGTCGCCGCCAACTTGAACGCGGCGGGCAAGATGTTTCAGGAAACCTTCGATTGGACGTACGCGACCGGCGTGCTCATCGGGGCGGGCTTCGTGATCATCTATACCATCACGGGAGGCTTTCGAGCAGTCGCCTGGACCGACGTCGTGCAAGGGTCGTTTATGATCTTCATCGTCATCGTGCTGCCCGTGATGTTGATCTCGAAGATCGGCGGCTGGAATGAATTCTGGTCGAAGCTTGCCGCCGATCCGCGCAGTTCGACGCTCACCGATCCGGTGGCGGGCAACACCGGCCTGGCGCTGATCGGCTTCTTTGCGCTCTACTTGGGTATCCCGTTAGGAAACCCGGGACAGCCGCACGTCTTGATTCGTCTGATGGCCGTCAAGGACAAGACGGCGGTCCTGCGCGGCGGCGTTATCTCGTCGGCGTGGGTCGTGGCACTCTTCACCGGCGCGATCTTTTTGGGAATGGCGGCACGGGTCACCTTCGGCGAAATGGCCGATCCGGAAGCGACGCTCATGGTCATCGCCACCGATAGCAGCATTGTGCCGGGCTTTGTCGGTGGCATGATTATCGCGGCCGTGCTGGCGGCCATCTGCTCGACCGTCGACTCACAGTTGCTCGTGTCGGCGTCCGCGGTGAGTCACGACGTCATGGTCAAGCTGTTCGGGATCGAGTTGAGTCCGAAAGTACAAATGGTCATCGATCGCCTGGCCGTGTTGGCCGTGGGGGCGATTGCCACGGCGATCGCGATGAGTGATGTCCGGTCCGTTTTCGACTTTGTGTTGGCGTATGGCTGGGCCGGTCTGGGGGCCGGATTCGGTCCCGCGCTGATCATGACGCTCTTGTGGCGACGCACGACGGGCTGGGGAGTTGTCACCGGGATGGTGGTCGGTGTGGCCACGGCGATCATCTGGAAACAGTTTCCCGACCTGCAAAAGCAGGTCTACAACCTGGTGCCGGCTTTTGCGTTCTCGCTGATGACGATCGTCATCGTGAGCCTTGCCATGCCGAAGCCGCGCAACGACTCCGCGTCGGCGGCCGACGCTGCTGCGCGGTAGACTTTGCTCGTGCCGTGGCTGGCCCGAAGCGGGCACGCACGCCGCGAGCCCGTGCGTGCCCCGCGAATCCCTACCGCCTGGTCTTCTCTTCGCCGCTGCGATCGGAGTCGTCCTCGGCTTGGACGACGAAGTAGGTCAGAAACCCGCCCGCCACCAGCCCCAGCAGCAACACCGACACGAAGAACACATCGCCCGCCAGGCCGAAGTTCTCCGCCGCCCGGGCAAAGTCGACGCCCAGGATTGCCATCAGCGTGACGATCGGAAAGAAGAACGCCGCCAGGATGTTGAGGCGATGGGCGGCGGCGGCCATCCGTTGGCTCGACTTGGCTTGCACCTCCGCCCGCTGGGCGAGGTGGAACTCGAGCGAGTTCTTGGTGCCCTCGAACAGCAGTTCGGCCGTCCGCTCGATGGCATACGCCCGGTTGCGCAGCTCGATGATCTCCAGATACTCCGGAAACATCGTACGGGCTTCCTGCAGCACGGCGTGCAGATTTCGCGCCGCGCGGTACAGCGGAGCGAGTTGATCGAGTACGGCGAAGTAATCTTCGGCCGTCTTGGCCTGTTCCTCTTTTCGATCGAGCGCCGCGATGCGGCCTTCGAATTCGTCCAGATGCTTCGCGAGCGCCCCGACGCCCTTGCCCAGCTCGTTCGAATTCCACTCGCCCTCCGGCGAGCGCCAGTGAAAGCGGCCGACCCGCTCTTGTTCGTCGGGCTTGGGCGGGGCGTGCAGCACCAGCAACAGGTGCCCGTCGGCGGCCATCGCCCGCTGCCGCCCGACGGTCGACCCCAGTCGATTGCGGAACAGCTGCGGCACTTGCCACATCGAGGGGAGAATCGACTTTTCCGCCGGCGTATCGACCATGGCAAAGCCCCCGGTTTCGCTTGCGAAGCGGCCCCGAGCCTAGCGAATTCGATCCGCTGCGGCTAGCACCGGGATGAAAAAGGCCGAAGAAGTTTCGACAGGATCACAGGATAACAGGATTGGGGATGTACCGAGTGCCGCCCGCGATTTCTTGTAGCCCGACGCGTCAGCGAGGGACATCTGGCTGAGGACTCGAGTCCCTCGCCCATGCTTCGGGCTAAAGGCACGCATCGGTTTGGGTGGCGCTGGCTCTGCCAGTGCGGCGATCGGGCATCTCATCGATCACTTCGTCTACACCGGGTGGCACGGACAGTCGCCCCGACTGTCCGTGTTGCGCAGCAACAGGCGGCGAGCACGATCGCGACATCCGCCGTGATCACAGCTTGCCGGCACTCACGACCGTTGCTCTGCCCTCTTGTGCCTTCGGCACACGGACAACCTCAAGTAGGTTGTCCGTGCCACCCACGTGGGCCTGGCACCCGATGCCCTGGCGAAGCCAGTGCCACCCGGCACCGACTTCACAGGATCGCAGGATGACAGGATGGATCCGATGAATACTCCATCCCGTCGATCCTGTTCATCCTGTCTGAAGAACGTGCATCCTCAGCCAGCCACTTCCCTACGTCAGTGGCAATACGCGACCGTCGCTGACCGAGAAGGGTCGCCCCAGCCGATCGTGAATCTCCGCCCGGGGTGAAATGCCCAGGGCCTGAAAGATCGTCGCGTGCACGTCGGCCGGCGTGCACGGATTGTCGGCCGGAAAGGCCCCGTGTGCATCGCTGCTGCCATAAACCTGGCCGCCACGAACCCCGCCGCCGGCGAGAAAGACCGAATAGACGTTCGGATAGTGATCGCGACCCGCCTCGGCGTTGATCGTGGGCGTGCGGCCAAAGTCGGTCAACATCACGACCAGCGTCTCGTCGAGTTGTCCCCGCTGGTCCAGGTCGGCCAACAGCGCGGTCGCCGCCCGATCGAATACCGGCAGCATGCGGTTCTTCAGGCGGGCGAAGTTCTGGCTGTGCGTGTCCCAGTGGTCGCCCACCGAGCCGTTCAAGTCGCCGGCGGCGCAGCAGACCGTCACGATCGGCACGCCCGCCTCGGTCAGGCGACGCGCCAAGAGCAAACTCTGGCCGCAAATATGATCCCCATACGATTCGCGCACCCGGGCATCCTCGCGCTCCAGATCGCAGGCCTCGCGGGCCGTCGGCGCCAGCAGCATGTCGCCGGCCAGTTGGCGGAAGTGTTCGAAATTCGCGAAGTCGCCCGGCACGCCGATCGGGCGCTCCAGCGACGCGAGCAACTGCCGTCGCGCGCCGAGCCGCTGCGCGTCCAAGTCTTCGGAAAGATTCAGCACGGCCGCACCGAGATCCTGCGAGACGCCGCCGAACTCCCGCCCCGCGGGCGTGCGCATGGCGATCGGATCGGAACCGAGCCCCAGCCAGCCGCCATACTCGCCCGCCTGCAAGGTCTGGTTGTCGACCAGCGGATAGGGCAATCGAACGCTGCGCGGCAGACCGCGCGGGGCCGTGCGGAACTTGCCGACCATGGCCGAGAGCGACGGCCAGTCCTTGCGCGACGGCGGCAGGTTCGTCGCCGTGCCGCGCTCGGGCGGGGCGTGGCCGGTGAGGTTCCAGTACATCCCCTTGCCATGGGCCGGCGATTCGTGATGGATCGAGCGAATCACGGCCAGCTTGTCCAGCTGCGCCGCGAGCCGGGGAATGTGCTCGCCCACAAAGATGCCGGGCACGGTCGTGCGGATGGGGCGAAATTCGCCGCGGATTTCGGCCGGCGCGTGCGGCTTGGGGTCGAACGTTTCGTGATGGCTCATGCCGCCCCAGCAGTAGAGGACGATGCACGACCTGGCGGTGCCGAAGGCGCTGTTGCGGGAAGCGTTGGGGCTGGCGGTGTTGGAGTCGGCGGCGTTGGCGCTCGCTGCTTCGGAATCCGCGGGGTTCGTGTCGGCGTTGGAGTCAGCGGCGGCGGTTCGCTGCTTCAGGGCCAGAAAGGCGGGTAGCGAATAGCCCAGGGCGCCGAGGCTGGTGGCCAGCATGCGGCGTCGGGAGAGGAGTTCCCAGCGATCGTCTTTCCGGCGGGACATGGTTTTCCGGCGGGATAAAGTCTTCCGGCGCGACACGACCTTCCGACGGGACACGGGCGACCGGTGCGTCTGGCGGAACTTCGACGGGGCTAAGTGGCTACGCGGCCGAGCGGCTGTTGGCCCGAGGTGCTGCGTGACTGAGTTGCTGGCGGTTTGGGCTGCAACGGGACAGAGCTACAACGGGACGAAGCGGCAGCCGGACGGGGCGGCAGCAGGCCTGCGCGGCTGCCGGGAATTATAGCCGAGGTCACCGCCAGGCACGAATATCTCGGGGGCTATTTCGCCGGGCGATTTTGCCCGGGAAGTTCGTCCGAGCATGTTTGCCCGACGAGGCTACAGGCATCGGCTAGAATGGCTGCTCATCGCCACTGGCTGTCGAGCAGCCAGTGGCACCCG
>ERZ869936.1126-NODE-1126-length-20533-cov-5.391493_pt1 | contig 20533 bp, 17 predicted proteins | sample MGYA00520876_ERZ869936 | MGnify/ENA primary metagenome ERZ869936 (study PRJEB32218, sample SAMN09650985) | biofilter metagenome | isolation source: enrty point of leading RO module | place: Saudi Arabia: Thuwal, RO plant located on Red Sea | collected 2016-02-17 ...
ATGTCGGCACTAATATAAGCATCTCCGTGTGGGAGCTACTTCAGAGTCTTACCTATAACGTTAGCTACTTTATTGTAACGTCCGTCATCCATTTCTCTTAATGAGTGAAGGATTCTTCTTTGAACTGGCTTTAATCCGTCATTAATATGTGGAACGGCTCTTTCAAGAATTACATATGAAGCATAGTCCAAGAACCAGTTTTGGTACATACCGGAAACTTGGGTTACGTTTTCTAAGTTTGCTTCTTCATTCGATGCATCAAATTCTTCGTCTCTTTCTTCTATGTTATCGTTGTCTTTCTTAGCCATGATTATACTAATGCTTCTTCAACTATATCTTTTTCTACTTTGAGGTTGTCAATAATAAATTCTTGCCTGTCCGGAGTATTTTTACCCATGTAGAATTCCAGCATTTTTTGAATGGAGGTGTCATTTCCGATAACAACAGGGCTTAAGCGAATATCTTTTCCAATGAAATGTTTAAACTCATCCGGTGAAATTTCTCCTAACCCTTTAAATCTGGTTATTTCCGGTTTTCCTTTTAATTTATTTAATGCTGCAACTCTTTCTTCCTCAGAATAACAGTAAATTGTTTCTTGTTTATTCCTAACTCTGAACAGAGGCGTTTCCAATATATACAGGTGCCCGTTTTTTACTAAATCTGGAAAGAACTGAAGAAAGAAAGTGATGAGTAGTAATCTAATGTGCATACCATCAACATCGGCATCTGTTGCTAAAACAATGTTGTTATATCGAAGTGTGTCAAGGCCTTCTTCAATGTTTAAGGCAGCTTGCAGTAGATTAAACTCTTCGTTTTCGTAAACAATTTTTTTGGTAAGGCTATAGCAGTTTAGCGGTTTTCCTTTTAAACTAAATACAGCTTGCGTATTTACATCTCTAGATTTGGTAATAGAACCGGAAGCTGAATCTCCCTCAGTAATAAATAACGTAGTTTCGTATTGTCTCTCATGATTATCACCCAGGTGAACTCTACAATCCCTTAATTTTTTGTTGTGAAGGCTTGCTTTTTTTGCTCTTTCTTTCGCAAGTTTTCTAATGCCTGCCATGTCTTTACGCTCACGTTCAGATTGCAAAATTTTTCGGTGAATGGAGTCGGCAATTTCAGGATTTTTGTGTAAAAAGTTATCCAGATGTTTTTTTAAGAAATCAGCCACAAATGCGCGCATTGAAGTGCCTCCCGGTTCAATTTCCGTAGAACCAAGTTTGGTTTTTGTTTGTGATTCAAAAACGGGTTCAATTACTTTTACGCTAACTGCCGCAACAATAGAGCTTCTGATGTCCTGTGCGTCATAATCTTTTTGAAAAAACTCCCGAATAGTTTTTACATTCGCTTCTCTAAACGCTCCTTGGTGTGTTCCTCCTTGTGTGGTGTGTTGTCCGTTTACAAAAGAATAATATTCTTCTCCATATGAATTTACATGTGTAATAGCTACTTCAATATCTTCATCTTCAAGATGAATAATAGGATAGAGCGGTTCATTGGATATATTTTTCTCTAATAAATCTTTTAAACCATTTTCAGAAACAAACTTTTCACCGTTAAAGTTAATGGTAAGCTTTCTGTTTAGGAAAGCATAGTTCCACAACATTCTTTCGATATGCTGTGTTCTGTATTTGAAGTTTAGGAAAATGGTGTCATCCGGAATAAAGGTTATTCTGGTACCTTTTCTTTTTGGAGAATCTTCTTGTTTATATTCCTTCGTTAATTCACCTCTTTTAAATTCAGCTTTTTTAATTTTCCCGTCTCTAATCGACTCTACGCAAAAATAATTGGATAATGCATTAACGGCTTTAGTACCAACTCCGTTTAATCCAACCGATTTTTTAAAGGCTTTAGAGTCGTATTTACCACCGGTATTCATTTTAGAAACCACATCAACCACTTTTCCAAGTGGAATTCCTCTTCCGTAGTCTCTTACTTTTACTTCATCGTCTTTAATGGTAACATCAATGGTTTTACCATTGCCCATCACAAACTCATCGATACTATTATCCAGAACTTCTTTGAGGAGAATATAAATACCATCATCAAAAGAACTGCCGTCTCCAAGCTTACCAATATACATTCCAGGACGAATACGGATGTGTTCTTTCCAGTCAAGTGTACGTATGTTTTCCTCAGTATATTTAACTTCTTCAGCCACCCTTGATTTTTTAAGGAAGCTAAATTAAAAAGATTATGCCCTAATTAGAACTGATAATATGAGCAGTTTTCAACAATTGATGGGGAAAACTTAATTCAGTAATCATCTTAAGGTAAATCCTAGTTTTTGAACCATTAATGAATCATGCTTTATGTTCCAAAAATAAATTCGCATTACAGCATTTCCATTATTGACTTTTGGAATTAAGAATTCATCACTAAACCTTTGTTCAATATTAAGTTTTTCAATTTTGTTTTTTAATGAGATTGATTTCCAAAAATAAACGCTGTCGGAATCAAAAATAGAGCAAACTATTGTTGGATCATTGTTGGTGTAGTGAATGGTGGTAGAATTTATTATACATGATTTATAGGGTGTTTTGTACAAGCTATCTCCACCATACTCAAGTATGTCGCTATACTCTTGCTCAGTCGAAATCACTTCAATATTATTAGATGATTTGGATATTAATTTTCTGCCAAGCAACCATAAGTACTCTTCTTTATCCCAGTCATTTAAGCCTTTGTAGCATTTTTCATAATTAGATATTAATAACTGGTTAATAATTATAAAAATAAGAGTAGGAAAAACAAAAAGTACTTTCATAAACCACTTGCTTTGAGCAATACGTTTAATAAACTGTGCTAAAGGAATTGAAAACAGCACCGTATATTCAACAAAATTCCTGCTTCCGAAACCACAACCAAAACTAAAAGAATACCAAGAGGCGCATAAATAGCTCACTAAAAGAAAAACAAGCAATGAAACAATTCCGGAAACTTTCCTTTTTAGAGAAAGAAGAATAAAAACAGGTATTAAAAGAAAATAGATAGGATTGTAGGGAAATAATCCATTATTAAATGAAAACCAAAATTCAATTAATTTTGGATTGGTTAAATTAGTGAATGACTCTCCTTGATACGAATCATGTATTAAGGAACCGCTTAAATAGTGCCAATAAATAAATTGGGGAAGTAGGCATATAAAACCAATTAAGATTATAGCTAAAACGTTCTTTTTTGTGAAAATGGATTTGATAAACTCAAGAGGTTTCTCTCTCTTAGATAGGACAATAAAAATAGTTGCTAAAACAAATATTCCGTTTATTGGTCTAATTACAATAGTGAGCATTGAAAAGAAAATCCAAAGCGAAAAATGCAGAATAGATTTTTCAATTTTAGTAGAAAAGAATAGTACCGCTGCAAAGCAGAAAAGAGAGTATGAATGCGACATTCCTGTAGTGTCTGTTAAGTAGTAAAACAGATTAGTACCTAGTAAAATAATGAGAATAGCTAGTGCAGAAGATATTTTTCCAAAGTGAATTTGTAAGAAAAAATACAACAGTATTAGCCCTACTATTCCATAAAATAGCGTAGCATAGTTTGGAATGTTGTGGTAATTACCGGAAAATCCATCAGTAGTTAAGCCATTAACTTTATTATACAAATGGACTAATCCAAAAAAGGGTACTTGCATTAAAGCTACTCCATAAGTGTATCTGGTTTTTATTTTACCTGAAACACTATCAACTGTAAACCCACCACCTGTTTTTTCTACAATATCATCAGGAAGTTTATGGCCGTCATAATCATAAATAAAAAATGTGGGTAAATAGGAATAGTAGCCCACTTGGTCTGCCCAGAGTTCGGCTTGCCAATTGAATTCACCTACATGTTTGTGTTTGTTAATTAATGTACTGGAAACGGAAACGGCAATTATTCCAAAAAGAATAATTTCAAAGAGGTATTTTTTTAATGAGCCAATCAAACTTTACACATTAAACCTAAAGTGCATAATGTCTCCGTCATTTACTACATATTCTTTTCCTTCAACGCCAAGTTTTCCGGCTTCTTTTATAGCAGCTTCTGATTTATATTGCAGATAATCTTCATACTTAATGACTTCAGCACGGATAAATCCTTTTTCAAAGTCAGTGTGGATAACGGCTGCTGCCTGTGGTGCTTTCATTCCTTTTTCTATCGTCCAGGCTCTCACTTCTTTTACACCTGCCGTAAAATAGGTTTGTAAATCCAATAATTTATAGGCTGTTCGTATTAGTCTGTTGACACCTGCTTCGGCTAATCCTAAATCATCTAAAAACATTTTACGCTCTTCATACGATTCTAACTCTGCAATGTCTGCTTCCGTTTTTACGGCTAAAAACATCACTTCTGCATTTTCATTGGCAACGGCCTTTTTTACATCTTCTACGTACTGATTCCCTGTTTTTACAGAAGCTTCATCTACGTTACAAACGTACAATACCGGTTTATTAGTAAGCAATTGAAGTTCGTTAGCAAATGGAATTAATTCTTCTTCCATTTCAACCGTTCTGGCGGATTGCCCGCTTTCCAAAGTGGTTTTGTATTTCTTTAAAAGTTCTAATTGTTTTTGTGCTGCTTTGTCTCCGGCATTGGCAGCTCTTTGTATGGCTTGTATTTTCTTTTCAACGGTTTCAAGGTCTTTTAACTGCAACTCAATGTCAATCACTTCTTTATCTCTTACCGGATTTACCGAACCATCTACATGCACAATATTACCGTCATCAAAACACCTTAACACATGAATAATGGCATCCGTTTCTCTGATGTTTCCTAAAAACTGATTTCCTAAACCTTCACCTTTACTGGCTCCTTTTACTAAACCCGCTATATCTACAATATCTATAGTTGCCGGAACCACTCTTTCCGGTTTTACAATTTTTTCCAACTCTTCCAGTCGCTCATCCGGAACGGTAATTACGCCTAAATTAGGCTCAATGGTGCAAAACGGAAAATTTGCCGATTGAGCTTTTGCATTTGATAAACAATTAAAAAGTGTTGATTTTCCTACGTTTGGTAAACCAACAATACCACATTTTAAACCCATACATCTAAATTGAAGCGCAAAGATAGAAATTAGTGTTTAGTAAATTTAGTTTAGAAGTAAATTAGGTAAAAGCCAATAGTGTTTAAAAAATAATGGCTTTAAATTTTACCATTTGCTAAAAAGCGACTAACTTGCGGTAACTTACATTAAAGGTAATTAAAGACACTTATAACTTTTTGTTACCGGCAATTTAAATAAGAGTCACAATGATAAAACTTGATAAAAAAAACACTCGACACACTTTCAATTGCTCTGAAAAGCCAACTATAAAGGTAGATCAAATTCACTTTAATACGAACGATAAAAACTGGTCTGACCGACTATTTACCGCACGTCTGAATTTCATTATTGCCGGAATTGACAGTGAAGGACAAGAATTAAAAAGTCATGCTGTTCATACAGTTTTGGGTGAGTTCATAACCACTCAGCATAAACAACCTGTAATTCACATTGACAGAGAAATATCATTTAAAGACCAACACGGAAGAATGGTACCTGATGCAAATTGTAAACGGTGGATTGCATGCATTGAACTTTATGATATTGAATTGCTGGACAATGAACATCTCAATATCGGACTTGATGTGGGTTAATTAAACAATTACAAAGTGTTGGTTTTTCTACGTTTGGTAAACCAATAATACCACATTTTAAACCCATACATCTAGATTGAAGCGCAAAGATAGAAATTAGTGTTTAGTAAATTTAGTTTAGAAGTAAATTAGGCAAAAGCCAATAATAGTATTAAAAAAAATAATGGTCTTAAATTTTAGTATTTACTAAAAAGCGACTAACTTGCGATAACTTATGCTAAAGCAAATTGAAACTTCCTTTAGCTTTTTTGTTGTAAACTATTAAACATGAAAATTAAAACGATAATATTCCTACTTGCGTTGTTGATTTGCTCAAACTCTATAGTTGCTCAAAGCCTAGATTCTGAAACAAATAAATCAATTGAAAAAAAAATCAACCCTTTCATAGGGATAGTTTTTTTCCCACAGCCAGTTTATTTCAGCCTTTCGACTGGTTTTGAAATTGGAAATAATAAAGAAAATAACCATGTGTATAGTACAATTTATGCCAAAGCAGGAAATTTTGGAATAGAGAACACCTTTCATTCTTACTTTATTGAAGTAATATTTAAACTTAAAAAGTTTGAATTCAAAAACAACTCTATCCTAAGCATTGAAACACCTATTTGGTTAAGCAATCGAAATATAATTGAAACATTTGTTGAGGAACGTCATGAACACCATGATTACAGCTATCTTCAGATTGGGACTGGATTGGACTTGAAGTTTTCAATTTCAAAAAAGCTGAATATAATTTCAAAGTTGGGAGTTGGTTATGGTCCACATTATAATTACGCTGGAGATTTTAATTTCTCTAACTATCGCTTTGAAAATTATAGCTGGCTGCCTCGAGCTGACATTTGTATTAGATATAGTCTATAAATAAAAACAGTTTACAACAAAACCTAAACTGCATTAAAACGCAGTTTAGCCAAACCGTTATCGCAACTCTACTTTTTAAAATCAACTTCTACACTCCATCTAATTTTTCTGTTTTTATCAAGTATTGAATGAAGTTATTAACATCAATTCGCCTAACTTTTTAATTGGTATATCTTTGGGCAGTAATTCATAAAAATTGTCCAAAATGCCTGATATTCAAGAGCTACAAAAAATTTGTTCGCAAGTACGTAGAGATATTGTTCGCATGGTTCACAAACCGCAAAGTGGTCACCCGGGTGGTTCATTAGGTTGTGTTGAATATTTTGTTGCGTTGTATTTCAACATCATGAAACACAACCCCAAAAGCTTTACGATAGACGGCAAAGGAGAAGATTTGTTTTTCCTTTCTAATGGGCATATTTCACCTGTTTTTTATAGCACACTAGCCCGCAGCGGTTATTTTCCGGTCAAAGAATTAGATACGTTTAGAATGATTGATTCTCGCTTGCAAGGGCATCCAACTACCCATGAAGGTTTAGAAGGTGTGCGGGTGGCAAGTGGTTCGTTGGGTCAGGGTTTGTCGGTAGCTTGCGGTGCTGCGCTTACCAAAAAAATGAACGGAGAAAATACTTTGGTCTATTCTTTGCACGGTGATGGTGAAATACAAGAAGGACAAATTTGGGAAGCAGCTATGTTTGCGGCACATCATAAAATAGATAATTTAATTTCTGCCATTGACTATAACGGAAGACAAATTGACGGTGATACGGAGGAAGTAATGAGTTTGGGTGACATTGAAGCAAAGTGGAAAGCCTTTGGGTGGCATACCATGAAAATGAACGGGAATAATATTGAAGAGGTAATTTTCGTTTTAAATCAAGCAAAAGCTGAAACAGGAAAGGGAAAACCGATTATGATAATTATGACAACAGAAATGGGGCAGGGTGTTGATTTTATGATGGGAAGTCATAAATGGCATGGTGTAGCACCAAACGATGAGCAATTAGCATCAGCACTTTCTCAGTTAGAAGAAACATTAGGAGATTATTAGTGAGAAGTTTTAAATACATACTTGTATTAATAGCGTTTTTTAGCGTTAACCATGTGTTTTCTCAAACCAATAAAACAAGGATATTGTTTGTGTTGGATGGTTCGCAAAGTATGTTGGGGCGTTGGGAAAGCGAAAAGAAAATGGATGTAGCCAAACGGCTGCTTTCTAAAACGGTGGATAGTTTAAAAAACGTAAAAAATCTAGAGCTTGGCCTAAGGGTTTACGGACATCAGGATTATGTGGGACAGGGTTCAAAAAACTGTAAGGATACCAAACTGGAAGTTCCTTTTACTGCCAATAATCACAATCAAATAAAAAGTAAGTTGAATGAAATTACGCCTAAAGGAACAACACCTATTGCTTATACTTTAGAACAAGCGGCCAATGATTTTAACGATTGTAAAACTTGCAGAAACATCATTATTTTAATTACTGACGGAATAGAAGAATGTGGAGGCGACCCATGTGCTATTTCGTTAGCCATGCAAAAAAACGGAGTAGTGTTTAAGCCTTTTATTATTGGAATGGGCTTAGATGATATTGTAAAGAAGTCATTGCGTTGTGTTGGGGATTTTTATGATACTAAGGATGAAGCCAGCTTTCAAACGGTGTTAGGAGTAATTATTTCCAAAATTTTAGACAACACTACCGTTCAGGTAAATCTGTTGGATAAATATGGAAAAGCTACGGAAACAGATGTCGTCATGACATTTTACGATGCTCAAACCGGAGCGATTAAATACAATTTTGTACATACATTTAATGACAGAGGTGTGAGTGATACATTACCGATTGATGCGCTTACCAAATATACAATAGTGGCCCACACAATACCAGGTGTTGAGAAAAAAGACATTACCATTCAGCCTGGAGTTCATAACATAATAGGTATTGATGCCCCACAAGGTTCTCTACAACTTTTAGTAAAAGGAAATAATGAATATCAAGATTTAAAGTGTATTGTTCGTAAAAAGGGAGAATCAAAAACCTTACATCTCCAAGATTTTGAAACTACCGAACGTTACTTAATCGGTCAATATGATTTAGAAGTGTTAACGCTTCCAAGAATGTATATCAATGCGGTGGATATTTCTCAAAGTCATACGACTAAGGTGGAAATACCTGAAGCAGGACTGGCTACATTTTTCTTAACAGGTAAAGGCGTAGCAAGTATTTTTCTGGAAGAAGGCGGAGAATTAAAATGGGTGTATAACTTAAAAGATAATGTTAGCCGTTCAACATTGGTTATGCAGCCCGGTAAGTACAGAGTTATTTACAAATCAGCAAATTCAAAAGAATCAATATTTACCAAAGAAGAATCGTTTGTTATTTCTTCCGGATTATCAACACAAATTAAATTGTAGCATGGAAAAAACATTACCAAAATTTGTTTCTACAGAAAAAAAGGATACCCGTTCCGGTTTTGGAGACGGCTTGTATGAGTTAGGTCAAAAAAATAAAGATGTGGTTGCGCTTTGTGCCGACCTTACCGGTTCATTAAAAATGGACAAGTTTGAAAAGGAATTTCCTGATCGTTTTTTTCAAGTAGGTATAGCGGAAGCAAATATGATAGGTGTTGCAGCAGGTATGACTATTGGTGGAAAAATTCCGTTTACAGGTACATTTGCTAACTTTTCTACCGGAAGGGTGTATGACCAAATTCGTCAATCTGTAGCTTATTCAGGTAAAAATGTAAAAATATGTGCATCGCATGCCGGATTAACGCTTGGTGAGGATGGTGCTACCCATCAAATTTTAGAAGACATTGGTTTAATGAAAATGTTACCCGGAATGACGGTAATTAATCCTTGTGATTACAATCAAACTAAAGCTGCAACTATTGCTATTGCTGAACATGAAGGTCCTGTTTATTTGCGTTTTGGACGACCAAAAGTTCCTGTGTTTACAGACCCGAATCAGAAATTTGAAATAGGAAAAGCAGTGATGTTAAATGAAGGAACTGATGTAAGCATTTTTGCAACCGGTCATTTGGTTTGGGAAGCATTAAAAGCTTGTGAAGCATTAGCGGAAGAGGGAATAAATGCTGAAGTAATCAATATTCACACTATAAAACCTTTAGACGAAGAAGCGGTGTTGGCTTCTGCCAAGAAAACGAGTTGTGTGGTTACTGCAGAAGAACATCAATATAACGGTGGGTTGGGGGAAAGTGTTGCCAGAGTGTTATCTAAAAATCTTCCAACGCCAATGGAGTTTGTTGCGGTAAACGATTCTTTTGGTGAAAGCGGAACCCCTGAGCAGTTAATGGAAAAGTACGGATTATCTTCTAATGCAATTATTAAATCGGTAAAGGTAGTGTTGCAACGAAAATAATTTAGTTTCCGAATAGCATTTTAAACCCGAACACAATAATAATTCCGATAAGCCAAAAAATTAAAGCGGGTTCAGAAATAGTAGGTATTTGTCGTTTTTTACTCATAGCCAACACACTTACGTAATGAATCAAGTTTTGGTTTCAGTTTTTTTTCTTTCACGATTTGTAGTCTATTATTGAATTTAACATACTCTCGTTAAAAAGTATTAGGTAGAAAAATATTAGGCGATATAATGTTATCTACTTTTATTCCGTTAAAAATGGGTATGGTATATAGAATTATAATTGCGTTTATTTTATTTTCATGTGTCGCCAATGCACAACAGACGCTTATTTATACCCATGAAGACGCCAATTATTTGAGGGCGCTGGATTTATATGACAAGGAAAAATATGTGGCAGCTCAACAAGCTTTTGAGGAAGTATTAAAAACCACAAAGAACATTGAGTCAGAAATTTATTCAAATGCGGTTTACTATTCTGCCATGTGTGCGGCAAAAGTTTTTAATGAAGATGCTGAAGAGCGCTTGATGAATTATATTTCTAATTATCCGGAGAGTCCAAAAATTAAACTAGCTTCTTACGAGTTAGGGTTGTATTATTTCAGAAAAAAGAAATATACCAATGCGGTAGAGTGGCTAAAAAAAATTGATGTTTACGACTTATCTAATGAAGATTTAGCGGAATATTACTTTAAATTGGGGTATAGTTATTTTAAGCAAGATAATTATACCAAAGCATCAGACGCTTTTTATCAAATAAAAGATACAGATACCAGGTATACTTCCGCTGCAAGATACTATTACGCACATATTGCTTATGAACAAAAGAAATACGAAACAGCTTTAACTGATTTTAGAAAGATAGAAACTGATGAAACTTTTTCAGCAGTTGTACCTTATTATATCGTTCAAATTTTGTACATCCAACAAAAGTATGATGAGTTGTTAGCTTACGCACCTGCTATGATGGATACCGTTAAAGTAAAACGAGAGGAAGAAATATCAAGATTAATCGGAGAGGCATACTACCATAAAAAGCAATATGAAGAAGCTATTCCATTTTTGGAAAAATATACCGGACCGAATTATTACAACAAATCATTGTATTATCCGCCAACTAAAGATGCTTATCAATTAGGTTTTAGTTATTTCAAGATTAAGGAATATGCAAAGGCTATTCAGTGGTTTCAAAAATCAGTAACCGATAATGATAGTTTGTCTCAATTAGGTTTTTATCACATAGGTGAATGTTATTATCAGTTAGGGCAAAAAGATTATGCAAAAGATGCCTTTAGAATGGCAAGTAAAATGGATTTTTATCCTGACATTAAAAAAGAAGCGCTTTTCAGTTTTGCTAAGTTAGCCTACGAAACATCCAATCAACCTTTTAATGATGCTATTTTGGCATTTGAAGAATTTATAAACGAATATCCCGAAGCTAAAGAAAATGAGGAAGCTTATGAATATTTGGTGGGAGTTTATTTTACCACAAAAAACTATGCAGCGGCAATTGAGTCATTAGACAGAATCAAAGAAAAGAACTATAAATTAAAAGAGGCTTATCAAAAAGTAGCATTTTATCGAGCCATTGAACTTTATAATGCAGGAAACTATAAAGAAGCATTAACCTTTTTTGATAAATCGGATAAGTTTATTGAAAGCAATGTAGTGGCTGCACAGGTTGCTTATTGGAGAGCTGAAACGCTATTTAAAACCCAAAACTATAAAGAATCTGCTAATACATTTGAGGCATTGGTGCTTTCGGCCGGTTCTGCTTTAATGGAAGAATATTCTGAAATACCATATAATACCGGTTACTCTTATTTTATGATGGCAGAATACACTAAGTCAAATACATGGTTTAGAAGGTATATTGAAAATAGTGGTATAAAAGAAGTGAAAAAGAACGATGCCTTATTGCGAATAGCTGACGGCTATTATTTATTGCGTGAATATAAAAATGCGGTAGAGTACTATGATAAAGCTGCGTTTATGGGGAAATTAGACAGGGATTACGCTATTTTTCAAAGTGCTTTAGCAAATGGGTTAGACGGCAATTTGAATGACAAAGCATCGCTTTTACAAACTTTGGTTTCAGATTATGAAAACGGGAAATATAAAACAAGTCCATACATTGAAACGGCAATATTTGAGTTGGCAAAAACGTATTCAAATCCACCATTTAGCGATAACCCAAAGGCATTATCCACTTATAAAAGATTACTCAAAGATTATCCCAATAGTGAACTAAAATATTCTGCCATGTTAAACTTGGGCTTGGTTCATTATAATATGGAAAATGATGATGAAGCATTAGCCGTTTTAAAAGAAGTGTACTCAAAATCTCCTGTAGCAACTGAAAGAGACGAAGCATTCAATCAAATCAAAAGAATATATGAAGAGTCTGGTAAGATTGATGAATTAGAAGCTTTCTTAAAAGCTTCCGGAGTAAATTACGATACTGCTGAACTGGAGAAAACCATGTACGATGCGGGAAGGAATGCCTTCCTAGAAGGAAATTGTGATAAAGCAACGACAACGTTTACCAAATACATTGAAAAATATCCTAGCGGTTCTTACTTATTAGATGCTCACTTCCAAAGAGCAGAATGTGAGAAAAAAGCTAATTTCATGAATGAGGCTTTAATGGATTACGACTATGTTTTGAAAACTTCATTTAACAAGTATTCAGAAAAGGCAGCGGAATCAGCTTCTTATATTGCTTACAATTTAAATAAAATGCCTCAGGCCTTGGGTTATTTCTTAAAGCTAGAATCTTACAGTAATACACCTAATGTTCTTTTAAATGCTCGTGAGAAAATCATGAACATTGCTTTTGACTTACATAAATGTGATACGGCTATTACTTATGCTTCTAAGGTTATGGCTGATGAAAAAACAGATGGTAATCTATTAATAAAAGCAAAAATCATAAAAGGGGAATGTTTGTTTGAAGCTCAAAAAATAGAGGAAGCAAAAGTCTTATTTAATGATTTAAAATCGGATAAAGGAATAGCGGGAGCAAAATCAAATTATTATTTAGCACAAATTCAGTATTTAGAAGGAAAGTATAAGGACTCAGAAAAAGCCATATTTAGTTTAATTAAAGCTTATTCGGGTTATCATTATTGGGTAGCTAAATCATTTATTCTATTAAGCGATAACTATGTTGCGTTAAACGATTTGTATCAAGCTAAAGTGGCACTTCAAAATGTAATTGATAATTACAAAGGAGATGATGAGTTAAGAGATGTAGCTTTAGAAAAGCTAAGAATAATAGAACAAACCGAAAAAGACAATTCACAAAAGAGGACATCCGGTCAATTAGAAATTGACCTTGGAAAAGGAGATGGTTCTCAAAATAAACCTAACAAAAATAAAAATGAAAACCCTGAAGAATAAACTATTGATATTGGCTTTTGTATCGCCTGCTTTAGTGATAGGACAGGGCGGTATAAAAAATAATGAGGATATTATTATTGTTAAAAACAAAGAGTTGGTAGTAAAAAACGCTCGTAAAATTTCAGAAACTCCTAATATTGAAGACACCACTAAAATAATCCCTCAATTAAATTATCGATTTATCCAACATCAATATTCAGTTAGATATGAAGTTGACCCTATACAGGCTGCAAACATTAAAAATGATAAACTAACAAAACTCTATCATGGATATGTAATGGCTGGTTTGGGGACTAATTTAACTCCGTTACTAGATGTGTATTATAACTCTACCCGTGATAAGTTTAAATCCTTAGGCTTTAGAGCAAAACATTTTTCGAGTAACGGTATCAATAAAATAGATTATAGTTCTTTCAGTGAAAATAGTGTTGAGCTTTTTGGTAAAAAGTTTATAGATGATTATGCCTATGGAATGAATGCGGGATTTGACCGAAACATGATTCATTTTTACGGTTTTACTCCAAGCCCGTTAATTAATATTTCCGAACCGGATGATATCAGACATATTGTAAGTAAATTTAACTTGGGAACCAGCTTTAGTTCAGTTGGAGTGGATACCAATCGAATCAATCACAACCACAGTGTAAATTATCAGTATTTATTTTCAAACTATGCGATGGATGAGCATTATTTGGTTGCTTCAGGTGATGTAGGGAAGTATTACGGTAAAGAGTTTTATCAATTGATTGGAGGATTTGATTACAATAATTATTCTGCTGAAGAAGACTCTTTGAATAACGGTATAATTAGATTCAGGCCACAAATCACAACCACCAATAAAAAGTGGAGAATTAGGGTAGGATTGAATATTAATGCTGATGTAGCCACTTCTGCCAAGTTTCATTTTTATCCGGTTGCTGACTTTAAATTTAATATTGTGGATAATATTATTGTTCCTTACGGTGGTATTGAAGGAGGAATAAATAGAAATAACTTTGATAGCTTCTTTTCCGATAATCCTTTTATAAATCCAACTTTACAATTACGTAATACAAACAATAATTATAGAGTATATGGCGGTATTAAAGGAAGTTTAAGTAAGCGATTAACCTTTGATGCTCACGTTGAGCGAAACAAGTTTAGCTCCATGCCTCTATACGTTAAAAACACGGCAGGAATTAACAGCAAGTTTGATGTAATTTATGATACTGTTAAAGTGTGGGAATTTGGTGGTGAATTGGCGTATCAACAAAACGAAAAATTAAGATTTATTGCTAAAGGTCAATATTTTATGTATGAGCAGTTAAACGAGTTGAAAGCATGGCATAACCCTGACTATAAGTTTTCATTGCTAACCAAGTATGATTTAAAAGATAAAATTGTTGTAAGTTTTGATGTGTTTATATGGGGACAGCAATTTGCAAAAACGGATAGTTTAATAAACGGAAGAACGGAAGTTATTGCACAAAAGATAAATGGTTTTGTTGATGCTAATCTTGCGATAGAATACCGTTATACAAAGCGAATTTCAGCGTTTATCAGGTTTAATAATATTGCTTCAGTGAAATATTACAGATGGCAAGATTACAGAACACAACAGTTCAATGTTATGGGTGGAGTTACTTTTTCGTTTTAGTTAAATCACTTTTATATTTTAATCCTTTGTAAGCCAGGAGAGAAGCCTGAATTGAGCCAACTCTGATTTCTGACTCAATTTCTACGGGAATTTTGTTGTTGTCATCGGTAACCCAAACAAACATATTCTCACCACCTTTAAATATGCTTCCTTCCAATAATAGTGCGCTAAATTTTATGGTATTCACCTCACCGTAATTTCGACTTTTGATAGTCTCTTTGCCCAGATATCTTATATAAGTGGTGTATGAGCTGTTATCAATCATTAAGTTAATAGGAATTGAGTCATTTACTTTATATTTTGAAAAATCAATGCATCTGGCATAATAAATCATAGAAAGTGGGTCGTAGGTTTGAGATTTGATTTTTACGGTATCAATTTGCAATGGAGTTTTATGTTTTTTGATGATAGTATAAACCTCATTTTTTTTAAAATTGAATAGATATTTTTCATCTATTGCATCTCCGCCTTCTCTCACACTTCTACTGAAAATAATAGGTTTTAATGTGTTTTTATCAGAAATGGCTTCGTAAGTATCACGCACTTTATAAAACCAATCCCATTTTTTTAAGCTTCTGCCAAAGCTATAGAAATGATAATAATCCTTGTCTTTGTAAGTCGTGTCAAGTATAGAAAAGCTAACCTCACCGGCATCAACCCAAACTGCCTTCCAGTGATAATGAATTTCGTATTGAATGACTTCTCCGGTTTGAAAAGGTTTTGATTGCCCAAATAAAGAAAAGAAACCACTAAAAAATAAAGTAACTATAAGTATATATTTAGATGGTTTCATGTTTTGTAAAGATAAAAAAACCGCATCCATAATTGAAAGCGGTTTTTAAAGTCTTGTAGAGTTTAGTTTATTCAACAACCACAACTAAATATTTTGATGCAGACCAAAACTCTTTGTAATTTGTAATTTCAATTTTGTCCACCAAACCTTTGTCGTTAGCATTTGCTTTGTAGGACGAAGACGGGTGAGTAGTAATGATTTTAATTTTCTTGTTTCCAACAGGGACTGACGAAAACTGAGTAATATCAATTTGAGTGAAATATTTTTTATTAAAGTCATCTTTTAAAATGGTGTTTTTCCCAATACCAACAAATCCACCTTCTTTAGTTAATACGCCATTTTCAATAAGCTCTTTGGATGTTCCGAAACAGTAGAAAGCAGTGTTTAACTCATCTGTTTTTTCGCCTAGTTCTTCAACTCTTTGGTTGTATTCATCAAACAATACTTTCATTTGTTGGTCCATGTTTGCCAATTGAGTTTGTAATTCGGCTATTTGAGCATCTTTTTCCTGGATTTGTTGCGATAGTCGCTCAATCATTTTTTCAAACTCATCTAACCTAAGATTAGATTTTTTTACCTGACTTCTAAGATTGGCAATGGTTTGCTTATTTTTTAATAACAAATCATTTATTAAGGTAATATTAGATACAATTTTCTCTTTTGCATCTTGTTTCATTTCTCCATTATCTGGCGAAACAGCTACCAGTTTTTCTCGTTCTTTAATTTCATCTAAATTAGCTTGTATTTCATTAAACGATTCAAAATAAGAGTTTACCAATGAATCGGTATTTCCTCTTTGAGATTGAAGCTGCTCCTGAAGGTTATACTTTTCTTCATTTAGTTCCGCAATTTGTTTTTCTAATTCTTCATTTTTACAACCGATAAACGGCAGAATAGCGGCTATAAATAAATAGGATAATTTTTTCATAATTATTACAATGTTTTTACAAAGATATAAAGAGTAAGGAGAGGAGAGAAGAAGTAGTCAAATTAATTCCAAATAAAGAAGTTATTATTTCTTTTTTCGATACTGTTTTTAACGGTATATATTTTATGGGCAATTACCGCAAAGAGCTTATCATTATTATTTAACCAGCTTTGTGAGGCTTTATCACCGTCACCTGCTTTAGCCACAATAGATAGTATCTCAAAGCCATTTTTTCTAAGCCAGTTAATGGCTTCAGGGTCGCCTTCGGCACCATTTATTAAAGCTAATAAATGCGGATAACCATTTTCTATGAGCCATTTTTTAGCGCTGTCTCTGTTTTGAAGTGCCACACAAAATGTACTTAACTCAGGATATCCATTTTTTGTGAGCCATTTGGTGATTTCTTTGTTCCCTGAAATGGCTTCACCCCATGCTAGCAATATTTTAGAAGGATAATTTTTACTCATACACTAGTTTGGAATTTGATGCTAATACCAAATTTACCCATTTTTTTAATTACTTGAATGTTTTTCTTCATAAATCCATGCGCTTTGGTTTACAGATTGCCTAATTTTATTGAGATTTACTTCAGCATCAGCTAGCTTTTTACTAGAATAACTGCTCACCATATAAAAACCATCTTCTCTGGGTACAACAGTTGCTTCAAAGTTTGTTGAATTTTCGGCACTTAAACGCTCGGCATTTTGTTTTATTTTAAAACTACCAATAATTATGTGATAGGTAACTTCCAATTCTTTGTTATTGCTTGTTGGCTTGGGAGTTAGAGTTGGTTTGGAATTACTAATTGGTGTTGATTTAGCTTTTATAGCCAAATCTTTGGATGCAGTTAACTGATTTTGTTCTTTTTTAATGGCGATAATCCCACTGAAATCATTGTAATATAAGCTGTCGCTTTGCTTGGTTGCAAGAATAAAGAAATCATCAGAAAATGGGTGCTCCGTTTCATAGTAGCTGTCTTTTAATACTTGTATTTTTCCGGAATAACAGGCTACCCATATATTTCCGTTTAAGGTGTCCACATCAATACCAATGGGTTTGCTTGCAGTTTTAAATTCTTCTACAACGGTCATAGTTGATGTTGCTATTTTACTCAATTTATCAGAAAAATAGTTAACCACATACAAATACTTTCCGTCTTTGCTTAACTGCATTGACCTTGGATGCTTTCCGGTGTGAACGGCTTCAGTCACTTGTTCGTTATCAACATCAAACTTAACGACCTTTCCTTCATCATTTAAGGAGATAAACAAATGCTTATAATCTTTTGAAATGCAGATATGTCTTGGTTTTCTTCCAATGTTTGAAATTTTTACTTTTTCAAATGTGCTAAGGTTTATTTTAGCAATATTACTTTCTCCCATTAGCGCAACATATACGTTTTTATTTAGGCTATCATAAGCTAAACCTCTCGGAAATCGTCCGACTCTAATGGTTTTTACAACTTCCTCTTTTGTTAAGTCAATAATGCTTACATCAGCGCTACTCCAATTACTTACGATTAAATAATCTCCTGCAACAATTAAATACTTAGGGACACTCCCCACTTTAATTATTTTTTCTATTTCAAATGTTTGTGTATTTATTTTATACACATAGCTTTTATCGTATTTGCTTGAATGGGAACAGCCATCACAACCCGGATTCTTTAGGCTATCTCCATACATTTGGTAATTGCTTACCCATGCATATTTACCATTTTCACTAAACGTAATTTCAACAGGAGAGCCTCTATAAAATCCTTTTATTTCTTCTTCTCCAAATTTTTCAAGATAAACTCCATCTTTTATGATGGCTACTTTTTCAAAGGTTCTGTTGTAAACAGTACAAGTATGTTTATACATCATATTTTGAGCAAAGAATAATCCATTTCCGTTAAATCCAATTGATTTTGGGGCTATTCCACCGGTTATGTTTTGAATAAGGCGTAGGGTTTTCCCTTCATTTATTAATGTAGAGTCGTTTCCAATACTAATAATTGGATAAAGAAGTAACAAATATGTGAATAGCCTATTAATACTACGAAACTAAAGAAATTTTAAAAAAATATACTACTATGTATTGCATAGTACTATTTAAAATATATATCTTTGTCAAGCAAAGTAATTAAAATGAATATAGAAAACTCAAAAGCACAGATGCGAAAAGGAATACTGGAATTCTGCATTCTGTCTGTATTAGAGAGGGGTGAGGCATATCCGTCTGACATCATTGATGAGCTTAAAAAAGCGAAATTGATGATAGTAGAGGGCACACTTTATCCTTTGTTGAACAGATTGAAAACAGATGAACTTTTATCCTATCGTTGGGAAGAATCCAATTCCGGACCTCCTAGAAAGTACTATTCACTTACTCCTAAAGGAAAGGAGTTTTTGGATAACCTGGCTGAAACCTGGAAAGAATTAGAAAATGCAGTAAAAAATATTAGAAAAACGAAGTAAAATGAAAAAAACCATACATATAAATATTGGCGGAGTGCCTTTTACCATTGATGAAGATGCTTATCAAAGACTGAACGAATATCTTGAATTGTTAAGAAGACACTTTAAAAACAAGACAGAGGCGGAAGAAATAATCAGTGATATTGAGTTACGAATAGCGGAGCTTTTATTTCAAAAAGTGGAGAATGGTAAAAAAATAATATCTATTAATGATATTGATGAAGTAACTGAAATACTTGGAAAGCCTGAGGATTATGAAGAAACAGGAGAAGAAAAAAGTGAGGAGAATAAATCAACCGCTAACGGCCCTAAAAGAGTTTACAGAGATGAAGATTCTGCTGTAATTGCGGGTGTTTGTTCAGGCTTAGGACATTACTTTGGCATTGACCCTGTTTGGATTCGATTGATTTTTGTGATTGTGTTTTTTACGATGGGTTTTGGTGTAATCGTTTACTTAATATGTTGGTTTGTAATTCCTACGGCTAAAACTACAGCCGAAAAACTAGAAATGAAAGGAGAGGCCGTCAACTTTGAAAATATTGGAAAAAAGGTAGAGCAAAATGTGAAGGACTTAGAGAAAAAAATCAAAGATTTAGGAAAGGAGGCAAGTGAATTTTCAAAAGGAAATTTAAAAGATACAGGCAATAATTTCAAAAATGGAATTTATAAGCTAGCTAGTCTAATTGAATTAATCTTTAGGAAAGTATTTGGCGCTGCATTCTTTGTTGTAGGCTTGTTACTGTTTTCTGTGATGTGTGTTATCGCTTTAAACGAATGGCAGATAATGAGTTTTACGAATGACGGTGTTCAATCTTTTAACGGAAGTGAATTGTTGGGACTAATTGTAGATAATGCTGAAAACAGGTATTGGATATTAATAAGTTTAACAATGCTAATTATTGTCCCGGCAATTTCACTTCTATTTTCGGGTATTGTGTTGCTGTTTAACATTAAAAAATCAACTAAGTATGTAAACATTATCTTGCTTTGCTTTTTTGTGTTTGCCATTACTTCAACCAGTTATTATGCCTACCAACTTTCGGCAGAATTTAGAGCTAGCGAAACAACTACAGAAACACATACTTTAGCCATTAAACAAGACAAAGTGTTAGAATTAGTAAACAGTTCGGTTGAAAGACTTGATGATGATTTACATTGTTTATTCAGCTTAGTACAGAGGGAAAAATGAATCACTTTCAGCCTACATAAACCAGAGAAAAAAACAGGGGAAGTGAGGTAGAATTGTTGCTCATTAAATCATCAAAAGGGAAGACAAATGTAGATGCAAAGGCTAAAGCCAATCGCATAGAGTATCAATTTTCTATAAAAGACAGCACGCAATTGATGTTGCCGAATAAATACAGTTATCCAAAAAGCGATTTAATTAGAGGTCAAGATATCAATATGGTTTTACGAATTACGGTAGGTAAAATTGTTTATTTAG
>ERZ869936.1127-NODE-1127-length-20530-cov-7.193114_pt1 | contig 20530 bp, 17 predicted proteins | sample MGYA00520876_ERZ869936 | MGnify/ENA primary metagenome ERZ869936 (study PRJEB32218, sample SAMN09650985) | biofilter metagenome | isolation source: enrty point of leading RO module | place: Saudi Arabia: Thuwal, RO plant located on Red Sea | collected 2016-02-17 ...
GCGCGGCGGTCGATAGCGCCGCAGCAGCAACAGGCTGATCAGGGCGAGCAGGGCCATCAGCGTGCCGACCAGCGTCAGCAGCAGCTTGCGCCAGCTCGGATCGTCCATGCCCAGCCAGTTCATGAAGCGGTCCTGGTTCTCGGGGCCGTAGCCGAGTACCCAGTCGTTCCAGCGTGCATTGAGAGCGTCCCAGGTCATGGTCAGCCGGTGCATCCAGGCCGCCGGCGCGGCGAGCCCCCAGCGCGCGCCGATGCCGTCGAAGCGCGCGCCGGACATGCCGAGCTCGATGCGCTCCGGAGCGACCGCGCTGGTCGGGTCGACGCGCACCCAGCCGCGGTCCTCCAGCCAGACCTCGGTCCACGCGTGCGCGTCGGACTGGCGCACGACGAGGTGGTTGCCGAGCGGGTTCAGTTCGCCGCCCTGGTACCCAAGCACGACGCGCGCCGGGATCCCCGCGGCGCGCATCAGGACGGCGAAGGCCGACGCGTAGTGCTCGCAGAAGCCGCGCCGGGTCTCGAACAGGAAGTCGTCGACGGCGTCTGCGCCGAGCAGCGGCGGTTCCAGCGTGTAGAAATACTGCTCCCGGTTGAAACGCGTGAGCACGGCGTCGATGAACGCCTCGGCGCTGCCGGCCTCGGCGTACATCGCTTCCGCGAGCGCCCGGCTGCGCTCGTTGCCGTTGCGTGGCAGCCGCCGGTACCAGGCGTGCGCCTGCGTCATTTCGCCACGTACGCGGTAGTCGACGAAGGAGCGGCCCGCGTACACCGTGCGCTGGTCGATCGGCTGGGTGCGGACGACCTGCTGCTGCGGCCCCATGTAAGTCTTGTCCAGCGTGACGTCGAGTGGCATGTCGAGCGTGAACACGTAGGGCTGGTTGGTCGCCTCCAGCGTCACCGTGTAGCCGAGCGGTGGCAGGCTGCCGTCGATGCGATCGCGCGCGCCGTTGTCGCGCGGCGTCGGCTCGATTGCGCGCCAGCTGCGGCCGTTGAAGATGTACAGCACGAGGCCGCGCCAGTAGCGGTCGCGCGGCGCCGGGATGGGTCCGTCGAACTGCACGCGGAACGCGACTTCGTCCGACAGCGACAGCTGGCTGATGTCGCCCGGGCTCATCGTGTCGGACAGGCCGCTGCCGGCGGCCCCGGTGTCGATCGGCACGGCCCAGAACGGCGTCGCGATGCGCGGGAAGAACAGCCACATCGCGAGCATCAGCGGCGTGCCGTACAGCAGCAGGCGCGCACTCACGCGCACGCTTTCGCCGATGCCGCTGCCGCCGCGCGCGGTCATCTGCAGCCAGGCCGACATCGTCACGAGCAGGGCCAGCAGCAGGTAGGGCAGCGACCACAGGTATTGCTCGCGCAGCAGCGACGCCATGACCAGGAAGATCGCGATGAACAGCAGCACGAACTGGTCGCGGCGCTGCCGCGTCTCCATCAGCTTCAACGCCGCCATGACCGCGAGCAGCGCCGAACCGGGGCCGACGCCGGAGACCGATTCGTAGGAGGCGAGCACGCCGGTGAAGCAGGCCAGCGCCAGCGCGACCCGCAGCCACGGCGGCGGCAGGCGCCAGCGGCGCAGCTCGATCAGCCAGCGGCCGCCGGCGCAGACGACGAAGGCGACGCCGATCCACGGCGCCAGGTAGGGCAGGTGCGGCAGCAGCGCGAACGCCACCGCCGCCAGCGTCCAGGGCAGGCTGGGCAGGAGCGAGCCGTCGGTGCCGACGCGCCGCTTCATGCCGGCGGCTCCTCGAACAGCGCCAGCGCTTCGAGCACGCGCTGGCGCTGCCCGTCGCCGTGCGCGGGCGGGAACTCCCGGCCGGGCAGGCGCAGGCCGTAGTCGCGCTGTTCGCGTTCCGCATCGACGACCCAGCGCGTCAGGATCGACAGCCGCGTCTCGAGCTGCGGGCTCGGTACGTCGTCGAAGTCGAACCACTGGCTGCTGGTGTCGGCACCCGCAAACTGCTTCGACAGCAGGTCGCCGCTGCGCGCGTAGGCCTTCCAGGCCATGTGCCGCGGCGAGTCGCCGGCGACGTAGCGCCTGAGCCCGGCGAAATCCTCCTCGCCGCGGGCGTCGTGCTGCCGGTGCCCGGTCGCGGCGAGCGCCGGCGGCGGCGCCGGCGCCTGCTCGGCCTGCGCGGGCCAGACCAGCGCCGCGAGATCCATGTGCAGCCAGCTCCAGGCGCGGAACAGCTCGAACGGAAAGGTCGTGCGGATGCCGAAACGCGGCAGCAGCAGCCGGCCCCGCGCTGCGGTCGGGAGCTCGAGGCCGAGCACCCGGCTCTCGCCCGGGCCCAGGTCGACGATGTCGCTCACCGTCCCCTCGGCGTAGAGCTGCAGGTTATAACGCCGGCTGCGCGCGGTGTTGCGCACGGCGATGCGGAATTCGACCGGGCGACCGGCGTGCACCGGTTCGACGCCAGCGAAACTGATTTCCAGGCCCACCAGGTTGCGCTGGCACTGGTGCATCGCGACCAGTCCCGTCGCGGCGAGCATGAAGGTCAGCACGAAGGACAGGTTGTTGTTGTAGTTCATCGAACCGAGCAGCATTGCGAAGGCGCTCAGCGCGTACACGATGCCGACCGCGGTGGGCAGGATGTAGACGCGGCCCGAGCCGAGCACGGCGACCTGCGGGTCGCGGCCCTGGCGCCGGCGTGCCCAGCGTCCCGCGCGCTCGGCTGCGAGCCGGCGCCAGTGGCGCGGGCGCAGGCTGGCCGGAAACATCGGGGCGGGCGTGGACATGGCGACCGGGCCGGTCCGCCGCTCAGGGGATGGCGACGGAATCCAGCACGTGTCGCCCGAGTTCGCCCGGGTGGACGAAGTGCGATCCACTCGCCGGTTTCAGCCGGTGCCCCGCCACGGCGACGAACACGTCCTGCACGTCGTCGGGAAATACGCCGGAACGCTGGTGGATCAGCGCATGGGCACGCGCCGCCGCAACCAGCGCGAGTGCCGCGCGCGGCGACAGGCCCGTCTCGATGTCCGGCGACTCGCGCGTGAAGCGCACCAGCGCCTGCACGTAGTCGACCAGCGGCTCGCTCATGTGCATCGAGCTCGCCGCCTGCTGCGCGCGCAGCAGCAGGTCCGGGCTCATGGCCGGCTCGATCTCCGGCAGCATCGCACGCCGGTCTCTGCCCGTGATGATTTCGCGCTCGTGTTCTTCGCTCGGATAACCGAGCTCGATGCGCATCAGGAAGCGGTCGAGCTGCGACTCCGGCAACGGGAACGTGCCGATCTGCGTCGACGGGTTCTGGGTCGCGACGACGAAGAACGGTTGTGGCAAGGGCAGCGTGCGGCCGTCGACGGATACCTGCTGTTCCTCCATCGCTTCGAGGAGTGCGCTCTGTGCTTTCGGAGTCGCGCGATTGACTTCGTCGGCGAGCACGAGCTGCGCGAAGATAGGCCCGCGCTGGAACTCGAACTCACCCTCGCGCTGGCGGAAGATCGATACGCCGACGATGTCGGCGGGCAGCAGGTCGCTCGTGAACTGGATGCGCTGGTAGGACAGGCCGAGCACGCGCGCGAGCGCCTGCGCCAGCATGGTCTTGCCGAGCCCGGGCAGGTCTTCGATCAGCAGGTGGCCGCGCGCCAGCAGGCAGGCGAGGGCGAGGGCGATTTCCTCGCGCTTGCCGAGGATGACCGCCGACAGCCGGCGTTCGGCGTCGGCGAGGCACGCGTGCAGTTCATCCGCGTTCGCGGGCAGTTTCTCGATCGTGCTGTCGCGCTGCATGCGGCTCTCCGCGGCCCGGCGTGGAATGTCCGGTCGATGGTCCCGGAGTCTAACGCCGTTTTCACCTGCCGGCGGCCGAATCTGTGATCCAGGCCTCAGTAGCGGTGTCGCGGTTACAAATCGTTACGCCAGGCTGTCGAGGCGCGCGAGCTGTTCCGCGAGCTGGCCGAGCCGGCGCTCGAAGTCCGCGACGCGCTCCTGCTCCTGTGAGACCACCTCGGCCGGCGCATTGTTCACGAAGTTCGGGTTGTCGAGCTTCGACTTCGAGCGCTTCAGTTCGGCGGCCAGCTTGTCCTGCTGGCGGCCGAGCCGGGCGCGCTCGGCGTCGACGTCGATCAGGCCTTTCATCGGCACGAGCAGCCGCATCTCGCCGAGCAGCGCCGTCGCGGCCGGCGGCGCCTCTTCGCCCGGGGCGAGCTCGCGCACGGATTCCACCCGGCCAACCCGCGCCAGCAGCGTCGCGAAGCGCTCCGCGCGCTCGCGGTCAGCGTCGCCCGCGTGCTCGAGCAGCACCGGCAGCGCCTTGCCGGGCGGAATGTCCATCTCACCGCGGATCTGCCGGATGCCGAGGATGAACTGCCGCGCCCAGTCGACGTCGGCCTCGGCCGCGTCGTCGGCCGGGAAATCGTCCGGCTGCGGGTACGGGCGCAGCATGACGGTCTCGCCGTCGAGGCCTAGCCGCGTCTTCGTCGTCTGCCAGATCTCCTCGGTGATGAACGGCATCACCGGGTGCAGCAGCCGGAGCAGCGCCTCGAGCATTTCGAGTAGCGTGCGCCGCGCGCCGGCCTTCTGCGCCTCGCTCGCGTCATCCGACTGCAGCACCGGCTTCGACAGCTCCAGGTACCAATCGCAGAACTCGTGCCAGGTGAAGTCGTAGATCGCCTGCGCCGCGAGATCGAGCCGGTAGCGCGCGAAGTGCTCGTGCACGGCGGCCACGGTGCGCCGCAGCCGGGCCCGGATCCAGCGATCCGCCTCGCCGAACTCGGGTGCCTCGCTGCTCGCGTACTCCGTGTTCATGTGCACGTAGCGCGCCGCGTTCCACAGCTTGTTGCAAAAGTTCTTGTAGCCCTCGATGCGACCGAGGTCGAAACGTATGTCGCGACCGGTGGTCGCGAGCGCGGCGAACGTGAAGCGCAGCGCGTCCGCGCCGTACTCGTCGATGCCGTCCGGGAACTGCCGGCGCGTGGCTTTCTCGATCTTCGGCTTCAGGTGCGGCTGCATAAGGCCGCGCGTACGTTTCTCCAGCAGCGTGTCGAGGTCGACGCCGTCGATCAGGTCGAGCGGGTCGAGCACGTTGCCCTTGGATTTCGACATCTTCTGGCCGTCCTGGTCGCGGATCAGGCCGTGGATGTAGACCTCGTGGAACGGCACGTCGCCGGCGAACTTGAGGCCCATCATGATCATCCGCGCGACCCAGAAGAAGATGATGTCGAAGCCCGTGACCAGCACGTTGCCGGGGTAAAAGGTCTTCAGCGAGTCGGTCTGCTCGGGCCAGCCCATCGTCGAGAACGGCCACAGCGCGGACGAGAACCAGGTGTCGAGCACGTCCTCGTCCTGCCGCAGCGCGACGTCGGCGCCCAGCCCGTATTTCGCGCGCGCGGCGGCCTCGTCCGCGGCGACGTAGATGTTGCCGTCCTCGTCGTACCAGGCCGGGATCCGGTGGCCCCACCAGAGCTGGCGGCTGATGCACCAGTCCTGGATGTTGTGCATCCAGTCGTAGTAGGTCTTCGACCAGGCCTCCGGCACGAATCGGATGCGGCCCTGCTCGACGACCTCGATGGCCGGCTCCGCCAACGGCTTGATCTTCACGTACCACTGGTCGGTCAGGTAGGGCTCGACGACTTCGCCCGAGCGGTCGCCGCGCGGGACCTTGCGCGCATAGTCCTCGATCTTTTCGACGAGGCCGATTGCCTCGAGGTCGGCGACGACGCGCTCGCGCGCGACGTAGCGATCGAGGCCGCGGTAGGCCTCCGGCGCGCAGTCGTTGATCGCCGCGTCGTCGTCGAAGATGTTGATCATCTCGAGGCCGTGACGCTGCCCGAGCTCGTAGTCGTTGAAGTCGTGCGCCGGCGTGATCTTGACGCAGCCGCTGCCGAACTCCGGGTCGACGTAGTCGTCGGCGACGACCGGGATGCGCCGCCCGACCAGCGGCAGCTCGAGCTCGCGGCCGACGAGGTCGCGGTAGCGCTCGTCCTCCGGGTGCACGGCGACGGCCGTGTCGCCGAGCATCGTCTCGGGCCGCGTCGTGGCCACGACGACGTGCCCCTCGCCGTCGGCGAACGGGTAGCGGAAGTGCCAGAGCTTGCCGTCCTCGTCCTCCTGCAGCACCTCGAGATCCGACAGTGCCGTGTGCAGCACCGGGTCCCAGTTGACGAGGCGCTTGCCGCGGTAGATCAGGCCCTCGTCGTACAGGTCCACGAACACGCGCGTGACCGCGGCGGACAGGTCCTCGTCCATCGTGAAGCGATCACGGCTCCAGTCGACCGATGCGCCCATGCGCCGGAGCTGCCGGCTGATCTGGTCGCCGGACTCCTGCTTCCACTGCCAGACGCGCTCGACGAAGGCCTCGCGGCCGAGCTCGATGCGCGAGCTGCCCTCGGCGTTCAGCTGGCGCTCGACGACCATCTGTGTCGCGATACCGGCGTGGTCGGTGCCGGGCTGCCACAGCGTGTTGCGACCGGTCATGCGGTGGTAGCGAGTCAGCGCGTCCATGATCGTGTCCTGGAACGCGTGGCCCATGTGCAGCGTGCCGGTCACGTTCGGCGGCGGGATGACGATGCAGTAGGACTCGCCCGTGCCCGAGGGCGCGAACCAGCCGTTCTCTTCCCAGCGCTGGTAGTGGCGCTGCTCGATGTCGTGGGGTCGGTAATTCTTGTCCATGGAGTCCGGGCGGCCCGCGTGTGCGTCCGCGTTCGGTTCAGCTTTCGAGGTGTTCCTTGAGCAGGCCGCGGACGATCGACGGCAGCTCCGCGCGCAGGTGGGCCATGACCCGTTGCACGAGCACGTGCTCCGCTTCCTGGCAGGCGTCGCGCAGCATTTCCTCGGCCAGCGTCAGGCTCGACGCGCAGATGCGCGCCTGCAGGCGATCGAGATCCGGCCCGCCGTCCGCCGGGGCGGGCGCCGCCTCGACGATCGTGTCGGTCAGTACTGGGATGTCGTCGTCGGTCGCCATCGCGGTCCGCTTGCGGCGGTCTTCCTAGAGCTTGTGGGTGTCGAGCGCGTGGCCCAGGTCGCGGTAGCTTGCGTACCGGGAGCGTGAGCGCTGCCGCGTGTCGTCGTCCGAGGTTACAATTTCGGCAACCCGCGGGAAAGCGTTCGCGGCGGCCGGCAGCCCGTGGCTCAGGTTGACGAGCAGGTCGAAACCCTCGGCAGCCCAGTCAGGGTCGGCGGTGATCACGACCGGCGCCTCGTTGGCCGCGTCGGTGCCGGCGACCCCGTGCGGGACGAAACTGCCGTCGCGCCAGGTCCACAGGAGTTCGTCGAGCCGTTCGGCCTGCACCCGGTCGTCCGCGAGGATCTGGACGCGATGCTCCAGCCGGTAGGCTTTCTCGGTCAGCCGGCAGGCGAAGTGCCAGCGCGCCTGTTCGCCGCTGGCAGCGAGGACGTAGAAATCGACCTGCGCCATTGGCGAATCTAGGGCAGCGCGCCCGCGCGCCGCAGCAGGAACTCGGTCAGCAGCGGCACCGGCCGCCCGGTGCCGCCCTTGCGTGCGCCCGACTGCCAGGCCGTGCCGGCGATGTCGAGATGCGCCCAGTCGATGCCCTTCGTGAACTTGGCGAGGAAGCACGCGGCCGTCACGGCGCCGCCGTCGCGGCCGCCGACGTTCGCGAAGTCGGCGAAGTTGCTCTTCAGCTGCTGTGCGAATTCCTCGGTCATCGGCATGTGCCAGGCACGGTCGTCGGCCGCGATGCCCGAGGCCAGCACCTCGTCCGCGAGCCCGTCGTTGTTGCTGAAGACCGCGGACAGGTGATGCCCGAGCGCTATGACGCAGGCGCCGGTCAGCGTCGCGACGTCGAGCATGACGGCCGGCTTGAAGCGGCGCGCGTAGGTCAGCGCGTCGCAAAGGATCAGTCGTCCCTCGGCGTCGGTGTTCAGGATTTCGATAGTCTTGCCGGCCATGCTCTTCACGATGTCACCCGGGCGCGTTGCCGTGCCGCTCGGCAGGTTTTCGCAGGTCGGCACGATCGCGACGACGTTGATCGGCAGCTTCAGCCGCGCCGCCGCCGCGATCGCGGCGACCACGCTGGCCGCGCCGCACATGTCGTACTTCATTTCGTCCATGCCGGGACCGGGCTTCAGCGAGATACCGCCGGCGTCGAAGGTGATGCCCTTGCCGACCAGCACCACCGGCGCGTCGCGGCCGCCGCCCTTGTACTGCATCACGACCAGCTTCGCCGGCTCCACGGTGCCGGCGGTCACGGACAGGAGCGAATGCATGCCGAGTTTTTTCATCTCGGCCTCGTTCAACACTTTCGTCGTCAGGTTGCGATGCTGGCGGGCGAGGCGCTGCGCGGTACGCGCGATGTGCGAGGGCGTACAGACGTTCGGCGGCAGGTTGCCGAGATCCTTGGCCAGCGTCATCGACTCGACGATCGCGTCGGCGTGCGTGGCGCCGAGCTCGGCCTTGTTGCCGTCGCCGCGTTTCGCGACGGCGAAACCGAATTTCGTGAGCGGCATGACCGGCGAGCGCTTGCCGCTCTTCATTTCGTCGAAGCGGTACAGCGCGTCGCCGGCGGTCTGCACCGTGTAGCGAGCCAGGTAGTAGGGGCTCGTGCCGGCCACGTCTTCGAGCGTCAGGTAGGTAACGAGGTCGCGGATCTTGTAGCCGTCGAGCGCATCGAAGGCCGCGGCCGTGGCCTTGCGGAAAGCCGTGACGCCGAATTCGCTGATCTTGCCGAGGCCGACCACGACGACGCGCTGGGCGCGCACCCCGTCGAGCGAGCCGAGCACGGTCGCCTTGCCGACCTTGCCCGAGAGGTCGCCGCTTTTCGCGAGTTTCGCGAGGCGTCCGCCGCTTGCCTTGTCGATGTCCGCCGCCGCCGTGCCGAGTTTGCCGCGCTCGTAGATGCCGACGATCAGCGCGCCGCCCGCGCGGCGACTGGCCGCGCTGGTGGTCGAGAAGTACTCCATACTCTTTAGCCCCAAGCTGGTGCCGCAACGCGCCGCGGGAACGCGGGGCTGTCACAGCGGGTCGAAAGCTGGGAGCCCGGATTGGTGTTCTGGGCCGTTCGCCGATGCCTGCGGCATCGATGGAAAGGCTGTCCCGGGCTCCGCAAAGCGGGTAGTCTAACCGATCCTCCGCGGCAGCGTTAGTCGCGGAATTCAAAGAGATTTCCTGCTGGCAGCATGTTCCGCATCCTCGACCGTTACCTGTTCCGCGAAGTCGCCCAGACCTGGGCCTCGGTGACGCTGGTCCTGCTGTTCATCCTGCTGACCAACCAGTTCGCCCGGGTGCTCGGCGACGTTGCGAAGGACAAGCTGCCAAAAGACGCGGTTTTTCAGATAATTGGGCTCACCGGCCTGCAGTACCTGACGATCCTGGTGCCGATCGCGCTGTTCCTCGCGATCATGCTGGCACTCGGCCGCCTGTACGCCGACAGCGAGATGCCGGCGATGATGGCCTGCCGGGTCGGGCCCGGCGGCGTCTTCCGGCCGCTGACCTGGCTGATCGTTCCGCTGGTTGCCGGCGTGGCCTGGCTCGCGATGGACGTGGGCCCGCGGGCGCTGACCGCAATCGAGCGCATCGGCATCGAGGCCCGCCGGCAGGCCGATCTCGCCAGCATCGAGCCCGGCAAGTTCATCAATGCCGGGGAGGACGACGCGGTCGTCTACGCCGAGCGCGTCCTCGGCCAGGGCGTCGTCGAGGGCGTGTTCCTGCAGTCGCGCAGCGACAGCGGCGAGGTCGAGGTGGTCGTCGCCGAGCGCGGCGAGCAGCGCGACGCCGAGGACCCGAACACGCGCTTCTTCGTACTGCAGGACGGCCGCCGCTACACCGGCGTGCCGGGCACCGCGCGCTTCACGGTCATCGAGTTCGGGGAGCACGGCATTCCGTACCGGCTGCCGGCCGTCGGCGACCCGGAGCTCGAGCCGCGCGCGATGCGCACCGTCGACCTGCTCGGCGCGACCGATCGCGAGCAGGTGGCCGAACTGCACTGGCGACTCGGCGTGCCGCTGTCGACGCTGATCCTGGCAATCATCGCGGTGCCGCTCGCGCGCAGCCAGCCGCGCCAGGGTCGCTACGGCCGCATCGCGGTCGGCCTGCTGGTCTTCATCATCTATTTCAACCTGCTGTCGGCGGGCAAGGCCTGGGTCGAGCAGGGCGACGTACCGCCGGTCGTCGGCATCTGGTGGGTGCACGCGCTGATGCTGTCGCTCGCGCTCGGCCTGCTGGCCGTGCAGAACGGCGTGCCGCGGCGGATACTCGCGGCAAGCCGTGGCAGGAGCGCGCCATGACCGGCCTGCTGTCGAAATACCTGATGCGTTCGATCCTCGTCAGCACGGCGCTCGTGCTGCTCGTGCTGCTGGCGCTCGCGGGCCTGTTCGAGTTCATCGGCCAGGTGGACAACCTGCAGGGCGACTTCGGCATCCCGCAGGCACTTTTGTATGCGCTGCTGCGCCTGCCGCAGCTGTCTTTCGAGATGCTGCCGATCGCCGTGCTGATCGGTTCGCTGCTCGGGCTGGGCGGACTCGCGAGTCACTCGGAGCTGGTCGTCATGCGCACGGCCGGCCTGTCGGTCGCGCAACTCGGCGCGATGGTGGCGCTGTCCGGTTTCGTGCTGACCGTCGTCACCGCGTTGATCGGCGAGTTCATCGGGCCGCCGCTCGACTACTACGCGCGCAACATGCGCAACGAGGCGCGCTTCGAACAGGAAGACCAGGACTTCGGCAACGCGGCCTGGGTCAAGGAAGGCAACCGCGTGCTGCACCTCGAGCGGGTGAACGCCGAGTTCGAGTTCGGCCGGGTCTACATGTTCGAGTTCGGCGAGGACGATACGCTCGAGCTGATCGCGCAGGCGGAAAATGCGGGCCTCGACAACAATGACCGCTGGGTCCTCGAAAACTATCGCGGCACGCGCTTCGACGGCGCGAGTATCGAGACGGTTGCCGCGCGGGTGGAGGTGCAGGATTTCGACGTCGGCAGCGACGTGCTCGGCATTACGCTGGTCAAGCCCGTCAGCCTGTCGGCGCGCGGCCTGATGAGCTACGTGGACTACCTGCGCCGCAACGACCTGTCGGCCGTTCGCTACGAAATGGAACTGTGGTCGCGGATCGCCTCGACGGCGGCCGTCGTGTTGATGCCGGTGCTCGCGCTGGCCTTCGTGTTCGGCACGCTGCGCTCCTCCGGCGCGGGTGCCCGCCTCATGGTAGGCGTGCTGATAGGGCTCGCGTACTTCCTCGCGAGCGAGACGCTCGCGAACTCGGGGCAGGTATTCAACCTCAACCCTGTACTCGTGACCTGGCTGCCGACGCTGGCCCTGCTGCTCGTGACGGTGCTCGCGCTGAGCCGCGTGCGCTGACGCGCCGGCTCAGCGGGCCTTCTTCGGCGTGTAGTACAGCCGCGTGCCGGATGCCCGGTCGTGCCAGGACAGCCCGTCGCGGTCGATCAGCTGCCACCAGTAGCCCGCGCCCGCCGGCAGCCACGACAGCAGCGCATAGAAGAAACGCAAGCTCGCCTCCACCAGGTCCGGCCGCCCGCCGCGCACGGATTCTATCGACAGGCCCCAGCTCTGCATGCCTAGCGTGCGGCCGAAGCGCGACCAGAACCCGGCGAAGAACAGCCAGGTGGCGCCGAGCATCGCGAGCCGGTAGCCGAGGCTGCCGGCCGGTACCGCCTCGCCGCCGTGCACTGCGACGAACGGCAGGGTTGCGAGGAACAGCAGCGCGAGCATCAGCAATCCGTCGTAGAGCATGGCACCGAGGCGCCTGAACAGGGATGCGTTACTCATGCAGTCGAGTTGCGGTCGGTGCCGCGGAATGCAAGCGCGGCCGCGAGCCCGTCGGTCGCCTCGTCGTGCTCATAGGGCTTCCACGAAGCGGCGCATGCGCAGCCGGGTCGCCTCGTCCGGCAGCGGGCCGAAGCCGGCGCTCACGTTGTCGGCCATGTGTTCGGGCTTGCTGGTTGCCGGGATCGCGGCCGTGATGGCCGGGTGGCTGACAATGAACTTCAGGAAGAACTGCCCCCAGCTGGCCGCGAACTCGCGCGCCCAGTCCGGCAGCTCGCGGCCGCGCACCGCGGCGAACAGGCGGCCGGCGACGAACGGTCGGTTGGCCAGCACGGCGACGCCCTCGTCGCGCGCGAAGGGCAGCAGCCGGCGCTCGGCCTCGGGCTCGCCGAGCGAGTAGTTCACCTGCAGGAACTGCGGACGGTGCTTGCGAATCGCCCGTTCGAGGTCATCGTGCGCGCTGGCGACATAGTGAGTGATGCCGTTGTAGCGGATGCGGCCGGCCTCCTGCCAGGCGCGGATCGTCTCGAAATGCACGTCCGTGTCGCGCAGGTTGTGCACCTGCATCAGGTCGATGACCCCGGTGCGCATCAGTTCGGCCGAACGCGCCATCTGCCGTTCGCCCGCGGCCTGCCCGTCGGTCCACACCTTGGTCGCAAGGAAGGCCCCGCGGGCCGCGCCCGTGGCGAGCGTGTCGCCGATGACGCGTTCCGAGCGGTCATACATCGGCGACGTGTCGATCAGCGTGCCGCCGGCGTCGAACAGCAGGTCGAGGATTTCGCGGCGTGCGGCCAGCTCCTCCGGCGAGCCCTCGACGTCGAACACGTCGTAGGTGCCGAGCCCGATGACGGGCAGCGGTTCGCCGCTCGCGGGAATCTCGGCGGTCCGCATCGTCCCGGCGTCGCGCGCCGCCGCAAGGCCCGGCGTGAGGCCGAGCGCCGCGAGCGCCTTGAGCAGGCGCCGGCGCGTGAATTGATGGCTTGCCGTCATGCTGTCTCTCCCTGTTTCAGTGCCGCGTCGCGTTCGGCGTAATCGCGGCCGATCTTCAGCGCCAGGACGATCCAGCCGACGGCCAGCGCCGCGCAGACCAGCGCCACGCCGCTGATGCCGATGCCGAGGCTGCCGAGGTAGCGTATCGTCCAGGTCGCGAACAGGTCGCCGCCGCGGTAGATCGTCGTCTCGACGAAATTCTTAGCCTTGTACTTCGCTTCGCGCGACACGACCGAGTACAGCATGTCGCTGGTCGGCTTCGACAGCCCGAACGTGATCGAGCGCCTGAGCACCTGCAGGCCCGCCATCACCGCGAACACCGGGTGCAGGGCGAGCAGCAGGAAGCCTGCGACCGAGACCAGCGGCAATATGGTCAGCGTCAGCCCCACGCCGATCCGGCGTACCGAGTAGCGGACGACGATCAGCTGGCCTATGAACGAGAGCGCGTTGGTCAGCGCGTCGAGCAGCGCGAATACCTGTGTATGACGGTCCGTGCCGCTGAAGGTTTCGTCGACCAGCACCGCCATGTACATGTAGATGAACACGCCCAGGAAGTTCGCGATCATCAGCGCGGCCGCGATCGACGCGAGGTAGGGCGTCGTGGCGACCAGCTTGATACCGGCCAGCGCCTTGCCGCCGATCGGCAGCGAGCGATCGACGGGCGCCGTGCCCGGCGTCGCCTGCTGGCCGCTCGCCCAGCGCCGCAGGCGCAGCACGCAGACGACCGCGAAGCCGAGCAGCAGCGCCGACAGCGGCAGCAGGTTGTGCGCGCCCAGCGGCTCGACCAGCACGCTCGTCAGCAGCGGGCCGGCCAGCGCGCCGGTACTGCCGCCGGCCGAGATCACGCCGAACAGCCGCCGGCCCTGCTCGCGGTTCCAGATGTCCGCCATGAAACTCCAGAAAACGGAGACGACGAACAGGTTGAACACGCTGAGCCAGACGAAAAACGCGCGGCTCAGCCAGACCTCAGGGGTGCCGCTGCCGGCGAGCAGCAGGAAACCCGCGTAGAACAGCGCGATGTTGACGATGAAGAAGTAGTAGACCCACGGCAGGAACCGGCGCCGCGGGTAGCGTGAGGTGACCCAGCCGAAGGCCGGCGTCGCGATGACCAGCATGACGACGAACGTGCCGGTGAACAGCCAGGGGATGTTGGCCGTGCCGCCGACGATCGCCATCGCCTCGCGCACGGGGCGCAGCATGTAGTACGCGGCCAGCAGGCAGAAGAAGTAGGCGAAGGACCACGCGACGGGCAGCAGTTCCGACGACTCGATGCCGAGCAGGCGCGCGAGCCGCGCGGCCGGGCCGACCTGCGCCGCGGGCGCGTTCATCCGGTGAACCTCGTCGGCGGGGCGAACGACATCGGCGGTACGCGTTCCCAGGCGGATCCAGCGCGCATCATCGCGCAAAACCGGCGCCGGTTGCACGTCCGCGGCGGCGCGCGCGGCGAATCCCGGCGTTGCGTGCGGATTCGCGGCTGTCGTTGCGCCCGCGCGGCCGGCAGTCTGGATGCCGGCGCCGCGGTCCGCGGCGCGACGTGTAGCAAGGCCCGCCAGGGCCAGGGAGAGCTGCGATGAAAGAGAAGATCGGATGCCGGGTGGGCCCGGCGCTGTGGGTCACGGTACTGCTGCTCGCGGGTGCACCGGCAATAGCCGCGGGCGCAGGCGACGGCTGCGAGACGCTGGCGCAGGCCGTGACGTTGGGCGTCGGCGACGCGCTGGGCAGTGGCTTCAGAGAAACCTATCGACGGCCGCCGGCGCCCGAGGTCGTGCGCAGCTGCGGCAGCACGGCCGCGACGGTCAGCGGCGCATACGCCGCGACGCTCGCGACGTTCGGCATCGACGTCGACTGGAATGACGGCATGCCCGGCAACCCGGGCGACGTGTGCCTGAGCCATCACCTGGAGCAGTGCTACCCGGAGATCGGCGCGGGCAGCGCCTGGCTCGCCGGCGACCCGAAGCTCGTCGTGGACGCCTCCTGGGCCGCGGTGACCGCGGCGGTCGTGCGCTACATGCCGCTCGGCGCCGGCAGCGACATCAGCTGGTTCGGCGCTTCGAGCCTGAGCGAGACGCTCGCCGTCAGTATCCGCGCGACGCTCGCCGTGCCCGTGCAGGCGAAAGTGCGGAGCGAATGAACGGTTCGCGCGTCAGAAGCTCAGCCTGAGGTGCAGCATCGCCGTGTGGTTCACCGCGTCGCGGTTGCCGCTGCGGTTGATCCACTGGTTCATATAACCGGCTTCGAGCGAGCTTCGCTCCGTAACCGGCATGCGCACGCCGGCATAGCTGCGGAGCTGGTCGAAACCGGCGCGTGCGCCGTAGTCGGTGTCGTCGAGGTTCGTGAAATGCTCGGTGGAGGCGATCAGCGTCAGCTCGCGGGCCGGCAGCGGCACCGCGAGCTGTACGAGCTGGCGAAGCCGGAAGCCGGCGTCGCTCGCGTCTTCGAGGTTGCGTTCCTCGAGCCGCGTGCGCAGCGACAGCGAGCCCCAGTCCCAGCGCGCCGCGCTCCACAGGAACTGCTGCCAGAAGCGATGCTCGTAGCGGCCGCTGCCGCCGTCGGGATCGGTGTAGAAGTAGTCGTAGCCGGCCCACAGGGACATGCGCGGGCGGAAGTCGTAGCCGACGCCGCCGCGCAGGACGTACTGGTCGGAGCCGCTGCCGCGCTCGAAGGCGCGCCACTGGGACGCGGCGGACCAGCGCCACGGCGACGCTTCCCCGGCACTGTCGAAGCGACCGGCGGCGGATACGATTGCCCAGGCGGCGCTGTCGTCGTCGGCGGTGAGTGCGAGGGGCGAAACAAGGCAGGCGATCAGGCCTGCAGCCAGTGCGATACGCATGTGCATCGGGTCATTCCTGTGAGAATCAGAAGGCGTAGTCGAGGCGCAGCCCGCCGAACAGCGCGTGCGCCTCGGCGACGACGCCCGACCGGTCGAAGCCCGGGTTGTCGACATACTGCATGGACAGAGTGCCGTGCAGGCCCGGCATGCCCAGCGGCAGCCGGAACCAGGCCTCGGCGTGGTTGGTATCGCCGCTCGCGAGCGTGCGCGCGCGGCTGGACTCGAGGATGCGCGCGTAGCCGAGACCGAGCGTGCCGGCGTCGAACACGCGTTCCAGGGCAACGCTCGCGAAGCGCGTCGCCGGCGACACGTCCTCGTTGGCGATGCCGGCGCGCAGGCTGAGCGTTTGCGCGCCGAAGGCATGCCCGTAGACGGCGTAGGCACCGTAGTTCCTGCTCTCGCGGTCCGGGTCGTCCAGGTGCGGGTGCTCATCCGTGCGCAGCCAGGCGCCAGCGCCGATGCGGGTGTCACCGAGGTACCAGCGTGCGCCGGCCGCCGCGAACAGGCCCTTGCCGGCTGCCGTGACGTCGATCAGTTCGCGGTAGGAGCGACTCGGATTGTCGGCAATGCCGTCGGAACTGGACAGGATCACCGTGTACTCCGGGCGGCGGCCTTCCGCCTTCAGCCGGTACAGCAGGCCGAGCGTGTAGTCCGGAAACGCGATCGTCGGGTTGTTGACGAAGCTCGCGCCGAGGAACTGCGTGTTCTCGTCGTTCGCGATGCGGCTGCGATCGAGCTGCGCGGACGGGTCGATCTGGCCGATCCAGAGCTGGGCCTGCTCACCGAGGCGCATGCGGTAGTGCAGCTCGGAGATCTGCACGTGGCTGCCACCGTCGCTGTCCAGCACCGAGCCGGCGTCGCCGTTGATCTCGGGATAGACGTTGAAAATGCTGTCCGCGTCGGTGCCGGTCGCGCCCTCGAGGTAGGCGAACCAGGTGCCGCCGTCGGTCACGAGCTCCAGCATCAGGTCGCCGGAGGCGCTCAGGTCGTCGGCGTTCGTGTCGAGTTCCTGCTGGTAGACGACGGTCACGCCGCCAATGACCTCGAGCTGCTCCGTCCAGTCGGCCGCGGCGGGCGCGGCGAGGGCGAGCAGGACGAGCGACGGCAGGACAGGGAGCGGGCGGACGGGGCGTGACATGGTGGGTATACCGGGTAAAGCGGCGCGGAATGTAGACGCGAAAAACCCTACTGTAAAGTGGAATTCGCGGATTGGCGGCGACGGTTACAGATGCTTACAGCCAATCGCGGCAGCGGGTCGCTTCAGCTGAGCCACCGGGCCGGTCGGCCGCCGGCCCCGTCTCGCGGCGCAGCCTGGCTCAGCTGTTCATGGCCCTCGCCAGCTTGCGCCGCGCGTCCTTGAGCGCAGCCGCATCCGCATCTTCCTGCCCCTCGAGCTGCCGCAACTCGGCCAGCGCGGCTTCGACGTCCGTGCCGGCGAGCCAGCCGACGACCGTGCCGACCTCGTTTGCGTTGTCGCTGACAATGCCGGCCGTCTTGCCGTCGAGGATGGCAAGGCGATGCTTGCAGACGTTGCTGAACTGGCCGGCCGGGCAGTTGCAAATCGCGGTGAGGCTGTTGCCGTCCCTTATGAAAAGGACTTCGTAGGGCTCTTTCGAGGAGCCTTTGACCCTGAACGTGATTTCCTTCATGGCTGCCCGACTATAGTCGACGGCGCCGGCGCGCGCTCGTCGAGCTGATCGCGGGACGGGTCAGCAGCCGGGATAGGCGGTGCTGCCGTCCTCGATGAGACGGGCGCGCAGCTTGCCGTCCGTCGCCACGTAATAAAGAGTACCGGTGCTCGCCCCGGGCGGACCGGCGACGTCGTCCGCGCTCCAGCGTACGCGGCGCGACCCGAGGTCCAGGATGCGCATGATCATCGACGGAGGGCCGTCGCCTTCCGCGGCCAGGAGCTCCAGGTACATGCCGATGCCTTCGGCAACTTCGCCTGGGCCGTAGGCGACGCCATCGGTGCGCTGCCGCCAGACTTCGCGGCCGCTGTCTCGATCGACGCCGACGAGATGCCGGTCTTCGACCGTCGAGAAATAGATCACGTCGCCGTGTGCGGCGATGAAGCTGCGCGAGCCGACGTGCCGGCCGTCGATCGCGTTTGCGTCGTAGCGCCAGCGCTGTTTGCCCGTCGCACGGTCAACGGCGAACAGGTTGCCTGCCCAGTCCGGGAAGTACACGCTGTCGTCGTCGACGATCGGCACGGCCGTGACGAACGGTACCTGCGCCGGGAGGTCGGCGCGCTTGCGGTCGTCGGTCTGCGAGACCCAGGCGCGTTCGCCGGAGTCGATGTCGATGGCATAGAGGTGCCCGTCCCAGGCGCCGATATAGGCGACGCGCCCGACGATCGGTAGGTGCCAGGCCTGCGGTTCCTCGCCGAGCGTGTGCCGCCAGACCTCTTCGCCCGTGCCGACGTCGACGGCGTAGACGTTCCAGTCCTCGCTCGAGAAGTAGGCGACGCCGTCGACGATATTCGGCGTGCCGTTGATGAAGATGTCGCGGACTTCCCAGTCGACGTCTCCGGCGGCGAAGGACCAGCGCAGCTCGCCGGTAGCGCGGTCGACGGCGCGGAGTTTGCCGTCCTGGCTGCCATAAAGCACGAGAGCTTCGGTCACCGCGGGGGCGTGAAAGACGGGGCCGTCTGCGTTGGCCTGCCACAGGATGTTTCCGGTACCGAGATCGATGGCCGCCAGCGTGCCCGTGCTGCTGCCAACGTAGGCGACGTTCCCGGCGATCGCCGGCTGGCCGGGGCGGCCGTCTATCGCGGGGTGCGAAATCAGATCGCACTCGGCCAGCACGGAGCAGAACGGCATCCAGGCGGCGACAAGGAGCAGCGAGCGCAGGAAAAAGCTGTGAGTCACCGTCCGCTCCATCGACATGTGCTCGTCGAGTGTACCCCGCGGCGCAGCCGGCGCAATTCGCGCAGGGGTCGGTGACCTGAGGCGCCGGTCGATCTCGTGCGCGCTGCAAGCCCGGATGCGGCGCCGGTGCGGGATGCCCAGGGGCTCGCTGCCGGCTGGCTGCGCGATACTCGCCGCTTAGTCCAGATCGCTATATGCGCGGCATCGCGCTGCCGGCGTTACTCCGGATTTACCCAGTGGTTGATGCTGGCCGTACCGGAGTGGGTGTCGCTCCAGAGATAGCCGTCGGCCCACAGGTAGCCGTCGGACCACAGGTAGCCGTCGGACCAGAGATAGCCATCCGCCCACAGAAATCCATCGGCCCAGAGGTAGCCATCGGCCCAGAGGTAGCCGTCCGCCCAGAGATAACCGTCGGCCCACAGATAGCCATCCAGGCCTTCGATGTAGTAGTTGCCGTTTTCGTCGACGTTGGCGCGGCCTCCGAAATGCGCCCGGCCTTCTAGGTCGGCGGCAATATCCAGCCCGCGATTGGCGCAGTCGTGCAAGCCGCCGTCGACCGCGTCGTGCACGTTGACCAGGCCGGCTCCCTGTTGAAAAACGCTCCATGCCAGGCGCCCGTCTGCGTCGACGGACGGCTTCGCCGTGCTCATGAGTTTGCACTTGACCTGGTCCGGTGTCAGCGACGGCTGTGCATCGAGCAACAGCGCGGCACTCCCCGAGACTACGGCCGCGGCCTGGGATGTCCCGGACATTTCGAAGTACTTGAGTTTCGGATCGCCGTTGTCGAACTGGAACTGCGGGTGCTTGACGGCAATTCGGTGCTGCTTGTAATCCATGACGCCGACGACGTGTCCGCCGGGCGCGACGACATCCGGCTTCACGAAGCCCTCCACGGTCGGCCCGGTGGAGGAGAACGAGGCGATGCGATCGTCGCTCGGATCCTGCGGCGTGTAGTTGTCCGACATTGCACCGACGGTAATGACGTACGGGTTGTTGCCGGGAACGCCGATGGTCATCGCGTCCGGGCCGGTGTTGCCCGCCGAAGCGACGACGACGATGCCGGCCTGCCATGCGCGCATGACGGCCTGGTTGATCGGGTCGTCCCAGTAGTGCGAACGGGCGGGCGCGCTGAAGGACAGGTTCAGCACGCGAATGCCGTAGGTGTCACGATTGGCGACGACCCAGTCGAGCCCGCGGATGACGTCGAGGTAGGTACCCGTGCCGTCGCCGTCGAAGGCCTTGACCGAGACGAGGTTCGCGGCCGGAGCGACCCCGTTGTAGCGGCCCGCCGCATCCACTTCGGAGTTCAGGATGATGCTGGTCACGTGGGTACCGTGGCCGGCCGCGTCCGTTGCCTTGCTGGCGCCGACCTGCTCGATGTCCGCGATCGCATCGTAGAGCGCCAGCGTGCGCGGGCGATCGTCGGGCGTCTTGTCGAGGCCGGTACGTTTGTAGTGACCTGAGTCGAGCACGGCGACGGTTATGCCCTTGCCGGTAATGCCGCGCTGGTGCAGCAGGCTCGCACCGACCTGCGACGGGTAATGGGTTTCGGGAGCGAATGCGCTGCCGGCGAGCGTGGCGCGCCGCTCTGCGGTGAGTCGCAAGACGCCGTCGCGGGTCAGTTCGGCTGCCTGCGTGGCGCTCAGCCGTGCGCCGACGGCGTCGATGATGCCGAGTTCGTGGGTAATCTCCGCGCCGATTGCCCGCGCAGCCTGCGTCGCGTAGGCGAGTGACGGGCCCTGCAGGAGAAAGGAGCTGCGCTGTTCGCCGTCGCCGACACCGAGCACGCCGTAGCCCGCGAGGGCAACGATAAGGCAAGCCGTCCTGGCCAATCTCCTGGGCTTCATGCGGTAACTCCTTTCTGGTTGTGTGTAGTAAACCGCAATGGAGAGCGCAGGGGACGTGCAGCGCGACGGCGTAGGCAATGCCGGGCGTGAACCCGGTCACGTAATGATGGTGTCAAGTTGGCGGGATCAGGGTGGGGCGCGTCGTTTCCTGACAGACAGCGTGGCGGTTTTTTGCCGCCGTTGCCGGATCACCGTGTTGGAGATTGATGGCCGCCATCCCTGGCGGCCACCGCTGCGCGGCGCGCTGCGCGCGTCCAAATCGGCAGTCCTGCCGATTTGTCGAACCCCAATCCGCCTGACTTGTCGGGAATGGCGAGCATGGTCGGTGCG
>ERZ869936.1128-NODE-1128-length-20518-cov-5.538680_pt1 | contig 20518 bp, 19 predicted proteins | sample MGYA00520876_ERZ869936 | MGnify/ENA primary metagenome ERZ869936 (study PRJEB32218, sample SAMN09650985) | biofilter metagenome | isolation source: enrty point of leading RO module | place: Saudi Arabia: Thuwal, RO plant located on Red Sea | collected 2016-02-17 ...
TTTCATGCGCGAGGAAGCGCAGCTGCCAGGGGACCCGGCCCTTCAGGATGTGGGGGTTCAGCGAGTCGAAGCTGCCGACCTCGCCCTGGACGATCCGTCCGCCCTTTGGCGCGTCGGGGTTCGCGTAGGGGAGTGACACAAAATCGGGTGGCAGCGCGGGCTCGCCATACATAGCTATGCCATGCCTGGGTTCGGCCCCGGCCGCCCCGCCCGAGAGGCCGGCCGCGACTGCAAGAGCGGCGAAAAACTTCATGCGCATTTCCGAAACAATCCCTCTGCCCGCTTTATAGGTTGGGATCAAGCGTAAGGGGCGTTTTCAAAGTTTTCAAACTTTTAGCTTGGCCAGCGGCAAACACTTGCGTATAAAGAGGGTACTGCTCGATAGGTTTCTTGCCTGTATGAAACCTGCCTCAATAACTTAACGCCCGCCTTGTGCGGGCGTTTTTTTTGGCGCTGCGCTCAGGCTGGTGCGGTGCGCGGCGTGCCGATCCGGACAAGGATCGTCAGCGCCACCGCGATGGTGATCAGGTTCCAGCCGATTCCGTTCCAGATCGCCAGTGCGTAGCCACCGGATTGATCGTAGAGCCATCCAGACATCCAGCCGCCCAGCGCCATGCCCACGATGGTCGACGCCATGACCAGCCCGACACGCTTGCCCGCCTCGCGGGGCGGCATGTATTCGCGGACGATGATCGCGTAGCTGGGCACGATCCCGCCCTGGCTGAGACCGAAGATCAGCGAGATCAGGTAGAGCGAGGCCAGTCCGCCCTCGATCAGGAAGAGGCAGAGCGCGATGCATTGCAGGACGGCCCCCAGAAGCAGCGTCTTCAATCCGCCCATGCGGTCGGCCAGCGCACCGAAGCTCAGGCGCGAGACGACGCCGCCGGCCAGCATCAGGCTGAGCATCTCGGCCCCGGCAGTGGCGCCGAAGCCGCGGTCGACGCAGAGCGCCACGATGTGGACCTGGGGCATGGACATGGCGACGCAGCAGCCGACACCCGCGACCATCAGGAGCATCTGAAGCGTGCCGGGCGACAGGCCGGTCGAGCGCGCCCTGAGCGCGGCCTCGTCGGTGGCGCGCGCGGTCGAAGCCGCGTCGATCCGGCGGCGCAGCAGAAGCGAGCCCGGCAGGATCACCAGAAGCGCAAGCAGGCCCAGCGCGACATAGGCGCCGCGCCAGCCGTGTTCGGCCATGATCCAGACGATCGCCGGCGGCCAGAGGGCGCCCGAGACGTAATTGCCGCTGGCCGCGATGGCGACCGCGATGCCGCGGCGGCGCAGGAACCATTGCGAGACGTCGGCGATCAGGGGCGCGAAGCTGGCCGAGGCGCCGATGCCCAGCACCACGTGGACAAGCGAGACCACCACGATCGACCCCGACAGCGCGGCCAGTCCGAAGCCCGCGGCCAGGATGATCGCGGCAAGGCGCAGGACGGGCGCGATCCCCCACCGGTCGACCGCGGGTCCCAGCGTCAGGTTGCCCACCGCGAAGCCCAGCATCGTCGCGACATAGGGCAGCGAGGCATCGGCCCGGTCGATCCCGAACTCGGCCTGCATATCGGGCAGCACGACGACGACCGCCCACATCCCGATGTTGCCGACGACAGCCAGTGCCAGGCTGAGGCCCAGGCGAATCCAGGAATAGCCGCTGTCGTGCTGTGTGCCGGTCATGGCGCGACGCTAGGCGTGCGCGCGAGCGGCGTCCATCGCGAATTCCGGCGCCGTATCGGCCGGCGGTGGGATCGTTAGACTTTGACGCGAATTGCACCGACGGTCCGTCATCCGATTAAGCCCGGATTCATCGGTGGCAGGCTAGGACGCCTGTCATGGGGCAATCAAACCTGTCGGGTGAATACACACCATGAGAAACATCATCTTCTGCGTCCTGGCCGCTTGTCTGGCGGCTGCCCCCCTGGCCGCCGCGCCGCGTCCGGTGACGCTCGATGCCATCGATCATACCGCCGCCGAACTGATCGTCGTCGGCACGGACGGGGCCGAGGCGACCTACGATCCGGCGACGCTGGAACGGATGCCGACCTACAGCCTGACCACCACGACCCCGTGGCGGAGCGATCCGGCGGTGTTCGAAGGCGTCCTTCTGACCGACCTTCTGGCCGCCCACGGCCTGTCCGACATCGACGCCATCGAGGTGACCGCCGAGAACGACTATTCCGTGACCATTCCCCGCGCAGTCTGGGAGGAATTCTCCATCCTGGTCGCCACCCGGGTCGACGGCAGGGCGCACAGCCGCCGCGCGCGCGGACCGATCCAGTTCGTCATCGACATGGATGCCTATTCCGCCTCGGCGAATGCGCGCGAGGATTACCTGGTCTGGATGGCCGCGCGGATCGAACCCGCCAGGTAGTCGGGGCCGATGCCGCGCCCGGCGCGACGGCGCCCCACGATCAATCGCATGCTGGACGCGCTGGCCCGGCGCGTCGGCCTGTCGCTATCGCTGACGGGACTGGTTCTGGTCTGTGCTCTGGCCGGGCTTTATGTCGAGCGTTCGGTTCGCCACCTGGAGACCAGCAAGGAGCATTTCAGCGACCGGTATCTTCGCAACGGGTTCATGGCGATGGTCGACATCCAGCGGCTGTTGTTCATCGTGCAGGAGGCGAAGGATCAAGGCGCCTTCACCCCTAGATCGCAACGCGACTTTCTGGCGGCCGCCGATTTCCTGTATGCCCGCAGCGAGGATTTCCGTCAGGCCCTGGATGCCCGGACACCTGCGGCATCGGCGTCTGCCGCCGTCGCCTCGCTGGACGCGATCCTGGCGATCACCGACCGGGAACCGCCGGCGGCGGCCGATCTGGACCGCCTGTTCTCCGACCTTCTGGCCGCCGCCGACGGGACGCGGCTGCATCTGATGCGGTACCTGGAAGAGATGGGCCGGATGCAGAACGAGATCATGCGCGACCAGTCACGCGCGGTGGGCGAACAGCGCAATGTCGTGCTGGCCAGCCTTGCGGGCCTGACGCTGATCGGTATCGCCGCCCTGCTGCTGCTGCGCCGCGAGGTCCTGGCGCGGCAGGCGCGCGACCTGGCCGAACGTCATGTCGAATTCCTGGCCTATTTCGATCAACTCACGGAATTGCCGAACCGAACGCAGTTCCAATCGCATCTGGCCGAACGGCTGGCCGCACCGGGCCCGGTGACGCTGGTCCTGGTCGATCTGGATGATTTCAAGGGAATCAACGACACCTGGGGGCACGCCGCCGGCGACGCGGTTCTGTGCCGGGTCGCCCGGCTTCTGTCGGCAGAGGCGGACGCGACGGGCGGCTTCGCGGCGCGGCTGGGCGGTGACGAGTTCGCGCTTGTCCTGCCGGGCGACGACGCCCGGGCGCTTACCACCACGCTTGGCGGGATTTCGGCGGAGGCGCGCAAAGGACTGCCCCTCGATGGCGAGATGCTGCGGATCGGGCTGAGCATGGGCTATGCCTCGAACACGCTTCTGGGGGCGGACATGGACCCGACGCCGGATACGCTGTTTCGTGTCGCCGATTTCGCGCTTTATTCGTCGAAGGCAAATGGACGCGGGCGATACACGCAATACGACGAGGAACTGGAGCGCCGCTTCCTCGAGCGCCGCTCGATGATCGACGATCTGCCGCGGGCTGTCGAATCGGGAAGCCTCGACGTCTATCTGCAACCGAAGGTCCTGTTGCCGGGCGGCGAGACCTTCGGGTTCGAGGCGCTGATCCGCTGGAACCGCAACGGCACCGTCATCCTGCCCGAGGATTTCATCCAGATCGCCGAGGAATGCGGACTGATCTTCGAGATCGACCGACACGTGCTGCGCTCGGCCGCCGCGATGCTGGGGCGGTTCAACCGCGAAAACGGGACGGCCTATTCGGTCAGCGTGAATCTGTCGGCGCTTCACTTCAACTCGTCCCGGATCATCGCCTGGGTCCGCGACGCGCTTGCGGAGACGCTGCTGGAACCGCGGCTTGTCACGCTGGAGATCACCGAGACGGCGGAGCTGCGCGACTGGGGCGAGGCGCAGCGCGTCATGGCCGAGTTGCGCGGCATGGGCACGCGGATCTCGATCGACGATTTCGGCACCGGCTACTCGTCGCTGGCCTATCTGCGCTCCACGGTCGTCGACGAGGTCAAGATCGACCGCTCGATCGTCGAACAGATCGAAAGCATGGACAAAGCGCGGTTCCTGCTGGACGGCGTCCTGGATATCGCGCGGAACCTTGGCCTGGACGTGGTGGTCGAGGGCGTCCAGAACAGGGCGCAGTCGGAAACGCTGTGCCGGCTTGGCGCGACGCGCGCGCAGGGGTTCCTGTACGGCCAGCCGATACCGGCCCATGCGGCGCTTGACCGGCTGCGGTCCGAATTGCCCGACCAGCGCAAGGCCTAGACGGACAGCCGCGTCGCCTGGGTGCCGCGTTCGCGGTAAGGGGTCGTGTTGTACTGTGCCCGGTAGCACTTGGAGAAGTGCGAGGGGCTGGCGAACCCGCAGGCCAACGCGACGTTGATCACGCTCATGTCGGTCTGCATCAGCAGGTTCCGCGCCTTTTGCAGCCGAAGCTCCATGTAGTACCGCTTGGGACTGCGATTGAGATAGCGGCGGAACAGCCGTTCCAGCTGGCGGGTCGACATGCCCACCTCGCGCGCCAGGATCGACGGACTGATCGGCTCCTCGATGTTCTCCTCCATCATGTGAATGACCGAGGACAGCTTCGGATGCCGCACGCCGATCCGGGTCGGGACCGACAGACGCTGGGTGTCCTGGTCGGTGCGGATCGAGGTGTAGATCAACTGATCGGCCACCGCGCCCGCCAGCGCCTCGCCGTGATCGTCGGCGATGAACTTCAGCATCAGGTCGATCGAGGCCGTACCGCCCGCGGTGGTGAAAGTGTTGCCGTCGACGACGAAGACGGACTTGGTCAGCGTCACATCCTCGAATTCCTCGACGAAGCTGTCCTGGTTCTCCCAGTGGATCGTCGCGCGCTTGCCGTCGAGAAGCCCCGCCTTGGCCAAGGCATAGCCCGCCGTGCATAGCCCGCCCACCTTGGCGCCCTTCCTGGCCTCGCGCCGGACCCAGTTCAGAAGGCGTTTGGTGGTGGCTGAGGCAACGTCGATCCCGCCGCACAGCACGATTGTCTCTTCGCGCGCCACCTCGCCCAGATCGCCGTCGAGCTGAAACGCCGTGCCGGCCGAACAGGACACCGTCTCGCCGCCCTCGCCGATGACGCGCCATTCGTAAAGCCGCTTGCCCGACATGCGGTTGGCGATGCGCAGGCTTTCGACGGCGCAGGCGTAACAAAGCAGGGTGAACTGGTCGAGAAGAACGAAGACGAAGCGCCGCGCCTTGCCGTCGCCCTGGATCGGAACCGTCTGTACGCGGATATCGGCCATTGCCGCCTCGTCTCTCCCCTCGCGCAACCGAAACACCATTTTCCGAATCTCCACAAGCCGCGTCGTCGCACAAAAACGACCTGAATCGGGTGTTTTGGTATCCCGCCGGGCCGTGAATGCGGTTTTCAAGGCCGCCGCGAACGCCTATAAGCGTGCCTCGCAAACTGTTTGGGACCGAGGTGAGACCGATGAGCGAGTGGCAGAAAACCGGGTGGAGATCGAAACCCAGGGTGCAGATGCCCGACTATACCGATGCGGACGCGCTGCGCACGGTAGAGGCGCAGCTTTCGAAGTATCCGCCGCTGGTCTTTGCGGGCGAGGCGCGGCGTCTGAAAAAGGCGCTGGGGGCCGCCAGCCGGGGCGAGGCGTTCCTGCTTCAGGGCGGTGACTGCGCCGAGGCCTTCGCTCAGTTCTCGGCCGACAACATCCGCGACACGTTCAAGGTCATGCTTCAGATGGCCATGGTCCTGACCTATGGCGCCAAGGTGCCCGTGGTGAAGGTCGGCCGGATGGCGGGCCAGTTCGCCAAGCCCCGCAGCGCGCCGACCGAGGTCGTGGGCGGCGTCGAATTGCCGTCCTACCGGGGCGACATCATCAACGAGCTGGACTTCACGCCCGAAGCGCGGATCCCCGATCCGAGAAAGATGCTTCAGGCCTATACCCAGGCGGCCGCGACGCTGAACCTTCTGCGCGCCTTTTCGACCGGCGGTTATGCCGACGTGCACCAGGTCCATGCCTGGACGCTGGGTTTCACCGACCGCGACGAGGCCGAGAAGTACCGCGATGTCGCCAACCGCATCCAGGACACGCTGGACTTCATGACCGCGGCGGGGATGACCAGCGAGAACAACCACGAGCTTCAGTCGGTTGATTTCTACACCAGCCACGAGGCGCTGCTTCTGGAATACGAAGAGGCGCTGACCCGGGTGGATTCGACCTCCGGCAAATGGCTGGCCGGGTCCGGCCACATGATCTGGATCGGCGACCGCACGCGGCAGCCGGACGGGGCGCATATGGAATATGCGCGCGGCGTACTGAACCCGATCGGACTGAAATGCGGGCCGACCACGACGCCCGACGACCTGAAAGTGCTGATGGCCAAGCTGAACCCCGAGAACGAGCCTGGACGCCTGACGCTGATCGCGCGCTTCGGCGCCGGCACGGTGGGCGAGCACCTGGCGCGCCTGATCAAGACGGTCCGCGAGGAAGGCGCGAACGTGCTCTGGACCTGCGATCCGATGCACGGCAACACGATCAAGTCCGCGACGGGCTACAAGACGCGGCCCTTCGAAAGCGTGCTGCGCGAGGTGCGCGAATTCTTCCAGGTCCACGCCGCGGAAGGCACGGTGCCGGGCGGCGTTCATTTCGAGATGACGGGCCAGGACGTGACCGAATGCACCGGCGGCGTGCGCGCGGTCACAGAAGAGGACCTGTCGGACCGTTATCACACGGCTTGCGACCCGCGTCTGAACGCCTCGCAATCGCTGGAACTGGCGTTCCTGGTGGCCGAAGAACTGTCGGCGCGGCGGAACCGGCAAAGCGCGGTCGCGGTCGGCTGACCGAAAAAAAGAGCGGCCACAATGGGCCCGTGCCGGAAGGTGCGGCCCTTTGAATTGGGGCGCAGAACCGGGGCGCGGAATAAAGGCCGAAGGCCGCCGCGCCAGCGCCTGCCCGTCCCGGCGGGCTGGCGCTTTGGTAACGTTGGTCGTGACCTCGGGCGAAAGAGGCTGGCGGCAAGATAAAGCGGGCCGTTCAGAACGTTTTGGCGCCATCCCACGGGCAGGCGCCGGCGCGGCTTCTCAATCCTTTCCGACCGAGGCCCGCAGCGCCCTGGACCAGAATTTGTCCAGCGCGAAGATCCATTCTTCGGGATGCTCGCGGAACAGCGCCACCAGGCTGTCGGTCCAGGCCTGTGTCGTGGCCACCAGATCGTCGGTCGGCGTGACCGGATCGCCCAGGATCAGCGAGATCGTGTCGGCATCCTGGACGACGGTCGCAGGCAGGATCGTGGTGCCGGTCTTGGCGGTGAACCGCGCGGGCCATCCCGTGATGCCGATGGGCTGGTCGAAGGCCGTGACGCGCACATGGTCCGAAGCGGCGTGGATTGGGTCGTCGGCCGGCGGGGCCTTCCGAATGCGATCGACCGTGCCCACGACCAGGCGGCCCTTGTTCAGGGCGCCCAGCACCTTGCGTGCCACGACAGTGGGTGGCTCCAGCCGGATGTCCAGCCATTCGCAGCCCAGATTATCGTAGATTTCGCGTTCCGAGGCGGCGCGACGTGCGTTCACGGTCGAACGCACCAGGGCCAGGATCGGATATTTTCGCGCCAGCCCGCGTCCCATGGCCAGCGAGGCATGGGTGTGCGGGATCGCCAGCACAACGCCGCCCTTGGCCAGAAGCGCGTCCAGCTTGTCCTGCTCGGGGATCCTCAGCATGGCGTCGACCTCATCGGTCAGGCCATGACGCACCTGTTCGATCCGGTCGATGCCGCGCGTGAAGCCGGTCACGAAATCCCGGAACAGTGGGCCGGGGTCGTCACGACCGGTCTGCCTCGCCAGCGCCTCGAACGTGGCACGCACCTTGTTGCCGGGCAGGCGATAGGTCGTGCGGAGGATGCCGCCGAAGACGCAGTATCCCGCCTTGCGCACCGGCATCGGTCGATGCGCCAGCCAGTCGGCGACGACGTTATATCCCGCCCAGACCCTGTCTTTCGTTCTGGTGAACCCCATGTCCGTCCCCGTCAGCCCCGGCCGCTTTTGCGGCGTCTCCTACCGCATGACGGCGCGCGAGCAAACAGGGAAGGCGCATCAGTCGTTGACGACGACCAGCCGCAGGTGATCGGAACGCGCACGCCCGGGCGGTGTCGGGTCGATGAACCGGCCGGTCAGGCCGGTGTTCTCGCCCGGCCGTGTCGCATAGCCCACAAGGCTGCGGCGCGACTGGCCTGTGATCTCGAGCCGGCGGGGCGTGCGCCCGATGCCGCCCGTCAACGAGATGCCGCCCAGGACACGGGTGATGTCGCCCAGATCGCTGCGAAGCGGCAGCAGGACGATGCCGCCCGCCAGTTCGGGCCGTCCGAAACCCGATCCGGAGCCCACCGAGAAACGGACTGTAGCCGGTTCGTCGAAAACCGCCTCGAGCGCGCCGGCCAGCATTTCGCGCGAGCCGGGCGCGAAGATGGTCGACAGCGGCAGGCCGCGCGCCTCCATTCCAAGGATGTCGGTCATGTGGCTGCCTGCGATCCGAAGCCGTGCAAGGCCCGTGGTCAGCCGTTCCAGAATGAAGGCATGGCCCAGCACGCCTTCCAGCCCGCGCGGATCGATTTCCGCCCGCGACGGGACCAGCCGGCCCGCACGCATCTGGGTCCAGTACGCCTCGATCCGGGCCAGCGCCTTGTCCTGCTGCGCCCCATGGCCCATGCGAATCACGTTTTGATCGTCGCTATCGCGTCCGTCGCCTGACATCGTTCACCCCCTCACACGGGCGACGCCGGAACGTCGCCGAAACCTCTCTTTAACCACCTGATGAATTCTGACACAAAAAAGCCACGAACTCTGCCGAAATCTTTCCAGAAGGTTAACGCGATGGCCGACAGCCCAGAGACCACCGCCCTGTCCTCCATGACCGGTTTCGCCGCTGTTCAGGGCGCCGGCCACGGCTGGTCCTGGACGGTGGATATCCGTTCGGTCAACGGGCGCGGGCTGGACCTGCGGTTCCGGCTTCCGGACTGGATCGAGGGGCTGGAGCCCGCGTTGCGCAAGGTATTCCAGGGTCGTCTGCATCGCGGCACGGTCAATGTCGGCATCCGCGTCCAGCGCGACGAGGCCGGCGCGGGGCTGACGCTGAACCCCGATGCGCTGTCCCATGCCGTATCGCTTCTGACCGTGATCCGGGACGAGGCGCAGACACGCGGTCTGAAGACCCGCAAGCCCAGCGCCGCCGAGATCGCGGCGATCCGGGGCGTTCTGGACACGTCGGACACCACCGCGACGGATACCGCCGCCCTGCGGGCCGAGATCCTGACCAGCGCGCAGGCCTGTGTCGACGCCTTCATCGCCGACCGCGATCGCGAAGGTCAGGCGATCGCCGCTGTCATCACCGATCAGATCGACCGGATGGAGCGTCTGGTGACCGAGGCGCGCGCCGCGGCGGGCGACCGGGAACTGGCCGCCAGGGCGGCGATGGAGCGTGCCGTCGCCCGGCTTCTGGACGTGGCCGACGTGCCCGACGAGGCGCGGCTGGTGCAGGAGTTGGCGCTGATCGCGGTGAAGAACGACGTCACCGAGGAAATCGACCGTCTGGGCGCGCATATCGCCGCCGCGCGCGCACTGATGGCCGAAGAGGGCGCGGTCGGACGCAAGTTCGACTTTCTGATGCAGGAGTTCAACCGCGAGGCCAACACGCTGTGCTCCAAGTCGCAGTCCACCCAGCTGACCGCCGTCGGCCTTGACCTCAAGGCGCTGATAGACCAGATGCGCGAGCAGGTTCAGAACATCGAATGACGGACGGGGGCGCATGAAACGGCGGGGACTTCTTATCATTCTGTCGTCGCCATCTGGGGCGGGGAAATCCACGCTCACCCGGCGGCTGCGCGAATGGGACCCCGACATCCGCTTCTCGATCTCGGCCACGACGCGGCCCGCACGGCCGGGCGAGGTGGACGGCACGGACTATCACTTTCTGGAGGTCGAGGCCTTCAGGCGCATGGTCGCCGATGGCGAGATGCTGGAGCACGCGCATGTCTTCGGCAATTTCTACGGCTCGCCCAGAGGTCCCGTGGCCCGGGCCATCGACAGCGGCGCGGATGTCCTGTTCGATATCGACTGGCAGGGCGCGCAGCAGATCGCGAACTCGCCGCTCTCGCAGCACGTACTGTCGATCTTCCTGCTGCCGCCCTCGATCGAAGAATTGCGCCGCCGCCTGGAATCGCGGGGCCAGGACAGCGCCGACGTGATCGCCAAGCGGATGACGCGTTCGTGGGACGAGATCAGCCATTGGGACAGCTACGATTACGTACTGGTCAATGACGATCTGGACGCGACCGAGGCGCAACTGAAGACCATCGTCACCGCCGAACGCCTGCGCCGCACCCAGCAGCCGGGGCTTCTGGAGCATGTGCGCAAGCTTCAGGCCGAATTCGAGGAGCTGTCATGACGATCTATGCGCTCGACGGCGAGGCCCCGGAATTCCCCGACACCGGCGATTGCTGGGTGGCGCCCGACGCCAACCTGATCGGTCGCGTGGTTCTGGAGACGGGCACATCCGTCTGGTTCGGCGCGACGCTGAGGGGCGACAACGAGCCGATCCGCATCGGCGAAGGGTCCAACATCCAGGAGAACTGCGTGATCCACACGGATATGGGCTTTCCCGCGACCGTGGGCCGGAATTGCACCGTAGGGCATCGGGCCATCCTTCACGGATGCACGGTGGGCGACGGGACGCTGATCGGCATGGGCGCGACGATCATGAACGGCGCGGTGATCGGCGCGGGATGCATGATCGGCGCGGGCGCCTTAGTGGCCGAGGGCAAGCAGATTCCCGATGGCAGCCTGGTCATGGGCATGCCCGGCAAGGTGGTGCGGGTGCTTGACGCGGAGGCCAGGCAGGACATCCTTGCCTCGGCCACGAATTACCAGGAGCGGATGCGCCGCTACCGCACCGCGCTGACACCTCTCGCACAGGATTGACCATGCCCGCAGACGATCTTCGCCGCGCCCGTTTCCCCGGCAGCGCCAGCCGCCCGGTTGTCTCGCCGATCCAGCCTTCGGTTGTCTATGCCTCGGCCGATGCCGATGCGCTGGACGACCAGTACGAGGGCCGGGTCAAGGGCTATACCTATGCCCGCGAAGGACATCCGAATGCCGAGACGCTGGCCGGTCTGATCGACCGGATGGAAGGCGCGACGGGCGGGATCGTCACCGGCTCGGGCATGGCGGCGGTGACCGTCGCGCTTCTGGCGAACCTGAAGGCGGGCGATCACGTGATCGGCGCGGATCAGCTCTATGGCCGCTCGCTGCGACTGATGCGCGATGACCTGCCGCGCTTCGGCATGACCACGAGCCTGGTCGATCCGACCGATGCCGCCCGGATCGAGGCGGCCGTGCGACCGGACACGCGGATGATCCTTCTGGAGACGGTGTCGAACCCGACGTTGAGGCTGGCCGATCTGGAGGGCGCCGCCCGGATCGCCAAGCGCCACGGCATTCTTCTCGCGGTCGACAACACTTTCACGACGCCGCGCGCCCTTCAGCCGCTGTCGCTGGGCGCGGACATCGTGATCCATTCGGTCACCAAGCTGCTGGCGGGCCATTCCGACGCGACGCTGGGCTATACTGCCGCGCGTGACGCGGAGGTGGCCGAGCGGATGCGCGTTCTGACCGCGACCATGGGCCTGACGCCGTCCCCCTTCGATTGCTGGCTGGCCGAGCGCGGGCTCTACACCTTCGATCTGCGTTTCGAGCGCGTCTGCGCCACCGCCCGCCGCCTGGCCGACGCCCTGGCCGAGACGCCCGGCGTGCGCTGCGTGCTCTATCCCACCCGGCCCGACCACCCCGACCACAACCGAGCCCAGGCATTGTTGGCCGGGCAGGGCGGAAACATGGTCAGTTTCGAGCTGGACGGCGGGCGCGCGACGGTGAACCGGTTCCTTCGGGCCGCCGAGGCCCTGTCCTTCGCGCCGACGCTGGGCGACGTCGGCACGACGCTGAGCCATCCGGCCAGTTCGTCGCATCGTGCGCTGAGCGCCGAGCAGCGGATGGCCCTGGGCATCCCCGAAGGTTTCATCCGGGTCTCCGTCGGTTGCGAGGATCCCGACAGCCTGATCGAGACGATGGTTTCGGGGGTCAGGAACGCTCTCTAGATTTCTGAAATGATTTCGAAATCAAGGCGTGGACACAGCTGCGCGATCTCGGCCTCGATCAACTTTGGACGGGGCAGACCGAAGGCCGTGGCCTTGTAGCTGCCAGAGAACCGAAGCGCCGAGAGCAGCATGGCAAGGTCGATGCAGTCGAAGTCTCGGGCCAGGGCGGGCGAGACCACGGTCTCGGGGCGCAGATTGTTCAGAAGCGCAGCGTTCACCTCGTGGAACGCGACATAGGCGACGCTGCCGTGACGGGACAGGCGGCCGCCGCCGTCTTTCCAGACATCCGGCGATCCGACGGCAAGAATTGTCGCGGCCTCGCGGCCTTCGTTCGGAACGGCTTCGATCGTCAGGGTGTCACGCATGTGATGTTTCCGTAGGCCCGCGAATACATTCGATGGTTGTTTGTTTTTTGAAGAAATTCAACCTTAAAGTTAAGAGCCCGAACGCGTGCGATTGCGCATGATGCATCCATTCACTAGGGATGGCCCTGATTTGCGGCGATGAGATTGAAGGAGGCCGGCTGCGCGCATGTCCCAGGGTCTGATGGATGCCTTGCCGCGTCCGGCTTTGCTGATCGACCGGTCCGGTCGGGTGACCGTGGCGAACACCCTGGCGCAGCACATGCTGGGCGCGGGCATCGTGGGGCGGCATTATATCACCGCGCTGCGCCAACCGGGTATCCTGGACGCCATCGAGACGGCCGTGCGCGACCGAACGGCCACCGAGGCGCGGTATCTGACGACGGATGCGCAGCGCGATGTGACGCTTCTGGCCCATTGCGCGCCGGTGCGGCCCGAGGGCGATATCCTGGTGTTCTTCGAGGATCTGAGCGCGGTCGAGGAAGCCGGGCAGATCCGGCGCGATTTCGTCGCCAATGTCAGCCACGAATTGCGCACGCCGCTGACCGCGTTGATGGGGTTCGTCGAGACGTTGCAGGGCGCGGCCCACGACGACCCCGAGACGCGGGACAGGTTCCTGGAGATCATGCGGACGGAAACGGGACGCATGAACCGGCTGGTGGGCGATCTGTTGTCGCTGAGCCGGGTCGAGGCGAACGAACGGGTACGGCCGTCGAAGATGGTGGATCTGGCCGGGTTGGCGCGCGGCGTCATGGGCTCGCTTGCGCCCCTGGCCGAGGAAGCGGGCGTGGCGATATCGGCCGAAGGGCTGGACTTGGAGTGCACGCTTCCGGCCGACGCCGATCAGGTCTCGCAGGTCGTGACAAACCTGATGGAGAACGCGATCAAGTATTCCGGCCGCGGAAGCCGTGTGTCGCTGTCGCTGTCGACCGACCCGGACAACCCGATGACGCGCGGGCCAGCGGCGATCCTGTCGGTCACCGACACAGGCGAGGGAATCGATCCGATCCACATCCCGCGCCTGACCGAGCGGTTCTACCGAATCGACAGCCACCGTTCGCGGCAACTGGGGGGCACGGGGCTTGGGCTGGCCATCGTGAAGCATATCGTCAATCGCCACCGCGGACGCCTGCGGATCGAAAGCGCGCCGGGAAAAGGCAGCCGTTTCACGGTGATACTGCCGAAAGCCCTGTAATCGACTGACGCCACGTCACGGCGCGGGCAGGGGGCTTGTCATGAAACCGTTACAAAACTGTCGCAAAAGGATAGCAGCCCGGGCTTAGGCATCCGGCAAGGTCGCGTGGGGCGACCATAACCACTCAGGAGAGATTCCATGCTGAACGCGAAGCTGACCGCCTCGACCCTGGCGATCATCGCTGTATCCGCAACCGCCGCTGCCGCGCGCGATCAGGTGCAGGTCGCCGGTTCTTCGACCGTGCTTCCCTATGCCTCGATCGTCGCCGAGGCCTTCGGCGAAAACTTCGACTTCCCGACGCCCGTCGTCGAATCGGGCGGCTCCTCCGCCGGCCTGAAGCGCTTCTGCGAGGGCGTGGGCGAGAACACCATCGACATCGCCAATGCCTCGCGCGCGATCCGCGAAAAAGAGATCGCGGCCTGCGCCGATGCCGGTGTGACCGACATCATCGAGGTTCGGATCGGCTATGACGGCATCGTCTTCGCCAGCCAGACCGATGGCCCGGCCTTCACCGAGTTCACCGAAGAACAGTGGTACAAGGCGATGGCCGCCGAGGTCGTGGTCGATGGCGAACTGGTCGCCAACCCCTACAACAACTGGTCCGAGATCGACGCCTCGCTGCCCGACGCCGAGATCCAGGCCTTCATCCCCGGCACCAAGCACGGCACGCGCGAAGTGTTCGAGGAGAAGGTGATCCTGGCCGGCTGCGAAGCCTCGGGCGCGATGGAAGCGATGATGGGCATGGGCAAGGACGAGGATGCGGCGGAAGATGCCTGCATGTCGGTCCGCAGCGACGGCCGCGCGGTCGACATCGACGGCGACTATACCGAGACGCTGGCCCGTATCGACGCGAACCCCTCGGGTGTCGGCGTCTTCGGCCTGGCGTTCTACGAGAACAACACCGACAAGCTGAAGGTCGCCACCATGTCGGGTGTCGAACCGACGGTCGAGACCATCTCGAGCGGTGAATACCCGGTGTCGCGTCCGTTGTACTTCTACATCAAGGCCGCGCATATCGGCGTGATCCCCGGCCTGAAGGAATACGCGCAGTTCTTCGTCTCCGACGAGATCGCTGGCCCCGATGGCCCGCTGGCCGAGTACGGTCTGGTCGCCGATCCGGAGCTGGCCGAAACGCAGGCGCTGATCGAGAACGAAGAGACGATGGGCTCGGGCTCCTGAGCCATCGACGATACTGATGGAAAGGGCGGATCTCCGCCCTTTTCTTGCCTCTGGCAGATGAACCGGGTGGGATGGAATGCCGCTTTTCTGGCTTGTAGCAATCGTCGCAGCGCTGGCCGCTGCCGGTTTCGTGCTGGGCCGTCAGCGCGCGCTGGCCTCGGCCGGGGGCGACTCGCGTCGGCTGCATTCGCTGCCCAAGTACTATGGGTGGAATGTCGCCCTGACCGTCATGACCCCCGCCTTCGGGCTTCTGGCGCTTTGGCTGCTGGTCCAGCCGGTCTGGATCGAATCCTCGGTCTCCGGCGCCATTCCCGAGAGCGCGATCGGCGAGGGCGCGAACCGCAGCCTGGTGATGAGCGATGTGCGCCGCATCGCCCAGGGGCTGGACCTGTTGAACCGGCCCACCGTCCAGTCGGAGTCCGCTGATATCGACGCGGTCGCGGCGGCGCTTCGCGACGACCTGGGCGCGGTCGGCATCGCCATCGGGTCGGATATCCAGCCCGAGATCTACCGCGCCGCGCAGTCCTATCGCGCCAAGGCGGGATGGGGCCATACGGCGATGACCGCCGCCGTCATCATCGTGGCGTTGGGCGGACTGGCGCTGTCAGCGTTGGTCACCGACAAGGACTTCCGCGCACGGAACACCGTGGAACGCGGCATCCTGTTCATCCTGATCGTCGCCGCGTCCATCGCGATCCTGACGACATTGGGCATCGTCCTGTCCATGCTGTTCGAGACGCGCAATTTCTTTCAGGCCTACCCGTGGCAGGAATTCTTCTTCGGCACCAACTGGGCGCCGGATTTCCGGGGGAATTCCGACCTGGCGATTCTGCCCCTGCTTTGGGGCACGCTCTACATCTCGTTCATCGCGCTTCTGGTCTCGGTGCCCATCGGGCTTTTCGCGGCGATCTACCTGTCTGAATACGCCTCGAAACCCGTCCGCTCGGTCGCCAAGCCGGCCATCGAGATTCTGGCCGGCATCCCGACCATCGTCTATGGCCTCTTCGCGCTGATCACCATCGGGCCTATGCTGCGCGACTTTTTCGCGATGCCGCTGGGTCTGGGCGAATCCTCGTCCAGCGTGGCGACGGCGGGCCTGGTCATGGGCATCATGCTGATGCCCTTCGTCTCGTCCCTGTCGGACGGCATCATCAACGCCGTGCCCCAGTCGATGCGCGACGGGTCCTACGGGTTGGGCGCGACCCAGTCCGAGACGATCCGACAGGTCATCATCCCCGCAGCACTTCCAGGCATCGTGGGCGCCGTCCTTCTGGCCGCCAGCCGGGCCATCGGCGAGACGATGATCGTGGTCCTGGGGGCAGGGGCGGCGGCGGCGCAGTTCAACCGGGGTCTGGGCGAATTGGTGAACCCGTTCGAGGCGATGACGACCGTGACCGTCAAGATCGTTAGCCAGTTGACCGGCGACACCGATTTCGCCTCGCCCGAGACGCTGGTCGCCTTCGCGCTTGGCCTGACCCTGTTCGTCATCACGCTGGGCCTGAACGTTCTGGCCCTCTGGATCGTGCGCCGCTACCGGGAGCAATACGAATGACCGACGCCACAGCCGGTGCGGCCCATCCCGCGCCAAAGCCCCAATCGCTTCTTGCGCCCGACGCGCGGACCCGCAAAAGGAACGCGGCCGAGGCACGGTTCCGCATATACGGCATGGTCGCCGTGGGTCTGGCCGTGATCGCGCTGGTGTTTCTTCTGACGTCCATCGTCCGGAACGGGGCAGGGGCCTTCTTTCAGACCTTCATCTCGCTGGAGGTGACGCTGGACGAGGCCAAGCTGGACAAGTCGGGCAACCGCGACCCCGAGGAAATGGCCAAGGTCTCGACCTTCGGATACGCCCCGCTGATCAAGGACGCGATACAGGCGAAGATCGCCGAACTGGGGATCGAGATCGAGGGGCTTGCGAAGCCCGAAGACCTGATCTCGAAGGAGGCCGCCGCGCAGATGCGTAACTTCGTTCTGGCCAATCCGGACGTTGTCGGCACCACGCGAACCTTCGAATTTCTGGCTGACGGCCGCATCGACGGCTACTACAAGGACCGCGTGACCATGGAGTCCGCGTCGCGCGACAAGAACGTCTCGCCCGAGCAACTGCAACTGGCCGATGCGCTGAAGGATGCGGGGACGCTGGAGACCCGGTTCAACTGGAACTTCATCACCTGGCCCGACGCGTCCGAAAACCGGCCCGAAGCCTCGGGGCTGGGCGTGGCGATCCTGGGCTCGTTCTACATGATGATCATCGTTCTGGTTCTGGCGCTGCCCATCGGCGTTGCGGCCTCGATCTACCTTGAAGAATTCGCGCCCAAGAACCGGATCACCGACGTTATCGAGGTGAATATCTCGAACCTGGCCGCCGTGCCGTCCATCGTCTTCGGTATCCTGGGCCTTGCGATCTTCATCAACTTCGCGGGGCTTCCCCAGTCGGCGCCCATTGTCGGCGGTCTGGTCCTGACGCTGATGACCTTGCCGACGATCATCATCGCGACCCGTGCCTCGCTGAAGGCGGTGCCGCCCTCGATCCGCGAGGCCGCGCTTGGGGTAGGGGCGTCGAAAATGCAGACCGTGTTCCACCATGTGCTGCCCCTGGCCGCGCCCGGCATCCTGACCGGCACGATCATCGGTCTGGCACAGGCCCTGGGCGAGACCGCGCCGCTTCTGCTGATCGGCATGGTGGCCTTCGTGCGCGAATACCCGGCCGCACCGCCCGAGGGTTTCTTCGATCCGGCCTCGGCCCTTCCGGTGCAGGTCTACAACTGGACCACGCGGGCCGATCCGGCCTTTGTCGAGCGCGCCTCGGGCGCGATCATCGTGCTTCTGATCTTCCTCCTCGCGATGAACGCCATCGCCATCTTCCTCCGCCGCCGCTTCGAGCGTCGCTGGTAATCGAGGGCAAACCCATGAATGATATGCGCATAATGAACAGGGCGACGGGAATGCAGGACACCAAGATGTCGGCCAAGGGGGTCGATGTGTATTATGGCGACAACCACGCCATCAAGAACGTGACCGTCGACATCGAGGACAAGACCGTCACTGCCTTCATCGGCCCCTCGGGTTGCGGCAAGTCCACGTTCCTGCGCTGCCTGAACCGGATGAACGATACGATCCCCGTCGCCCGCGTGGAAGGCGAGATCACGCTGGACGGAGAGAACATCTATGACGCCAAGGTCGACCCCGTGCAGTTGCGCGCCAAGGTCGGCATGGTGTTCCAGAAGCCGAACCCGTTTCCCAAGTCGATCTACGACAACATCGCTTACGGACCTCGCATCCACGGGCTGGCGAGGAACAAGTCGGAACTGGATGACATCGTTGAGAAATCCCTGCGCCGCGGTGCGATCTGGGACGAGGTGAAGGACCGGTTGGATGCGCCCGGCACCGGCCTTTCGGGTGGTCAGCAGCAGCGCCTGTGCATCGCTCGCGCCATCGCCACCGAACCCGAGGTCCTGTTGATGGACGAGCCGTGCTCGGCGCTTGACCCCATCGCCACCAGCCAGGTCGAGGAACTGATCGACGAGTTGCGTCAGAACTTCTCGGTGGTGATCGTGACGCACTCGATGCAGCAGGCCGCCCGCGTCAGCCAGAAAACCGCGTTCTTCCATCTGGGCGATCTGGTGGAGTTCGGCGAGACCGGGCAGATCTTCACCAATCCGCACGACCCGCGGACCGAAAGTTACATCACCGGCCGGATCGGCTAGGAGACAGACCGATGCAGGAACAACATATCGTCAAGGCCTTCGACCGCGATCTTGAAGCGATCCAGGCGATGCTGATGAAGATGGGCGGGCTGGTCGAATCCGCCATCGTCGACGGCGCCCAATCGCTGGAAACCCGCGATGTGGAACTCGCCGATCAGGTGCGCCAAAACGACCGCCAGATCGACGCGCTGGAGGAACAGCTGGTCGAGGAGACGACGCGGGTCATCGCGCTGCGCGCACCCACCGCAAGCGACCTGCGTACCGTGATGACGGTGATCAAGATCAGCTCCAACCTGGAGCGGGTGGGCGACTATGCCAAGAACATGGCCAAACGCACGACCGTTCTGGCCGAGGTCAACGTGATCGACGGCGCGGCGGCGCAGATCCGGCGCATGGCACGCGACGTGCAACTGATGCTGAAGGACGCGCTTGACGCCTATATCCAGCGCGACGAGAAACTGGCGATGCAGGTGATCCTGCGGGACGAGGACGTGGATCAGCTTTACAATGCGCTGTTCCGCGAGCTTCTGACCTTCATGATGGAAGACCCGCGCAACATAACCCCTTGTATGCACTTCCATTTCATCGCCAAGAACGTCGAACGCATGGGCGATCACGTGACCTCGATCGCCGAACAGGTGATCTATCTGGTCACCGGCGAATACCCCGATGAAAGCCGTCCCAAACAGGACAAGACGTCCTTTATCAGCGACGCAGGGTAAATGCCGTGGCGACGAATACTCCAAGCATCATGGTGATCGAGGACGAGCCCGCGCAGCGCGAGGTCCTGTCCTACAACCTCAAGGCCGAGGGTTACGCCGTGCTGAGTGCCGAGGATGGCGACGAGGCGCTTCTGATGGTTCAGGAGGCGCCGCCGGACGTGATCATCCTGGACTGGATGCTGCCCGGCGTGTCGGGCATCGAAATCTGCCGGCGTCTGAAAGCCAGCGGGGCGACGCGCAACATCCCGATCATCATGCTGACGGCGCGGGGCGAGGAAATCGACCGGGTGAGGGGCCTGGAGACCGGGGCGGACGATTATGTCGTGAAGCCGTACTCGGTGAACGAATTGATGGCGCGCGTGCGCACGCAACTGCGCCGCGTCAGGCCCGCCTCGCTTGGGGCGTGTCTTCAGTTCGAGGGCATCGTGCTGGATTCCGAGACCCATCGGGTCACACGCGACGGCCGCGAGGTTCATCTTGGGCCGACGGAGTTCCGGTTGCTGGCGACATTCCTGGAGAAGCCCGGCCGCGTCTGGAGCCGCGAGCAGCTTCTGGATCGTGTCTGGGGCCGGGACGTCTACGTCGATACGCGGACGGTCGATGTTCACATCGGTCGGTTGCGCAAGGCGCTCAACCAGGACGGCGGCGATCTTCCCATCCGAACCGTCCGGGGGGCGGGCTACGCCTTGGGATGACAGACGGCGGTGTGTGGAGCCTTTTTGTTTGCATGTACATTTTTCGTATAACGTGAATTATGTTAATTACACGTCTGTAGCAAAGCTCGAACTTCTTTTCTCAAGCCATTGGCAAAACTGAATAAAACGCTTTCGTTGTAACATCGCCCAGTCGTAGCCCGGTCGCAATCGACCGCCTTTGCGGCAGAAAGCGCGCGCACGACGGACTGTGTCCCATTCGGGACTTCCCTCACGTCAATTATTCAATATATTGGCGGTGTTCCGTGAGTGTAGGCTTTTGCCAAAGGAACATTCTGGGGTCGCGGGTACAATTTATGCCCTTGCCCCGGAAAACCGGGAAACCGGATGTCGGTCGGTTGTCGGGATTTCAGGCAGCCGGCCGGCGAATCTTTGAACGAGTATGGTCTGCGTCCAACTTCTCATCCCCGTGGC
>ERZ869936.1129-NODE-1129-length-20496-cov-7.492637_pt1 | contig 20496 bp, 23 predicted proteins | sample MGYA00520876_ERZ869936 | MGnify/ENA primary metagenome ERZ869936 (study PRJEB32218, sample SAMN09650985) | biofilter metagenome | isolation source: enrty point of leading RO module | place: Saudi Arabia: Thuwal, RO plant located on Red Sea | collected 2016-02-17 ...
GCAGACTTTGCTCTACATATATTAGAAACCTTTAACACCAAAGAGAAATGAAAAAGCAAATTGGGGTAGCATTCTGCCCAACTGACGAGATTAGAACTATCGCCACTTTTGACTTAATAAGTCGAGAATGGGTATGGGTAGAAACCTTTAACACATAGAGAAATGGTAGCCGTCAAGAATGTAATCACAAAGGAGGAATCGGAATCTCTAGGACTAGAGGTTTCTAATACGCTATTGAAAAGAAAAGACACCCCGGAGCCTGTGTCTAGAATAGTGGACTTCTTATGTAATTACTACGAGACGGAGATATGCGATAAATCTTTTTGGAGGGTAGAGAAGGAACCTAGGGGACATGACTGGCATGTCGATAAAGGGAATAGAGGTCATATGAAATGGTGTACTGTTGGTGCTACTGTTCTATTAACAGATGACTTCGAAGGAGGAGACACCCATTACAAGTGGGGCAAGGTTGACCGAGAGATGTACGAACTGATCGCTCATACATCGGACATACAACACAAGGTCGATCCTCATGAAGGAAATAGAAGAGTATTATTAATTTTTATATAATGAAAACTAACTACGAACACCAGAGAACGACCGAGGGTCGTGAGGCTATTGTAAACATAGCTCGGTATGCTACCAAGAATATGTTGCGTACCACAAAGAAATGCGACCACTACGCACGTATAATTGATGCGTGTAAAAGAGACCTTGAGCTTTATGGATTCGAACGTGATTGATACGATTATTGGAATAGTAATCGTATTGACTTGGAACGGATACCTAATTTATAAATGGATGAAGAATGAAGATTGAAGATGTAAGAAATCTCAAAGACTTATTCGACACCAAAGAATTTAGGTCTCTTTCCCGTTTTAAAAGGTTATGGTTTAGAATGTTAATATCAATAGTATCCTTATTTTCGGAAAGATGAGTTATAGAACAAATCCCACTGCTAAACAAGTAATCGATTGTGTACTTAAAAGAAACGCCGAGATGTTCACACGTCTTGGATCAGATAGTACGCCTGAAGAATACGCAAAAGCTCGTGAAATCGAGAACATGCGTTTAGAAAAGATTCGTCACTATGACGAGGAAAAGATCGATAGGCTTTTGATAAAATGATGTCACCTGATCAAGAAGCACTTCGCCTAGTTAAAAAGCTAGGTGTTCAAGATGCTATCATTCATTGCAAACAAATAATATATTTGAGTCCCGGATATATAAAGGCGAGTTACTATAATGATGTATTAAGTGTTATCACCAAACATGAGAATGTATAGCGGTGATTTCACAATCATGCACCGAACAAGTATCTAAACAATAATCTCCTTGGGTAGCACAAGATGATAGTGCTAATAAAAAAACGATTAGTAATTTCTTCATGAAGCTCAATGTTAATTTAATGTAAATTACTAAAAATAATTTAAATGCCTGGACTAAAGGAAATCAAGGGATACGATGAAGCGGTCATAAACATATGTTTAGACGATTCCGAAGGAGAAGTAATTGAACTTGCTGATCTATATATCCAACTACCAAAAGTTCCCAAATCGGGAATTTTATTTGACGATCTGCCGAAAAAGGATCAGCGTTGGACTCGGATCGCACTACCTGAAGAGTTGTCTAGAATTCGTTCGATGGACGAGTGGTTGGAGATGCCGAAGGAGTTCCGCTCTAGATATCTACCCTACATCAAAGAAGAGTTTCATAGAAGAAACAATGGGGTTTGGTTCATGAATAATGGTGTGCCTACCTATATTACCGGGAGACACTACATGATGCTCCAATGGTCAAAGCTCGATATCGGATATCCGTATTACCTAGAGTTTCAACGTAGACTATTCATCCACCAAAAGGCATGTGAGTTCGACCCCCGATCCTTGGGTCAAATCTATACAAAGTGTAGACGTTCTGGATACACCAATATGAGTGCGTGTACCCTTACCGATGAAGGGACACAGGTAAAGGAAAAATTACTTGGGTTACAATCCAAGACGGGTAAAGATGCCCAAGAGAATATCTTCATGAAGAAGGTTGTTCCTATTTTTAAATCTTACCCATTCTTCTTCAAGCCTATTCAAGATGGTACCACCAACCCTCGTATGGAATTAGCTTTCCGGGAACCAGCAAAACGTATCACCAAAAAGAATAAAACTGCCCTAGCAGGCGAAGCACTCAATACCATTATTAACTGGAAGAACACCACGAACAATGCATACGATGGTGAGAAACTTCACATCCTATACCTTGATGAAGCAGGCAAGTGGGAGAAACCCACGGACATACGAGAGGCTTGGAGGATTCAAAAAACTTGTCTTATCGTAGGTCGTAAGGTAATCGGTAAAGCGATTGTTGGCTCTACTGTAAATCCAATGAGCAAGGGTGGTAAAGAATACAAGGACTTATGGGCAGACTCTAATCCAAATCAAAGAAACAAGAATGGTCGTACACGATCAGGCTTGTATAGAATATTCATACCATCCTACGAGGCGTTGGAAGGTTTTTTTGATATCTATGGTAACCCTGTAATCGATGACCCAGAAAAAGAAGTCATGGGTATAGATGGTGAGCCTATAGATATGGGAGCCAAGACTTTCCTAAAAAATGAGCGAGATTCGTTAAGAAACGACCATTCCGAGTTAAATGAGGTAATACGACAGTTCCCTTTTACGGAGGACGAAGCATTCCGAGATAGTATACAAGGCTCGTTATTTAATCTTACTAAAATCTACGAGCAAGTAAGCTACAATGACAACCTCTTCCCAAACCCTGTGGTGACCGGGAACTTTAATTGGGAACGAGGAGTTCAAGACACCAAGGTTGTTTTTAATCCCGATGTTAACGGAAGATTCAAAATCTCTTGGCTACCTCCAAGCGAGATGAGGAACAAGGTTGTAACCGAGAGGGGAAAGCGACTTCCTGGAAACCCACTGATCGGTGTGGGTGGAGTCGATAGCTATGACCTCGATGCAACACTTGATGGTAGAGGATCGAAGGGTGCCCTACACCTATACAATAAGTTTAACTTGTCTTGTCCATCAAACATGTTTGTAGTAGAATATGCTTCGAGACCTCCTCTAGCAAAAATATTCTATGAGGACGTATTGATGTGTGCAGTCTTCTATGGATATCCGCTACTGATCGAGAACAACAAGTATGGTATCGTAAGGTATTTTGAGTCTAGAGGATACGATGGATATATCATGGATAGACCTCAACATCTAACCTCATCTTCTTCGAAGGTGAACGTGAAGACCAAGGGTATCCCATCGAATAGTGCGGATGTCATTCAAGCTCATGCTCAAGCCATTGAAGAGTACATCCACAACTATGTAGGAACCAATGACGAAACCGGGGTGATGGGCAATATGTATTTTCCTCGAACTCTTGAAGATTGGATAGGTTTTAGGATAGATAATCGTACAAAATACGATTTAACAATATCGAGCGGTCTTGCATTATTAGGAGCGCAAAAAGTAAAGCAAGAAAAAAAACAAGCGGACTTTAGCGAGAAGAAGTTCTTCCGAAGGTATAAGTAGTATACCCTTGGGCTTTCTCGACTTTTAAATCTGTATATTTGCATGAATAACTATTATCTCACGAAATGTTTGATAATCAACCCGAAAACGAAAGATACGGCAATTTCCCCGATCCGTTAGCTTCACCTGAAATGAAATCAAGTAAGGCTTATGGTCTTCAATACGCAAAAGCTATTGAGGGTCAATGGGGCAGTTCGGACGATGAAGGTTCTCTTTATTACCGAAGAAAGAAAGAATTTGAGACCAATCGTGATTATGCGAATGGTACCCAAGACACGTCTAGATACAAGCAAATTCTAAACAGTCTTGACCCTAACAATGGTGATGGGTCATTATTGAATTTAGATTGGTCACCTGTACCAATTATTCCAAAGTTCATGAAGATTGTGCAGAACAAGATATTGTCTTCTGATCCGTATCCAAACATTGAGGCAGTCGATCCTCTATCCCAAACCGAAAAGGACAAAAGGAAGAACGCTCTAAAAGCTCAAATCCTTACAAGAGACTTTTTGGTCCAGGCTAAAAACGCTGGGGTAAATATGGATATTGACCCCGATCAAGTGCCAGATAGTTTAGAGGAAGCAGAAATCTTCATGGATGCTAATGTGAAAACAGAGGCGGAAGTGGCAGCGCAGATTGCTACGAAGATGACCATGGATTGGAACAACTTCCACGATACAACATATCGTAGAGTTGTAGGTGACCTAGTCACAAATGGTATTGCCGTTGTAAAAAGAAACAACGACCCTAACCATGGTATCACCGAAGATTATGTAGACCCTTCGTACTTTATCCATAGCTACACCGAAGACCCTAACTTCGATGATATGGTGTATGCAGGTCATATCAAACGTATCACCATCCAAGACTTGAAACGACTAGCTGGTGATCAGTTCTCGGAAGAGGATTACGAAAAGATAGCAAAGACTGTTCGCAATAGATTCCAAAACAATCCTAGTAGACTTACGCATTCTTACTATGACAAGAACTTGCAAAGAGCAACCTACGGATACGATGAATACTTTGTCGAGGTTTTAGACTTTGAGTTCTTATCGGTAGATAAGATGTACTTCGAGCAAAAGATGACTCGTCATGGTAATGAAGGATTCTACTACAAAGGACACGAATACAAAGCACCTTCAGAGAGTGTATACGATCGTCAACCACATTGTATGACGAACACCACTCTTTACGGAGGTTCATATATCATTGGGACAAAGTATTGTTATAATTATGGTATTCAAAAGAATATCCCAAAGAACGTACACGACATCACAAAGACACGATTGTCTTATAGCGTAGTTGCAACCAACCTACGTAGAATGATGCCGAAGTCTTTGGTATCTAGCATTATTAGTTTTGCGGATCAGCTACAGTTGTCTCATTTGAAACTACAACAAGCTATCGCTAAAGCTAAACCTGATGGTCTGATCATAGACATCGAAGGTCTAGAAAACGTACAACTTGGGCGAGGCGGAGAACTACAACCGCTCGAACTACAAGACATTTACGAGCAAACGGGTGTGTTCTACTATCGTAGTAAGAACCCAGAGGGTGGATTCCAAAACCCACCAGTTCGTGCTATTGATAATAGCATTAGAAACATCAACGAGCTCATCGGTATTTACAACCACAACCTACGCATGATTCGTGATGCTACAGGTATCAACGAGGTTATGGATGGTACATCTCCAAAAGGAGATCAGCTAGTAGGTGTTCGTCAACAACAACTTGCCGCGGGTAACAACGCAATCTACGATATTACTCATGCTTCTCAATTGTTGTACAAGAGAGTTGCGGAGGACATCGTGAAGTGTTTACAAATCATCCCGGAAGACAGCGTGTTGTATAGAGTATACTCTAACGCTATTGGCGAGACGAATATGTCGGTTATCACAGGATTCAAAGACCTGCCTATGTACAACTTTGGTGTACGTGTGGTTTCGGCAATGGATGACCTTGATAGACAATACATGGAGCAAAACATCCAAATCGCTTTGTCTCAACAAGAGATCGACTTGGAGGATGCTATAGCCATCCGCAACCTTCGTGATATCGATCAGGCGGAAAGACTCCTGATCTTACGAAGAAAGAAAAGAGCCAAGGCGAAACAAGAGATGCAAATGCAAAATATCCAGGCGCAATCTCAAGCTAATGCTCAAGCATCTCAACAAGCTATGCAAATGGAGATGCAAAAGAAACAAATGGAGAATGAGTTAGAAATGCAGAAGCTACAAATGGAAGCCAAGATTAAGGCTCAAATGATGCAACTGCAACATCAATACGATAAAGAGATTCAAGCAATGAAGTCTCAAATCGTAATGGCTCAAACGCAAGGGGGGAATTCTTTCCGTCAAGGACTAGAGAAGATGAAAGAAGATAGAAAAGACGAGCGTGTTACAAAACAAGCGGTCGAGCAGTCTAAACTTATCTCTCAAAGAAAGGGTCAACGTGGCGAGTTAGAAGATGGTTCAAACGAACTAGGTCAAATATTTAACAATCAATAAGTTAGTATCTTTGTAACATGGCTACGATTATTAACCTAGATAACGCAAAACGAGTAGACATTACATGTCGCAAGGGTGATACATTTCAATTAGACCTCACCTTTACGGATGATGATGGAGATGCTATCGATCTTTCTTCTTATTCATGGAAAATGGATGTGAAGGAAACGGCAGATGCTAGTGGAGATATTATTGGAGACGATAGCTTCACTTATGCTGGTACGGATGAAGGAAAACTAAAAGTATCGGCAACTGCTACAACCATGGCTGGTGTAACAGCCGGGGTATATGTTTATGACCTACAGTCGGATAATAGCGGAACCATAAAGACTTGGATTTACGGAGTGTTCAAGATTAATGACGATATAAGTGAGTAACCTACAAATAAAGAGCGGTGACAGCGTTTCCGTTAACATAGGTAGTACGGCAATCAACGCCACCAAGATAACGGAGCCTTCCACAAAGGTTACCATAAAAGGTGTTATTGCTACAAAGGATAGTCATTACACTCATGATCAGAACACCTCAAGTGCTACATGGAGTGTGGCTCACAACCTAGGTAAAAAGCCTAGTGTGACTATAGTGGATAGTGGAGATACTGTTCTACATGGTCAAATAGAATATACGGATTTAAACAACCTAACAATAACCTTGTCTGCTCCAACTAGTGGGAAGGCATATATAAACTAGATGAAAAATGGCTGAAGTTAAGTTTTTAGCAGATTTAAATGTAGACGGCAATTTAAAGCTGAAAGCCGGGGCAGGTGAGATTCACAATGCTAGTTTTCAGATTTTAACGGCTGATCCTTCAACAAACAATTTCGAGGGTCGAATGATTTATCGTTCGGATACCGATGAGATTAAATTTTACGATGGTAGTGCTTGGCAGTCCCTAACTACTTCGAGTGGAGATATCACTCGTGTAAACATTACAGCGGGTACTGGTCTATCTGGTACGCAAGACACAACGAGTGGAGACCATACCCAAACTCTTGCTATCGATCTTTCCGAGTACAGTGCTGTTACTCCTACAAGTGGTGACAAGCTCTTGACATTGGATTCCGATGGTGCTACAGAGCAGTTGACTACAACGGATGCGTTAGCAACACTTTTCGCAGGTAGTGGTCTTACGGCTACCAATGGTGTTATTGCTGTTGATACTCTCAACCAAGATACTACCGGGTCTGCCGCAACATTAGCTACGGGTCGTACTATTGGAATGACGGGTGATGTTGTTTGGACATCGGCTGCCTTTGATGGATCGGGTAACGTAACAGGAACGGCAACTATCCAAGCGGATGCGGTCGAAGGCTCAATGCTTAACGACAACGTCATCTCTGGACAAACTGCGTTGACCACAGGTCTTGCTTCAACGGATGAGTTGATGGTAAGTGATGCGGGTACTTTGAAACGTATGGATGTAAGTGTTATTCAAACTTACATGCAAGACAATCTTACGTTTACGACTAACACCGATACAGTGGATATGGGTGATGGTTTCGTTATTGAAGATGGTGATGGTACCGAAGTAACTATTACGGAGAACAAAGAGGTTAAGTTCGTAGAAGGTTCAAACATTAACATTAACTGGACCGACACTTCTAATGGTTCAGATACTGATCCTTATGACTTAACATTTGCGGTTGGTACAAGTACCGATACAACGGGAGCGGACCAGTTCCTAATGTTCACCGCTGGACCAGGAGAAGAAGACTTTAGAGTTGATGGTACAGGTACAAACGACTTGACTTACAACCCAGAGACACAAACTCTTAAAGTAAATAATATTGTTGTTGCTGGTACACAAACCATCAATGACACCACATTGATTAACACTGCCAATGGTATCTTATTCGAAGGTGCTACGGCGGATGCGTTTGAGACTAAACTTGTAGCGACCGACCCAACGGCTGATCGTACGATTACTCTTAAAAACGCAAGTGGTACTCTAGCATTTACAAGTGACCTTCCTAGTACGGCAACGTCTTCAGCCAATGGTACTGCTCGTGTGAGTGCAGGCAATGGTATCGATGTTTCTGTATCAAGTGGTAACTTTACAGTATCTGCTGATCTCAAGTCAAATGGTGGTATTGTAGTAGAGTCTACGGAACTAGCCGTTGACCTTGGAGCTTCATCAATTACAGGTACACTTGCAATTAGCGATGGTGGTACTGGAGCAACTACTGCTTCCGCAGCGTTTACGGCTCTTAAGCAAGATGCTACTACAAGTGCTACCGGGGTTGTTGAACTAGCTACGGCAGCAGAGGCACTAGCTGGATCAAATTCTACTAAAGCACTAGTTCCTTCGAGCTTTGCAGCAAGAGAGCATACCGAGACAATCGGTGATGGTACAGCTACAAGTATCGATGTAACACATAACCTTGGTACTAGAAACGTAATGGTTCAAATGTTTGATTCTTCTACATATGAAAATGTATACGCAGAAGTATCAAGGTCATCCACATCAGCGGTTAACATTCGATTTAACTCTGCACCCGCAACAAACGATGTAACTGTTCTTATTACTAAAGTAGGATAAGAAGTTTTAAATTTATAATGTAAATTAGGAGGGGGTAGGTGGATATCTGTCCCCTCTTTTATTTTATACTATGGCTATTAAGTTCCAACATGATGTAGATATAGATGGTGCTGTAAAGATTGGCGGTACCTCGGTAATTGACTCGAGCGGTTCATGGGTTGGCTCGGATAGTGGTCTCAAAGGAGAACCTGGCTCTAAAGGACAAAAGGGTGCGACTGGTGGTGCAGGTACGGATGGTACCAACGGATCAGATGGAGCCAAAGGTCAAAAAGGAGCAACAGGTTCTCAAGGTGGTACTGGTAATACTGGTGCTAAAGGCGAGAAGGGCGCACCCGGAACAAATGGTAGTGATGGTTCCAATGGATCGAAAGGTCAAAAAGGTGCCCCCGGTTCTGACGGGAGTGACGGCTCAAATGGTTCTAAAGGGCAAAAAGGTGAGGCAGGAACTAACGGAACAAACGGATCAGATGGTGCTAAAGGGCAAAAGGGAGCCGCAGGTTCTAACGGAACAAATGGGACTAATGGTAGCGACGGGTCGAAAGGTCAGAAGGGTGAAGCCGGGAGTAACGGAAGCGATGGAGCGAAAGGTCAAAAAGGACAAAAAGGCGATACGGGTGCAAAAGGTTCGACCGGGGCTAATGGTAACTTTGGTGGTCAATCTTTTCTTTACCAGTTTAGTCAAAACACCGATACAGATAATGATGGTTCAAGCGGTAGGCTTCGTTTTAATAATTCAACCCATTCTTCTGCAACAATACTTTCATTAGATGACAATGATGATAATGGTCAAGACATCCAATCATATTTAAGAACAATCGATGATTCCGATTCTACAGTCAAAGGTCATGTTCGTATTTCTAAACAATTTGAGAGCGGTGTATATGCATTATATCAAATAACTGCCGTATCCGAGCAGACGGGTTTCTTTAAAGTTACAATCTCTCATCTTGCATCTTCAGGCACCATAGATGATGCCGACAAAGTCATTGCTACATTTGCTCGTACGGGTGACACTGGAGACAAAGGTCAAAAGGGTGAACGTGGAGGTCAAGGAGATAAAGGTCAAAAAGGACAAGGAGGTTCTAATGGGTCTGATGGTACCGATGGTTCTAAAGGACAAAAAGGAGAGGCGGGAACTAACGGCTCGAATGGTACGAATGGTAGTGACGGAGCCAAGGGTCAAAAAGGCGAGGCAGGTACAAATGGAACCAATGGTTCTAATGGATCAGACGGAGCCAAGGGACAGAAAGGCGAAGCAGGAACTAATGGTTCAGACGGCTCCGATGGAGCCAAGGGGCAAAAAGGTCAAGCTGGAACGAATGGTACGAATGGTACTAACGGCTCCAAAGGACAGAAAGGTGAAGCTGGTACAAATGGAACCAATGGGTCTAAAGGTCAAAAGGGAGCCGCAGGTAGTAATGGTTCTAATGGTAATGCAGCTACTATCGCAGTTGGTACTGTTGAGTCTGATGCACAAGGTAGTGAGCGAGTAACAAATAGTGGAACTAGTACCGCAGCGGTATTTGATTTTGTACTTCCTATTGGGGATACTGGAGCCAAGGGACAAAAAGGTGCCCCAGGCTCTAATGGTTCTAACGGAACAAATGGCTCGGACGGCGCAAAAGGTCAAAAAGGTGCCCCCGGCTCAAACGGAACCAATGGCTCAAATGGTAGCGATGGTGCTAAAGGTGAGCCTGGTACAAACGGAACCAACGGAAGCAATGGTTCTAAAGGTGAGAAGGGCGCACCGGGTTCTAACGGGTCTAATGGTACGAACGGAACAAATGGGTCGAAGGGTGAGAAAGGTGCCCCCGGTACAAATGGTACCAACGGCTCTAACGGATCAGACGGCGCAAAGGGTGAGCCGGGTACTAATGGTACGAATGGAGATAAGGGTCAAAAAGGTGCTACTGGTGGAACTGGAGGTACTGGCTCCAAAGGACAAAAGGGAGAAGCTGGAACTAATGGTAGTAATGGTACTAATGGGTCTAAAGGACAGAAAGGTGAAGCGGGCACGAATGGGTCTAATGGTAGCAATGGTACTGATGGATCGAAGGGTCAGAAAGGAGAGCCTGGATCAAATGGTAGTAATGGTACAAACGGAACGAATGGATCAGATGGTGCAAAAGGTCAAAAGGGCGAAGCCGGGTCTAATGGGTCTAATGGTTCAAATGGTGATAAGGGGCAAAAGGGACAAACAGGTTCTAATGGCTCATCTTATACTCCTACCAAGTACTTGTTTACAACTGCTCAAACATATACAAGTAGCAACACATCTATTAATATAGATGCAACTGCGGAGATGTCTGGTACTACTGCGATTACAAAGAGTAATAATAGACTTTCGTTTGATGAGGGCGGTACTTACTTAATCTCTTGGAACATCAACTGGGAGAACGAACAAGCAGCGAGAAACAACTTTGGTGCATCGGCAAAGATTAATGGGAATGTTGTACAAGGGGGTACGGATATACAGTATTTCCGTTTCAATACCTATGGACATAAGTCAACCACATCTACAACTTTTGCGGTATCGGTTGATGCCCAGGATACTCTAGAGTTCTTTACATTCTTGCAACATGGTACAGCGAATCACAAAGTATCTAGTGTGAATGGTGATGGTGGTGCAATTACGATATTGAGATTGTCGTAAGGTCACAAAAGTTTTCTATATTAGTGACAATTAAATCCATTGTCATTTGAATATAGTTTTTCACGTTGGATACTCCAAGCATAATTGGAGTCCAAGAACATTAGAGAATACAGGTCTCGGTGGTACCGAACAATGTGTTGTTTTTCTTGCTCAAGAATTATCCAAACTTCATAACGTATATGTAGTAGGAGACGTTCATAATGGTAATTATGGATCAGTCGAATACATCAATACTAATCATGAGTTCTATAACGACATCAAAGAGATGTCTATTGATATACTCATAGGTGTTAGTTACGTTCACTTCGTTAAAGAGTACGAAGGATGTAGAGTCAATAAATACATTTATTGGGCGCATAATACCGAGCCGTTTTGGTTTTGGAGAGGAGAAAAGCTCGAAGAGCCGATCCTTGATAGAATAGATGGTTTTGTGTTTCTAACCAACTGGCACAAAGAAGACTTCTTAAATCGTTATGACCTCGATGAAGGAAAGTCTACATATGTTATTGGAAACGGAATACGTATGGATCGGGTTTCGAGAGTCGTGACCAATGAGGACTATTTCTTGTATTCCTCACATGCCGAGCGAGGTTTAGATAAAGTGCTTAATGACGGCTTCATCAAAAAGACAGGTAAGCATTTAAAAGTAGCCACTCCTCAATATGGAGAGAACTATCTAAAGGAAAATTTTGATACATCTACCTTTGAATATATCGGTAGCCTACCTCAAAAGGATTTGTACGATCAGATGGCTAAAGCATCTTATTGGTACTACCCCACCGATTATCAAGAGACTTATTGTATTACGGCGATAGAAATGTTAGCCCATGGAGTGTTGCCTATCATGGACAATGTTCATTCTGGGTTAGAAGAAACCCTTAACGGCTTTTACATTACTACGGAACAGTTCCTTACCAACGATTACGACTACGACCATACGGCAGCTAATAAGTATGTCAAGTCTAGAGATTGGTCAAAGGTTAGTAGAGAATGGGACAAAGTCATTGACCATTCTGATCCCAAGATTAGCGCATACACAATATCACTAAACTTTATACCTGATTTAAGATCGAAGGTTGAGGAGATAACCGATGTAGAACACGCATGTCTTGTACCGGGGATTGACCTTGAAAAGAAAAAGCCATTCTTTGATTACGAAGTATTTCCTTGGAAGATAGATAGCGATAATTCATGGTACAATAGACCGCTCAAAAAAGGAGAGGTCGGATGTATGCTTTCTCACATAGATGTATTGAAGCAGGCTTATGATGAAGGTCTTGATTATGTATTGATATTAGAAGAGGATTTTTCTAAAAAGAGAAAGCTCGACTTATCGGTTATACCGAAAGACTACAAATGGGACATATTGTTTTTAGGAAGAAACCCTGTAAGTGATGACATTGAGATAATCAACGATGAGCTTGTTGTTCCCGGATATAGCTATTGTACACACGCAATCTTATATAGGAGATCGGGAATAGAGAGAATACTACAAGGCTCACCAGAGAAGTATATAATGCCTTGGGATGAATATCTCGCTGCAACGTATACAACACACCCAAGAAAGGATTTATCGTTCATATGGAGCGATATAAGCGCACTTGCGTTCAAGGAAGATGTTGTTACACAAACAAGTTCGTTAGAGACCTCATCAACCGAAAACACCGATTATTATAATGTAGAAAAGAACTACTTATTAGACACTAGCGATTGGGAGGCTTGGAAGCAAAGATGGCTATCATATGAAGCCCTAACAAAAGAATGGGACTTGATAGTTGATGAGCCTATCATGAATGTATTCACCTTCCCACTGTTCAACGAAGACTTTTGCAAAAAGGTTATCGAGTACGCAAATGACAAAGACGAGTGGGAGACTGATCGCCACGACTACTATCCAACTATAGATGTGTTGTTAGAAAAGATCGGTCTTGACGAAGCATATGCTAGAGTTTTAAAAGAATATGCCGATGAGTGTGCTATTCACATGTGGGGACTAGAGGGAAAGAATTGGCGCAACTTAAAGAGCGAAAACTTCATGATTAAGTACACCGAGGAGAAGCAAGGTCACTTGAGCTTACACCATGACTATTCTGATCTATCATATGTGGTTGCATTAAACGAAGACTACAAAGGAGGAGGAACATACTTCCTACGTCAAAAGACGTTACACAAAGGGAAGACTGGACATATCTCGCTGCACCCTGGTGCTATTAGCCACAAACACGGGGGGAGACCTGTACACAAAGGGGAACGATACATTATCGTTTCCTTTTGTAGGTTTCCGAGATAATTATATATTTGATAAAATTCAATACAATGTCAGAAGCAAAGAAAATAACAAAGACCCTTTTAGAGTCTTTTAAAAAACACTTGGCTAATCAGCGAAATGCTGAAAGAGAATTACTATCTTTGACCATAGGTGTTCGAAGATTAAGTGCTGAACTTGAAAACGCATATGATGATTATGCAAAGGCAAAAGAAGGTCTCGAAGCCACTAAAAAAAAGATAAACGATAAATACGGAGATAACATCAACGTAGACCTGTCAACGGGGGAAATCCTAAAACAGGAATAAGCATTCTCATGACAATGAGGATTTTTTGGTTAGATTGAAGGGGGGCGTTTTTACGCCCCTCTTTTTTTATCTTTGTAGTCATGGACAACAAAAGAATAAAAGCACTCCTAAAAAAGCATGGGCTTAAAGGAGTTAATAAACCCAAGCGTACTCCAAACCACCCTAGAAAGAAGGGGGTAGTTCTAGCTAAAGTTGGAAACAAGGTTAGGCTCATTCGCTTTGGCGATCAGAAGATGGGTCACAATTATTCTGCTGCCGCTCGTAAATCTTTCAAAGCTCGTCATGGTAAGAATATCAAGAAGGGTAAAATGAGTGCTGCATATTGGGCAAACAAACTCTTTTGGGCTGGTCCAAAGGGTAGCAAGAAACGCCCACCAAAATCACAAAAGGTAAAGAAGTATGAAGAGGGTGGATCGGTTCCCCCTCCGGGTAAAGAGTTGACATACCAAGAACTGCTCGAATACGTAGCAGAAAAGAAGGGCGGTACTACCGCACAACTAGAAGACATGATGGAAAGAATCATGTTCCATGAGAGCGGTGGTGACCCCAAGAAAAAACAAATGGGAGGCGGACCAGGCATGGGGGCTTTCCAATTCGAATCTCAAGAAGGGGCGGGAGGAATCATCGCTATCAATAGAGCGTATAACATCACCGAAGGTAAAGAGGCAGCATTCTCCGAACTAGCGGAATACGATACGCCTTCATGGGTAAAACAATACTACCCACAAAAATCATTTGATGCTTCTCAAGTGGATATAGAAAAGCAAAAGTATTTGTTCTTGATGAATCAACTAGCGCATCCAAAGGCTGATCTAGGAAAGTACTTGAGTGGTGAGATGCCTTTGTTTGACTATTGGGCTAAATACCATTGGGCTGGTGATCAGTCTGATCTAGAAGCACGTAGAAAGAATTGGGATGCCCGGATGGCGAAGTACGAAAAACTAAATAAATAATCATGAGAAGCCTAATACTTGCATGTTTGATTTCCACCTCGGCTCTTGGTCAAGGTATTGTAAAAACAATATATCAAGACTTTCTAAAGTATGGAACAGTCTACACCGCTGGGGATATAAACAACTCGTATGAGCCTGCTCGTAAAGAGTACATGGTTAGAACACCTGATGGTGGTTCATTATATGATATACCTATTGTTGAAGATGTAACCGATTACTTTCCGTTTGATTATAGGTTTGGCTTTGGTATTCGTAAGCTAGGTCGTTTTGATTACGAGAGAAAGCCTAATAACTTCTGGACGGGTAACCAAGAGATCGAAAAGCAAATTGCTCTTGATGCCCCAACATCTGCGGTAAAAGGTCTAGAGTATTTGTTTCACTATGAGTTTGAACGGCTTCGTGAAGAGACTTGGGTAAACAATAGATTCTTCATTCGTCATACCGGGAAGTATCACATTGTAAAGGCAGAGACTAGAGCGCAAGGTATTTTTGATTTTAACTATCAATCGGGGGAGGTACGTGCTAGACTACCGCTCGGTAAGAAGATGTCGATTAGTGCGGGTGCTATATATAGAACACATCAACGTGCTTACGGATACAATCCTTTTGAGATTTGGGTAAACGAAACAGACGAGGATGGTAATCCAATCAATCCGTGGTATGAGTTAGGTTATCTATATGGGTATTACGATGTTCCTTTTTCAGCAGAATATATACACCCTATAACTGGTGAGGCTCTTGCTGTAAACGATTGGTATTGGTTTAGCCAAAACGGACAAATTGTAGCATATAGTGATGAGGATTTTAGAGAGACAATTTTTAGAGACCTGATCAATGAATTTAACAATGACCGCTGGGACGAGCTTGATGCCTTTGGTCTGATCTCACCAATTGTTGGTGCGGACTACTACCACTACAAACCAAAGTTTTGGTTTCATGGCTACGCAAACTGTTTGTTGCCTATGCATAGATATATCCAAGGAGATGTAGATTATTCGTACTTACACCGAAACCATTGGATGACCGATGGTCTTCATGACATTGGTGAAGATCAGTGGGTAGACTATCAATTCGGTACAAACCTAGGTTGGAAGATTTCTAGAAGTTTTGCTATTTTCCTAGAAGGAGAATACACGAAATATTGGGATACTCAATTTTTTATGGGCACCGCTGGGTTTAATTATACTTTCCGATGATTTGGTTGCAACTAATAATTGATTGGCTTAATATATTTGGAGGCAATATTAAAAATCCACAAGATGATCTAACCAAGGTTAAAACAGTAAAGTACAGGTCGAGATAATGGCGAAGAGAATAAGCGAGGACACACAAGTCACTCTAGATTTAAAGACAATAGGATTGGTTGCTACAGGTATTGGTACTGTTGTAGCGATGTGGTTTGCACTACAAGGAGACATTGCAGAAGCAAAAGAACTGCCCAAACCGATTGTGCCAGAGGTTTTTGAGCAAGAGTTCCGAATGAAAGACGAAGCTATTCGTAGAGCAGTTATGGAGACTAACGAAGATGTCAAAAGACTAGAAGAGCAACTCAAGGTAATTGATGCCCGCTTATATGATTTACAGAACCGATGAAAACTACCCTTCTATTTCTGCTATTAACATTATCAACCTCACTGATCGGACAGGAGTTTGTCGAAAGTCCTAGCCTTGATGATTACATACAAGGTCAATCCGCATTCGGCGATGATGAGCATAATATAGTAGTAGTAGAGTTTTGGATAGAATGGAACAAAGCCAATGCCTTTGGGCATTCAAACAAGCTAGAAGGTATTGATGGGTACTACCTAGTAAATGCAGGAAAGAATGTATCTTTGAAGGACGAATACGAAGTAATGATTGCTCCGACTCTATTGGTATTTGTTGATGGTATAGAAGAGCGAAGATATAAAGCGGGTCTAGATATGAAATGCCCGGTTGATTTGTCTACATTACAAGAAGACATAAAAGAAATATTAACTTCACTAAACTTTTAGAATGAAGCATTTAAAAGTACTTTGGCTCTGGATTAAAGAGACACATAAAAGATTTTGGGCTTATTGGTTTGGCTACACCGAAGCCGATGAAAAGATTATAGCAACCTGGAGAGAGGCACAGAAGAGATTCCAAAAGACTGTTGCCGAAGCCAAGGATGTTGTAGATGCCGTTAAGGGTAAGTAGCTACCTCAATTATTTTTTTAACCTTTTAAACTATCTTTGTTATGCAAGGACAAGACTCTTTCGCCTCTTGGGTAAACGATCTCGAAACACAAGAACAGCCCACTTGTAATATCGAAAACCCAGAGGATTGTGAAGCGTGTGGCTCATGATGTGGTGTGAAACAGAACCTGTCGAATGCCCTTGTGGAAAATGTAAGTGCTATGAAAGTAAAAAGAAAAAACGGAAAAAAGGAAGTAATGGTAAAAGCCCCAAGTGGTTACCATTGGATGAATCAGAGAGGTCGCTACTACCTTATGCCTCATGAGGGTAAGTTCAAACCTCACGAGGGAGCATCTTTAGAAATGCCTTTCAAAGTAATTACAAAACACTCGTAGAATAGACCGCTCCATTAGGGGCGGTTTTATTTTTTATCTTTGTGCTATGGACGAAAAATCAAATCTAACTCCTCAAGATAAGTACGCCTCTTACAAGAGAAAGGCAGTAGAGATTAGACCTTTTACTATGAAAGAAGAGGGTTCTGATCCTAGTACAGTTAGAATGGCTACAGAAACATTTGATGGTGTTAATTGGTATTCGTTTCCAACAATATTCCCAAAAGAAGGTAACGAAGGAAGTTCTGATCCAAACGACTGGATCATTTACGGAGACGATATAGAAGGTGCTTTTAAGGAAGCGCAAAAGAGGGGAGAGGTTTTTGAATTTGGAAAAGACAAACAAAGTGCTTTAGACTTCGGTGAGGGTTCGTGGAAACCACAGTTATTTAAAAAAGGAGGTAAAGTATCTAAAAAGAAAAACCCTGCACTTTGGAAGAGAATTGTCTCTCGAATTAAATCGGGAAGCAAAGGCGGGAGACCGGGACAATGGTCGGCTCGTAAAGCTCAACTTGCTGTAGCTGCATATAAGAAAGCTGGTGGTGGCTATAAAGGAAAGAAATCTAGCAAGAACAAATTAGCTAAATGGACAAAGCAAAAATGGACTACTAGCGATGGAAAACCATCTAAAGGTAAAAAGAGATACCTACCAGCTAAAGCATGGAAGAATCTTACAGCAAGTGAGAAACGTGCTACAAACGCAGCCAAAGCAAGAGGAAATAAAAAGGGTAAGCAATTCGTGAAACAACCCAAGAAGATTGCGAAGAAGACTGCTCGATATCGTAAATAGAAAATTCTTATTTTTACAAAATGAAAGTAAAGCACAAAGACATGAAAGTTAAATATGGTAAAGGCGGTTCCGCTGACGAGATGTACGCTAGTGGCGGTATGCTAAAAGCGTTACTTAAAGACCCAAAGCAAGCAGCGATGGCTAGAGAGATTCTAGCAGAGATGGGTGCAAAGATTCCGAAATACGAAGAAGGCGGAGAGACTGATCCACCACAAGATGGTGGTATGTTAAGTGAAGCTGTTGTCACAGCCAAGAAAGGTGGAATCACAAAAGTTCCTGTCTTGGAAAAATCGGGAGATGAGTTAGTCAATATGTTGACTGAAGCGGTTGAGTCGAGATTTATGGGCAAGACCATGAATAATTTGAATGACCCAACAATGCGCGAGGACTACAACAAGTTCAAACAAATACTTGGTAAAGGTGATAATATCAAGAATGTCATGAGTGCGATATCTTTTCTAGACGATTCTTCTGTAGGGAGTGAATTAGTAAAAGGTAATCCAACATTCTTTAGTGACCTTAAACAAAGCTCGTTTAAAACGAGATATGCTATTCCTGTTCCAGGAGAAAAAGGCTTCCGCTATCTTACAGATGAAGAAGCAGCCGAGTATGAAGGTCGAAAAGGAGAGAAAAACTACAACAACTAAAAAGAGAAGAGGGGCAAAAGCCCCTCTTTTTTTTGACACGTAACTAGATTACCACACTATAAACCAAAACCAAAAAAGAGTCTAGCGACCCGTGTCAATTATTCCGTGTTCCCTTACGGATACCTCAATGTGAAGGTTTCTTTCATCAACGAAGATCATTCCTTCAACACCTTCTTGCTCGTATGAGTATCTGTAAATATGGTCATTCCCGATCTTCATCGCTGGTTCCAAGCCAAAGTCGGCTGTAAGAGAAACCTCATTTAGAATGTCTAAAGTGTAGCGACTGTTCTCGATTCTTGCGTAAGTTACATCCCATTCAAAACCTTGACGTGTTGGTGAACTTACAATGTCGCTCTCAAGAGTAAAAGGAAATCTTTCTAATGCGCTCGGTACATTTTGAGCCGTCATCATGGTTGCGAAGATGGTCGCAACTACCAATAAAATCTTTTTCATAACAATTAAATTATTTGGTTATATCAACAATACTACACCAAGTTATTCACATATGCAACCCCTAGGCTAAAAAAATTTTTTTTATAGGTATATTTGTAACGAGTATAATTTAAATATCAATTTATGGCTAGTTCAGTTCAATCAGCGTTAGAGCAGGCTGTATCGGCTGCAGGAGTAGAGATAAGCGACACTCCTAATTTCGAAACAGATAATACTGCGGAAGCGCAACCAACTCAAGAACAAGAAGTACCTAATGACGTACAGGAACCTGTACAAGAAGAGGTACCTCAAGATATAGAGCAACCCGTTGCTGAAACGGAAAGTTCTTTGACAACCGAGGAAGAGGAAGATGTGGACATCGACTCATTGTTTCTATCTTATTACAATGAGAAATTCGGAGTAAACCACGATTCATGGGAAGACATCCAATCAACTCCTACTCAACAAACCGAACCGAATGAGTTGCCCGAAGCGATAAAGGTGATTGCGGATTTCGTTGAACAAACCGGGCGTAGTCCCGAAGATTGGTTCCGTTACCAACAGCTTAACCCATCTGAAATGGATGACATGACTGTAGTGCGTATCGATCTTGCCCAACAAAATCCCGACCTAAATCAGAAGGAGCTCGAGCTTTTGATTGATAGAAAGTACAAATTAGACGAAAGCCGTTTTGATACGGACGAAGTCGAGTACTCGAAATTGCAATTAAAGTTAGATGCGAAGAAGGCAAGACAGGGAATTGAAGATGTCCGAAATGGATTTAAAGCACCTGTGGAGCAAGAAACTGCTCAAGAAGTTCAAAGTCCAATAGATGATGCTTGGGTATCTTCTATGTCTAGTATTGTAGACAACATGGAAGGTTTAACCTTCGATGTGGGTAAGGGTAAGGAATTTACTTTTAACCTAGAAGGTAATTACAAGAATCAACTAAAAGACAAAAACTCTCGACTTGATGAGTTCTTTGACCCTTATGTAAATGATAGCGGTGAATGGAATCATGAGTTGTTAAGTTCGCATAGAGCAGTTATCGATAATATCGAAAACATTGTTAGATCAGCATACCAATATGGATTGGGTGAGGGTCAAAAGAAAATTGTAGAACGAGCAGCCAATATAGATTCTTCATCACCAAATCAACAAACCAAGGGAGAGGGAGCCAATCAAATTGAGAAACAAATCATGAACGCCCTCTTCAAGAATGACGGCATGATGAGATTTAAATAATTTGTTTAAGGCTAAAATAATATAACATGGCTTTTTCTATTTCAGGCGCATATAGCGATGCG
>ERZ869936.1130-NODE-1130-length-20495-cov-4.481947_pt1 | contig 20495 bp, 28 predicted proteins | sample MGYA00520876_ERZ869936 | MGnify/ENA primary metagenome ERZ869936 (study PRJEB32218, sample SAMN09650985) | biofilter metagenome | isolation source: enrty point of leading RO module | place: Saudi Arabia: Thuwal, RO plant located on Red Sea | collected 2016-02-17 ...
CGGCCGACACCGTGACCGTCGAAGCGGATGAGCGGGACGAGCCGTACACCTTCGACAAGGTGACGACCCCGGACGGCCGCGAGTGGATCGACCTTCGCGGCGCGGGTTGGTGCTTCTCGACGGTGGATTGCACCGCGTGCGACGGCCACGGCACGAACGACAATGGCACCGAGTGCCGCGATTGCCGGGGCACCGGCCGGGCGCCTTTGCAGCTTGTGCAACGCGCGGAAGACGAGGAACGCGCCACGGATCGACTGACGGCCAACGTGTCGCCCGCCCAACTGGCGCACGCGTTCACGGATGCACTCCGGGCACATCTCGGCCCGGAGAAGGTCAGCGCTATGCGTCTTCGCAACTACAAGGCGGGACCGTCCCCGGTGTGTGCGTCGCACGACTACTGCGACGCCAACGAGGTGATGCACGCGGCCGGGGTGCGCATCGGGGCATGGCACCGGGCGGAAGGCATGACCGACCGAGTGACCGCACTGTGGAACGCGGCATGGACTGCCGCCCGCACGCCCGGCATGATCGGATAACCCACTACCTAGACCGGAGGAACCGCACTCATGAGCACGCGAAAGAGCCGCACGAACTGGCACCGGCGCAACTACTGCGCGACGCGGGATGATGTCGAGATGCACGGCCATATGGGACGGCGCGAGTCGCCCGCCTACAACGTCAAGGACCACTGGAACTATCACCCCGTCGTTGCGGCCGTCATGCTCAAGCACGGGTGCACGGAGGAAGTCGCCGAGAAGGCGGTAGAGTTCGCCCTAGAGTCGGCCCGTGAACGCTTCTGGGAAGACGCGGGCGAGATCGCGGCGGAAATCTGGAAGGGGTGGAGCCGCGTCAAGGTGTATTCTAGTGGCCGGTGCGGTGGCTGGCTGATTGTGGAAGGTATCGGCGACCCGCGCGAGTGGACGGCGCCCGACCTGGGCCGGTGGCGGCGCTTCGGCAAGCGACTCGGCGAGATGATCGACTATCTAGGGTCCGCCGATTGTCTTCTAGAAGACATCGACTGCAACGAGTGGGCGCAAGAGTTCGCCGAGCGCTACAACTTCATGACGGGCACGCACGGGCAAACCGTGACGATTCCCGAGATCCGTCGCGCCGAGAAGGCGGCACGCGCGGCCGTCCTGGCGGGCGCCCCGGTGTGCGCACTGTGCGGCGGCACCGGCCGACTCTCGGATGATGTGCAGTGCACCCGGCCGGAGTGTGCCAAGTGAAGCGCCACCGCACGCCCTACGGCACCGTGACCACTAACCCGGACGTGCCCGGCGCGGGCTTCTCCGTGACGGCCACGGCGCGGCAACTGTGGGAGTGGGCGCACCGGCCGGGGTCCTGGTGGCCGTGCTCGGATCTCGCGCAACTGCCGCGCGGAATCGGCGCGGGCTTCGATAGCGGCGGCAACCTCGTGGAACTGTGGCGCACTGGGTCGCGCGACGTGGCCGGGCATGAGTTCAACGCGTGGGTTTCCGACGTGCTGGAATCGGCCGGCATCCCCAACCCGCACGCGCCGGCATGAGCGGGCGCCCCGTGCCCCTCGTGACGTTGTGCACGCGACTCGCCCGCCTTGATGCGCAATGGGCGGGCGAGTGGTCGCGCGTGCCCGACGCGAAGACGCGGCGCCAGCACTGGCGCCACTATCGACGGCGCCGCGCCGCCCTGGTGCGGCGGATCCGTCACCGTGAAGCACACACCTAGACCGGAGGAACCGACATCATGAGCGACGCGAAGACGTGGCCGGAGTGGTCGCACAAGTTCACGGCAACGCGGGAGATCCCCGAGACGTTGCACCCGCACTATGCGCACGAACTGAAGACGCGCCGGGTTGTTATCACGGTTGAAGCGGGTTTGCACTTCCTCCGGGGCAACCGGGCGCCGTACTTCTCCGTGACCGGGCACACCGAGACCCGGCCGCGCGGCCGTGACTGGCTGGAAGGCGGGTGCATTCATGAGCAAGTGTTGGCGACGTGGCCGGAACTCGCGCCGGTTGTCGCCCTGCACTTGTGCGACATCGACGGAGTGCCGAGCCATGACGGCGGCAACCTCCGGTATTTCCTGGCGGGCGCCCTGCATGAAAATGGGGGACAGCGCTACCACTTCGGCAACAGCAAGGGGCACCACAACGGGGAATATCGGTTCCCGACCCCGGCCGAGTGCCTGGCCGTCTTTGCCAAGCACGCCCGCATTTCCCCGACTGAAGCCCACAACGTTGCCGCCCTGGTCTCGACGTTCCGCGACTCGTGGCCGGATGCGTGGCGGATCTTCGGCGAGTGGGTCGAACGGCAACGGCCACGGTGGAAGACGGACGCGGAGTCCGCTATCGCCCTTCTCGACACTCTCCGCGCGGAGGTGCCAGCATGAAGACGCGCCCGGAAGTGCACGCGGCGGTGCAGCACGCCCGCGCCGTGCTTGATTTCTGCAACGTGGGGGAAGATCAGGACTTCTTCACCTTGTCGAGTCGCCAGGTTGACGCGTTGCTGATGTACGCGCGGCGCGACAAGTACCGCAAGCCACGGAACGCCAACGGATCCCGCGCCCGGTATTATCTGGCGCGGCTGCACCGGATGATCGCACGGGGGAACTCATGACGTGCCCCAACTGCAACGCGCCGCACGGGGTGCCCGTGGAGTCTTGTTTGTTGGGCGCACTGCTGGCCGTTATCGTCAACTCGCGCGGCACCGTGGCACCCGAAGCCGCCGCGCGACTCATGGAGTCCACCGACATTGACGCACTATGGGAAGATCTCGGCCCGGTGCTCGACACTCTTGAAAGTGGGGGATACAGTGCCTAACGCAACTTTCAGCACGCACGGCACTACCGGGCGCGTCCTTGATGCCTGGCTGTCGCGCCGCGCCGATTACGGCACGGAATCGTTTCACACCGACGGGCACAAGCTCTTGAGTTATCGAACGTGTCTCCTTGAGTGGGCACCCGACGGCGCGTTGCTGATGAATGTCACGACGTACAGTAAGACGACGAGCGCCAAGCAACGCGCCGTCGGTCGGATGATCGCGGCGCATCGGGTTGTAGGGTGGACGGTGCGCACCTACGGGGCAGTGCCCCAGGGCGCGGGCAGTCTGGTGGACTACGAGCGACGCGCGGCGCACTGTGCGGCGCTCGGCATGACGGACCCTGAAGCCGAAGCCAACCGCCGAGGAGTGCCGAGCGGGTCGCCCGTGGCGGCGCGTGCCGTGGCGGACCGCCTGCAAGCCGCGACCGTCGCCCACGTTCACGCGGGCGGCGCCAGTGCTTGAACTTCTGGCCGTTGTGGCTGTCGTCGTCACGGCGCCACTGTGGGCGCCCTGGCTTGGCTGGCTGGTCGGTGCTATCCTTTCCGGCATCCTATGGACTCTCGTAGCGGTGCCCGCGTGGCTGTTGGGCGGAGGAGTGCGCAAGTAGCACGGCCGCGCGTGCTGGTGGCGTGCGAGTTTTCAGGCCGCGTGCGGGATGCCTTTTCCCGGCGCGGCCTGGACGCGTATAGCTGCGACCTTCTCCCGAGCGAGACGCCCGGCCAGCACTACACCGGAGACGTGCGGGACGTGCTCGGACTGTTGCCGTGGGATCTCGTGCTAGCCTTCCCGCCCTGCACTTATCTGTGTTCGTCCGGGTTGCACTGGAACAAGCGCCGCCCGGAACGCGCCGCGTTGACCGAGGACGCGTTAGAGTTCGTGCGGCTGTTCCTCGATGCCCCCGTGCCGCGCGTCGCCCTGGAAAACCCTATCGGCTGCATCTCGTCACGGATCCGCAAGCCCGACCAGATCATTCACCCGTGGCAGTTCGGCCATGATGCAAGCAAGGCGACGTGTCTATGGCTGAAGGGTCTCCCCCTTCTACGGCCGACGGTTGTCCTGCCGGGCGGGCGGAAGGCTCGCCGGGCCAACCAGACCGCGAGCGGGCAAAACAAGCTGCCGCCGTCGCCCGATCGCTGGAAGCTCCGGAGCGAGACCTACCAGGGGATCGCCGACGCGATGGCCGACCAGTGGGCGCCCCTCTTGCGCTAGCTGGCACAAGGCCCTAGCTTGGCGGGAGTACCGTTCGGAGGCGGCAACCTCCGGCCCGATTGCGAGACTCTACCCCATGCAGATCATCGGCACCATTCAGCGGGCACAGGCGAACGCCGACACTCTATCGGCGTGGCTTCGCGTTCGCGTCTATGCGCAACGCGAGCATCCCGAACCCGGTGTCGAGACGACCGTCTCCGGCGAAGGGATCAACGTGCTCACGGTCACGCTGCCGCTCTACGGTCTCGTGGGGATCGCGTCGCTCTATGGCGGGCAATCGGGGTGGCTCGACCGCGCCAGGAACGAACCACTCGAACTGACCCTCGATGCGCGGCACAACGTCGTCGGGTTCAACCTCAACACTTCGCTCTAGGGACAACGTTCATGGGCTATTCGATGAAGAACGCCAAGCGCAAGACGGCGAAGTCGAAGCCGTTGGCACCCGACAACCTGAAGGATACGTGTGTCTTCAAGGAAGGCATGTTGAGCGCGGTGTGCTGCGCCCCGCGCAAGTGGACCCGCCGCCAGGTGCAGGAATGGATTGGTCGGAACATCGGGGCGAGTGGTACGTCGGCAGGGTGGGTTGTCTGGACGCGTCGGAAGTTCGACGGGAAGCGGCACCCGGTGGCCGGTGGGGAATACGAGGAGAGGCGTCAGTGGCTGGTGGAGGGGGAACCCTTCTGCTCTAGGAACAACGTTCATGGTCAAGTCGGATCCGTTCTTCCGGTGGTCGCGGCTGCGGGTGGTGCGGTTCATGATCGTGCGGCTCAACCGAGAGATCCACGCCGAAGTCGAGCGCGGTGGCGTCGAGTTCCATGATGACTCGAACCGCCGCAAGGCATGGTTCGCGGACAAGCGGCGTGTGCTCGACGCCTATGTCGAGGAGGGTGCGATCCTGGCGATGCGCAGTCGAGCGCGGCGCCTCAACAGCCGGAGGATGGCCGCGTGATTGCGCACCTTCGTTATCTCCGCTACGTGATCCGGCACAAGTGGTTCGTGCTCTACGCCGGGATCCGGTGGACGAAGGCGCCGCTGTGGCGTCTGCTGATCCACGACTGGTCGAAGTTCCGGCCGAGTGAGTGGTTCCCGTACGTGGACACGTTCTATGGCGAGCATGCACGTCTGAAGCGCGAAGAGAACGACGACTTCCGATACGCGGTTGCGGCCAATCGCCGTGAAGCGGCATTCCATCGTGCCTGGCTCTTTCATATCAACCGCAACCCGCACCACTGGCAACACTGGATCCTCTTGGAAGACGAGGGTGGTGGGAAGACGGTGTATATGCCCGAGCGCTTCGTGCGCGAGATGGTGGCGGATTGGCTCGGGGCAGGTCGGGCGATCACCGGCTCATGGGATCTTCGTGAATGGTACGCCAAGCATCGCGACAAGGTGACGCTGCATTCGCGTTCACGCTGGATCCTCGAACAGATCCTCAAGAACTTGGGGGTGCTGTGAGGCTACGGTGGTTCGGGTGGATTACCCGATGCCCGCTGTGCGGTGGCAACGGTGCGTTGCAGATCTACAGCCGGGCGACCGCTGTCCCGATCCTGGCGCATCGTTGCATGCCAAAGGACCGCCTGGTAAGGGTCTCCCGTGCGCATGCCGCACCCTATGGAAAGGATGTCCTGTGCAGTCCACACCCGTCTTCGCCATCCGGCGCAAGGACGGCACTTGGAAACGACATCGGTTGAAGCACACGCCCATGCTCTTCAACTCGCGCGAACTCGCGGAGAGCCACAAGCGGCACGGCGAGCGCGTCGAGGAAGTGGTCGTGATCGAGCGGCACGAACTGCCGTATCACTTGCAGGCGAGGGGACGATGACCGAGGACCGGATCTACGGCGCACGGCTGCTGTACTGGTGGGCGCTCGTGCTGACGATCTTCATGGGGATCGCATTTCGATGACGGCACTGTGCGAAGTCGCCAACGGCACGGCCCACTGTGAGAGTTCGCGGGGGCGCCTGGTGCGCACGCGGTGCAAGCTGTGCGACCGTCCCGCGTGCCAGCAGTGCACGCAGATCATCCAGCAGGGGAAGTCCGATCGACGCGTCTGCTACGACTGCATTGACCGGCTCGCGAAGGGGGAGACCCCGCATGTTGCCCCTCAAGCTCCGACCGTTTGTTAGCTGCTCGGCCTGCAAGGCGAAGGGGCGGCTCATCCCGTCCCACCGCATGACGGGCTATTACCTGTGCACCGGCTGCGACCGACATTCGACGCCGGATCACGTCAACCTGCAACTCGACCAACTGCGCCGTGAGCGCCCGGACCTATTCGATGACCGAGATCACCCCACCGCCGAGCGCTGAAGCCGCCATCGAGGCCGAGCGCCGGTCGCACATGTGGCCGCTGCGCCCCGAGACACAGAAGGCGATGATCGAGGCGGGGATGACCCGCATCGACGGCAAGCTGAAGATCCAGCCACGCGTCATGTTCGACCTGGCGCTCAAGCTGGAGTTCGAGCGGCTGGTGCCGAACCTCGTGGCCGCGTGGATCGAGCGGATCAGCGCCGGGGAACCCGTCGTGCTGCAACTGCGCGTGCCGATGCCGCACGACATCCGCAACAGCAAGCGCACGGGCAAGAAGGTCTATCGCGTCATCCCGGCCCCGATCCCCCGCGAGATGATGTACCACTTCATGCTCGACATGCCCGCTCCACCGCTGGAGAGCGTGACGCCGGATGACGCGACCGCCGACGAGAAGCCGCCTATCCTCTTCGGGCCGGAAGGCGACCCGATCGTTCCCGTGAAGGAGAAGTCATGAAGGAACTGGTGCTGCACACGGTCGATCTCAACGACATGGATGTGTGCTCGGACATCGAGTTGAGGATCCCGGCGACGGACAGGAAGGTGCTGGAGTGGGCGGAAGCGATGCGTAGCTACGTCGTGGAGATGTGGCGGCTCGACCGGATCCCGGTGCTCAAGTACGACCCGGCCGAGTCCAAGATCTACCTCGCGTCCATTCCCGAGCGCGTCGATGTCACCCTGCAAGGGGAGATCACCACCTAATGCCGCTGCACCGTGTGAAGGATGAGGCGGAAGCCGATCAGTACATGCGCAAGCACGGCAAGAAGGCGATCCTGTGCCCGACGTGCAAGGACGATCGGTGGCGTCCGTTCGAACCGCTCGACGGTGCGTACGAATGCCTGGGCTGCGGCCATGTGTGGGACATCATCGCACTCGTGCGGTGGAACAAGGAAAACGCCCACAAGTTCGCAACGCCGTGGCGGATCCGGTGGTGCTGGTGGGCCATTCGCCGGGAAGCGTTCATGACCGGACCGCTGCTCATGCCCTTCACCCGGCGTTGGTGGAAGACACTGGCGCGGGACTGGTGGTGGCACTGGACGGGGCCGGTGTTCCGGTTGCTGGTGAAGACGGGCTGGTGGCACGTCGAGGAGGGCTGTGTCTATTCGTCGGGGCGACCGGCGCTGCCGTGGAAGAATCCGCATGTCGCCCAACTGCGGATCCAAGCACGCCGCGCCTGGCGGCAGGGGGAGATCAAATGATTGGTTGGTGGCGTCGGCGGCAACGCCGGAATAAGTTCGCCTACGACGCGCTCCACGATCTGCTGCTCCGGCAGCAGTCCGACGAGCGGGTGCAGGATGAGCGGTGGGGCACGCTCACGACGTACTTGGGGGAGCAGTTTCGCAAGGTGTTCGGTCACATCTCACTCACACATGAAGGGCAGGCGACGATCATGCGGACGATGGAGGAAGTGCTGGCAAAGCTCGATGAGGTCGTGTTCGAGACGAACAAGTTGCGCGAGGACGTGAGCACGTCGATCGCCAACGAGACGGCGCAGTTGCGCCAGATGATCGCGGATCTCCAGTTCGCGGTCGAGCACGGGTCGAGCGAGGCGCAGTTGGAAGCGGTGGTCAGCCGTGCACAGTCGGCGCTCACCAACCTCCAGGCCACCCGCAACGCGCTCATCGGAGCGGTCGATCAGATCTCCGAAGACGCGGCGGTGGTGCGCGAGGGACCGACCGATGCCGAGCAGCCGGGCACCGCGCCGGTCGAGGGGGATGATCTCGGGTCGGCCGACCCGCAGGCCGACGGCGACTCGGGAGAGGACGCCGCCCCGGCATCGGGCGATGACGCCTTCCCCGACGACGAGACGACCGAAGACCAGGCCCGCGAGGCGTTCGACAGCTAGGCGTCAACCTCGCGCGATGTAGGTGGAACGCAGAAGCCCCCGATCACTCGATCGGGGGCTTCTTGCTAGGCGGGATCCTCTTGAGAACCGTGTCCCGTTAGCGCTCGAGCAACTTTGAGAAGGTTCTCAATCAGTCGATGATCCCGAGTCGCTGGAGATCGGCCGGGGCAGTGATCGCGTGCACCGGCAGGTTGTAACCGTCCTCCAGCATCTCGGCGATCACATCCGGATCGAAGTCGAGTGCCGAGACGTAGTGCTTCGTCGGCAGGACGATGTTGCAACGAATGAAGGAGTAGCCGGGTTGGAAGTTCCGCTGTGCCAGCAGTGAGAGGTCATGCCGGTAGATCTGGTTGACCAGGAACTCCAGCGAGCGCGAGATGACCTTGAGTCCCTTCGACTTTGTGTTGCGTGGCATCTGGCGCACGCCAAGCGGGCCGGTCGCGAAGAGCCACAGTTCCTTCTCTTGGTCTTCCTGTGCCGCGAGCCACTTCACTGCCGCCTTGAGCGGGGCCACGTTGCGCACGCCGCCGTCGCAGTGGTGGAAGTCGCCCCGCCGCGACCGCACCAGCGGGAAGAACCCCGGCATCGAGGCCGACGCCAGGATCCCGGTGAGAATGTCGTCGTCACAGCCCTGCCACTCGACGTAAGCGCCAGTCTCCCACTCGGCGGTGCCGCACGAGAACGGCACGCCCTCACACAGCGTGTTCCGGTCGATGTGCTTGGCGATCAGCCGCTTCAGCCCCTTCGGATTGTAGAAGGAGCCATGCAGCACCAGGTTGAGCAACTGGATCGGCGGGAAGGTCGCGCCCGTGTAGATCTGGCGGTTCCACCGGATCGAGCGGTACACGTCCTCCAGCAACTCGACCTGCAACATCTGCGCGTTGGCGGTGCGCCCCTGCGCGAGCACGCCGCCACTCAACGCGCCGGTCGAGATCCCCGAGATGTAGTCGAAGCGGCGATGCGGGAAGCGCTCGAAATACTTGAGCAGTGCGCCGACGGAGAGGGCGCCGAGCACGCCCCCTCCGGGCAGGACACAGGCTTGAACGGCCATCGGAACTCCTAGTGCATGGTGGCGGGCTTGCCGCTCCGCTTGGGCGGCGCGATGATGTCGAAGTCCTGCTGTGCATCCTCGAACGTGCCGTCCTTGACGGCGAGACCGGCGAAGCCATGACGCCGGGTCTTCGGGTGCTGCCAGCGCTCATAGCCGCGCATCGCGAGCGCCTGGCTGAAGGAGCGCTCGGTGCCGACCTTCTCGTTGCGATCGCCGCACCACATGCGCCACGATGCGAACAACTCGCGCGTCTCGCTCCCGCTGTCCTCGGCCGGGATCGTCTGCTCGTTGAGCCAGCGCCCGAGCGGGTCTTCATCCAAGAAATATTCCCGCGTGGCAAGCTGCACCTTCATCGGCGCGAACAAGCCCTCGCGCTGCCAGCGCAGACAGCCCTCGACGGCCCACGCGAGGATCCCGGCGAACTCCTGGGCGAGCGCCAGATCGAGACCACGATCGACCACCTTGGGCTTGACGGTGAACGGCACGAGATGGAAGCGCCGCCGCATCGCGTCATCGAGATTGGCGACGTGCGGCCGGTGATTCCCGTCGAAGAGCAACTTGAAATGCGGCTGGAAGGTGAAGTAGTCCTTGCGCATGTACCGTGCCTTGATTGGATCGCCACCCGTGACCGCCTTCACCTTCGCCTCGTCCCACGCGCGACCTTCCTGCGTCTCCTGGGCCGTCACCAGCCGGGCGCCTGCCAGTGCTGCGAGTTCGGTGGGATGGCGATCGAACCGCGACGAGACGAACGTGTCCATCGCCGCGACTTCCGCGTACCCGCCGAAGATCTTGACCATCGTGTTGAGGAACGTCCCCTTGCCGTTGCCGCCCGAGCCGTAGAGGAACGCCAGGCAGTGCTCGCGCGTCGATCCCGTCAGCGCATAGCCCATGAGGCGCTGTAGGTAGTCCACCAGTTCGAGATCTCCGCCTGCGGCCTCGTGCACGAAGGACAGCCAGCGGTGCGGCACGATGGAGGGATCCGGCGCGACGAGCGTGCACCGCGTCATCATCCGCGCCGGGTCGCTCGGGTGCATGAGGCCCGTCTGAAGATCGAGGATCCCGGCCGGGGTGTTGAGCGCCCACGGATCCGCGTCGAAGACTTCCGGGCTGACGGCGACCATCGGTGAGATCGAGGCGTACTTGAGCGCGTCGCGCAGCACCGCCACGCTCGCGCAGCGCTTCGCCGCGTTCTCGGCATCGGTCTTCTTTTTGAGCGTGTCGAGGGCTTCCCGTCCGGCCGCACGCAACGTGCGCCCCGCCCACGCCTGCACCGTGCCGGTCTCATCGCGCCGCCAGCGAGCGCCATCCCACAGCAACCACTCTCCGGCGCTGTACCGGATCCGGTGGCCGTGCTGATCGAGGATCCGCCACGCGAGCCAGGCGTCGGTGTAGGGGAGCGCTCCCGAGCGATCGACCGGCTTGGGCGGTGGCAGGGGTTCGAGCACGATCGCGCCGTCGGCGAACTCGTTGACTGCATCATCGAACCCGAAGTCGCGGGCCAGATCGAAGAGGTAGGGCGCCCCGATCGTGAAGGGCGGGACCATCCGGTCCCAATCCGACTCGGCCTGGTCGAGTGTGTTTCCTTGCACACGCTCGTTGCCCTCCCACCGCTGGCACCAATCCCACCACAGGGCAAATGCCTCGTCGGGGTGCTCGGGGAGTGCCGCCTTGAGGGCATACCCGACCCGCAGGTAGTCCATCCGGGCCGGGGCGACCTGGTTGTCGTTCGGCAGCACCGACATGGCCTGCCTGACCGTGGCGAGATCGGCCTGGGGTAGCGCAGGGCTGACGATCGCCCCTCGACCCGCCTCCTTGGCCGTCCCCTCCCTCTCGACACGCCAGCCGGTCGCCTGGAGGGCCGCAGCGGCATCCTCTAGGAACTGGTCGGCCTGGCCCACGGTGATCGGGGTCAGGGCCTCCGGCCCGTACTCGACCGGATCATGGTTCCACACGTAGGGCTGGCCGGTGCCGGGATGGATCCCCTCGACCACGAACTGCTGCCCGAAGCCCAAGATCTCGATCAGCCCGGTCTCCAGCGCCTCCCCCTCGCCCCGAGCCAGATGGAGCCGGAGCCGGGTGAAGGGTTCGACCGTCCGGTAGAGCAGCAGGGCCTTCGGCCGACGCCCGGTGCGGCGGGGCGCCCACCCGAGCGTTGAATATGCCAGCTTGCACAATGTCTTGACCGTGGCGCGATCGAGCACGTCGATGTCCACGGCGGGGTAGTGCTCGGCCCGCAGGCCAAGGTTGGCCCCGGTCTTGTGCCAGCGTGCACAATGCCTCCGGTTGGTCTCGAACCGGAGCCAGTCATACCCGCCCCAGGTGCCCTCGGCGTTGCGCTGGCCGGGCACCTTCCCGAGATCCTGTGGCCGCAGCTTCGACCGTGGCGAGATCTCGACGCCAGGCGGCGTGACCCCGATCACATCGTGGAACCCGGCATCCCACCATTCGACGTAGCTCATGTCATCCTCTGCGCCCGCGAGAGCGCAGTCAGTGTGTCACTTCCGGTAGCGTGTGTCGCGCCAGCCTTCAGCGGCGACCGGACAGCCCCGCGCCCACTCGGGCAGCGTCGTGATCTCGGCGATGAAATGCTCGACGCTCCCGAACCCTTCGGGGTGTTCGCTCACCATCTCGTCGTGCACCGTCAGCACGATCGGGTAGCCTGCCGCCTCGACGCGGAACATCCCTTCGACCAGGAGATCCCGCGCCATGCCCTGCACCGCGTTCTCGGTGAGCCACCCGCCGTACAGCGTCATGCGCGTCCACTTCTTCAGCTTCGGGTGCACGCCCATGTAGCTCACCGCATCGACATAGACCGGCTCCTCGCTTTCGTTGCCGTCCTTGTCGGTCGTCTTCTTCGTCCACGGCGCCAGCCGCTCCGTGATCTTCGCTTCGGCGTACCACAGCGAGCGCCCCGATGGCAGGCGCATCCGCAGCCAGTCGCCGTGCATGCGGAAGTGGATCTTGCCGTCGGTCTCCGGAACAGGATACCACGCGGTAATGTGCTCGCGCACCACGCGGATCGCCGCCTTGTTCATCCCCTTCCACCCGTCGGGGATCTGCCAGTAGTCGCCCCGGTACGCCTTCACCGCGCGTTCGGCCAACTCCTCGCTCACATCGACGCCGAACTTGTCGCGCAACTGTAGCCGGAACGTCTTGGCGCCCATCTGGAATCCACACCCGAGCACGGTGTTCTTGGCGACGAAGCGCTCGATCGAATCCTTGGCAACGTCGTCGGCGGGGATCTCATAGATCGTCTCGGCCATCGACTCATAGACCTTGCCGCCGTCGGCGAACAGCTTAACCAGCTTCTCGGCGCCGAAGAGCCACGCGACCATGCGGGCCTCGATCGCGTTGTAGTCCGCTGCCGTGAAGACGTGCCCCGGCCGGGAGCGCAGGCAGGCCCGCAGTCCCGACGCGAGCGCCGTCATGATGCTCGGGTAGAACAACTCCAGCCGGTCAAGATCGCCGCGCATGAGTTCGGCGACGAGTTCTTCCGACACCGGCACTTCGCCCTTCACGAAGTTTTGCGGCTGTGGTCCCTTGCCCGCCCACCGGCCCGTCGAGGCGGCGTGGTAGAGCAGCATGCCATGCAGCACGTTCTCGACGGTGTGCCAGTTGAGCATCGCCTGGTACTTCCGCGTCGAGGACTTGCCGCCCTCCTTGCGCAGTTCGAGTGCCTGGCGCACCACCGGCTCGATGTCCTCGCGGGCGAGGATCCGCTTCATCGGCACCTTGGCAAGCGAGCCGACAAGCATGCCCTGGTCGTCCCCGAGCCAGTCCTTCAGGCGCTCGACGTTCGTGACCTTCGGCACCGCGCCGTTGGTGAGCGCCCGGAGTTCCCGGCTGATTCGATTCGTGGCTTGCTTCGTCAGCTTGAGGCACTGTGCCGCCAGCGGGCGATCGAGCAACACGCCGCGATCGTTGACACGCTGATCGAACAGCCAGACTTCGCGTTCCTTCCACGTCGCCGTCGGCGGAAGGCGTTCACCAACCGCTCGCTCCACCACCACATCCTGTCGGCAGTAGTCGTACAGCCGCATGCGGCGGTCATGATCGTCCCACCAGATGATCTCACCCGTTGGCTCGATGCGACGGGGCTTCGCCATCTGGAGCATGAGGCGATACCCGGCTGCGTCCTTCTGCACCGGGAGCTTGAGCGCCGCAGCGGCGTCCTCCAGGCCACGGGGCAACCCGAGTCGCGCAGCCTGCGCCGCCGTGCACAGCCAGCGCTCCAGCGGAATCGACGGCGTGTGATACCACTTCCGCAGGATGCGGTCGAAGATCAGCCGTTCGAACTGCGCGTTCCACGCCCGCCAGATGACTTCCGGATCGTGCATCGCCTTGAGCACCGGCTGCGGGATGTCCTCGCCCCACCGCCACACCTTCACCGGCTCGTCATCGAACGCCCACGCCATGCACCAGATCCCCGTCGAGGGATGCGACGCGTAGCGATAGACACCTTCGGTCTTCAGGTTGACGACGCTGCGCGTCTCGAAGTCGATCGACAGGAACCTCATCGCGACACCCCGAGAATGGCGGCGCTCTTCGCGTTGAACGGTTCGAGGAACCACTGCGCCCACACGTCTTTGTCCCAATGCACCGCCCACGGGAAGCCGTGCCGCTCGCACCACTGGCGGAACGACGTGTTCGAGTGCTTCCCGATCGCCTGGTGCGGCGTCGTGAGGATGAGCCGGAGATCGAGATCGGGGTAGTGCTGCTTGACGAGCAGCAGCTTCACGCGCTCCGGTCCCTTGAGATAGCCCTTGGCCTCGATCGCGATGCCGTTCGGCAGCACGAAGTCGGGCTTGTACTTCTTGGGCTTCACCGGGTACGAGAGCGCGACGGGTTCGTAGTCGGCGCCAAGCAACTCCATGAGAGGAGCCAGGCGCTCCTCAAGCTTGGAGCGATAGGTGGTCATGTCTTCCCCGAGAACAGTCTTCCGCGAGTGGAGGGGGGAGGATTTGAACCTCCCGTGCGGTAGCGATCCGCACCATCCGGGCGCCCCCCGTGTGCCCGTCGCGTCGAGAGTACAAATCGGAGTCAACGTGAGCCGTCGCTTTCGCGCCGGATTTGCCGTCTTTTCCCCGACCCCGACCACGGGCGGTTGCCGAAACAACGATCAAGGTTCGCGTCTGGCCGTTACGGTGACTCGCAGACCAACCCACTCGGCTCAAGGTGCGCACCCTTCACCGAGCTTGCTTCACTACATCACGTCATCGAGCGACGTGCGCTTCTTGCTCTTGCTCGCGCGACCGCGACGGCGCGGCGCCGGTTCATCGTCCTCCTCGTCGCCGTCGTCATCGTCGCTGTCGTCATCCTCCTCGACCTTGCGCGACTTCTTGCGACGCGCGGGCGGCTCGTCCTCCTCGTCCTCGTCGCCGTCGTCCTGGTCGTCATCCTGCGCGACCTTGCGCGACTTCGTCGGCTGCGCCGGCACGTCCTCCTCGTCGTCCTCGTCGTCCTCGGGCGGCGGGGCGGCACGCGACTTCTTCCGGCGACGCGGCGCCTCGTCATCGGCATCCGGCATGTCGTCGGCATCCTCCAGCGCCTCGAACTCGTCCGACGCCTTCTTGCGCCCGTCCAGCCGCTCACCTTCGGCGACCTTCTGGATGTTGTTGAGCGCGAACGCGACACCCTTGTTGCCCTGGTTGTCGTACCAGTACGCCCGCACCGTCGCGCGGATGTGGCACCCGGCGTAGATCTTCTCCTCCAGGTCATCGACCTCGATCTTCACCGGCTTGCCGGGGTTGTCCGGATCCTCGTAGCGATCGACGGTGCCGGGGCGCCCCACCGTGCTCGGCTGGATCCACTCGGTGCCGTCGGGGAAGCTGTAGTTCGTGTCGTCCGGATCCTCGTCGTCCATGCTGCGGAACGGCCAGTTGAGCTTGCCGCTCTCGATCAGCGTCCGCGCCTTCGTGCCCCACTTCGACTCCGCGCACGCGAGCGCCGACTGCTTGAGCGCCTTCAGCTTCGCCTTCGCGTCCTTGTGCTTCTTCAGCAGTTCCGGCGTGAACGCGATGACCGTGCTGAACTTCGGCTTCGATCCCTTGTTCGTCCCCTGCCGGGCCTCGACCAGATTGGGATAGCTGCAAATCCCGATCGGCGTCTGGAGGACCGGCTGCTTCTCCGATGCCATGTGGCCTACTCCTCGTCTTCCAACGGTTCAAAGTCAGTGACGCCGCTCCGCAGCGCCTTGGGGTCATCCGCACTGCACAGCACGAACTCGGTGGACTCGGGCCGGACGATCAGCGTCTCGGGGATGTTGATCTTCCGGGCCTTCGCCGCCGCCACCACCTGCGCCGGAGTGCGGAGCTTCGGCGTGGTCAGCAGTTCCTTCTCGGGCAAGCCGAGCTTCTTCAGGCGGTTCAACGCCTGGCGTTCGTTCGCCCACTTCCGGTGCTTCGTCTTCGGCTTCTTCGCGTGCCGGGGCACGTCCCGTCCCGCGTCGATCTCGTGCATGGCGAAGGCGCGGAGCGCGTTGCACCACGACTCCAGCATCGGCAACGCCTCCAGCGCGTTCGCGAGTTCGTCCGGCGTGAACTCGGTCGGAGGCTTCGGCTCCACCCCCTCGACCAGATCGGAGAACTCCATCTGTGCCGCCGCGAGCGCGACCTGGCGGTACGTCTGACACGTCGCCTTCGCCTTGCAGAAGACGCACCAATCCCCCGCCTTGCGGCTGGCGGTGCTCTCCTGTGTGCGGCGGGCGCGATCGAGGAGCAGCTTGCCCCACTGCTTCAGTTCGGACAGCGAGATCACTTCCTCGCTGATATGGGGTTCGCCGTCCTCGTCGTACACGCGCGGCTGGACGATCGTCATGCGGATCCACCGAATCCGCTGCGCCATCGCGTAGTTTTCCTTCGCGATCTCCAGCCACACGCCGAGCGCGTACATCCGAACCTGCGGGTTGTCGGTGGCGACCTTGACGACACCCTTGCCGTACTTGAGATCGACCACTTCCAACATCTGCTGATCCTCGATGTACGCCGCGAAGTCCGACGTGCCGAACATCGGCAGGGGCGGGCGCAGCGGCGCGAGATCGAACTTCCGCTCCGCCCACACCTTCGTCGCCGTCTTCGCGATCCGGAGGATGATCGTGACGTACAGCCGGATCGCCTCGATCATCTCCAGGTTCACGATCACGGGATGGTGCGTGCCATCGACCCGCTCAACGCGGATCTCCGTGCCGTCCCACAGGTCGGGATCGCGCTTGTGCACGAACGCCATCTCGGCGAGCGTGTGCGCCGCCGTCCCCTCCAGCGCGAAGACGCTGTCGGTGTCCGGCAATCCCTGTTCGGCGGTGACGCTGCCGGGGCAGTTCATCCACCGTTCGGCATTCGAGGCGCCGAGCGTCGCGTGCTCGCCCTCGTGGACCGTGATCGTGTTGTCACTCATGCGTCAGTCCTCCTTGCCCTTCTTGCTGCCCTTCTCGTTGCCGTAGAAGAGCATCGCGGCGTAGGCGGCGTTGTACTGGTTCTTCTTCAGGTCACGCAGCTTGCCGACGCCGAACTTCTCCTCCAGCAGTTCGACCAGCTTCTCGGTGCCGTACTTGGCATCGAACCGCATGGCTTCCGACCGGAGATCTTCGATCGACTTGAGCGGCTGGCTGTCGTCCTCGTCATCGCCGTCCTCGTCGTCATCGAGGATCGACGCGAGCTTCTTGCTCGACGCCTTCTTCGGCGGGGTCTCCTCCTCGTCGCCGTCCTCGTCGCCGTCCTCATCCTCGTCGTCCGGCTCCGGCTCGGGCTTCGGTGCGGCCTTCTTGCGGCGACCGCCGCGCTTGGCCCGCTTCTTCGGCGGCGCGGGCGGCTCGTCCTCGTCGTCATCGCCGTCATCGCCGTCGGTGTCCGGCTCCGCTGCCTTCGTCGGCGCGGGCTTCGCCGCCTTCGGCTTCGCCGGTTCCCCTGCCCCCGTCATCTTGGCAAGCGCGATCTGTGCCTCGATCGCGTCCTCGATGGTGGAGATCTCGATGGTGATCTTCATGCGGCCTCGTCCTCCCACAGTTGAGATGATTGTTCACCCTTCCGGGCGTTGACGTTTTGCACCCCGACATCGGTGCTGTTTGCCAAGCCGAGCACGTCCACTGGCAACGGCGTCTGCTTGGCAAGATTGTTGGCCCGCATGACGAACTGAAGGTTGTCATCCGGCGCCCATGACGACTCCGCGAACACGACGCAATCCGCCCGCGAAAGGTCGATCGACGTGCCGCACGCGGCGAGTTGTCCGAGAAACACGTCGGCCTCCCCGCGCAGCCACGCCTTCTGCATCGCCATCCGCTTCGGCTGCGGCGTCTTCCCGTCCACGCGCAGCACCCGCAGCTTGGCCTTCTTCAATCCCCGCTCCAGCGCATCGAGCACCGGGTGGTGCCAGGCCCCGAGCAGGACGTGTTCGGCCTGGCGATCGTCCAGCATGTCGCGGACGTGTTCGACCGCGAGCGGCGCCTTGGCCTCCCCGATCAGCCGCAGCAGCGTCGCGAGCGGCGTGTCGTCCAGCGCCTTCTCGGCCGCTTCCCCTTCTTCGGTCTCGGGGAACTCCTCACGCGCGATGATCCGGTCGAGCACCCGGCGCACGGCGGGGTTCTTCTCCAGCCGGTGAATCGCCGCGAGCGATGCCTTGGGCGTCAGCGTGACGTGCTGCCACACCGGCTTACCACTCGCCGGGTTCACTTCACTGAAGAGCCGCCGTAGCGAGATCTTCCGGAGGAACCGCTTCAACTCGGGCGCGTGCTCCTCGTTCAAGCCCCAAAAGCGCGGGCCGTAGTCGCCCATCGACCACCGCGTGTAGCGGTCGATGTGCTCCCGGTAATCGTACGGCCACTCCCACAGCGCGTAGAGATGCGTCCACAGTTCCCCGGCGTTGTTCGGCGCGAGCGTGCCGCTCATGATCCAGACGAGGCCCGCGTGCGACACGTCGCCGTCGCCTTCGCAGTTGTCCCCGTACAGGAGCATGGTGCTCTTGCTGTCCTGGTTGCGGATCCACTGCGCTTCATCGAGGATGAGGATGTCGGGCTTGAACTGCCGGAGGGAGGCTTGCACATCGGCGTTGCGCGTGTAGCGATTGTAACTCTCCACCCACAGCTTGAACGGCCGATCGGGCGTCCAGATGTCGTGCTGCTCGATCCAGTTGTCCCGGCCGATTGCCTTGCACAAGACCGCGACACGTCGCACGCCGAGTTCGGCAGCGGCGGTCAGTCCTTGGGCGCACTTCCCCACACGCTGCTCGTCCGCGAGGATGAAGTGCCGGATGTACTCTTCCGGCAACCTCGCGCGAGCAACGAGCGTGTCCCGCCCGACGACCTGGTGCGGCTTGAGCGCGTAGGCCATGTCAGGAGGCAGCGAGTGCGCGTTCCTTGAGCCGTTCCATCGCCGCGCGAACGCGATCGGCGAGCACCATCGTCGGGTTCGTCTGGCCCAACTGCCAGCGCGTCACGACGCTGCGTGCGGTGGGGTTCCCGTTGTCGTCGGTCGCCTCCCGGCAGACATCGGCGACCGTGTAGCCCGAGAGATCGCAGAAGGTCTCGATCGCACCATAGAGCCGCTGACCGGGGGTCAGCTTCTTCGTCTTCGGCATGTTGTGGTATCCGCGAGGATTGGGGTGTGCATTCTAGCATAAGGGCTAGAAGCACGCAACCCCCGGCCAGGAGGCCGAGGGCGCGTGCGTCGGAAGGAAGGACATGGCCGTGGCGGTGGGAGCGCCACAGGGCCAATCTAGCGCCCCCGTGGCCCTCCCGCCAGCCCCCTACTGCGTCGTGTCGGTGGCCGTGTTCGAATCGGCCGACGCCTGCGTGCTGGTGAGGCCGACCGCCCGCACGGTGAAGTCGTACTCGGTCGCCGTGGTGAGGCCGGTAATGTCCTTCGTCTCGACCCCGGCCGCGGCCGGCGTGCCGCTCGGCGAGCCATCGACGTACACCTGGTACTGCACATCGGCGTCGCCGGGCACATCATCCCACGTCACCGTCGCGGTGGTGGCACCCGTGATGAGCACCGCGCAGTTGGTCGGCGGGGCGGGATCGGTCCACGCCGTGATCGCCGACGTGAGCACCGACAGCGCCTCGTTGAGCACGCTCCGCAGCCGGTAGCTGTACGACGTGTTCGGCGTGAGCGCCGCATCGTCGTCATCGTAGGTCTCGACCGCATCATCGACGTTGGCGATCAGCACGCCATCGCGATAGACGTTGACCGAATCCTGCGTGGCCGCGTCGGTCCAGGTGAGGGTGATCTGCGAGGCGGTCTGCGCCGACGTGGCGAGCGACGTGGGCGCCGACGGGGCATTCTGCGCCACCATCTCGGCCTCGAAGGTGGCCTCGCGCACGACCCGCATCGAGCCATCCGGATCGAGCACGATGTAGTCACCGGGATTGGCGACTTCGTGTCGTCCCCGGCGCGTGCGGATGTGCGTTGCGGCCGTGACCTTGACCGCGTTCAACGCGTTGCCCCCCTGGAGGACGTACGCGGAGAAGGTGAGATTCGCTGCTTCAGCCATGACGAACTCCTAGCGGGGTGGGGCGGATCGGTGACACAGTGCGCAGTGCGCCCCACACTGCGTTGTGTACGGTGAGCAGTCGCATCGCCAGCGCGGCGAGACCTGTTCACCCTTCGCTTCCTTCTTCCAGCGCCGGATCGTCTGGACGTGGATCTTCAACCGACGTGCCGCTGCGGCGCACGAGTCGAGCTTCGTCGCGAGCGCGAGCGCCCGCTTGCGCACCGCCGCCGAGTACGTTCTAGCGACCTTCCGTCGCCGCGTTGTAGTAGGCGTCAATCGCATCGGCGAACTCCGGGTTCGTCTGCTTCAGGGTCAGCAAGCGACCCAACTGCGCCCGCCAGGCATTCGGGTTCCGCTCCACGGCGCGGTACGTGGTCGTGAGCCAGCGCGTGAGCGCCGGGTTCGACAGCCACCGTGCCGCGACGTTCTCGACGCCGAACAGCGCAGCCGGAGCCGCAGCGGCGCCCGCGATGGCCGCACCCGCGCCACCCGCCGATCCGCCCGCCCAAGCGCCCGCCCCCGCGAGGGGGATTCCGGCCATCTGGTTGAACACGTACAGCGCGTTGTTGACCGAGCCGCGAGCCGACAACGGGTTCTTCGCGAACCGCTCGGCGATGAGCGCGAAGTCCTTGAGCGCCCGCAACTGATCGGCATCGAACAACGCCGCCTGTGACTCCGGCGTCATCTTGTTGAACTGCCGCACCATCGCCTGCGGCGTGAAGTTCCCCTGCGCATCGCGTCCGAGCCGGGAGATCGCGAACGACTGAAGGTTGCGCCAGTCCTCCGGATCCGCCGTGCGCCGCAGCGC
>ERZ869936.1131-NODE-1131-length-20479-cov-7.830640_pt1 | contig 20479 bp, 14 predicted proteins | sample MGYA00520876_ERZ869936 | MGnify/ENA primary metagenome ERZ869936 (study PRJEB32218, sample SAMN09650985) | biofilter metagenome | isolation source: enrty point of leading RO module | place: Saudi Arabia: Thuwal, RO plant located on Red Sea | collected 2016-02-17 ...
GCCGACGCGCGGCCCTGGCCGAGTGGCTGTGCCGCGACGACCATCCACTTACCTCGCGGGTGATGGTCAATCGTATCTGGCAGCACCACTTCGGCATGGGCATCGTCGCGACGCCCAACGACTTCGGAGCGATGGGCGACCCGCCAACGCATCCCGATCTGCTGGATTGGCTGGCAGTCGAGTTCGTCGAGCGCGGCTGGAGCATCAAGCAGATGCACCGCCTGATGGTTACCTCTTCGACGTATCGCCAGGCGTCTCGTGTCGACCTCGACGATCCTGCCCAAGCGAAGGCGGCGGCAGTCGATCCCGACAACGAACTGCTCTGGCACGCCCGACGGCGGCGTCTCGAGGGCGAAGCCCTGCGCGACGCGATGCTCGCCCTCTCCGGCGAGCTGCAGACGCGAATGTTCGGCCCCAGTGCCCGTCCCGTCCTTCCCGAAGGCGTCGATCGCAAGATGGCCTGGAAGCCCGACTCCAAGCCCGAGCAGCGCAATCGCCGCTCGATCTACGTCTTCGCTAAACGCAACTTGCGATATCCGATCCTGGAGATCTTCGATTTGCCGGACCTGCACAACAGTTGCCCCCAGCGAAGCGTCACGACGACGGCGCCGCAGGCCCTCACGCTTCTCAACGGCGAGTTTTCGTTCGAACGCGCGCAACATTTTGGTCATCGACTACTCGCCGAGCACGGTGACAATTTCACGGCGATTGTGCGCGCGGCCTGGAGTGCCGCCCTATCGCGCGAGCCGAGCACTGACGAGCAAACCGCCGCGGTCGAGTTCCTCGAGCGGCAGATCGTCACGATTGCCCAGCGCGGCGAGACGCCGGAAGCCGCCGTCGCCGGACAGTCGGCGGGGGGCGATCCGGCGCGCCTTTCCGCGGTCGCCGATCTCTGCCATGCGATCTTCAATGCCAACGAATTCCTCTACGTCGACTAGCCATGGCCCAGCCTGAACACGCTGCCAGCGACCCCTGCGGCCCGCACTATGACCGCCCGGTGTCCCGCCGCGATTTTCTGGCCCGGGCGGGAGCGGGCTTCGGCAATCTCGCCCTTTGGAGCCTGCTGGCGAGCGAGGCACGAGCCTCCGGCAAGGCCCCGCAATTGGCCGCCTCCGCCGTGCGGCAACCGCACTTCACCGGAAAAGCCAAGAGCGTCATCTGGTGCTTCATCGACGGCGGCCCAAGCCACATCGACCTGTTCGATCCCAAGCCCGAATTGCAGAAGCTGGCCGGCAAGCCGCTGCCCGAGAGCTTCGACCGGCCGCTGACGGCCATGGGCAAGACGGCCTTCACGCCGCTGATGGGCACCAAGCGAAAATTCGCCCAGCACGGCCAGTCGGGGATCTGGGTCAGCGACTGGCTGCCCGAAATCGCCACTTGCGTCGACGACATCGCCGTCGTTCGCAGTTGCCATGCCGACGGCCTGAATCACGTGGGCAGCGTGTGCCAAATGAATACCGGTAGCATCCTTGGTGGCCGGCCTTCGCTGGGATCCTGGTGCCTGTATGGGCTGGGCAGCGAAAGCCAGGATCTGCCCGGCTACGTCGTGCTGACCGATAGCGGCGACAATCCGCCGGGGGGCAATCGCAACTGGGGCACGGGGTTCATGCCCGCCACGTTCCAGGGCACGAAGTTCCGCGACGGCAAGTACCCGATCCTGCACGTTTCTCCGTCGCAGGCTTTGGCCGGCGATCGGCAGCGCAACAAGCTCGCGTTCATCCAGCAGCTCAATCAGCGGCACCTCAACGGACGCGGCGACGACGATCGACTCGAAGCCCGCATCGCCAGCTATGAGTTGGCCTTTCGGATGCAGGCAGCCGCGCCCGAAGCCGTCGACCTGTCCAGCGAGTCGGTCGAGACACAGGCGCTGTATGGACTCGACGACAAGCACACGTCGCGCAACGGTCGCAACTGCCTGCTGGCTCGGCGGCTGGTCGAGCGGGGTGTGCGGTGCGTTCAGCTCTATTTGGGCTCGGGCAGCAAGTGGGACGCCCACACCAATATGGAAGGCAACCACTCGAAATACTGCCGCGAAAGCGACAAACCGGTCGCGGGTTTGATCAAGGATCTCAAGCGACGAGGCATGCTCGACGATACGCTGGTCGTGTGGGGCGGCGAGTTCGGCCGCACTCCGATGAGCGAAAGCGGCAACGGCCGCGACCACAATCCCTGGGGATTCACCATCTGGATGGCCGGCGGCGGAGTCAAGGGCGGCGTCACTTACGGCAGCACCGACGAAATCGGACTGTATGCGGTCGACAACCCCGCCCACGTAAACGACATTCACGCCACGATCCTGCACACTCTTGGGCTCGATCACGAGCAGTTGACGCTGATGCACAACGGCCGGGCCGAACGTCTCACCGGTGTGGCGGGACACGTCATCACCGACATCCTGGCCTAACGCCCGCCTTTGGCCATAGGCCTCCATCCTCGCCGAGCGTTCGATTTCGCCGGCGCCGCGCGGTAGATTGGACACTCGGAAACACTCCGCACCTTCTCCGGGAAGATCCGCGCCGATGCACAGCACTTCTTCCGCGACCACGAACCGCATCTTCGAGCAATACGCAGCCAAGACGCCAGGCTCGGCGGAGTTGTACCGGCGTGCCGTCAACGTCTTTCCCGGCGGCGTCACCCACGACACGCGTTATCTGCAACCATATCCCCTCTACGTCGAGCGGGCCGCGGGCTCGCGCAAATGGGACGTCGACGGCCACGAGTACGTCGACTACATCGGTGGCCACGGGGCGTTGCTGTTGGGGCATGCGCACCCGCAGATATCCGAGGCCGTGCGCGAGCAGTTGGCCAAGGGCACGCACTTCGGGGCCAGCCACGAGTTGGAACTGCAACTCGGCGAACAGATCCAAAAAATGGTCCCCTGCGCCGGCAGGGTGCGCTTCACCGGCTCGGGCACCGAGAGCACGCTGCTGGCCATCCGCATCGCGCGAGCCTTCACGGGTAAGCGGAAGATCGTGCGCTTCGCCGGCCACTTTCACGGTTGGCACGACCAGGTGGCCTTCGCCGTCACTTCACACTTCGACGGCACTCCGCCGCCGGGCGTCTTGCCGGGTGTCACGGGCGAGGCGCTGGTCTGCCCGCCGGGCGAACCCGCGAAGCTGGAGCAGCTACTCTCCACCAACGACGATGTGGCAGCCGTGATTCTCGAGCCGACGGGGGCCACGTTTGGACTCGTGCCGCTGCCGGCGGGCTTTCTCGAACAGGCGCGGAAGATCACCGCCCGACACGGCGTGTTGTTGATTTTCGACGAAGTGATCACCGGCTTTCGCGTATCGCCAGGCGGCGCCCAACGCCACTTCGGCGTCACGCCCGATTTGGCCACGTTCGCCAAGATCGTCGCCGGCGGTTTCCCCGGCGGAGCCGTGGCGGGGCGCAAGGACGTGATGGACGTGATGACCATGCGCGACGATCGCCAGTGGAACCTCGATAACCGCGTGCCGCACCAGGGAACCTTCAACGCCAATCCGGTCACCGCCGCCGCCGGCCTGGCTACGCTACGGTTGATCGACCAGGGCGACGTCATCCCGCAGGCCGACCGCATCGCGGCGCACCTGCGCGAGCGGATGAACGACGCGATCCGCCAGGCCGGATCGAGCTGGCTCGTCTACGGTGAGTCGTCTGGCTTCCACTTCTTCACCAATCCGCAAGGCCGCAGCGTGACGGTCGACGACATCTACTCCGGCGTCGTCACGCGAGAGGAGCTCAAGGGCGGCGTCGCGCCGTCGGTCATCCACCAGTTGCGTTGCGGCATGATTCTCGGCGGGGCCGACGTGTTCCCCTGGCCGGGCGGGGTTGTGTCGGCGGTCCACAGCGAAGAAGACGTGGAGATCACGGCCGCGGCGTTCAAGGCCTGCCTGGAAGCCATGGAGCTCTAACGGCAGAAACGCCACGCGGCTCAATCGCCGTCCAGCCTGGCTTCAAGCGCCCGTACCTGTTCGAGCAAAATGCCCTCGGGCTCGCGTTCCAGGAGCCAAGCGACGTCTTCCCGTGCCCCAGCGCGCTGGCCGAGTTCGTAGCGAACCATCGCTCGCAGCCAGTGATACGACACGTGCGACGGCTCGATGGCGAGCATGGCGTTCAAGTAACGATGCAAGGCCGCGGGATCGCCCCGCGAGGGGCTGAGCAGATTCTGTAGCATCCGAAACACGATGGCCTGCTTCGTCGCCGGTTCGAAGAAGCGTTCGATCTGATCGTCTGCCAACTCCTCCTCGGAGGCTTCCTTGATGCGGGCGATGGCGTTCTCGCGACTAATCGGCTTGGCGCCGTCGTAGACGTCGATCAACTGCCACTCTCCGTCGGGCGGCACGTAGGCCACGACAAAATGTCCCGGCAGGCCGACCCCGACCACGTTGAGCCCCAGCCGCCGGGCAAGTTCCATGTACACGACCGACAACGTGAGCGGCAAGCCCTCCCGATCGTCGAGCACCTCGTTCAAGTAGCTGTTGGCACGGTTGTAGTAGTCGCCGCGGCTACCGTGAAACCCGTTCTCCTCGAACATGTACTTGCGCAGGGCGGCGAAGAGATCCGCGTCGCTTGGGTCTTCGGGGAGCTTGGCAAAGATCTCGTCGGCCATTCGCTCCAACTCCTGACAGTAGGCGCTTACGTCGACCTCTTCGTTGTCGAGCTTGGCCACCAGCAGGCAGGCCCGCGACAGGTCGATGTGCGGCTCGTCGCGCGAAAGGACCCGCATCAAATCGTCGGTCGTGCGCCGCTCGTGCGCAGCCTGGGCCAATTCGCGAAGTCGTTCCGCTTCGCGCTCCAATTCCGCGGCGCGGTCACGCAGCACGCTGGCCGAACGGCGGGGGTCGGCGGCCAGCAGCCCCAGGATCTCGTCGCTAGGCGGGCGATCGCTGGGCAGCTTTTCGACCAGTTCCACGATTCGCTGAGCCTGCTCTTCAGGCACGGTGACGCGCTCAACCGTGGGCCCGAACTGAAAGCGTTTGAATTCGGCCTCGGTGTCGCGGAACTTCACGAGTCCGACCTGGCCGCTCCGAAAGCCCGAATCGTGTGTCTCCCACACTGGTGTGTCGTTGACAAAGCACTGGATGCGGTCGCCTTCGAGCCGCACGCGAAGCGTGTTCCACGCGCCCGGTTCGTACTCGGGGCACGTTTCGTTGTAGAGGATGCGCCAAGTACGGATGTCGGGACCGTCGAACCGCGTGAAACGCATGCGCCCGCCGGAAGGATAAAAACCATAGTGGCGGTGACGTCCATCGGAGCAAAAGGCCAGACCCGCGGCTCCGGACTCGTCGTCGAGACGCACGGTGACCGTCACCTCGTAGGGCCGCTTCGGTTCCTGGTCAGGAACCAGGCACAACGACCGGCCCCCGAACCCGTCGCCTGGCGAATCGACCAGAATCCGCCCGGCCCGCTGCCGCCAATTTGCACCGAACACGGTCTGCCATTCGCGCGGGTCGAGAGCTCCGATCGTCTGCCAGCGCGACATGGGAATCGGGTTCGGCTTGTCGAGCAAGGGCTTGATCAGGTTGATGGCCAGCGCGAAGCCGAGATTGGGCGTAACGACCGATTTCATCGTCACGATACCTTGCACGCGCCCTTCGGCGTCGACGACCGGTCCGCCGCTGTTGCCCGGCTCGATGGGAATCGCCATTTGAATCATCTTGCGGCCGTCCATCTCGCGCACGCCGGACACAACGCCCGAGACGACGCTGTTTTCCAGCCCTTGCGGGTTCCCCAGAGCGATGATGCTCTCGCCTTGCCGCACTTTGTCCGAATCGCCCAACTCCAAAGCCGGCAAGTCCTTCTCGTCGACGCGCAGGACGGCCAAGTCCAAAGCGCGGTCAGATGCATGCACCGCCGTGGCGTCGACCTGGCGTCCGTCGGCCAGTTGCACGCGGAGTGCGCGGCCCTCGCCGATCACGTGAAAGTTCGTAGCGATCAGCCCGTCGCTGGAGATGACAAACCCGGTTCCCACACCGCTGCGGCGGCCGTCGCGGCCCGAGGGAGAGATGACGACGATCGAGCGAGCAACCTTCTCGGTCAAATCCTCAACCGAAAGAGTCGGTGGCAGAGCCACTTTCTCAACGGCCGAGGGGGACTGATCATCGACCGGCGACTCAGGGGTCGCCTCCTGACCAGCCCATGCTGGTGCGAGCGAGAACGACATCAGCACGTAGGCCGATATCCACATCGGGAGAAGTCTCATCCGCTTGCTCCGAGGAGGGACAACAGTGATTGGGAGCGCGCGCCGTATCCAATCATTCTACCTGAACGATGCGCGCAAGCGAGGGCGGTTTGGCGAGAGTTGTGTCCCAGGCACAGAGCCCGCGCCGAATCTACCGCACAGGTCCAATCAGCTCGATCAGGTTGCCGTCGGGATCCCGTACGACGGTCAGCGCAAGTCCTGGCGTCAGATCGGCCGGCAGCGGCACCGGACCTCGGCCCAACGGGCGCACGCCTGCCCGACCCAACCGCTCGAGCGCCCGGTTGCCATCGGCTACGTAGATGGTCAGGTAGCTGTAGCCAAGCTGCGAGTGGATGTGTGCATTTTCTGCTCGCTTCGGTTGGGCGCTGGGCACTTCCATCAGCTTCAGCCGTGTGGCCGATGCCTCGTCGCCCAGCACGAGCACGCGAATGTCGAGCCGCTTGCCGTCCGTTAGGCCGGCGTTCGTGCAAAACTCGGCATCGACCGAGAACCCAGGCACCTCCTTGAAGCCGATCGCTTCGGTGTAGAACTTGACCGCCCGGTCCAGATCGCCGACGACCACCCCAATATCGATCGTATCGCGGGCAAACGGGCTGGGCCCGCTATCGGCGGCCGGGCTCATCAGCCAGCCGCCGGCCAGCAGAAACACAACCGCAATGGCCGGCCCCAACCGTCGACCCCATCGAGAAAAAGACATCTTGCTACTCCCAGTTTGTCGTACCGAATCGCCTGGCACCGTACACCGGCGAGCTTAGTGTTTTTGACGCCGCCATACTTCCAAGACACAGCCGGTGCCGGCCTCGCCCGAGAACTCCGTGGGACGCTTCTCGTTGGCGCTTTCCAGGCAGATGGTCAGCTCATCTCCCTCGACCTTGTAGATGACGAGATAGACCTTGCCCTTGTCCGCCCCCTCGCCGACGACGATGTCTAGCGCCTTGGGGTCCTTCTCGGGATAAAACCTGTACGTGCCGCGCTCATGAAAATCACCGTTCTGAAAATGGTAGTTGTCACCCTCGACGGTGAGCTTGATCGGCTCCAGCTTCTTCTTGGGCGTTTCTTCGCCATCGTGGGTCATCGAGATCGCCTTCCAAGTGCCCTGCCACTTGGCGATTTCCTGCTTCTCGGCCTGGCTGACTTCGTCTGCCGCAAGAAGCGCAAGCGAACACGTGAACAATAACGCCGCGGCCAGCACGAATCTCATGCTGTGTTCCCCAATGGTGTAGCTGTCGCGAAAAAACACCGACGTAGTATGGCGCGGCGCGCGGCGCGTGTAAAGCGAACCACTGTGGACTCCGTCGGTCGGGACGGCGTATTTGCGGTTGATGCCGGAAGATCACGCAATGATGTCGTGGATGACGTTGCCGAAAACGTCGGTCAGACGCTCTTCGCGACCCTGGTGGAAGTAGGTCAACTCTTCGTGGTCGAGACCCAGCAGGGCCAACACCGTGGCGTGCAGATCGTGCAGATGGACCTTGTTCACTTCGGCGGCGAAGCCGAACTCGTCGGTCTCGCCGTAGGAGACGCCTCCTTTGACGCCGCCCCCGGCCATCCACATGGTGAAACCATAGGGATTGTGGTTACGGCCCGGCGCTCCCTCGCCTTCGGCAAACGGCATGCGGCCGAACTCACCACCCCACAAGATGAGCGTGCTGTCGAGCAGTCCGCGACGTTCCAGATCGGTGAGTAAGGCGGCGATCGGCTGGTCGACTTCGGCGCCGTGACGGCCGTGGTTCTTTTCCACGCTCTCATGCGCGTCCCAGGTATCCTCCAGATGACCTCCGCCGGAGTAGAGCTGCACGAAACGCACTCCCCGCTCGACCAGTCGCCGCGCTACCAGGCAGTTTCGGCCGAATTCGTCGGTGGGATCGCTTCCGACACCGTACATATCGAGCGTCGCCTGATCTTCCTGGCCAAGATCCACCGCCTCGGGCGCTTCGGCCTGCATGCGGTATGCCAGCTCGTAGCTCTGAATCCGCGCTGCCAACTCCGAGCCGCCGGGCCGGGCGTCGAGATGCTGCTGATTCAGTTGGGCCAATAGGTCGAGTTGTTCGCGCTGGCTCTTGCCGTCGAGCGGGCCGCGCAGATCGAGTAAAGGCTCGCCCACCGGCCGGAACAGCGTGCCTTGGTAGCTGGCGGGCATAAACCCGCTGCCCCAGTTCGGCTGGCCGCTGATCGGACCGCCGCGCTTGTCCATGATCGTGACGTAGCCGGGCAGATTCTGATTCGCGGTGCCCAACCCGTATACCGCCCAGGATCCCAGCGACGGGCGGCCGATAAACGTACTGCCGGTATTCATGGCCACCAGGGCCGAACCGTGGGCGTGGCTGTCGGTGTGACAGGAGCGGATCAGAGCCAGCTTGTCGGCGTGCTCGCGAACGCGGGGAAAGTAGTCGGAGATCATCAAGCCGCTTTCGCCGCCGGGCCGAAACTTGCGCCAGGCCGGCGTCAAGAACCCCATCTTCCGACCACCGGAGTTGGTGAACTCTTTGTCCGGGGGCAGCGTCTTGCCGGCGTACCTAGCCAGCGACGGCTTGTAGTCAAAGGTATCGATGTGGCTTGGCCCGCCATTCATCATCAAGAAGATGCAGCTCTTGGCCTGCGCCATGAAATGCGAAGCCTGGGGAGCGAGTGGATTCAAACCGCGCGCTGCCTCATTCGCTCGAGCGTGCCGCGCAAAGAATCCATCCTCTCCTAGCAGCGCCGCCAGGGCCAAGCCCGTGAAGCCTGCCCCCATCTCCCATACAAACTCGCGGCGCGACAGGCCGCAGGGAAACAGCCGCCGGGCGGGAGCATGGGAATCCGATTCGCTACGCAGGTGCTTAGTCGACATAGATGAACTCGTTGAGGTTGAGCAGCACGTGGCAGAGCGACGCCAACGCCGGGCGAGTCCCTTCAGCGGCTGATTCCTGCTCAGCCAGATTCTTGGACTGGGTCTCCAGGTGCTTGAGGGCCGCGTCGCGTTCGTCCTCGGTCGGCGGACGCGACAGCGCCAGCCACCAGGCACGATCGACCTGCGCGGCCGGATCGTCCCCCACCTCGCGGGCCACGCGCTCGGCGAAAGCCGTGCTTTGTTCATGAACGAAATCGTTGTTGAGCAACGCCAACGCCTGCGGGGCCACGGTCGATACGTTGCGTTGGCTGCACGGCTGGGTCGTGTCGGCAAAGTCGAACGTCGTCATCAATGGCAGCAGCAGCGAGCGTTTGGTCATCATATAGACGCTGCGGCGGCGCTGTTCTTCAGGCGGCGAAGTGCCCCAGGCGTCCTTCTTCTTGGAAAGGCCTTCGAGCGCTTCCTTGGTCGCGGGCGGAAAAAAACTCGGACCGCCGGCCTTCAGGTTGAGTTGGCCGCTGGTCGCCAGCATCGCGTCACGCAACGGTTCGGCTTCAAGCCGCTGACGGTTGCGCCGCCACCACAGGTTGTTGGCAAAGTCCACTAGCGAGTACTCGGCTTCGTCCGGATGCGTCGAATCCATCTGGTACGCCGAACTGAGCATGATCATCTTGTGCAGCCGCTTGAGCCGCCAGCCGCCCTCGACCAATTCGCTTGCCAGCCAATCCAACAACTCGGGATGCGTCGGTTCCTCGCCCATCACGCCGAAGTTGTCGGGCGTGCGCACGAGCCCTTCGCCGAAGTGGTGCTGCCATATCCGGTTGACCATCACGCGGGCCGTGAGCGGATTCTCAGGATCCGTAATCCAACGGGCCAGTTGCAGACGGCGGCCGTTGGCTTCAGCCTCGCCGTCCACCAGCGGGATCATCGACAGAAAGCCCGGCGGCACCGTTTGCTTCGGATGTGCCGGATCTCCGCCGGCCAGCAGCTTCACCTCCGGCGGACGCGGACTGGCGTCGGTGAACACCAGCAGCTCGCCTTCAGCCGGCTTGCCCCCGGCGAAGAAATTCAGCATCGCGTAGTAGTCCGTCTGCGGAATCGGATCAAACTTGTGATCGTGGCAGCGGGCACATTTGAGCGTCACGGCCAGGAATGCCGTGCTCGTGGCGTGCATCAGGTCGTCGAGCTGCTCGAACTTGTATTTGGCCGGGTCGTTTGGCTCGTCGTCGAAGGTGCCCACGCGGAGAAACCCCGTGGCAATCCGCGATCGTTCGTCCGCATCGGAAAGCTGGTCGCCGGCCAACTGATGCACGACGAAGCGGTCGTACGGCATATTGTCGTTGAAGGCGTCGATGACCCAATCGCGATAGCGCCAGGCGTTGGGCTTCAACGCGTCGCGTTCGTAGCCGTTGGTCTCGGCAAAGCGAACCAGATCGAGCCAGTGCCGGGCCCAGCGCTCACCGTAGTGCGGACTGGCCAAGAGATGATCGATCAACTGCTCGTACGCTTCGGGCCGCTCGTCGGCCACGAAGGCTCGCACTTCCTCAGGCGTCGGCGGCAAACCCCAGAGGTCGAAATAGGCCCGGCGAATCAGCTTGGCCTTAGGTACAGGCGACGCGGGGCGCCAGCCCTTGGCTTCCAGCGGTGCCAGGATGAAATGGTCGATCGAACTTTGCGGCCACGCAGTGTTTGAAACCGCGGGAACTTCGAGCCGCTGCACCGGACGCAACGACCAGATCGCCGCCGAGTCGTCCGCGACCGCCGCAGGCCACGCCAACGTGAGCCCGAGCATCGCCAGGCAAACACTTCGCATTGCCGAACCGAGCTTGCCTACTGGTCGGACCATTCCGTCGCCCTCCGGAGTTTGTCTGGCACTCTCAAAGGCAGTTTAGCCGCACCACAGGGGCAGTTCAATCAAACCAAGTCGTCGCTTGCCGGCGCGGACGATGATGCACGCGGCACGATCGAACGCCGCGCATCGACTCCCATCCACGCAATCGCCGCGACGCCATAGGCGGCGGCGGAAAGTGCGAAGCTGGCCGACCAGCCGAAACGCTCCGCCAGGCGAGGCACAAACGACGTGGCCATCGCAGCACCGATGTTGCCGCACATGTTGCCTACGCCGAGCACCGTACCTGCGTACGCGTTGCCGATGTCCTGGTAAGTGCACCACACCGAACCAAGGCCGAAGTCACCGAGAAACGACGCGACGACCAGCATCGCCACGATGGCGCGCGGATCATCGAGCAAGAAGCACAACGCGTAGGCTATGGCGGCCCCGCCGTAGGCGATCATGCAAGGGGCGCGTCGGCCCCAAACCAGACCCAGCCGACGAACAAGCGCGTCCGTAGCAAACCCTCCGGCCAGACATCCCGACATGCCCGCCGCCGCAACCAGGCTCGTGGCGAAGCCGGCTTCGAGTTCGCTTCGCCCGTGCACTTTGATCAAGTACGTGGGCAGCAACGTTCCGACGAGGATCCAACCGACGTTGATTGTGTAGTTGATGAGCATCAAGAACCACAGCGAGCGGCTCCTGACAAGCGCCCGTGCCGAGAGCGCGTGTTGCGAGGCGGGAGCGTCATCGGTGGCTCCGCCTGGGCCCGCGATCAATGCGACCTCCGCGTCGTTCGTTCGAGGATGCTCACTCGGACGATCACGAAATGCCCGCCAAAACACGATCGCCCAGGCCAACCCGATGAAGGCGTAGGCCACGAATACGGGCCGCCAGGTATCGACATACCAGCCGCCGGCAGCGACGAGGCTCATCAACAAGGCTGTCAGCGATGGAGCCAACACACCGCCGGCACGCCCTCCGAGCGAGACGGCACTATTGGCGAACCCCCGCGAAGTAAACGGCACCCAACGGCGCAGAAAACTGGCGGTCGTCGCATAGGCCCCGGCCTGGCCGATCCCCAGCAAGGCCCGCAACACCAGCAGCGAGGCCAGACCGCCCACGAAGCCCATGCCGGCAATGGCCAGCGACCAGGCCACGACATAAAGCGACAGAGCGCGTCTTCCGCCCCAACGATCCCCCAGCCAGCCGGCTGGAACTTGAAACAACGCGTAGCACCAGAAGAACGCAGCCACCGAATCGGCGACGTTCTCGATTGGGATATCGAGGTCCTTGGAAATGGCCGGCATGGCCACGGAAATGGACATCCGGTCCAAATAGAGGATGACTGCCATCGTGACCGCGAGCACGAGCACGCCGTAGCGTACGATGGTGGGACGATCGCGATGTTCGATCTCACTCGAAGTGTCGGGCAACGCAATTCTCCATTGCCAACGCACCCGTTGCGGCCCGGGTACGTTGCGGGGCATGGGGCACGCCGGTAGCATTGAGCGTCCAACCTACCGGCGCGTCCGGGGCACCGCAAACAAACCGGCGTCGCTGCGCCAAGAGAGACCCAAAAAATGCTGATCTTCGACGCCCACCTCGACCTGAGCATGAATGCGCTGGAGTGGAATCGCGATCTCACACGGCCCATCGTCGAGATTCGGGCGCGGGAACAGGGGCAAACCGACAAGCCCGACCGCGGTCGCGGCACGGTGTGCCTCGACGAGATGCGCAAAGGCGGCATCGGATTGTGCGTGGCCACGATGATCGCCCGCTACGTCAAGCCAAGCAACAAGCTGAAGGGTTTTCACGCGCCCGAGATCGCCTGGTCGCAAACGCAAGGCCAGCTCTCCTGGTACCGGGCGATGGAAGAAGCCGGCCAGATGGTGCAGATTCGCGATCTGGAGGGACTCAACAAGCACGTCGCTCTATGGCAGGACCCACCCGCGGATGCACCGATCGGCTACATCCTGAGCCTGGAAGGTGCCGACTCGATTCTCTCGCCTAAGCACCTGGCACGCGCCCACGACCAAGGACTGCGCGCCGTCGGTCCTGCCCACTACGGGCCCGGCACCTATGCGCAGGGGACGCACGCCACCGGCGGGATTGGTGCAGCAGGACGCGAACTGCTGGCCGAGATGCAGCGGCTAAGTATCATTCTCGACGCCACGCACCTATGCGACGAAAGCTTTTGGGAGGCACTCGACCACTTCGATGGCCACGTGTGGGCCAGCCACAGCAACTGCCGAGCGCTGGTCGACGACACGCGGCAATTCACCGACGAGCAATTGCGGGCCTTGATCGATCGCGGGGCAGTGATCGGTGCTGCGCTCGACGCCTGGATGATGGTACCAGGATGGATTCGAGGCAAGACGACGCCCGAGTCGTCCGGCGTGAGGCTGGCTCACATGGTGGACCACATCGACCACGTGTGCCAATTGGCCGGCAATGCGCGACACTCTGCCATCGGAACCGACCTCGACGGCGGATTCGGCCGCGAACAGACGGCCGCGGACCTCGATACGATCGCCGATTTGGCGCGCTTGCCGGGGATGCTGGCTGAACGCGGCTATTCCCAGAGCGACATCGATGGGATCATGCACGGCAATTGGCTGCGTTTTTTGGCCGATGCCTGGGGATAAGCTCGGGCGGGTGCATGCAAATCAGCCGACAACCGTGGCACCCCGGTCGAAGTGGTCGACAAACCGGATGGCGCGCGGTATTGATTGATAGATAGCCTTAGAGGCGCAGCGTTTGCCTCGCGGAATCGGCGCCGTACCCTTGATGATCCTGCCAGGAAAATTGGAGCCGGAAATGCCCCCTAAGACGAAGGCCACTGCGAAAAAGACCAAGAAGGCCCCCGACAAGAAGCCGGCCAAGAAAGGCTCGCCACCCAAGAAGAGCGCCCAGAAAGCAAGCCAGCCGGTGAAACCGGCGGCACGGCTGAAGAAGACCGCGACCTCGAACAATTCGAAGTCTTCGCAGTTTGCAACGCTCGACGAGGCTAAGAGTGCGGCGATCGATGTGTTGCTGCAAGTCATCGAAGAGGCCGAAGATCGGCTGGTCGCGATGAAGCAGGCAGCCTCGTTCGAAGAACTTGCGGCCCTTGGGGACTACGGGAGCCGCAAGAGCTAGCTCGCGCGTTGCGTACTTTTTTGGGGTTCGACGCAATATTCGTTTGACCCCTAAATCGGGGCTTTCTAGACTGGACCCGGTCGCAATGCGGCTCGCCGACACTGCCTTTCTGCGACGGACCTCAGCGAAGCGCGCTTCGACGACGCTCCGTCCGTCGGAGCGGTGATTGATCGATCGCGCCAGACGGTCTGGCGCTAGATCCTCGGTTTTGACCGACGAAGCGCTCGTCGGGATCGAGCAGCGTGCAATTGCGGCCGCCCGATTGTCGATCCGTTTGCCGACATTCTCAACGGGGCCATCTGCAGCCGCAGCCTCTGATGATCAGAGTCTCTTCCATTCAGCGCATGCGCGCACGCGGAGCGATCGCCGGTCGTCGAGCCGAAGCGCTTGAGCCACGGTGTGTCCTTAGCGGCGTGCCACTACTGCTTGCTGAGATCAATCCCGACGGAGCTTCCCACCCGGCCGAGTTTGCCGGCGTCGAGGGGGTCGCCTTCTTCGCAGCCGACAACGGCTCGACCGGGTCGGAGTTGTGGATGACCAATGGCACAACCGCCGGCACGGTGCTGGTTCGCGATATTAACCCGCTAGGCAGTTCGTCGCCGGCGAACCTGGTCAACGTCAATGGCACGCTGTTCTTCTCTGCCGACGACGGGCTGAACGGCTCCGAGCTATGGAAGTCGGACGGGACTTCGGACGGGACGACCATGGTCAAGAACATCCATCCGCTGGGCAGCTCTTCGCCAACTCAGCTGATCAATGTCGATGGCACGCTATTCTTTGCGGCCGACAATGGCGTCGACGGCGTCGAACTTTGGAAGAGCGATGGCACCGAACTCGGCACGACGCAAGTGATGGATATTCATCCCGCAGGCAGCTCCAACCCAGCGTCCCTGACGAGTGTCGACGACAAGCTGTTCTTCTCCGCCGACGACGGCATTTCGGGTATCGAGCTGTGGATGAGCGATCCCGGCAGCGCGACGACGATGTTGGTCAAAGATATCAACGCCGGTAGCTACGGTTCGTACGCCGGCTACCTGGAATCGATGGTTTCCATCGGCGGTACGCTGTTCTTCACGGCGCTGACCGATCAAGACGGCTTCGAGCTATGGAAGAGCGATGGCTCGGACGCGGGCACCACGATGGTCAAGGACATCAATCCCGGTTTCGACAGCTCGTTTCCCTACCTGGCCACGGCCGTGGGCGACACGTTGTTCTTCACGGCTACGGATGGCAGCAGCGGCTTCGAGCTGTGGAAGAGCGACGGAACGGGCGCCGGTACGATGCAGGTCAAGAACATCAACCCCGTACCAGGTACAGGATCCGCCCCCGATGAACTAACGGCCGTCGGAGGCACGCTGTTTTTTCAAGCAAACGACGGGACGGCCGGCACGGAGTTGTGGAAGAGCGATGGCACGGAGACCGGCACGCAGCGTGTGCTCGACATCGATCCAGTCGGTAGCTCCGACCCGCGCGAGCTAACGAATGTGGAAGGAGTGCTCTACTTTCGAGCCTCGGACGGTTTCTCCGGCATCGAGCTCTGGCAGAGCGATGGGACCCCGGCGGGCACGCAACGCGCCGCCGACATCGCGAGTGGCGCGATTCAATCGACGCCGATGCACTTGGTGGAAATCGACGGCACGCTGCTGTTTTCGGCTGAGGCGAGCGCTGGGAATCAAGAACCCTGGATCGTGCGGCCCAAACCGTCCGCGGTTGTCGGTACCCACCTGTTCTACAACAACTCGAAGTTTGACGGCTTCAGCCCCGACGTGAACGCCAGCGACGACCTGGCGATCGCCACCGACAAGCAGGCCTATCTGCCCGGTTCAGGCGTAGCCACGTTTGCCAACATGTCGAGCTACTCGCGCGGCATCAACGGAATCATGATCGACCTGGCCGAAGCGCATGGACCGATCACTACATCGGATTTCGTGTTTCAAACGGGCGTCAGCAATACGCCCGGATTATGGCCGGCTGCGCCGGCCCCGGCAGCCATCGCCGTGCGCAGCGGGGCGGGCACGGGCGGCTCGGACCGTATCGAGGTTACCTGGGATGACTCGGCGATCAAGTTTGCCTGGTTGCAGGTGACGGTCAAAGCCAACCTGCGAACGAATCTGCCGATTCCCTACGTGTTTCTATATGGCAGCAGTGTGGCCAACAGCGGCATGGGCGACACCGCTACCCATGCGATCACCAGTGCCATCGACGAGTTGTTTGCCCGCAACAATCCCGGCCTTAATCAAGACGTCACCAGCGCGGCCGACTACAATCGCGACGGATCGGTGACCGCCGTCGACCAGATCCTGGCGCGTTCGAATCCAGGGTTGCTAATCAAGCCGGACATCGCCGCCGCTGCGGCCGAGGTCGTTAGCCGGCTCGTCTTCTACAACGAGTCATCATTCGACGGGGGCCACGCCGGCGTCGACGCGTTGGACGACCACGCGATCGCCCATCACAAGTACGCCTATCGTCCCGGCGGCGACCTGTCGACATTCAACAGCATGACCAGCTACCCGCGCGGCCTCAATGGTGTGATCGTCGACTTGAGCGGATCGCATCCGAACATCACGGCAGCCGATTTCACGTTTCGCGTCGGAACCAACAACACCCCTAGCGCTTGGGCATCCGCACCACCCCCGGCCGATGTCGTCGTCCGCCCAGGGGCGGGCGCCGGCGGCAGCGACCGCGTGGCAATCGTCTGGGACGCCGGATCGATTCAAAACACTTGGCTTGAGGTTACCGTGGCGGCCAACGCCAACACGGGGCTCAGCTCTCCCGACGTGTTCTATTTCGGAAATCGCATCGGCGATACCGGCAGCGGTTCTGCGGCAGCGGCAATCACGAGTGCCCTCGACGAGGTCGCCACCCTCTCGAAGACTGGGCCGGCGATGTCGGCGGCTAATCTGTACGACTTCGATCGCAGTGGCATCGTCTCGGCCCTCGACGTGATCGTCGCGCGCAACAATGTCGGCACAACGCCCAAGCTCAACATTGCGCCCCCACCGGCCGCTCCGCCGGCGACGCGCCAAGCTGAGTCACTTGCCGACGTAGCTGGTGCCGGCAAGTCGCATTTGCTGAGCAGACGCAATGCAGAGCCGCACGCCGTGGCGGTCGCGTTGGCGTCGTTGCAGACATCAGTCGATGACTTCACCGCCGATCGAGATCGGCTGGAAGGATTGCTCGACTTGCTCGCAACGATTCCTCGTGTCGGACGAGCTTCCTAGGGAATTGCGGGTAGAACCGGGCCGTCGCTCGATTCGTCGTTTGCCGGGGGCAATTCCTCGCCCACGGAGAATTCTTCGCCGCCCATCTTGGTCGAACTCGTAGCCGGCTCGTCGGGTGTAAGCTCGTCGATGGGCTCAAACATGAGCACGCGTTGCATGCGGGCCATCAGACTCCGCGAGTAAAGATAGCCGTCCAGCGTGTGCTCGGGACCAACGATACAACACGCGTTGACCTGCTCGAGATGACACCCGCATTGCCCCATCCAGCAGCGCGGCATGCCGGTGTACCCAAGGGCTTGGGCGCAAGCGCGGCGGTGGTACAACCAGTGGTAGCGTTTAAGCAGTCGGTCGCAGCCGTTGTTCACCAGCAGCAGGCTTCCCACCTGCGATAGCGCTCGCCCGTGAAAATGCCCCGGCGCAAGCCAGTGGTTGTCCAACGCTGCGGTGATCAGAACCACGTTGGCCGGAACGCGAGGCTCCTCGCGAACCGCGATGCGGTAGCTACCCAAGGTGCCTCCGCCGAGGATGTGCAATGCGCCGGTCACGACCCGTGCACCAAAGCTGTGCCCCCAAAGGCTCACCGTAGTTTCGGGGGACAGCCGATTGAGAAACCAGGCCAGATAGCAGCCGGCCAGGTTGGTGCGTTGCGCCTTAACGCGCGCGTCCTTGATCGGCCCGCGAATCTGCGCGCTTGGCCAGGACCAGATGATAAAGCGTACAGGCCGTTCGTCGGCACAACGGAGCATGGCACGATACGCTTCCGATCCACGAGCAAATGCGTCCGAATGCGCCATGCGATTCCCGTGCACAAAGATCGTTGTAACCAGGTGTCCGTCGTCTGCAGCGAAGAGCTCTGCGACGCTCGCGCGAACCCAGCGGGCTTCGGGATCAAAACGCCAGCAAGCCATGCCCGGTGCTTGCTGTTCGACGTTGCACCCCGATCCGCGGCTGCTTACGAGCCACATTTGGTCTTGCGGCCGAAGCTGAGCACAGCGGGCGAAAGCCTGTTGCGCGGACGCCTGCCACGCTAGCAGCGCAACGAAAAGCGCGACAAGCACGACGCAAGTGCATCGGGCGCTTGGTACTCGCTTCGGAAGTCGCGCGGGCATGGCTTTGGTGCTGGCGGCTGGCGGGTGGAGTCAGGCAAGAACCGTAGCGGTGCGCGACTGCGGAAGGAAAACCCGCGGCGCGCGTTACGTAAAATGTAGCACTTTTTCGACATGGTGGAGGCCCTTTTGCAACACGATGCGAAAAGTAAACGCCGGAGTCTTGCACATCCATGGCGCGCGGCTAGAGTTCCTACGACCCCGCGGCGATTTCGTCGTGGGAATCGCAATTCGTGTTGGAGCTACGAATCATGAAGAGGCTACTGATTCTCTCGGTCGTGACGCTCGCAGCCGGCGCCGCCGGTTGTAAGCACTGTTCGTGGTGCGGTGGAGGCACAACGGCCTATCGCCCCTGCACGCCGACGCCAGCCTGTTGTCCGGACGGCACTACCGGTGTCATCGCTGCTCCAGGCGCCGTAAGCTCGCCTGGCTACGCGCCTGCGCCCAGCCTGCCGATCCAAACGGTTCCTGGGCCGGAAGCGTACACGCCGGTCAACTAGCCCGGCGGCCCAGAACTCGATTGATCGCTCACGGTCCATCGCGGGCACGCCGCCCGAGCCCCCAACGGCACGCGGCGCTCGCGGTGGACTTTCGGCGTTTCTGGGGAGTCTCCCGCGGCGCGAATCTCTGCCGCTGCCCCGCGCAACCGGCTTATCCGCGCTATCCCTGCGCCCGCGCCGTGATCTGCGGCTTCGCAATTACAATGGAAGTTAAGCGTAATTGACTCGCCTTCGCCGGGCCGGAGTCGAGTCGGACAGATGCACGGACGCCCCTCCTTCCCTTCCAGGTCGCCGTGCGCACGCTCCTACTCTTCCTGCTCGTATTGCTGCCCGCCGGCAGCGCCCTTGGACAATTCGACAACCCGGAGGACGACGGGGCCGCCAACGGCCTCGGGCCGGTTCCGGGCATCGAGACGACCAACCGCGTCCAGGTGGGCGTTGTCATCACCGCCAACAGCCCGATCTTTAACGCCGTCGCCACGGTGCCTGTTCCCGCCGACTGGCCCGAACAGAAGGTGCGCGTTGTCGACGAAGATGTGTCGTCGGTCGTCAAACGTTTGACCTATCGCGATATCACCGGCGGCGGCGGCCAGCGACAGATGGTCGTGCAAATCCCTCAGTTGCCGGCCGGTCAAGAGGCGCACGCGCTGGTGACCTACGAGGTGACTCGCCGCGCTCTCCAGCCGCCCGAGGACACGTCTGTCTACTCGATCCCCAAGCGGTTGCCGCGAACGCTCATGCTGAACATCGGTCCAAGCCCCTCGATCGAGAGCCGCCACCCGAAGATCATCTCCGCGGCGCGCGAAGCCGTGGCCGAAAGAGAAGCCCAGCTCAGCGCCGCTCCTGGCGCGGAGACAACCGACAGCGAGCTAACCGCCTGGCAGCAGGTCGAGGCGATCTACGATTGGACGCGCAACCACGTGACGTATAAGAAGGGAGATCTCAAGGGAGCGGCCCGAGCCTTGATCGACGGCGAGGGCTACGTGGACGACCTGACATCGCTGTTTGTAGCCATGTGCCGCGTCCACAAGATTCCGGCCCGAACCGTCTTCTACAACGGCGGCTGCTACGCAGAGTTCTATCTGGAAGACAACCAGGGCGAAGGACATTGGTTCCCTTGCCAGGTGGCCGGCGCTCGGTTGCTCGGGGGCATCGACGAGGTGCGTCCCATCTTGCAGAAGGGGGACAACTTCCGGAACCCGGAGAACCGCAAGGAGAGCTTGCGCTGGGTGCGGGAGTATTTCCACGCCAAGGGCCGGGGGCGAGGCCCGAGAATCGAGTTTGTCTACAAGCCAGACGGGCCCTGAGCACCCCTCGACTCCGTCGCGGCCACGCGCCCCCGCAGAGCTCGCGCGCCCGGCGGGGGCGTCACGGGCGCGAACCGCGCCCTGCGTTTGAGCATCGCTATCAAAAAGCCGACCAGTTACGTATGGTTATCTAGAGAGATTCGGAGTGAACTGGGCGACCGCTCGACGACGCACTGCCACGTGGGTGCGTTTCGGGAGGAAAGTCCGGGCTCCACAGGACAGGGTGGTGGGTAACGCCCACCGGCCGCGAGGCCCGGGAAAGTGCAGCAGAAAGCAGACCGCCCGCGGGGGCACGCCCCCGCGCGGTAAGGGTGAAACGGTGAGGTAAGAGCTCACCAGCAGGCCGGGAGACCGGCCTG
>ERZ869936.1132-NODE-1132-length-20478-cov-13.258189_pt1 | contig 20478 bp, 34 predicted proteins | sample MGYA00520876_ERZ869936 | MGnify/ENA primary metagenome ERZ869936 (study PRJEB32218, sample SAMN09650985) | biofilter metagenome | isolation source: enrty point of leading RO module | place: Saudi Arabia: Thuwal, RO plant located on Red Sea | collected 2016-02-17...
AGAGCGGATGGGCTTCGGGGAGCAGGTCGGTGTCGAACTTGCCACCGGGGAAGCGCCCGGTGCGTACTGCTTGCAGGAACGTATTGACCCGCGCGTAGGCCCACTGGTCGGACGAGCCGACGCCGGGACGAACGGACGACGGGTTCGTGTTGTACGCGCCGACGCCTCGCTCGAAGACGGCGGTGAGCATTCGTAGGTTGACGCGCTTCGACGCGGTGTCGCCGTGCTTCTCGTTGTGCTCGTCGACTTTGCGTTCGAGAGCGTCGCGCACTCTGGCGGAGACGTCCTTCTTCAGACGGTCGCGGGTTCGAGCGGCCCAGTTCATTGCGTCCATACGATCGTCGCCGAGCGAGCCGCCCCAGAGCAGCCACGCGACCTGTCCCGGTGTCGGTCGTTCTGACTCGCCTCGCAGGTAGGCGTTGGCCTTCGGCGACTGGAGGTCGACCTTATGTCGAGCGAACCACGCAGCCATGCGCGTCACTTTGTTCTCGGAGACGTTGCCGCCTGCCATCGCTCTCGCTTCGCGCACGGTAGCTGGCTGGAGTCCGTCGCCCGCGAACTCGATCAGATCGAGACCTCGTCGGGCGTTAGCGGCGATGTATGAAGGAACGGCGACCACGCGGCGATGTTAGTCGACGAAAAGCGCGAGCGCCTCCAGACCATCGGGATCCAGAGGCGCTCGCTGCAGCAAGTTGTTGACTAAGCGTCGTCCGTCACTGTAGCACGAGTCAGACCGCCCAGGGTGAACGTCGAGTCGACTGGAACGGCACGACCGCTTCCGGCTGGCGACTGTTGACCATCAACTCGGTCAGCGCCCAGACGAGAGCGTCGAGACGATCCGGCGACGGGCCGTCAGCAGTCCACGTGCAGAGTTGGTCTTCGAGTTCGGGGAACGTGCCCGCGTGTCGCACCCGGTCCTGTTCGTACAGAGCGGCGACGGGTTCGGCTCTCGTGCGCTTGCCGCGAGAGGCGTGAACGAGTTTGACCGGCACGGACGAGTCGACGGTGCGTAGCGTGTGCGTGATCATGTCGCCGCCCTGGTTCGCTTCGGCGACGATCCTGTCAGCCTTGTGAACGTGGTGCGCAGTGACCGCGGCAGACGCCCACTCGGCAGGACTGCCTTTCATCGAGCGATCTTCGAGGACGTAGCCGACGCCGTGATCGTCGACGCCTGCGACGACAATGCCTGTCTCGTCCGAGTCGTTGTTCGCCGAGGCGGCGGGGTCGATCGCGACAACGATGCGTCGAAGCGTCGGCACGTTCGTCGTTCGAGCTTTGTCGAGCATGTCACGAGTCCAGAGTGCGCCGTCAGCGTCGAGCAGCAGTTCGGCTTCGAGTTCCTGACGTCCCAGGCGCGTGCCCTCGTAGCGCTGTCTCATCTCGTCTAAGAACGCAGGCGACAGGTTCGCCGCGTTGTCGTACGTCGAGCCGCGCGTGACCGTCGTATCGGCGCGCTCGACGAGCGTACGGATCAGTTTCGTGGGTCGTGGCGTCGTCGTTGCGACGCAGCGGGGACGATCGCCGATGCGTAGCCCGAACATGAGTTGGTCCCACGACTCGGGGTAGCGCCACGCTGCGACTTCGTCGGCCCAGGCCAGATCGTGGTTCGGGCCGCGGAGTCGGTCGGGCTCGTCGGCAGAGTACGTCGTGGCGATCGCGCCGTTGTGGAACGTGACTCGACGCTTCGATGGTTCGTAGCGTGGGCGGCGTTCGTCGGGGAACGCGCGCAGCAATCCTGACTCGCCTTCGATCATCGTGTCGCGCACGTCTGCGGCGGTAGCGCCGACGAGAGCGATGCGTCGAGCGTTACCGGACTCGACTTGCTGCCGTACCCACTCTGCGCCGGATCGAGTCTTGCCGAACCCGCGGCCTGCGAGGATCAGCCAGACTCGCCAGTCGCCGGGCGGCGCGAGTTGTGCTGGTCGTGCCCAGACCGTCCAGTCGTAGAGCACGGCGCGTTGGAAGTCTGCGTCGAGTTCGTCGAGCCAGTCGATGCCCTCAGCCGCAGCTGCGGCGTTAAGACGTTGCACGAGCGAACGTTGCTCGGTCACGACTCCAACTGACGAAGGCGCTCTCGCAGGATCTCGCCGACGTCGGTTCGCATCGCTTCGCCGTTAGCGCCCGAGACTTCGACCTGCCTGGGCGCGTCGAGGCCGAGTAGATCCGAGCGTCGCTTCGAGACTCGTACCGCGGCGCTGACGAGCGTGGCGAACTCGTTGTCGCTGTCAGCGTCGCCGATACGAGCGAACGTGCGTCGCCAGAGTTCTTCGAGTCGCAGATCTTCGAGGTCACGATGTTCGTCGACGGTGTCTCGTCCCCAGCGTCGCAGCGCAGCGTCGTAGGCTTCCTTTGCGCCGGAGCGAGATGCGTAGCCGAGCGTCTCAGCGATCTGGTCGAACGTGACCCCGGCTGTTCGTAGCTGCACCACTCGTCGATACCGGGTGGCTTGTTCGGGGGTGAGTGCTGGTGTCTGACCCTTGGGCATGTTCAGAGCATATGCGTTCAGAGTTCGAGGGGTGATTCATAGAGCCATCCGGCGAACTCGCCGACGCGGAGCCAGGGTGCGAATCCTGCGTTGCGTAGCCCTTCGGGGTTGATCGGTCGTTGGACGCCGGAGAGCGAGAGTTCCTTCTCGGCTATCTCTGCCATCTCGATTCCGCCGAGGCGCTTCTGTTGCATGGTCCAGCGGTGGAGTGTCGAGCCGAGGTAGCCGTCGCTTGCTGGGAGTTTGTCGACGACGATGATCGCGCCTCCCGGCTGGCAGCGTTCGACGAGCGTGTCGAGGAAGCGTTGGCGTCGTGATGGTGCGATGAACATCAGAACGAGGAAGAGCGTGGCGACGTCGAAGCGTGGGAACTGGTCGCCGAGTCGAGTGGCGTCTGCGGTGAGTACGGTGCCGGGTGCGTCGTACAGTGCGGCCATCTCGGGGGCGGACTCGTAGGCGGTGACGTTGATGTTGCGTGCTTCGATCGTGTCGGCGAGAGCGCGCGGGATGTTGCCGGTCGATGTGCCGACGTCGACGAGCGTTCCGTTGTCGGGCAGGTAGGCGCGTGCGAGATGGGCGACGCCGTGGGTGGCGAGGTCGTACCAGGGAAGAGTCTCGCGCACGTGTTCGTCGAAGCGTCGAGCGACTTCGTTGTCGGCGAACGTCCAGTGGTTCGGGATCCAGTTCATAGCGTGTCGAGCTTCCTGCGGATCTGTGTGGCGAGCGCTCGCATCATGAGTGGCGGTACGGATCGTCCGATTCGTTCCCACTGCTGGTTGTACGTTCCGACGAAGCGAGTGTCGACTGGGAACGATGCGAGGTTGCATAGCTCGGTGATCGTGAGTCGAGTGAGCGTGTCGGTTCGCTTCGTTGTCGATTCGTACGCGGCCTGGACTGCTGCGACGGCGGCGGGCGCGTCGTGGTCGGTTGTCGAGCGTCGTAGTCCCCACGAGCCGGTGCCCCAGAGCGTCGCGCCGTTTGCGATGATCGTCGGGCATGGCTTCGAGAGGCTTACGCGTTCGGCGTAGCGTCGGTCGCCGGACGTCTTCGCGAAGTCGAGTTTGGCCCACGCCTCAATGACGTCGGGGAGCATGTCGCGCAACGGCCACGGTCGGTGCGTTGGTTTCGGCCACTCGAACGTCGGGTCGAGATCTTTGCGCACGGCGACGATGAAGAGTCGTTTGCGTTGCTGCGGTACGCCGAGGCGTGCGGAGTCGAGCACGTTGGCTTCGACGTAGTAGCCCGCGTCTCGGATCGTTTGCATGATGAGGTTGAAGTAGCCGCGCGATGGTCCTTCGATTAGTCCTGGCACGTTCTCAGCGACGCACATGCGCGGCTGGAGTTCGGTCAGGAGTCGAGTCCACTCGAAGAACAGGTCGTCGACGACTTGCTGTTTGCCCGAGTACGCCTTCGCCTTGCCCCAGCCGTCGGGGCCGCGGCCGAGTACCGAGAACGCCGAGCACGGCGGCGAGCCTTCGAACAGATCGAGGTCGCCTTGCTCGATCCCGACCGTGTTCAGGATCTCGTCGGCGGACAGTTCTCGAATGTCTCGCGTGTCGAGATACGTCGCTGGGTGGTTGAGCCGGTAGCAGTCCTGCGCGGCAGCGATGAACTCGGAAGCGAACGTGACGTCGAAGCCTGCTAGCTCCAGCCCGAAGCACGAGCCGCCGATGCCGGAGAATGTCGACACGGCGCGGTAGCCGTTCGTTGCTCGCTGCTGCTCGACGTCGTCGAGCGTGTAGGGCTGGTAGGCGTCAGAACTCGTAGCCACAGCGCGGGCACCTGTGTTCTGTTTCGAGCGACGTGATCGGGTCGCCGAACGAATCGCCGAGGCTCGTCTCTGCGTCGGCGATCAACTGGTCGACGTCGTCTCCGTCGAACGCCGTGCCGGTCAGGTCGTCTTTCATTGCTAGCTCGACGAGCAGCGCGGTCAGTGCGGCGTCGTCGTAGGTCGCGAGGTCGCTCGTCCGGTTGTCGGCGATCATGATTCGTCGTGCTGTCGCGTCGTCGACGTCGATCCAATGGACCGGCACCTTGTCGAGCCCTACGGCGGTCGCGGCCTGTAGTCGATGGTTGCCTGCGAGGACGTAGCTCGTCGAGCATTGCGCTACGAGCGTGCCGACCCATCCGTTGGTCTCGATCGACTCGACGATCGCGCCGACGTCGCCTTGTCTCGGGTTATCGGGGTGCGGTGTCAATGCCGACAACGGTGTCTGGCGGATGCCTGGTTTCGTCGTCATGCAACAGCAGCGTAACTGAACGCATTACCGTGCCGGGTGATGCGACTCGACGTCGACTGGATGGAGCACGGTGCGTGCCGCGAGTTGCACGTCGAGATCTTCTACCCCGAGCAGCCGGACTTCGCCGACGCTCGAAGCGTCTGTCGTCGTTGTCGAGTTCGGGTCGAGTGTCTCGAACACGCGCTCGACGCGCCCGAACTCTTCGGCGTCTGGGGCGGATGCTCCCCGGCCGAACGAGTCGAGCTACGTCGTGAGCGGCGTTCTAAGCCTGTCTAGCGGCCTGACGTCGTCTAGGGGCGTCGTCGTAGCGTGCGAGCGCTTCGACACGCTCTACGGGCTTTGAGAGCCGTCTAGCAGGACGTCCAGCAGACTGAAGCGTCGTAGAGGACGTGGAACCGGGTGGCGATCACCCAGACGACGAACAGCAGGCCAGCGAGAGCGGCGAGGTCGAGCAGACGGTCTTTCATCGGTCTCGACCTCCGAGGACTCGACTCGTCTTCGTCTGCCCGGTGCGCAGTCGCCACTCTGCGCGGTATTGCGACTCTCGTGTCGAGCAAGCGTCGCAGCGGCAGCCCTTCTCGTAGCGCTTGCGGGTCCCGTGGATCGGTGCCTGATCGAAGCGCGGCCAGTCGTCTCGACGACGCGCCCAATGCGTGTGGCATAAGCGTCGAGCGTAGGTCGGCTTGCTGCAGCCGTCGATCGCGCAGCTACGCATCGTCGTCTCGCTCTCTGACGTACTCGACGATGTGGCGCCCGACGCCGTTCTCGTCGACTCGCCACCACGACCCGACATCCTTTGCCATCAGAGTCGCATCGCTTATCTGCTCGGTGAAGTAGAACTCGATCTGCTCCCAGCACCACTCCTTGAAGTGGCGGACGATCGTCTCGCCGATGACGCGGTAGTGGTATTCGTCGTCGACCATCGGACGGGCGATCTCGACCGCTTCGTTGATGAGCGACTCGGTCTGCGTGAGGTGGGCGAGGAAGGCCCACGTCTCGTAGTTGGCGTGACCGTTGTGCTCTTCGTGGCTGCGCTCGAACATCAGACGCTCCACTCGACGAAGTCGGAGATGAACGTGCGCTCGTCGACCGAGAGATCCGCGAGCACGTCGCCGAGATCTTCGTGTGTGAGGTCGATGAAGACGTTTGCCGCAAGGTCGGAGAGTTGGATCAGCTTCGGGACGTCGTCGTCGTGGCATCCGAAGATGTTGGCGACCGTGCGAGTGACGTCGATCCGGAGCACTTCGCCTCTCGTCTCCAGCAGGTGGTCCTCTTTGATGTTGGCGAGCGTGTCGGTGATGTTGGGCCGCTTCGCCGTGGTGGTCGGGTTGGTCATGGTGATCCTCCTTGGATCGTGGTTAGTGGACCGAGCGGTCCGAGAACTCGACCGGCGCGGGGGAAGCCGATCGAGAACTCGCACCGCTCGATCAGCGGATGTAGAACAGCGAGCGAACGATCGCCTTGCTGTCGTCGTCGGTGGCGAGGCTGGACAGCAGCGCCCGCAGGGTGTGCAGGTTCGAGTCGAACCTCGACTGCGAGTCGGCCAGGTCCCGGCTGGTCTGCGCGATTCGATCGACGTCGAACTGCGTCCCGCGACCTGCGCGGATGTTGTCGTGGAGTTCCGCGCTGAGACTGACGAGCCTGCGAGCGTTCTCGTCCTGATCGCGGAAGGCCCGGTGGATGTCGCCCATCACGTTGCGAGCGAAGATCATCAGGCCGTCCTGATCGAAGTTGTCGTTGTCCCAGACGAAGGCGTCGAGGCGACGGACGAGATCGAGGCTCTTGTTGTCGGTGGTGGTTGGGTTGGTCATGGTGGTTGGTCTTTCGTGTGTGGTGGTTGGTTGGATCAGACTGCGGTGACGGAGCGAACGAAGCGCCCGAAGAAGCCAGCGTTTTCGCGGACGACTTCGACGCGGTCGTCGTCGGCGAGACCGTCGAGAGCTTCTTCCATCCAGGCGACGACGAGGCCGACGGAGCGCCGGAACTCGGCGACCGTCTCGACGCTCGTCTCAAGGGTCGTGCCCTGGGTGGTGGTGGTGGACTGGGGAGTGGTGTTGTTCTGCATGTGGGCATCTTACGGTGCGCACGACGAGTTATCAACACTTGGCGGGAAGATCTGGGCCGCAGGTGTTTCATGCGGCAACCGCGCCACCACAGCGCAACCGGTCCTTCGGCTCTCCCGAGGCACCATGCCCGCGGCCCGATCTTTCCCGCCCGCACCCTATCGGATCTGGACGGACTTCGCCTCGCTCGTCGTCTCGGCGAACTCGTCGGGATCGAGTCCTCGATCTCGAAGCGCGCCGACTCGCCAGTAGCTAATGCCTGCGCACTCTCGAAGTGCGCGAGCGACGGCGACCCATCCTGGCTCGACCTCGCCCGTCTCGGCGTCGACGTGTCGTTCGTCGAGCGCTCGTGCGACGACGTGCTTGGTCGCTTCCTCGTGGTCCCACTTGCGGTTGCGTCGCTTCGAGATCTCGACGAGTCCGAACGCTGTCTCGGTCTTGCGTTGCGGGGCGGCGTCGTGGATCTCTTCGATCAGGAACCGTTCGTGGTCTCGTAGCTGCTGGATGCGCTCCCGAGTCTCCAGCAGGTTCTCGACGAGACCTTCGAGCGAGAGCCCGTGGTCGACTTCTGCGTGGGGCAGGCACTCGTCGTTCATGATGCTGACCTTTCGCTGTAGCGCAGTTGCCAGAGTGTCGGGTCCCACGGGTCGTCGTCGCCGAAGCCGATCTCGACTCCGCCCTCGGGCGGGGAGTGCATGAGCAGCCACGGGAACTCGTCGGGTCGTTCCTGCCACGGCATCAATGGCATGAAGCCAATGGCGCACTCTTGGTGCACGGCTTCGTGGATGATCGAGTTCAGGAAGATGAACCCTTGCATCTCGTCCATCGAGATCCCGAGCGCTGCGACGTCAGAGATCGCGTCGGCGATCGTCTCGCAGAGTTGGTTTGTCGACATGCCGAAGAACGACACGAGGTAGCGGTGCAAGCCGATGCTGTCGCCCGGCCAGTTGTCGTCGTCGTCGGTGTTGAAGAACTGCTCGACGAGTAGCAGCGACACGTCGGGCTGGTGGATCGGCCAGTCGTTCATTCTGGGTCTCCGATCTGGTCCTTGACGGGCACGCTCGACTCGACGTCGTCCCACGACGGCTCTTCGTTGATCTGAAAGATCCAGACACCGGTCGCGTGGCCGATCGAGACGAAGCAGCCGTCGGCACCCATCGCTCGTTCGCAGTAGGCGACGTCGTCGAAGAACGGCAGCAGGAAGTCGGGCACGCCGTACTCCCACCGGACTCGATCACGAGCGAACTGTCGAAGCGTCGGCCACTCGCCGCGGTACTCGTCCTCGAACGAGATCGCTGCGACTTCGATCGGTTCGCCGATCATGCGTGACCACGCTTCGAGCGCGGGCCAGTCGTTCGAGTCGATGCGGTCGATCGCTTCCATCAGAACGCTCCCTGCTCGATCGGGTCGTCGCCTTCGACGACGAGGCCGCGGGCACGGGCGTCCTGCGCCCACATGGCATCCTGCGCTCGACGAAAGTCTCGGGCCTCGTCTTGGATGCGGATGCCGAACGGCGTCTGCATGTTCTGCTGGTCTCGATGGAAGCCGAGCAGCGCAGCTTCGGCGTTCATGACTTCCTGCAGGTCGAGTTCGAGCACGACCGTCTTCGGGTTAGCGCGCAGCATTCTCATGACGCCACCGCCTCGGCGGCGAGAGCGTCGGCGATTGCTTGGCCGATCTCGATCGGGACGAAGATCGTGTCGTGCTGGTCGAGCTTCACGACGAGGTAGCGGCTGTCGTCTTCGCGCGCCACGACGCGGGCGTAGACGTCGTCGCTGGCCTGCAGGTGGATCGACTGCGACGACCAGACGCCGACGACGTCGGACTCGTAGCGGGTGACCGACGTGTCGACGTACTTCGTGCGGAGCTGCATCTTCTCCCACGGTGTGCCGCGGACCTTGCCGGTCTCGGTCTCGACGCTCGTGCTGGTCGGTTCGTGGTGGTAGGTAATCATGTGCCCTCCTTGGGCGGTAGGTGGGTGGACCGATAAGTCCGGGAAGGCGACCGGCCAGGGGGGGAACCGGTCGCCGACCCGCACCGATCAGTAGATCGTGCGCGGACGCAGGATGCCAGTCTGCTGCTCGACCTTGGCGAGCGCTGCGCGGCACGCGTAGCCCTCGCGGCGGATCTCTCGCTCATCGGCGTCGCAGAACATGACGATGCCAGTCTCCAGTCGAGTCATGACGGCGCGCAGTTCGTCGGGCGTCAGGCCGGTCCACTGCGCGCTGTAGCCGCGGCCTCGCTTCTCCCACTCGGGGTGCGGCAGGCCGTCGCCGCCGTTCTCGATCGGGGTGTGGGCGTCGGTGCCGTTCGGGTCGAACATCGCGTCGTAGGCCTTGCCGCTGATCGAGATGTCGTAGGTGGTGGTTGGTTCCATGGTCGTCCTTTCGGGACTGGGTGGGTGGTGGTCAGCGAGCGAGTTCGACGTCGGGCGTCCACATCGGCGCGTCGATGATGAGCGGATCGGCGTCGGGCGTGCCCATCCAGACGACGAAGACGTTGACCAGTTCGCCCCAGTCGCCGGTCGTCGAGATGCGAACGTGGACGCACGCACCGTGCTGGACGACGCCTGCCTCGCGGAGGAACGCGCCTCGGTCCTTGATCGACATCGAGTAGTTCAGGTCGTCGCCCTCGGGCCACGCTTCGGCGTGGGTCGGGATCTCGGGAGTGGCGACCGGGATCGTCCGGCAGTCGATCTCGACCTTGTACTCGCCGAGGCGCAGCCCTTCGAGTGCGGCGCAGCGTCGAGCGGCAGACCGGATGCGCTGGCGAAACTCCTTCAGGGTGAACTCGTTGGTGGACTGGGTGGCTGGCTGGTTCTGCATGTGTGCAGACTACCAGGGATTATCAACTGTTGCCACTTTCGTTCGTCGAGACGACGAGTCGCAAGCCCGAGTCGGCGGCGAGTTGCTGCGGCCAGAACCGGATTGAGAGAACGTGGTCGGGATCGTCGTCGGGCCAGACGCCTGCGTCGACTAGCCCGTCGATCGCTGCTTTGACGACGGGCAGGCAAGCGCCGACGTCTTGTCGACGTCGAGTCGTCGCCAGCGGGACGGCGTCGATATGGCACGCGCCGATCGACCCGTTCGTCGGGATCGGGGACGTGAGAGCGAGCCACGCGAACGCTTCGCGCCATGCTTTCACGACCGACGAACGAGTCGACCAGTGCGAGCTTCGTTCCTTGTTGACGGTCAGGACATCGTCGAAGTGGGTGAGGGTCCAGCGGCGGCCGATTGCAGCAGACCAATCTGCGTTGCCTTCGTCGGGTAGCGGTGGATCCATTCGTGGCACGCTCGGCATGTCGCCACTGTATTCGATGCGTCGAGCACGCTGCCGCCACGCGCTCTCGTCAGCGGCTCGTGGAGATCGGTTGCGAATCTCGTGCAGCCGTCCCACGTTGGCTCGATCGTCCAGATCGTCTCGCGTGCCTCGCAGCCGGGTCGCTCGGCGAGTTGTTCGAGTCGGAACGTGGAGCGGGCACGGTTGCGCTTCGCCGTCTTTGTCGACACGCGCCGCAGCGGGGTCTTGCGTTGGATCGGTCCGGAGCGCTTCACGAGCCCGCCCAGCAGTGTCGAGATGCGTTCCACGGCGACCAGCCGGATCGTGACCAGATCTCGTGGGCGACGGTGACGTTGGCGATAGTCGAGGTCGCGTCGGCTTCGGAGATTCCGAGACCGGCTGCTGCTGACAGCTTCTCGCCGTCGTCGGTGTACTCCCAGCCCCAGACGGTTCGTCCCGTGCCGGGGTCGCGTCGCCACGGGGCGAGTAGCTGGAACACTCCCCGAGCGGACGACGTCGGGTTCGCTGCGTCGAGTCGGTAGCTCGACTCGCAGAACGCAACGCGGAGCGCTCGGTTCCATTGGTCCTCGGGCCACAGACTCTGGATCGCTTCCAGAATCGGAGTCGGTACATCGCCGCGTGTCGTCGATCGAGTTGTCGTGACTGGCACGGTCGACGTCGTGGTCGTCGTCGTGGTCGTGGTTGTCGAAGTCGTCGAGGGTGGTGCGGTCGTGGTCGAAGTTGTCGAAGTCGTTGTCGTCGGAGCCTTGGTCGTGGTCGTCGTGGCCTGCTGGTTGAGGGTCAGTGGGTCGTCAGCCGCGCAACTCGTCACGCACGCTGCGAACACGACCGCGAGGATCGTCGACAGGGTCGTCTGCTTGGTTCTCGTCGAGCATCTGTCGGGTCTCGTCGGCTGTTCGGTACTTCGGTCTCTTGGTATTCGATGGATCTTGTTCATTGGGTCTAGTTCGTCCCTTGTTTTCTCGGGGGGGACTCTGACGTTTGCTGGAGGGGGTCCCTCCAGATATTTGGGGGGTCAGGTCCGAGTTCTGGATGCGCCGAATCTTGTAGAGGTTCGACGTCTGTCGCCCGTCGTCTGTGACACGTCCTCGCACGACGAGCCACCCGGCTCGTTCGAGTTCCTGGACCGCAGAGCGCACCGTCGATGGGGTGACGTTCGCACGTTGCGCGATTCTCCCCACCGACGGCCAGCACTCTTGGTCGGCGTTCGCGTGTTCAGCCAGGACGGCGTACACCACGACGCTCGTTGCCTTGACCTGCGAGAGCATCAGGCACGGGACGATGGCGAACGGATGGTCGACGCCGCTCACTCGCTCGACGTCGAGTCGGCGGCGCGTTCGTCTCGCTGCCGCAGCGCTTCGTAGAGAGCGAAGTCGGCCCCGCTGTACAGATGCAGGCCAAGACCGAAGCCGCGCATGCAGCAACGCTTGTACGCATCCGACGCGGCGTCCTTGAGTCGAGCGCCATCGTGCGGCCAGTTCGACGGGTTCTCGCAGTCGCCGACTTCGACGACGGTTCGTTCGACCCCGTCGATCGTCGCAGTCAGTCGAGCGAGACAACCGACGACACCCACCGAGGTGTTCTTCGACTTGTCCTGATACTCGCCGCGGATGATCTCGACGATCTCGAAGTCGTAGGGCCCGACGTGTAGCATCCGCTCGACGTACGCCGAGTGAGGGACGTAGTCGCCGAAGCCTGTCGGGTTCTTGCGTACGAGCGCCGAGCGAAACGGCTTGACGAGACGAGTCTGTTGGGTCATGGCGGTCTCCTTTGGTTGGGCCATGCGTGGGACTCTACTCGCGGGCGCTCGAAGAATCATTGGCCCAAATGTTGATAACGCTCGAGGCGCACCGTAAGATGAGCGACATGCAGAACACGAAGCCCCACAACCTCTTCTCGCTCACTCGTCTGTTTCCGCAGACGGCGAGCATGGAGACCATCCAAGAAGTCCAGGCAGCGGTCCGCGGCCATTGGAAGATCACGCTGTTCGACGGGACGTCGTTCAACGCCTACGACGTCGAGGTCGCTGGCAAGAAGCGCACCGGCAGCTTCGAGGTCAAGGCGCTCGGCGTCGTTCGCCGAGGCACCAAGGACGGCTACGTCAACATCATCCCGCTGGAGAAGATCGAGTCAGTCGAGTCGCGCAAGGTCGAACTCGACGACGAGGCTCGCGCCCGCATCGCCGCCCGTCGCGCCGAGCGCAACCGGAACCGCTGACATGCCGAACGACTCCACGACTACCCCGACGATCTTCTCCGTCGTGACCCAACATCTCGACCCCGTCGCCAGCGGCGTCGGCGACTTCGACAAGCGAGTCACTGTCGCCGCCGAGTTCGACACATGGACCGACGCCCGTGACTACGCCGAGTCGACCAACTTCGAGATCGACGGCTCGATGTTCCCCAACATCGACCTCGACGAGATCGGCGACCAGTTCGGCGAGTACCAGAGCGGCTTCTGGCATGGCAACAACAAGTACGCCGCGATCTTCCTCGTCGGCCCGTTCGTCGAGTGATGGGCAGCGACTTCTGTTTCGAGTGCGGGCGAGATCTCCCCGGCGAGCATCTCGGCTGGTGCTCGTCGAACGCGCCGACCCCGATCGACTTCTCCGAGTCGACCCGGCACGCTCGACGAAGCGACCCGACGACGTCGAAGCAAGCCGCAGCGCGACTCGATCACACGCTCGCCGACCACCACCGCGTCGTGCTCGACTGGCTCGACGAGCACGGGCCTGCCACCGACGACCAGATCGCTCAGGCGATGGTCGACGCTGACCTCACGACTCGAACCGAGACCGCGCGCCGCTGGGTGCGAACGCTTCGAGAAGAACACGACCAGATCGCTCCGGCGATGCGTCACGGCCAGCAGATCCAACTACCGAACCCGTCGGGTCGACTCGCTCTCGCGTGGACGACTCGCACCCCCCGAAAGGAACAGCAATGACCAAAGGCAAAGACATGATCTCCGCGCAGATGGACACGAGCCTGATCGAGCAACTGACCGCCTACGCAAAGGCTCAGGGTGTCACGCGATCCGCAGCAGTTCGACTCGCGATCGTGAAGCTGCTCGACGAAGAGTCGTGAGCTACTGCCACGCGTTCGTCGCTCTCGTAGCGCTCTGCGCCTACATGACGATCCTGGTCGTATGGGCGCAGCGTCGAGACGAGCCGCCGCGGTAGTGTCGAGATGTGTTCGACGACGACTGCGACGGCTACGAGTGCAAGTGGTGCGGCGACCTAGCTCGTGGCTGGTACTTCTGCTCGCAGGCGTGTCGACTCGCGTGGCGTGACTCGGCGAACCGTCCCGAACGCTTCGGGGACCCGAAGCCGCTGCGGCGTCGCGCCTAGACGATTCGCACGTCGCCGACGCTGCCCGACTCGACGTCGATCGTGACCGACCCCGAACGACGAGCGCCAGCGCCAGCGCTCTCGGCGTACTGCGGCGACCCCGCATCCTCGGACGGTAGCTGCACCCACGTGCGCGGCCCGAGCCACTCGCAACGGAAGCTGTGGTAGTGACCAGAGACGAGCAGGTCAGCAGCGCCGATCGGGCGATGGTTCCCAGCCTGCTTGTCGTGCCACGCCTGCACCTTGCCCTGCCCGCGAACCTGATGCCCGTGAAAGACGCCGAGCCGTAGCCCGTCGACTTCGACACACACCGTCAGATCGTCGCCCGGTATCGCCCAGCGCACGTGGTCGTAGGCGGGAAGATCTCGACACGCCCAGCGGCAGTCGTCGATCGCTGCGACGTCGACGTTGTCGCCGACGATCGAGTCGCGCTTGCCGTGCCGGTTCTCGCCGTGGTTGCCAGGCACAGCGACGACCGTGACTCGCTCGACGAGCGTCGACGCCTTGTCGATAATCGCCATCGCGCCCTCGCGCACGACCGCTCGCTGCTCTCTGTCGTTCATCTCGACGGAGTACAGTTGCTGGCTGCCGTAGAAGTGCGGGCTGCACGACTCGACGAGATCCCCGCCGAACACGACGACGATCTCCCCTGGCTTGCTCGACTGCTTCCACGACCGCTCGAAGCGCGCAGGCAACTCGCCGATCGTGTCGAGCACGTGTTCGATCGTCCCCGCTTTGCCGATCTGCCAGTCGGACGTCGCCCAGATCTGGCCTCCTAGACGGCTCTCAATCGCCGTAGAGCGCTTGCGACGGCGTAGAGCGGCGACGAGCGCTTCGAGATCTCGCGCCGCTCTAGGACGTTTGAGAGCCGTCAGACGGTAATACCAGCACCACTCGCCCGTGCCAGCCTTCTGTTGCCACTTGCGTACTTGCAGCGACCCCGGCTTGATCGACCACTCTTCTGGATCGAGTCGCATCTCTGCGAGGATCGACGCTTCGTCGGGGTCGATCGCATCTGTTGTCGACAACCCCGTGAACTCGGCGTGACCGCTCTCGTGGTCAACGACGTGCCCCGGCTCCCAGCCAGGAGGCGGACGGTCCGGCCCGTTCGAGTGCGCCGTCAGCCGCGTGAAGTCTTCAGCCGCGGACATAGTCTCGCCATCGGATGAGCGACGAGTATCCGATGTCGACGCCGACCTCTCGAATGCTGCGATGCACAGCAGCGAGAGACAGCGACTCGTCGGCGAGCGCTTCCTCGACCGCGTGCAGGAGATCTGGATCGGTCGTGTGCAGGTGGTCGATCACCTGTAGGTAGTTAGGTCGCCTCGTCGGTGCGTAACTGGCCTTGAACTGCTCGGCCTTCGACACGGTGCGCCTCCAGATGATCGTCGAGTCGCTCGGATACGTGCTCGACCCGGTCAAGGGTAATCGCGGAGCGTTCGTCGACGCGTGATAGCAGCGCGAGCGACTTACCGTGCTGCGCTTCGTTCTCGTGTCGTAACTGGCGAAACTGAAACGCCGCCGTCAGGCTGATGCCTGCGAGCGCGAAGAGACCGGAGACGATCGCCACCCAGAGTTCCATCGCTTAGTCGAGCAACGCAGCCCACGTCTGAGGGCCGACGATGCCATCGGCGGTGAGACCGTTCGCCGACTGGAAGAGTCGGACGGCCTTCAGGGTGGCGGGCCCGAACGCGCCGTCGCTCTTGAGCGGGTAGCCCTTCGTCGTGAGTTGCGTCTGCATGAACTCGACGACCGCGCCGCGCTGGCCGCGCTTGACGATCGTCTTGCGACATGCCTGGACGAACTTCGCGACCTCGGCGAGGACGTTCTCGGGTTCGGGCTTCGGGAGGTTGCCGGTGCCGTCGGGCATCGGGCCGTCGACCCAGCCTTGCGACGTGAGAGCCTGGACGTGCCACCACTCAGAGCGCACTGTTGCTCGAAGACCGTAGCGCTCTAGGAAGGGGTGGACCTCGGCGCGAGCCTGCGCACGAGTTCGATTCCACGGGCGCTTCAGATCGACGGCGTGGCCGTAGCCGTCGCCCTGGATCATGTGCCACGAGCCTTTCGGGGTCCAGTCGTACGGGAAGCTGCTGCCGGTTCGGAGGGTCCGGTTCGGGTTGGCAGCGAGGTTGCCGCGGCCTGCCTTGTAGGCGGCATAGAGCCGCTCCTGCTTTGCTCGATCTCGCACGGCCGGATAGGTGCCGTACTTGCTGAGCTTTGGCTCGGCGAGCAGGAGCCGGATGCGATGCGCGAGAACGGGGTGGACGCCTCGCAGGTTCGAGTCGAGCGACATCAGTCGAGCAGGTCGTCGTCGGTGCCGACCTTCGGCACTCGTACCAGCGCGCCGTCGGCGTTACCGATCGGGCCAGCAGTAGCGGCCACGACTTTCAGGAAGCTGACGACGGCGGCCATGCCACCAGCGGCGAGCATCTCAACGAAGTTGGCGTCCATGACGTCGACGCCGTTCGCCGAGACGAGAGCAACGATGGTCGCTGCGCCGGTCGACAGGCTGCGTTCGAGGGCGTCAATCCAGAAGGTCGAAGATCTCAACATGGCAGCAAGGCTAGTCGCCGTCGGCGTCTCGATCTAGGGCGACCGAGATCATATGCATGACGAACGCAACGCAGGTGATGATGAGCGCGTAGCGGAACGTGTCGCTGCCGGGAGGCAACGTGACGAGAATGTAGGCCGAACCGGCGAGGGTCCAAGCCAGGATGAAGATCTCACGCAGGTATCTCATGAGCGGTTCCTTCTGCGAGTAGGGCCGGACGGTCCAGAGGGCGAGGACGGTCCAGCGGTCGGGGTAGATGGCGGCGACGGTCGTGGCATGGCAAGTGCCGCAGACGACGCTGCGGTCACTGCGATCACGGTGCGCCGATCGCCGTTGTCGATTGTCGAGTTGGTCGACGTGTAGTCGTCGAGCGTTCCGTCGAACATCTCATCGGCGACGGCTTCCTCGAAGATCTCCTTGACCTCGTCGGGGGCCTCGTCGATCTGTTCGCCGAGCGCGCCGATCTGGTCGAGGTCGAGTTCCTCGAACGCTTCTGCTTCGACGACTTCCTCGAATGTCTCGACAAGCGCTTCGATCTCTTGCTCGTCGAGTTCTTCGTCAGCGATCGTCTCCAGCACCACCGTGACGTCTTCGACGAACTCGACGTCGGCGTTGTCGACAATCACAGCGAGAGCTTCGACCACTTCGGGTTCCAACTCGATCTCGTTAGGGTCCGGTTCCAACTCGATCTCGTTAGGGTCCGGTTCCAACTCGACTTCGTTAGGTTCGTCCTCGATCTCCACGACAGGCTCTAGGAGCGTCGTAGACGTCGTCGTCGGCGCGAGAGTAGTGCTAGTCGTCGTCGACGTTGTCGACGTGGTAGAGGGGCTGAGAGACGTCGTAGGCGGCGTCGTAGTCGTAGGCGGCAACGTCGTGACCGGTGGCAGCGTCGTCGTGCTCGTCGTCGTCGGCGGAGCCGTCGTTGTGGAGGTTGTCGTCGAGGTTGTCGTCGACGTCGTCGTCGGGGCCTGGGTCGTCGTCGTCGAGGTAGTCGTCGTGGGCGGCAAAGTGGACGAAGTAGTTGTTGTCGTCGTCGTCTCTGGGGGCGCCTGAGTAGTCGTCGATGGCGGGGTCGTAGTGGTAGATGGCGGAGCCTCCGTTGTCGTCGTCGAAGTTGTCGTCGTCGAGGTCGTCGAAGTCGTCGAGGTCGTGGTCGTTGGCGCAGCGGTAGTCGTGGTCGTCGTAGTGGTCGTCGTGGTCGTCGGCGACCAGCCCTCGTCTGAGAACGTCACCGCCATCGACCCCGTCGGAACCGTGTAGTTGCCTCCCGACTCCCGCTGGAACGTCGTGAACCGCAGAACGTAGTCGCCCGCCTCGGGCGTCAGGTGCAGCTTCGACGAATAGCAGTCGCCCGTGTCATTGTGGTTGCCGTCGTCATCGGAGGCGATCGTCGCGCCGGTCGAGTCGAACAGCATCAGCCACGGATCGACCTGAGTGGCGAAGTCGAGCGGGCAGTCGACCTGCGACGATGCGACGACGTGCAGCAACGTCTCGCCGTCGAGCGTCAGACTCCAATCGACGTAGGGCTCGTCGCTCGACACGTCGACCGTCCAGCCGTCGGCTGCTGCCGGGGCAATCGGCCCCAGGAACGCGATCAGGTACGAGGCCGCGAGTGCGGCTCTACTCGTCCTGCGGGTCCAGGTCCTCAGCCGCATCGTCGCCCGCTTCGGCGTTGGCGACTTGCGCACTCAGGATCTCGTTCTGCGCCGTGAGCACGGCGATCTCGAACTGGTCAGGGAATCGGGTCTGCAGGATCGCGAGGACCCGGTCGGTGATGTTTGTCTGGCTCATGCAGCCTCCAGCGTAGCAACCCGGCTTCGCAGAGATTTGATCTCTGCGACAGCCGCAGCGATGACGCACTCCCATTTCCAACCGACACCCTTGAGCGTGCCGTCCACGTCCTCGACCTGTGCGAACTTGGCGGTGGTCGAGTTGGCGAGAACGTCGTCAGCGATGAAACCGACCTGCATGTCAGCCTCTCGCCACGCTCGGTTGTCGTCGGGTTCGTCGCCTTCTTGCAGCCAGCGCTCGTTGAATGTGACCGGCTGGAGCGCGTCGATCCACGCACCAGCTTCAGACGCCGTGACGTTCGTGATGTTCTCCTTGACGTCGGCGCTCGACGTGAAGTTGTACAGCGTACCGAAGGTGTTGTTGCGAAGAACGTACCGGTAACCGCTTGTCGTCGTGGTTTCTAGTCCTGCGGTATTGACCGTGCCGCCAGCGGCGATGAGGCATTGCGTGCCGTTTGCCGTGAGCGAAAGCTGGTCGGTCGTGTTCCGGTACATGCCGGTATTCGTGTCACCAGTGAACGAGTACGCAGGTGTCCCCACCGCTCCGTCGACTGTTCGGATGCCGCCCGAGTAGAGATACCCGCCCTCAGTACCGTTGCCCGACCACCGAGTAACACCGTTGTTGCCCGTAATGAAGAAACCCGTGTTTGAGTCGTTGATGAACGTGTACGCAGGCGTTGCTGCTGATCCGTTCGCAACACGAATGCCATTAGAAGCGAAACGAGCGACTTGTGTGCCACCCGCAGTAACGCCTAGCTGGTTCGCTGCGTGCGGGTAGAGTCCGGTATCCCCGTCGCTGGCGAACGTGAACGTCGGGTCAGCCGCTGAACCGCTGCCGCCTTTGATCTCGTCGTCCAGCGTCACGATGCCGGACACAGACAGAGTGCCGGTGATCGCTATGTTGTCCTCGGACTCATCGAGCAGGATCTGGCAGGTTGAGCTGTTGCCGCCCGCTCGAATGTAGACATCGCCGCCTGTCCCGGCTGACAGGAGCGTGATCGAGCCGTCGTTGATGAGGATGTATTCGTCGCCGGTCTCCGCCATACCGGCGGTACGGAGACCGACGTAGCTGGACGAGAACGCTTGACCGAGAACGATGCCGCTATCGGCACCACCCGACTGAGCGGTGAAGTGACCGGTCGAGGTCGTGTCGCCGCTCAACCCGAGCGAGGTCAGCGTGCCAAGCGAGGTGATGTTCGTCTGGGCAGCGGTCAGCACGGTGCCGGTCAGGTCGGCGGTAATGCCGGACGAGTTGAACGTCGCCCGCAGCGTGCCACCCGTTGCGATGCCGACTGCGTTTGCTCCGCTCCGGAACATGCCGGTGTCGGCGTCCCCGTCGAACGTGTACGTCGGGGCAGACGCCGACCCGTTAGCGTTCTTGATCTTCGTGCCGGGAGTGAAGATGTTGAGTTGTGAGGCGGTAAGAATCTGGCCGCTTGTGAAGCCCATTAGCCGAGCCTGTTCTGGTCAAGGATTCCGAACTCGCCGGAATCGAGGATGAAGAAGATGGTCTGGTCGCCGTCTTCGAGAGAGACCGTCAGTTTTGCATTCCCAGGCGTGATCTGCCACGAGATGCCTGCGATGACGCCTGCGATGACGATCGTCGCCGACGCGCCCGCTGGTTGGAACTGAATCGAGCAGCCGTCGCCGACAGAGAACTTGACTAGCTCATAGCCGTCGTTCTCGCCCTCGGCAATCGAAGGCATCTCGATCGCACGAGTGGCGAGCGGTGGGACGAGTCCGACGCCGTACTGGTTGAGGAACGCGTTAGCTAGGTCGAGCGTTGCCGCGTCGTCGACAGCGAGCAGTCCTGAGCGAGTCAGAGATCGAGCACCGAACGCGTTGAGGTTCGCTGCCGAGACCGATGCCTTCTGGGGCGTGCCGCCCGTCGTCGTGAACTCGACCTGCGAGTAGGACGCGGTAGCTCCCGATGCGAAGTCGATGCGCTGGAACTCGTGCGGCTCGTCTCCGGACGGGGTCAGGGACGAGTCGAAGATGTTGAGAGCGACGAGACCCGTCACCCCGGTAACGGCGTCAGAGATCGACTGCTGGCCTCGGGTGCGGAACGTGAGCGAGTTGTAGTCGTTCGTCCCGTCGACCGGTAGACCGTGCCGGACGTAGACGTCGCCGCCGTCGGATTGCTCGATGGTCTGGATGAGCTGACCGGCTGTGCCCGTGTAGTTCGTGACCGCTTGCATCGACTGGCCGACGTCACCGGACGGGTTCAGGATCGTCGTCTGCGTGATCTGGGAACTGACGGTGTTCGCTGCGGCGAGCACGGCGGTCAGGGCTGCAGCGGCGGACCCAGCAGAGATGTCGAGACCGTTGCCGGAGTCGGTCTCAGCGAACGACAGCGTGCCGAGCATCGTGAGCGCGTCGGACACCGTCAGCGTCATGCGCGACTCGAACCGGTTGTCGAAGTCCCAGGCGACGTCGGTCACGACGCCGGAGAACGCTGCGGGTGCGCCGTGAGTCCACGCCGGGGCCTTGCTGGTGAGCGATGCGTTGCCGTTGATGCTCCACGTTTCGCCGGTTGACTCGGTGAACGAGGACGCGCCGACGAAGCCGCGCGTCGGGTCGAAACTGACGACCTGCGTCCCGTCGATGCCGTTGTGGACTTGTGCTGCGAACGCCTCGCCGTTCATAGGTGCGTTGCCGTTGCTGCGGGCTGCGCCCACCGTGACCGGGTTGCTGGTGGTCGTC
>ERZ869936.1133-NODE-1133-length-20470-cov-10.807103_pt1 | contig 20470 bp, 38 predicted proteins | sample MGYA00520876_ERZ869936 | MGnify/ENA primary metagenome ERZ869936 (study PRJEB32218, sample SAMN09650985) | biofilter metagenome | isolation source: enrty point of leading RO module | place: Saudi Arabia: Thuwal, RO plant located on Red Sea | collected 2016-02-17...
TATCGTATGGTCTGTGTTCAAATGGTGTAGCTGTATCACCTACTTCTAGTTGGACACCTGTGATGTTAATGTAGTTAGATGTAGATGAACCTATGTCTATTGATATTCCCGCAGCAGTATCTCCTGCAGTATAATTTTGCCAAGATGTAGGAAGTGTTCCACTTGTTTGATCTGAACCTGCAGCCATATATAGTCTAACTGTTAAACTATTACCATTATCATTATCAAAAGCACCTGTAGTATCTCCATCAAATGTTATGGTTTTCTTTTCCCATGTATTAGCAGTGCTAATATTTACTAACGATGCTATCTCTCTGTTATTGTCATGGTCATATAAATATAAAACTGCGTTTCCTGTTAAGTTACTTTTTACCCAAAAACTAACAGTAAATTTTTCAGCAGAACTTGTGCCTTTTTTAAGATGTTGTAAATTTTGTCCTTCTAATCTTGTATCTATAATAACACTAGGATCAGAAGCTAAAGATGTATCAGCAGTTGTGCAAGATACTTTCAAACTATTAGCAAATCCTTGTCCACTGGGAACATCTGTATCTTGAGATACTGTATAAGTCCCATGAGCAGATGTAGCAAATATATGAAATCTCCATCTATCTAATGTATAACCTTCATTACTTCCCTGTGAAATACTAGTAAATGATGTTCCCCTCTGTGCAATCCTCATATCACCATTGATGATAAGGTTACGAACACCAAGAGCATTCTCTGTTGCTAGTGTCTGTGTTGTCTTAGGTAATGTAAGCGTATTGCTACCAGCTACACTAGGTGCTGATATGCTAATGCTTCCTGATGTATCGCCTTGTAAATTTATACTAGCCATAGTTACTCCGTTGGTTTAGGATGTGCAGCCTTCACTGCATCAATGTGTTCTTTCCATGTCGATGTGCCGTCTACTTTATCGTGGTATATCATGTCTAATTGTTCTTCAATAGGTTTGTATGCAGATGCTCTATCTCTTTGATATTGTTTTGCTGCATAATCATTATCTAATTCAGTTTGTTTAGCTTTTATATCATCAGTAGAAATAGGTGATGTATTATTAGTCCAATGTATTTTATCATAACTATCTTCTTTAACATAAAACTCAGCATTAGAGTTAATCGCTAATATTGCTTCTGCTATTGTTGCCATTATCCAGCTATCTCCATTAAAGTTATTTGTCCTATATTTGCGTGATTAAATTGTGCACTTGTAGAGCCAGCTTGTCTTGCAGCTCCTAATGTATAATCTGTTGCTGATGTTGTTGATGGGCTATCTAAATATTGTGCTGCTAAAGTTTGCCTTGCTCCATTACCATAAGTCTGATGTAATACAGCATCAGCTAAAGTTTCTAAAGTTGTTCCACTAACACCCCCTCGCAATAGTTTACAAGACCAGTAATCTCCTGTTGCACCTCCTGTATTTCTATGAACATAAGTATGTGCCATTACTAATATTTTAGAACTTGTGCTAGAAGGAGTAATTGTTGCTTTACCAATCTCTACTAAAGAAGTTGAAGATACTGCAATAGATGTAAGAGAAGTCTGAACAACTTGTAATACACTGCCAGTTGGCATAGATGATTTAGGTAAATTTAATACATCTTTACCTGATGCTATATCAATACCAGTTGACTTAACTGTTGCAATCTTAGTACCACCTGCTTGTAGTTCTATTTCACCACTGGTATCAGGTGTCATGACTAAACCATTAGTTGTATCTGCATTTATTTTACTTGTCATATTATAATACCACCCATCGTTGACCACTAGGAACTGTTACTGCTGCTCCACTATTAATTGTAATAGGACCTACAGAAAAGCCATTAGTGTTTGTTGTTAGTGTATAGGAAGATGTGATTGATTGAGAGTTTTCATAGATAGCTCCACCTGCTGATGCACCACCACCGATAGAACCCCAAGATGTTGTATAACCTTCAAAGCCTCCCGTAGTAGAGTTATATCGTAACATACCTGCTGCAGGAGAACCAGGTCGTTCTGCTGTTGTACCAGTAGGTACTTCTAATGAACCTGTACCTGTCATTTCAATTTGATCAGGTGCATAAACGTAAGTTAGTATCTGAGAGCCAGTTACTTTCTTAGACGTACCTGACTCATTAATTTCAAATTCATTAGCATCAGCTACATTAGCTGCTGCCGTTAAACCTGAGATTTTTACATTTGCCATTTAAAGTACCCTTTTCCAGTTTCCATTTTGATTTACATAAATTTTATCAGGAACAACCCATGAGCCATTTCTTTTAACATATACATTTAAAAGATTCTCCCATGCTCCTCCATCTTTAACATAAGCTTCACTATTAAATCCTATCAATGATCCTGTAGCAGATAGTGTTGATGTTGATAGATTTAATATAATATTATTTGTTACTCGTGTATCACCTTGTTCAGTAATACGAATATCTTCAGCTTCTGTTTCCCTAATTACATTTTGAGGGTTTTGATCTACTTGTCCATAGTGAAGTGTCATTAGTATACTCTCCTCCATGCACCATTTTCTTTAACGTAGATTACATTTACATCTTTCCACGTTCCCTCATGTTTTACATAAGGCTCAAATTCTTTCCATATTCCACTTTGTTTGTAGTAAGGTACACCTGTAAATGGAAGTGGACTTATACTACTTGAGGCTGTTAATGATGAGCCTCCAAATATAATAAAGTATCCTAGTGGATCTATAGTACCTACACCATTTAATGCTGAATTAGCTACGGCTTGTAATGTACCATCAGGATCTATTGTACCTATGCTTTGAGCATCCAATGCTCCTGATAAAGTAGCTATTCCCTCTGAGCTTAAAGTAGCTGTGCTTTCAACACTTAGTCTTCCCCATAGCATCGCTACACCTGCAGAAGCTTTACTACCTGTTGCTGATAAGCTAGTATCTCCTGTTAATATCTTACCACCTAAGGCTGCTAGTGTTCCTGTAGAGGATACAGCAGATTCACCATACTGTATTTTAACACTACTACTTGTAATACTACCAGTACTATTTAATGCAGATTCTCCTGCTTGTACTCTAGTTCCTACAGAAGCTAGAGTTCCATCTCCACTAAGAGAAGTTTCCCCTGCTTTTTGTAATCCACCTACACTAGCTAATGTACCTGTGCTAGATAAACTAGATGCACCAGTTGTACTTAAGTATCCATCTGATGCAAGTGTTCCTTGTCCACTTAAACTAGACTCACCTAATATAAACTGTTCAGTGACTCGGAATACGTTTGCTTCCGTAATCCTCGAATCACCATTCTCTAGGACTCGAAAGCCGTCTGCCATAAGTTATCCTTAGGCTATAGTTAAGTCTACGTTACCTGTAGAAAATTCTAGAGTATCACCATCTGCAATAGTTTTAGATGCTGTCATAGCTCCATGCCATAGTAAGTTACCACCTGTAGAAGCATCAAAGATACCTACATGAGATACTGTACCAAACGAACCACCACTAGCTGTAAATGATACATCAGCAGAATTAGATGTTGTACCACCTGTTCCTGAAGCTGTGTTGAATGCTATTGTTTGTCTAGAATATCCATTACCACTTACTTCTGTACCACCTCCACTATCTGATGGTGCAGCAGTAAATAATGCAAGATACCATGCAGTTGGACGTGTTACTGCATCACTGGTCATTAACCAATTCAATAACAGGTTTTCTGCGTGATCTGATAAAGCTGCCATTATTTCTCCTTATGAAGTTACTTTAAACCAAATATCTCCGTCAGCACCACCTGAAGGATTATCTGTACTAATTGTTACTCTGTCTACTAAAGCTAGATAATCGTCATAGATTTCTTGCATCTTAGCAAGAACATCTGTACCACCAACAGTAACAGCCGAAGCCGCAACAGTACCTGCATTAAGAATGTCATTACTGTTCATGTCCAGATCATTAGCCATGCTATTAGGCTCACCATCTGGATTATCTCTATATAATACTTTATTATTTAATTCTGCTTCAATCGCATCGAAAGCATTATTCAAGTTTGTTGTACTTGTATAACCTGCTGTAATATTATTGATTGATAGTTTAGCCATAGTTTACTTTTTCTTTTTAGAATTCATTATTTTCTTTTGTAGAGCAGGTGGAAGTGTTTTTTGTTTTTTAGTTAAACCCATTTGTTTTGCTTTAGGTGAAGCTTTCATTTTTGCTTTTCCACCAGTCTTTGCTTTAGAGGCTGCCTTGGCTGCCATTGATTTTTTTCCTACTCTTTTAACTGCTCCGTATGCCATTACTTGTCTCCTACGACTTTAAGACCTATACGCTCTAGGTCAGATTCAAATTCTTTTTTAAGTTTAGTATCAGCCTTTAGTTCTCGTTCTACTTCTTCTTTAGAAGGTCTACCACGTTTAGTAGCATAACCTTTCTCTACAAGATACTTAGAAGCTTGTACCCCCTTTGCATCATTATCTTTAGAAGCATGTATTAGTGCCTTAAGCCCTAAAGCTTTCAGTCTAATATCTACTTCATCTCTCCATACTTGTATGGTATCTTTGATTCTAGGAACAGTATCATTAGCTAGTTTATTCCAATGATCCCAAGATCCTAGAACATCGATTGCAAATTCGTATTCATAACCTGGAATGTGATCATATGCCATATATAACTTTTTCATTGAAATATATGTCACTCCATCTCGTTCTATGTCATGTTCATGTAACGTAAAGACAGGGGGATACTTGGCAGTATCCACCTGATGTCTTAGTTCCCAGAAAAGGGATTGAGTGCGATAACGTCCCCCGTCATCTTTATAAGATATAGTTTCCATGTTTACCTAAATAGTATAACATAAAAGAGAATAATTGTCAATACCTTTTTTCAAGATATAGGTATCCCCTTTAGCATATTTGGATTCAGTTAATTATTAATTATTGTTTAAGCTTCCTTAGAAGCTATGCTTAATAATACAAATATTTTAGCATATTTATTTTAGAAAGTCAATATATTACTGATTTATTTTACTTATCACATTATCACTATCCTCATTAGCAGCGAAGCTGTGTACAGTATCCTCCTCAATGTCTATAATTTCTGCTAGATATTTTTTTGTTGCATTTCACTTACAACTACATAGCCCTATCCCCCATGCTACCCATGCAACATAGACGATTTTATTACAATATATTATTATTTTCATGATTACAACACTATATTTGTAACTTGTATTACAATTTCAATACTATTGACACTAGTAAACTATTGATATCATTGACAATATTATATTATTTGCTAATGAATATATACTATATATATTATATATTATATTATTGTTCTAATGGTTACTGTAGTTACTATTGCATATACATTATATATTGCTAAATTTTACAGGACACTAGCCATTGAGGCCAATCATAGATTGACTCAATGACTGTGCCGACTACCGAGTATTTCATACTCTTGTCGGTTGCTGTGGCAATCCTACCCACGTAAAATTATATGTCTATATGGAATGAGTATGTAATTGTTTCTAAATTGTAACAATTGTAATTATTTTGTAACAGTTGGATTTATTTCCTGACTTTTGCATCATATATACATCTATCTTATGTAACAGATAGATAATTTTTTTAACTACTAAGGAGTTTATATTATGGCTAATACAGCTAATACAACAGAAGTTATTGAAAATGATTTTGGAAATGTTGACATGGAAAACTTACCTCATGCAGTGAGTTCTTTTCTTGATTGCATTCCAGAAAACAATCTTACCCAGTGGCATAAAGAACAGGGAATCTTGACCAATCAAGCAAAGGCTAGATTGTTAAGTGCTTTATGTGGTGCATTGGATTATCAGATCAAAAACTTACGAGCAAATATTGCTCAAAAGATTACTGAGTTATCTGAGCATCTACAATCAAATGGACAAGGCACTGAGATTCATGAAGTCAAAACAGAATCAAAGATTGAGTATATCAAATCATCAGAGGTAACTTTGGATTCTATGGAATCTGTATTTGATTTGTTCAAGATTCATTATGAATCGACTGCTCAAGAAAAATGGCAACCATACGTGGCTAAGCCAACAGTTGACACCAACACAGCAGGAAAACTCATGGCTGAGGAATTGATTGCTAAATATCAAAAGTAATCAACCACAGGTAAAAATTACCCCTGTTTATTCAGGGGTTTTTTTTTGCCCAAAAATTTTGTCCTCGCTTCGCTCGGACTAATAATGTATTCGCTACGCTCATACTAAATACTATTGACTGACTCGCTACGCTCGTATTCGGTCTATAATATATAATTAACATTGTAGCAAATTTTATTTATTAGATTTATTGTTAACATTATAGGAGATATATATTGTGATCCCATTACAAAAATATAACTATGATGCATTACTTGAAATGTATTGCGTTGTATGGTATTATAAATACAAAGAGTTCCCTTCTAAACAGAATAAATTACCAAGTAAAGATGTATTAATTCGTAGAATAAATTTATTACGTAAACATATAAGGAGTAAATAATGCTAGAAGAAATGATAAAAGATTATCTTGATGATCAATGGATGTGGCAACACTTATTAGAACAAGAACAATATGAAGAAGAGGAGCTATAATGGATATATACTATAACATTATAGGATTGTTTATTCTTTTATTACTTGGTATAATATATGCAGTATATGCCAGTGATATTGAGAATGAGAAATTATTAGAACAAGAGAAATGGAAACATGATGAAGATGATTTTCATTTAGGTATATAATTAACAACTTAGGAGATACTCATGCACTTAAATTTATTTGATGTCACAGCAATCAAAGTAAAAAACACAACAAAACTAACTGGCGAGACTTTCGTAAGAAAGCTTGAGCTAACTACTGATCGTGGTCCTGTAACGATCACACTATTCAATAGAGATTATGATACTGATCTAGAATTAATTATGGATCAAGAGTCTGAAGATGTTAAAGTAGGGGGTACAGACTAATGGAAGATAAATACTTTGAGATACTAACTCGTGAGGAATCATGGGTTACATACAATATACGAGCTAATGATGAAGAACAAGCTAAACGTTTGTTTGAACAACATAGCGATATATATAGTGCTCAAAAAGATACTAAAGTAATATCACATGATAAACATATAATCGATGTAGAAGAAGTGTCGTAAAAGAATCTAGATAGGTGATCCACTTGTGCGTGTGCAGCCTTAAATGCTGACGAGCAGCCAGACTTTAGTCCATGTCTGTAAATTTGACTGGTCAATCTCAGCGACCTAAAACTGAAATCTGTCGCAACATGCAGTCGACATAAACTCACTGTCTGGGTGGAACTATGATAGTCATTCCCAAAAAAACAGATTCTATCAATCTAGGCGAATCCAACTGCCCACGTAAGTGCGAGGGATGTGCTAGGTTAAATTAGCAGTTAATACCCTAGCCCTAGACATTTTATTAATACTAAGGAGATAGTTATGTCTGATGATTTAAACATTTGTGATATGTGTGGTAGTAAACAAAGATGGTATGATCAAATGTATTGGAAAGGCGAAGAGTGTCAAGAAACTAATACAATACTTGGAGAACATACAGCAGTATGCGATCAATGCTTTTACAAGTTAGGAGAAAATCATGAAAGGTGTTAACAGCAGTAATATTGCTAAGATAATTACTGATAAAGTAATTGACGGATTACGTAACAATCCAGGTAAGTGGATCAAGTCTTGGACTAGTTCATCTAGACCACGTAACTTGTTCACAGGTAATGAATACAATGGATGTAACTGGATGTGGTTATCTATGGTTCGAGGTAGCAAAGATGTAGGCGATAGTAATCAATGGCTTACATACAATCAAGCTAAACAAATGACTGGTCTTGAGAAACCAATCAAGCGTGGTTCTAAAGGTCAACCTATTATATTATATAAACCAGTAAAAGTTACTGAACAAGTAGGTCAAGAACTAAAAGAAAAAATGGTTCCTGTTATGAGAGTCTTTACTGTATTCAATCGAGATGTTGTCGAAGGTTTACCTAAAGAAGTAATACCTGAAGACAATGACGAGAACAAACTAGAAGAAGTCGAAGGTGTTGTTCGTAATCACAAGATAGAAGTTAAGAATGGTTATGATGGTGCATGTTTTATTCCATCACAAGATGTAATACACATGCCTAAAATTGTAGACTTCAAATCTACAGAAGATTACTATGCTACTTTATTACATGAGATGACACACTGGACAGGACATAAGTCACGTCTTAATCGTGATATGTCTACTGCATTTGGTGGTTCATCGTATGCATTTGAAGAGCTAGTTGCAGAGCTAGGTTCTGCTATGCTGTGTAATAACTTCAAGATAGAAGGTGACTTACAGCATACAGAATATATAGCTAGTTGGTTAAAAGCTTTGGAAGATGATGAAAAGCTTATACTAAAAGCCAGTGCTAAAGCACAGAAGGCGTTTGATTATTTATTAGGAGATGGTAATGAATCTAGACGATCTGGAAATACAAGTGAAAATAGTAGCGAGAAGCAACAACAAATCGCATAACATGGATGTTACTCATACATTAAGTGATCGAGCATTCGGTGAGATCACAGACATGGTAGAAGAAAACTTATTAGGAAGGACATGGAAATGAATAACGATAAGTATCATGGTGACGAACACATCACTGACAAACCTCAGAAGTATTTAGTAGAGGCTAGTGAAGTTGTTCATTACCAAATAGAAGTTGAAGCTATGAGTAAAGATGAAGCATATGAACTAGCTTTCAAACAACCTATTGATGAGAATACACCTATTACAAAGTCTGAAGGTTTTCAAATAGACAATGTAGCTGAAGTAGAAGATGAACTTGATTATAATTACAGATTAGGAGATGAAAGATGAGTAGTAATGGAGTAGATAAATACTGGGATGTAGAGTTCCCATCTGATTTATTAGATGAGTATAGTCGTATGATGCATGGTCATGATAGTTGGACTAAAGATGTAGATGGTCATGGTAATATTGTTATAACTTTTTGGACAGAGGAGTTTACAGATGTCAACTGATTTCAAAGAAAGAATACTAGAAGCTCTTGCAGAAGAAGCTCATGAGATGTATACAAATGATGGTGTGTATGGAGAACAAGCTTGGATCTTAGCAAGAGACGAAGCCTTGACTCGATACAACAACGGAGACTATGATCAAACATATTATCTTGACGACTAGATAAATATGTGGTAATCTAATATAGTTACTATTACATAGGAATCTATATGAGATGCCGAGCATGTAACAAAAACTTGAATGACTTCGAGTCTACTCGTAAGAATGATCAAGGTGATTATCTTGATCTATGTAACCACTGTTATCATACAGTCAAAGATGAAGTCTTTACTGAAGAGAGATCTGATCTTTCTTTTGGGGATGATGAATTGTTTGATGATGATGAGTGGATTGAGTTAGACTTTGATGTTGATCAATAAAGAAAGGCCCACATGCGTGGGCTTTTTCTTTTACTTGTTTGCTACATACATTGTTACTTCAAAACCAAAGCGTAACTCAGTAGCGACTGGTGTTGACCATGCCATAATAGTTCTCCTTTCCTAGTATTATGTATATATTATATCATTAACATTGTAGAAAGTAAATAGAGATAATCATGAGTAGTACCTTTATAAAACACAAGCCATGTCCTAAGTGTGGATCCAAAGATAACTTAGGAGAATACACAGATCATGAGTATTGTTTTGGTTGTCAGTATTACAAACTCAAACGTGATGTCCATACATTACGTCAGCGTTATCAAAAAACTAATGATACTACAAATCATTTTGGTATTACTACTGTTCCTGAAATACCAAGACAAGCTATGAAATGGTTACTATCTTATGGTATATCTGTTGATGAAATTGCTAAACACACTATTGAGTGGAGTCCAGATCGAAACTCATTAGTGCTGCTAAACACTGGATCTTATTGGCAAGGTAGGAACTTTGGTGTCGGACCAAAGTATATGTCCAATGGTGTAAAGCCCTTGACAATTTATGGGGAAGGTGATATACTAGTATTAGTAGAAGATATTCTTTCGGCAATTAAAGTCAGTAGAGTATCAGGCTACTGTGCTGTTCCTCTTCTAGGTAGCAGTTTACCTACGGATTGGCAGTCTACATTAACAGATAAATATGATATAATATTATTCTGGTTAGATAGAGACAAAGCAAAGAACAGTATACGATTTAAGAATCGGATAAAAAGTTTAGGTAAAGTATCTAAAGTAATTATTACAGAGCGAGATCCTAAAGAGTACAATACTAAGGAGATAGAGAAATGGTTGAAGAACAGATAATCAAATTGTTTTGTGAAGACAGAAACCTCTTTACAAACTACTACAAATATGTTAACCTTAACTACATAAAAACAAATTACAATAATCATTACAAAATATTTATATCAATTAATAGCTACTACGAAAAATATACAGACAAAGAAAACATAAACAAAACAGAATTAGAATTACAATACAACAGCAATTACTTTTTACAAGAAGCAGAACGCAAAGAACTTACAACAACACTTACTAGAATATTTGACATTGAGATAACAAATAAAAATGCAGTCATTGATTTATTATCTGAACATAAGAAGCGAGGGCTAGCAGGCGACCTAGCCAAGTTAGCCCTTGACGTTGAAGATGGTACAACAGATACTGATTCATTACTAGAAAAGTTTAAAGAATTTGATGTAGAAGATATTGAAGAAGAACAAATTGATTTCACTGACATGGACCTCGATGCTTTACTTGATGCACAAGAACATGATCAAGGATTACGATGGCGAGTAAATTGGTTAAACAAATCTCTCGGTAGTCTACGCAAAGGTAACTTTGGTTTTATCTTTGCTAGACCTGAGACAGGTAAGACTACCTTCTTAGCTAGTGAGATTACTCACATGATTAAACAAACTGAAGGTGATATACTATGGTTCAACAACGAAGAAGCTAATAGTATTGTTGGTCCTAGAATACATCAAGCATTTCATGGAGTTACTAGAGATACATTAGTTAACAATCGTATGAAATACAAACAACAGTTCAATGATATTGTTGATGGTAGAATCAAACTACTAGGTAATTCACTAGATGATAGTAGTAATTACAAACGTATCGAAGAGATACTAAAGAAAACAAACCCTGCTCTGATTATATTTGATCAGATAGATAAGATCAAAGGGTTCAAGGGAGACAGAAACGACCTTGAACTCAAAGCTATTTATCAATGGGCAAGGGAGATAGCTAAAGAATATGCACCAGTTATTGCAGTATCCCAAGCATCTGGTGAAGCAGATGGTAAAATCTGGTTGACTATGAATATGGTAGATGGCAGTAAGACAGCCAAGCAAGGCGAGGCTGACTGGATGCTAGGTATTGGTAAAGAAGAAGACAACACAAGTAGGCTTCGATACTTTACTATACTTAAAAACAAATTGATTGGTGATGCTGATTCATTACCTGACTTACGACATGGTAGAACACAAGTCTTAATTAAACCTGAGGTAGCTAGATATGAAGACATTGGATAAACAACATATAGTATTAGATGTAGAAACTACTACATCAAACAAAGGTAATCCATTTGATCAGACTAATAAACTAGTATACGTTGGTATAGACAAAGAAGTCTACAACATAGAGTTTGATGCTGAGCCCTACAAGCAAAACCTCCTTAGTATACAGGAGCAGATCGATGCTGCTTCTGTCCTTGTGGGGTTCAACATTAAATTTGATCTGCACTGGTTGGCAAGATATGGAATTGGTTTTGACAATAAACGTATCTGGGACTGTCAACTGGTGCATTTCATTTTGTCTGGACAACAAGAGGCTTACCCTAGTCTCAACAAAGTAGCTGAACACTATGGATTAGAAAGTAAACTAGACATAGTCAAAGAACAATATTGGAACAATGGGATAGATACTACTGACATACCAGAAGATGTACTGACTGACTATCTTAAACAAGATGTTAGTCTTACTGAACAGATCTTTGTTAAACAACTAGAAGATCTAAACAGAACTCCTGAAATGAAACGACTAGTTAGTCTACACAATCAAGACCTACTAGTCTTGCAAGACATGGAGTTCAATGGTATAATATATAACTATGAAAAAAGTAAAACTTTAGGAGATGAACTTGAAGAACAAATATCTAAACTGGATCGTAAGCTGTACGAATACCATAGGTTTGATGATTTTAATCCCAACAGCGTGGACCATCTTAGTGCTTTCTTATATGGTGGGGTTATTAAATACAAGTATCAACTACCTGATGGAGTTTATAAATCAGGTGCAAAGAAAGGTGAAGTCAAACTTAGATGGCATGAAGGAGAACACATTTGTGACAGGCGAATACGTCCATTACCAGGAACTGAACTTGCTAAAGAAGGATATTATTCAACAGATGAAAAGACTCTTAAAATGCTTAAACCAAATGCTGAAGGCAAAAAGATTCTGGAGATCCTAGCAACAAGGGCTACTCTAGAAAAACGAAAGTCAACTTACTATCATGGTTTATGTAAGCTGATTGATGATAACAACTGGAAACAAAATGAGATCCATGGTCAACTCAATCAATGTGTTGCAAGAACAGGGAGACTTTCATCAAGCCGACCTAATCTACAAAACTTTGATGGCGAGATCAAAACTCTTTTTACTTCTAGATATTAAGGAGATATAATGAATAAAGAAAAACTAGGTGACATATTAACACTAGGAGCTATGGCATTAGTATTCTTTGCTATAGCTGCAGCTTTTATTAATGATTGGAAGAATGATATCGAACAAAAAACAATTCAAGAGGCTATGGAGATTGCTAACATAGAATACTCAGAACCTCTACCTGAAATTGTTATTGAAGATCCAATCTTACCACGTGCATTACCACCATTAACTGAAGGTGGTGAAGTTTACTTTGAAGAAATATATTATCATAAATACCCTGAGGATTTATAATGTTACTACAAGCAGATGCCAAACAACTAGAGTGGGTTGGTGCTTCATACCTATCACAAGATAGCCTAGCTATTAAAGAGATATGGGATGGTACTGACATGCACTCTGATAATCAGAATAGATTCGGCTTACCTTCACGATTGATTGCTAAGACCTTTGTATTCAGACTTATCTATGGTGGCTCTGCTTACTCTTATGCCCATGATCCAAACTTCAGAGACATTGGAAACGAGGATTACTGGCAAAACATTATCAATCAGTTCTATAACAAGTATACTAAGTTAAAGGACTGGCATGATGAAATACTCTTCAGAGCAAAACGTGATGGCAAACTCACTATGCCTACTGGTCGTGTGTACTATTACGAGCCAGAGGTTACGAGCTATGGGGTACGTCACCCACGCACTAAGATACTAAACTATCCAGTGCAAGGCTTAGGTGCTGACTTAATGTCGATAGCAAGAGTTTCATTACGTAACCGACTTCTTGGAAAAGAAGGAGTCAAACTTATCAACACAGTTCATGACTCAATTATACTTGACTTTGATCCGAAAGTATGGGATAATAGTAGTATAGTTAAAATAGTTGATGACTGTTTTACAGATGTGCCTGAGAACTTTAAGAAGTTGTTTGGGCATGAGTTTAACTTACCCATGAGAGTCGAATGTGAAATCGGAGAATCATGGGGTAACATGGAGACGTTTAATGTTAATTAATATTATTGATGTAGCATCACCTGTTACGAATACCAATCGTAATGGAAGACAGTATCAATCTATCGAGGTAACTTACAAAGATGATACAGGTAAAGTAACTAGCAAAAAGCTTATGTCTTTTTCTAACCCAGATGTTTTCAAAACTGCTCAGACTTGGCAACAAGGTGATCAGATCAACATCGCTACAGAGAAAGATGATGCAGGTTACTGGCAGTGGACAAAGGTTCTAGCTGATGGAGAAGAGGCACCTGCACCTGCAGTGACTCCTTCGACACCTAGTTCTAGTCCTGCTAAAACTACTAGAGTTACTGGTTCTAACTATGAAACAAAAGAAGAACGTGCTTTACGTCAGCTAATGATTGTAAGACAATCTTCACTTAGTAACGCAGTAGCAACACTAGCAACACATGGTAGTCCTCTAACTCCTGAACAAGTTATTGCTCTAGCTACAAAGTATGAGCGATTTGTAATGGAAGGGGACAACAATACCTCTGTTGATAACTTAGCTGATGATGTAATCTTTTAGTCATGGAAGCTTTAATCGACCAAGACCTAGTCTGCTTTCGATGTGCTGCAAGTGCAGAGAATGACGACTTAGGTATAGCTATATACAGAGCTAACGAACTGTTTGATCAGATACTTGAAAAGACAGGGGCTAGCTCTTATAGAGCTTTCTTAACAGGAACTCATAACTTTAGAAAGAAAATCTATCCTGAATACAAGGCAAACAGAACAGCTCCAAAGCCTAAGCATCTTGAAGATCTAAGGAAGTGGAGCGTAGCTGAACTCAACGCTGAAGTAGCAGACGAAGGATTAGAGGCAGATGATATGTTAGGTATTAATCAGACTGACGATACAATTATCTGTACATTAGATAAAGATCTCCTACAAATTCCTGGTAAGCATTTCTCTTGGGAGATAAGTGGAAAGGGATGGACGAGACCTGATACTTTTGTTGAACAAACAGAACTAGAAGGTCTTCGTTTATTCTATGAACAGTGCATCAAAGGTGATCGTAGTGATAACATCAAAGGCATTGAAGGTATGGGAGACAAGAAAGCTAAGACTCTTTTAGCTAATGCACACACAGAACAAGACATGTTAAACACAGTACTCAATGCTTATGGAAACGAACAAGAGTTTCTTATGAATGCTAACTGTCTATGGATACTAAGACATGAAAAAGAATCGTACACGGAACGCTTCGCCAAACTTCAAAAGTAAGTTTGAATCTGAAGTTTATAAGAAACTAAAGAGACATTACAAAATATGTAAGTACGAACCAGACAAGTTTGATTACATACAGCCTGTCATACACAGGAAGTATATACCAGATTTCAAGATGGGACGTAACCTTTACATAGAAGCTAAGGGCAAACTAGACTTAGCTACTAGAAAAAAGATGATTTGGTTTAGAGATTCAAATCCACATATAACTATTATCTTTTTATTTATGAACGCTAACAATAAGATAACCAAGAGGAGTAAGACTACCTATGCTATGTGGGCAGAGAAGAATGGTTTCTTATGGTTAGACTATAAACAAGATTGGATAAAAGAATATGAAGCACTTAGTCATTCCAGACTGTCAGGTAAAACCAGGTAAGTCTGTAAAATATTTAGAACGAATAGGTAGATACATAGCAGAGAAAAAACCTGAGGTTATTGTCTGTATAGGAGACTTCGCAGACATGCCCAGCTTATCCAGCTATGATGTAGGTAAAAAATCTTTTGAAGGTAGGACATACAAAGCAGACGTAAGAGCTGTTCACAAAGCGATGGAGGCTTTACTTAGTCCTATTCAAGAGCTGCATAAGCAGCAACGTAAAGATAAAAAGAGACTTTATAAACCTAGAATGATACTAACTCTAGGTAATCATGAAGACAGAATTAATAGAGCTATCGAGAATGATCGTAAGCTAGAAGACTTAATCAGTATAAAGGATTTAAACTATGAACAATATGGTTGGGAAGTGTATGATTTTCTTGACGTGGTTGTGGTTGATGGGATTGCTTACAGTCACTTCTTTGCTAGTGGGGTTATGGGCAGACCAGTCACATCAGCTAATTCTCTACTCACTAGGAAACACATGTCATGTTTCGCAGGACATCAACAAGGAAGACAAATTGCGTATGCCAGACGAGCTGATGGTAGAGAGATAACTGCTATCATAGCAGGTAGTTGTTATGAACATGATGAAGACTATCTTAATCCTCAAGGTAATAAACATTGGAGAGGTTTCTATGTTCTTCATGAAGTAGATGATGGAGCGTTTGATGAAATGGCTGTGTCATTAGACTATATAAATCGTAAATATAAAGGTTGACTTTTATGGATAAAGATGTTATAATAAAGGCAACAGACAAACAAATTGGTGGTAATCATTACACTAAGTTTGCAATACAGCCTTCAGAATTTATATACAAAAACAATATACCTTTTATCGAAGGGTGTGTAATCAAATACCTTTGTCGTTGGAAAGATAAAGGTGGTATACAAGATCTAAACAAAGCTATTCATTTTATTGAAATGCTTAAGGAGTTTGAAAATGACACAGTACGAACAAGCAAAGTTTAATTCCAAAGCTAATAATAAAAAGTTTGAAGAGAACTTTGATAGAATCTTTCGTAAGAAAGATAAAGATAACAAGGTAGAGAAAAAGAAATGAACCTCACCTTTCAAGAACTCATGGAAGAACTTTACAATGTAGATGAAGTTACTCTTCTAGAGATGTTAGACATTACATCTGAAGAGATTGTAAATACTTTCAGAGATAAAGTTGAAGAGAATCAGGAAGACCTTCAGCAGTTTGTGATAGATAATAATAAAGGATATAACACTTATGACTACAGCAACGACTAACTTACCTAGTGTATTTCAACAAGTAATACATTCCTCTCGATACGCTAGATACCTACCAGAAAAGAAACGAAGAGAAACTTGGGAAGAAACAGTAGATAGATTAATAGAATACATTAGATCTAAACACTCAGGTTATGAAAAAACTCTCTCTGAACTCAGACAAGCTATACTAAAACTAGATGTTATGCCCTCTATGAGACTGTTAATGACAGCAGGAGAGGCATGTGATCGAGATAATATCTCAGCATATAACTGTAGTTACCTAGCTGTAAACAACAAACGTGCTTTCAGTGAAGCATTATATATACTTATGAATGGAACAGGAGTTGGTTTTTCTTGTGAACGACAAGACATTAACAAACTACCTGAAGTTCCTAAACAAATTGATAACTGTGACGATGTTATTGTAGTCGAAGACAGTAAGTTGGGTTGGGCTAAAGCCTTTAAGAAACTCATCTCCTCTCTTTATGAAGGCGATATCCCTAACTTTGATTACTCTAAAGTAAGACCTGCAGGTGCAAGACTAAAAACATTCGGTGGTCGTGCATCTGGTCCTGATCCTTTACAAAAATTATTTGTATTTGTGATAGACACTTTTAAACAGGCAAAGGGTAGAAAACTGACCTCTATCGAAGTACATGACATCATGTGCAAGATAGGGCAGATTGTTGTAGTTGGTGGTGTTAGACGATCTGCTCTTATCTCCTTATCTAACCTAACAGATAAACGTATGAGAGAAGCTAAGATGGGTGCTTGGTATTTACCTGATGCTTTTCCTTGGAGATCACTAGCTAATAACTCAGTAGCCTATACAGAGAAACCTGATGTAGAAACATTCATGGAAGAATGGTTATCATTAGTTAAGTCTAAGTCAGGTGAACGAGGCATGTTCAATCGAGTTGCTGCACAAGAACAAGCAGCTAAGTGGGGTAGACGAGATAAAGACTTACCTTATGGTACTAATCCATGTTCAGAAATTATTCTAAGAGACAAACAGTTTTGTAACTTAACAGAAGTTGTAGTCAGAGAAGGTGATACAGAGGCAGACTTAAAACGTAAAGTTAAACTAGCTACTATCCTAGGAACTATACAGTCTACCTTTACTAACTTTCACTTCTTATCTGCTGAATGGAAAAAGAATACAGAAGAAGAAAGATTACTAGGTGTATCACTAACAGGTATTATGGATGCTAAGATTACTTCTAATCCTGATCCTAAGATGTTAGAAAGGTTACGAGATGTGTCAAGAGAAACAAACGAAAAATGGGCGAAGCAGTTGGACATCCCTCCATCAGCGAGTATTACATGTGTTAAGCCTAGTGGTACAGTATCTCAACTGGTGGACTCTGCCAGTGGCATTCATGCTCGTCACAATGATTATTATATACGAACTGTTAGGATGGATAAAAAAGATCCTATTTACACTTTTTTAAAAAATAAAGGTGTTCTGGTAGAAGATGAAATCAATCACCCTGATGAGACAGCAGTGTTTAGTTTCCCTATCAAAGCTCCTAAAAATGCTATTACTCGTAATGATAAGACAGCCCTTGAGCAGTTAGAAAACTGGTTAATATATCAACGTCACTGGTGTGAACATAAACCATCAGTTACTATCTCAGTTAAAGAAGAAGAATGGGTAGAAGTAGGTGCTTGGGTATGGAAACACTTTGATGAAGTATCAGGTATTTCTTTCTTACCTCATAGTGATCATACTTATGCTCAAGCTCCATACCAAGATGCTACAGTAGAACAGTATAAAGAGTTACACAAAGTAACTCCACAAAATATAGACTGGTCTGAGTTTGTCGAAGAAGACGACAATACTACAGGTGCTCAAGAGTTAGCTTGTTCTTCAGGAAGTTGTGAGATAATCTAATGACAGTTACATTACATACAATATGTGGTATGCAAGTAGGTATTGAATTAACAGAAGCACAAGTTAATGAATACATTGTAAGTTATATACTTATTGATCTATTAATATTTAGGATACAATGTGCTTGGTATAAAGAACAATGAAGATATGTATTGTAGGTAGCAGAAGCCTTTCTTCTGCAGATAAGATACTACCTATTATAGATAAGTTTGTTAAAGATCTTCCTACCTCTACTTTAACATTCTTATTAGGTAGTGCTAAAGGTGTAGATCCTTTATCTAGACATTATGCCCAGTCACATGGGCATGATGTTATAGAGTTCTTACCTTATCACCTACTAGATACTACAGTAGAGTTTGATAGTAAATACTTTTTTATACGTACTAAGCAGATGTTAGACAATGCAGATAGGGTTCTAGCAATCTGGGATACTAAAAGCAAAGGCACTCACTATGCAATTAAATATACCCAGAAGCTAGAAAAACCAATAATGATAATAAAGGTTCCAACATGACAAGAATATATACAAAGTCTGGAGACAAAGGGGAAACAGGTTTAGTCAATGGTGATCGAGTTAGTAAGTCATCAGATAGAATAGAAGCCATAGGCACAGTAGATGAACTTAATTCTTTTATAGGACTATCTATGTCAGAGGTAATGCCTGTTATAGTTAGAAATGCTCTACATAAAGTACAACACATACTGTTTGATATAGGTGGAGAACTAGCTACACCTGATACAAACACAATACAAGACTCTAAAGTTACTGAACTAGAAAAAATTATTGATGATCTAAGTAGCAGATTAGAAGTCTTACGAGAATTTATCCTACCTGGTGGATATAAAACAGCTTCTCAATTACATGTAGCTAGATCGATCTGCCGTAGAGCAGAGCGTAACTGTATAGCTTTAGGTAATGTTAACCCTGTTACATTACGATATCTTAATAGATTATCTGATATGTTATTTACTATGGCTAGATATCTTAATGCTTGTGAAGGATACAAAGATGTAACATGGAAGAAAGATGATTCTTGATTACGTATTAGTTATTATGTTTGACGTAAATAGAGAGATTACTCCCCCTCAATACGTTGGTCACTTTGTAAATTGTGAGTATGCTTTTGAGTATGCTGCGAAACACTATCCAAAGAATGACTGGTCGTGTCTTCACGAAGACCATATTTATCTTCCCAAAGATCTAACAGAGAGATACTACTACCCAGATTCCATAGATTAATTGGGTACATAGTTTCGTAAAGCCTCTGCTGTAGCTTCCATTCGTTTTCTTATACCTGGTTTATTATTTTTTACTGCATTTTTATATTCATCATGCTTTAAAAATTCATCAGCAGCTTCTTTAAATTTACCTGCATTAATTAGTTTACGAGTATTAGGACTACCTACTAAAGATCCTCTAAACCATGAAGACATAAGATTTTGTTTTAAATCTAAACTAAATTTATTAAAGTCTTTAAAAGCATTTTGAAGTTCTGGAACTCTAGATTGTACATCTTTTAATAACAACTCTCTTGCTTCTTCTTTAGTAATTGTTTGTCCTTCTTTAACATCTGGACTATTATGTCCATACCCTATAGTATAATTTTTTTCGCCTTTTAATAAATAAGCTTTATCTTCAAAGCCTTCATAACCTGCAATATAATCAGCAAACATTTCAACTTCACCTTTACCTTTAGAATCTATTTCTGCAGGTATTGAAAAGTATCTATCACCAAATTTTTTAACTCTAAAGCCACGATCTGCTTCAGCTTGAATAGCTTTATCCCAAGTCTCATGTTCTTTACCTTTGAGTAGCATATAACTTTCATCAGGTAATCCATACTTTGACTTCTGTTGTTTAGTAGCTTCTATAACAGAACCATAATGAGGTAGTCCATCTTCAGGATCAATAACAGGTTTCATTCCAGATTTTTTAGCAGACTTCATATCATAACCAGATCCTTCTGGATCAAAAACATTTTGTAGTTCTGCTACAATCTGAGGTTTATCAAACCATTCTTGAGAAGCTTCATCCATTATCTTAGGATCATCATACC
>ERZ869936.1134-NODE-1134-length-20459-cov-18.285385_pt1 | contig 20459 bp, 17 predicted proteins | sample MGYA00520876_ERZ869936 | MGnify/ENA primary metagenome ERZ869936 (study PRJEB32218, sample SAMN09650985) | biofilter metagenome | isolation source: enrty point of leading RO module | place: Saudi Arabia: Thuwal, RO plant located on Red Sea | collected 2016-02-17...
GAATTGCGTGGGGCTGGAGTCGCCAATGCATTGCAGGCGTTCCCAAACGGAAGTTCGGGAACGAGGACTATGGTCGAGGTGCTGTCTGTTTCGTGATGGTTTCGGTCAAGTGTTCCCGAACAGACGTTCCCAAACAGAAGTTTGGGAACGAGGACGGACGAAGGATGACGAGGACGGAGTGCCTTGCCGCAGACTGCCTGAAGTCCATCAGGTCGATTCCTTCCGATGTTTTTCCGCGCGGCTGTAAGCTTTGAGGATTTCCCGTGCGGCGCTTTCGGGGGGTATCGTTCCGGCCTGAACGTCTGATTCCAGACGCTCGCGGATCGCCCGGACTGCGGGATCAAGTCGCACCGACTGCTTGACGCGCTCGTCGACGATCGACCACATCCAGCGGATGTTCTGGCCGCTGCGGCGCTGGGCCAGTTCGCCGCTCTTCCGCAATCGGGTGCAATGCTGATCGACGGCCGTCCAGACGTCGCTGATATGTTCATTTCTGAGTGCGCTGCAGGTCAGCACCGGAGGGGCCTGAGCCGATCGGCCGAGGAGCGTCTCCAGCGCGGTCGCGTACTGGCGGGCCGCCAGTTGCGCGGCGGTGAGCATCCGGCCGTCGGCCTTGTTGATGACAACGACGTCGACGAGTTCCAGCAGGCCCCGTTTGATTCCCTGCAGGTCGTCGCCGGCGCCGGGCAGCATGAGCGCCACGAAGCAATCGGTCATCTCGGCGACCATGCTCTCCGATTGTCCCACGCCGACCGTCTCGACGATGACCACGTCGAAGCCGGCCGCCTCGCAAGCCAGTATGCTTTCGCGCGTCTTGCGGGCCACGCCGCCGAGCGTCCCGGCGGAGGGGGACGGCCGGATAAACGCCTCGGGTGCGACGGACAGCCGCGTCATGCGAGTTTTGTCGCCGAGAATGCTGCCGCCGCTGATTCCACTGGAGGGGTCAACCGCGAGGACAGCCACACGTTTGCCGTCGCCGACGAGTTGCAGCCCCAGTGCTTCAATAAAGGTGCTCTTTCCGACACCGGGCACTCCCGTGATGCCGACTCTCACGGCCTGTCCGGTATGAGGCAGGAGTTTCGCCAGCAGCGCCTCGGCCTGGACCTGGTGGTTTGCGTTGTTGGATTCAATCAGCGTCAAGGCCCGGGCCAGAGTGGTGATGTCGCACCGTCTGACCCCTTCGTAGTATTCGTCGACCGTCAGTTCGCGTCGGCGCGGAATCTCGCTCGTCATGGTGCTGACCGGTCAATCCTGCGCTGACACTGCGTCGCTTAAAGAGATCCCCAGGCGGTCTGCGAGATCCCGCACCAGCTTTTCGGCCGCCTCGCTGACAACCGTTCCCGGTCCGAAGACCGCCGCAGCCCCGGCTTCCAACAAAGCCGCCTTGTCCTCGGGGGGAATCACGCCGCCGGCCACGATCATCAGGTCTTCGCGGGCCAGTGCGGCAAGTTCGCGGCGAAGTTGCGGCACGAGAGTGAGGTGACCGGCCGCCAGGGAACTGACGCCGACAATGTGCACGTCGTTTTCGACAGCCTGACGCGCCGTCTCCGCCGGGGTCCGGAATAACGGACCGATGTCGACGTCGAATCCCAGATCGGCGAAGGCGCTGGCGATCACGCGCTGGCCCCGATCGTGTCCGTCCTGCCCCATTTTCGCGACAAGGATCCTTGGTCTGCGGCCTTCCCTCTCCGCGAAACGCTCGACCAGACGGCGGACCGTGGCGGCGGCCGCTCCATTTTCAAGAGCAGCCGCGTAGACTCCGCGGACCGACTGCATCGGCGCTTCGTAGCGCCCGAAGACCTTCTCCAACGCACTGCTGATTTCGCCCACGGTCGCCTTAGCTCTGGCGGCATTCACGGCCAGTTCCAGCAGATTGCCGGACCTTTTCTCGGCGGCGTGCGTGAGCGCCTGCAGCGCGTCGTCGACCTGGCTCTGATCACGCTCTTCGCGAAGTTGTTTAAGTCCGGCGATCTGGCTCTCGCGGACAGCCGAGTTATCGACATGCAAAACCTTGACTTGCTCCTCCTCTTTCAGGCGATGCTTGTTCACCCCGATGACGGTCTGCCGGCCGGAGTCAATCCGCGCCTGGGTGCGGGCGGCGGCTTCTTCGATTCGCATTTTCGGGATGCCGGCCTGAATGGCGCTGGTCATCCCTCCCAGTTCCTCGACCTCGCGGATGTGTTCCCAGGCGCGTTGAGCAAGATCGTGCGTGAGCCGTTCGACAAAGTAGCTCCCGCCCCACGGATCGACGACCCGGCAGGTATCTGTTTCCTGCTGAAGAAAGAGTTGCGTGTTGCGGGCAATCCGGGCGGAGAAGTCGGAGGGCAACGCGAGCGCCTCGTCCAGAGCGTTGGTATGCAGCGACTGTGTGTGCCCATGAGCGGCCGCCATCGCTTCGAGACACGTGCGAACAACGTTGTTGTAGACGTCCTGGGCGGTCAGGCTCCAACCGCTGGTCTGGCAGTGAGTTCGCAGAGAAAGGCTTTTGGGATTCTTCGGAGAGAACTGGTGGATCAGCCTGGCCCAGATCATGCGGGCGGCGCGCAGCTTCGCGACTTCCATGAAGTAGTTCATGCCGATGGCCCAGAAGAACGACAGCCGCGGGCAAAACGCATCGACGTCGAGTCCCGCCTCCCGGCCGGTGCGGACGTACTCGAGTCCGTCCGCCAGGGTGTAGGCGAGTTCCAGATCGGCGGTCGCACCGGCTTCCTGCATGTGGTAGCCGCTGATGCTGATGCTGTTGAACTTCGGCATCCGCTGGCTGGCGTAGCGGAAGATGTCGGCGATGATGCGAATGCTGGGTTCGGGCGGATAGATGTAGGTGTTTCGAACCATGAACTCCTTGAGAATGTCGTTCTGGATCGTCCCGGAGAGCTGCTCCGGCGGCACGCCCTGTTCTTCGGCCGCCACGATGTAGAGCGCCATGACCGGCAGCACGGCGCCGTTCATGGTCATTGAGACGCTCATTCGATCGAGCGGAATTCCATCGAAGAGCGTGCGCATGTCGTAGATGCTGTCGATGGCGACTCCCGCCATGCCGACGTCGCCGGCGACCCGCTCGTGATCGGAGTCGTAGCCGCGGTGTGTGGCCAGATCGAAGGCGATGCTCAAACCCTTCTGGCCGGCAGCCAGGTTGCGCCGATAAAAGGCATTCGACTCTCTGGCTGTCGAGAACCCCGCGTACTGTCGGACCGTCCACGGTCGCTGCACGTACATCGTCGCATAGGGCCCCCGAAGGAATGGGGGGAGCCCCGGCATGGTCTCCAGATGGTCGAGTCCTTCCCGGTCGGCGGACGTCGCGAGAACCGGCACCGGGATCTGTTCCGGAGTCTGCCAGACGAGGGTGTCTTCCGCATCGGCAACGGCTGCACGCCAGTCGTCGATCGTCGCGGAAGCGGAGTGATCCGTTCCGAGAGAAATTTCGGCAAAGTTCGGGATCGAAGTCATGGCGTCAGCACGGGGTCTTCAGAACGTTCTCTTCCCGCAGCATTTCCTGCAATGTGGCCAATACGTCACACGAAATGAAGATAAAGCGGTCGACGCCTGCCTCCCGCCAGTTGGATTCGTGATCGCCCGAATTTCCCACCAGTACAACAGATCGCGCCCCAGCCTGCTTGAGCTTGGCAGCCAGTTCGGGGACTGTCTCGGGATAGAGTTTGTCGGACGAACAGATGACGGCGATGCCTGCACCGCTGTTCTTGAACGCGGCAGCCGCCGCATCGGCATCTGCGAAGCCTGTGTCACCGAGAACCTCGAACCCTCCCGCGGCAAAGAAATTCTTCGCATAGGCTGCCCGGCCGGTGTAGTGGGCCAAGGGGCCCATGTTCGCAAGGAACACTTGCGGCCTTTGGCCGCCCGCAACCTGGCAGGCATCGCTCGCGTCGCGCAACGCCTCAAACGGTTCCGCGAATCTGCGGCAGGGCAGGGGAGTGATCGAAGCGGACTCGACCTGATGGAATCGCAGTGCGCTCGCAATCTGCCCGATCGTCGCTCCGGCTTCGGCGGCTTCGATCGCTGCGGCGACGGGCTCTGCGTCAAATGAAGACCGACTGAGATCGACTGCCTGGCGCGCTCTTGTGGTTCGTGCCCTGGAGGCTTCAGCGATACCTGCAAGATCGACTGGGGAATGTTCGACCGGCTGCTCGTTCACGTCGGGAAACTCGCTGACGCCGGTGATTCCCTGCTTCCGCCGGGCAATGTCCTTGGCGCGTGGGGTAAAGGCCGAATCAATCTGACCGGCAACCCAGCCACTCTTGAGCGCCGCGAGCATGCCTCCCTGTCGTTCGATCTCCTGAAAGATCTCCCATCCCTTTTCCGCGAGTTGCTGCGTAAATCGATCGAGAAACCAACTGCCGCCGGCCGGGTCGATCACGCGGTTCAAGTGGGCCTCCTCCATCAGCACCAAGGCGGCATTTCGAGCCTGCCGACGGCTGAAAGCGTCCGGCAGTCCGAGCAGTGCGTCGAACGGAACGGACGTGACGATTTCGGCTCCTCCCAAACCGGCTGCAAACAGCGCCACCGTGTTGCGCAGCATGTTGACGTACGGGTCGCGGCGCGTCAGCACGCGGTGGCCGACGCGAACATGCAGCCGCATGCCGCCGCTTTCCGGGGAACCGCCGCTGGCTTCGATGACGCGGGACCAAAGTTGACGGGCCGCCCGCAGTTTCGCGATCGCCAGAAAGTGATGCGTGCCCACACACATCTGGAAGAGGAATTGCCCGGCAGCGGAATCAATCGGAACGCCGCGCTCCGTCAGAGCGCGAAGGTATTCGACCGCTGTAGCGATCCCGAAGGCGAGATCCTGAGCGGCCGTTGCACCGGCATCGTGGTAGGGGGACGTGTCGACGCCGATGGCCGTCACCTGCGGGCAGTTGTCGGCTGTCCACCTGGCGAGTTCCGCCATCGAGCCGAGGGCGTCGGACTCCGAAATGGGCAGTCTGCCGCGCCGAGCCAGTGTGCCGAGCGGGTCGGCGTTGAATGCGCCGCGGCAATCGGAGGGCGAGATTCCGCGCCGTTGCCAGGTCGCAATCAGCAGTGCCGCAGCGGGGAGGAAAGCGGCCCCACTGTCCAGGGCGACCGGAACATTCAGCAGGTCGACGTCTGCCAGAAGCTGGTTCAGATCGTCGGCCGAGTAGACCGTCATTCCGTCCCGACCTACGAGTTCCTGCGCGGCTTCCTGATCGGGATCGAGGCCGGCGCGAGCGGCGGCATCGAGTCGCAGGAGCAGCGACGTTGCACCTCCTTCCAGATCGTCGTGGATTTCGCGATGGGCGGTTTCCATGTGGGGGTGAGCGAACTCCTGCCGGACGTCCCAACCGCCGGCCGCCGAACCGAGCGGACTCGATCCGCGAATGAACGGGGCGAATCCCGGAAAGCCGAGCGGGTCGTCTCCTTCAACCGCGTCGCGGGGCGAATAGACCGGCTGAATCTCCAATCCATCGTAAGTCCGCGTGACCAGCTTCTTTTCAAACGGCGCGCCCTGGAGCGACTCTTCGACGACGGCCCGCCACTCGTCGTATCCGACGGCGGGGAATTCGTCACCGATGCTGAACTCGTTCGGCAGACTCGTAGTCATCATGACGCCGCTGTTCGTTGGACTCCGATCGCCGTTCTAAGCCCCGGCCGGCTGGCACAGTTCCGTCAAAACGCCGAAGGTGCTTTTTGGATGCATGAAGGCGATCTGCATGTGGTGTGCCCCGCGGCGCGGTTGCTCGTCAATCATCCGCAGGCCCGATTGCTGCAGTTCCTTGATGCGAGCCCTGATGTCGTCCACGGTATACGCCACATGATGCAGTCCCTCGCCCCGCTTTTCGAGGAACTTTGCCACGGCGCTTTCCGGATCGGTCGGTTCGAGGAGTTCGACCCGCACATCGCCCGCGCGAAAAAACGCCACGCGGACCTTCTGGCTCGGAACGTCTTCGAACCCTTCGAACTCCAGCCCCAGCGTGTCTTCGTAGTACGCTTTCTGTTCGTCGATCGAACGGACCGCAATACCGATGTGATTCAGCGACTCGACGGACATGGCTCCCCTCTCTTAGCGATTTCTGGTTGCGGAACGACAGCCGAACCACGTCGCTGAAGCGTTTGCAGGATATCGATTGTGTGTCCAGTCCAGAAACGCGCGGTTGCGGCCGGACCGCTCCAGAACGTTCTCGTCAGATCGAGGTTTGAAAGCCGGGTCGCACACCTGCGAGACAGTGGATGCTGAAACCACCGCCCGGGCCATTCTTGCGCAAAATGCCGCAGGAACTCGGAGAGCAGCGCCCGGTCGAGGAGGCCGTCGGACTCACCGACCTCGGCGACCACTCCCTCCAACGAGTGCAGTGACTTCCGGAAGAGCATGAGGTCCGGCCCGACGCGCAGCCGCGCGTTCTGCGTGGCGTCGTCCAGCATCCCGATGAGCCAATTCAGTCCCGGAAACCGGCCGCGTCGAATCTGTTTCAATCGGCGTTCAATGACGAATCTGAGTTCCGCGCGATTGAGCCGCTCGGGATCTCCCAAGTCCTCGAGCACAGCCGCGATGTGTTCCGCATCGAGAGTGACGCCGCCGAGAATCAACTGGGCCACGGCGATTCGTTCCGTTTCTCCCAGGCGACCGACCAGGCTCCAGTCGAGGATCGCGAGGCGACCTTCATCTGTCAGAAACAGATTGCCGGCGTGCGGGTCTCCGTGGAACAGCGCCGAATCGGCCGGCGAGAACACCGGGCGAGCGATTAACGTCCGCGCCAGGAGTGCTGCCAGGCGACGCCTTCCTCCAGGTTGCTTCAAACGGTGGCTTGTGACCTTGTCCCCGGTCACCCGCTCCATCGCCGTGACACGTGCGGTGCAATAATCGTACAGTGCCGGGATCTGGACATCCGGTTCGTTGGCGTAGAAATCACGGGCCTGGCGAAGGTGCCGCTGCTCGTTTTCAAGCTGCACTTCGTCGGCCAGCTTTTCGCGGACCTGCTGGAAGGATTCGCGATAATCCAGATGCGGAATCTGCAGGTCGTCGCAACGGTCGTCGAGAGACTCTCCGACCTGCTCGAGCAGCGATAACTCGCGCGCCAGTCGGGCTTCGATGCCGGGCTTGAGGATCTTGAAGACGCCCGGTTGATCACCACCTTTGTGCGCGAATGGGATCACGACCGCCACGCTGGCCTCGGCAATGGCGGGCGGCTTGAGTGCGACGCCTCGAAGCTCGAGTGGACCAAGCTCTGCGGTCAGCAGTTCTTCGATTTTTTTGAGCGGGACAGTCGGGGCCATCGACTCGAGTTCGCGGAATTGACGTCGCAGTTCCGGATCGAGGCGCTGATCGCGCGCCAGGATCTGCCCCAACTTGTGCAGGACGGGGCAACTTCGGGCAAGCTCTCCCAGGCGTCTTGAGAACGAAGCGTCCGGCGGCAGCGCCGCCTGTGCGCGGAGCACCCCTCGTTGGTCTTCGTCGGGCAATCCGCTGAGAAACATCGCCAGCGCATCGCGGATCGGTCGTGCGAAGTGCGCGGAATCGCGCGGCAGCACGTCCTGCAACAGCGACTCGTCGAGCAGTGATTCCCAGGGGGACGACATAGTCAATCCGATCGAGCTGCCAGCCACCCTTCGATGTGCGGCCAGGTATTCTTTTCCGCTCCGCGGCCGGCCATGATGCCGATGTGTCCGCCGCGAACTCGCAAGACTTCCTTGTCTTCACTGCCGACCACGTTCATGATGCCCTCCGACTGGCAGGGCGGCGTGATATGGTCGGCCTCGGCGATGACGTTCAGCAGATTGGCACGCAGCTTGTGCAGGTCGACCGTCTCGCCCCGCAACGCCATCGTGCCTTCCATCAGGCGGTTCTCTTTGTAGAAGTCGTTAATCAACTGCTGATACGCTCCGCCCGCCATGGGGATGATGTCGCGCACCCAGGTGTTCATGGCATGCCAGGCGTCGACCGCTCCAGGTTTTTCGATGTTGTCCCACAACATCATGTAGCTGCCGAAGAAGTTTTCCACCGGCTTGAGCATTTTGGCGCCGGTGTCGATCATCTCGCCCGGTACGTTGCCCAGTTTCTGCACGATGGTGTCCGCATTGAAGGCGGAGTGGCTCGACCAGCGCGTGAAGCCTCCGGCTGACTTGTCGGAAAAATCGAGCGGAGCAGTGAGGAGAATCAGGTTCTTGAGTCCGTCGTCGGGGCGTAGGGCGGCGTACATCGTGCTGATCAGCGCGCCCAGGCACCATCCGAGCATGCTGAACTCGCTGCAGCCGGAGACATGCTTGAGTTTGCGAACGATGCGGGGCAGATACTCGAGGGTGTAGTCGTCGAACGTGAGGTTCTTGTCTTCCGGCCCCGGAGCGCCCCAGTCGAGCAGATAGAGATCGTAGCCGCGCTGGAGCATATATTCGGCGAAGCTGTGTCCCGGCCGGAGGTCGAGGACGTGCGGCCGGTTCATGATCGCGAAGACCATCAGCAACGGGATCCGTTTCCGCTCCGTTTCTGGAACTGTCGGAATAAAGCGATACAACTTCGCCTTGTTGAGCGCCCAGACCTGTTCCTTGGGGGTCTGGGCGATCTTCGCGTCGGTCGTCACCACCCGGTTGAAGCGGTCCCAGTTCTCGGCCACGCGATGCCACGCGCTGCACATGTCTGAAAACATCGGAACCTGCGGCGGCGTCTCGGCAACGGGAGTCGGTTGGTCGCTCATGATCCCTGGTCTCCCGGCTTGGGTGGCTGCAAACTCTCGTCCAGCTTCGCCTCTATGTCATCGAGTCGCATCTCGATGTTTGTCAGTCGTTCAGCGATTCGCGTCATGTCGTCGCGGGTCGGCAGGTTGAGCCCCGCCATCGTCTGTGACATGCTCGATTCGACCGCCTTCTGAAACGGGCCGGAACTGGTCAGCCAGGCGTCGAGCATGGCGGCAGTTGACTCGGCATACGCTTCCGACTGCACAAGATTGACCATCATCTTCGCCCAGGCATCCATGTTCGCATCGCGAACACTCTTCAGGATCCCGGTCGGATCGAGCGGGTTGAATTGTTCTTCCGGATTGGTCATGCCACTCCTCGCGCGTCGCGCTTCACAGTTGTCCGGCCGGCCCTGCACGGTCGTGTTTCGATCGAAGGAAACGGCTACTCCATGAACGCGCCTCCGTTGACGTTAATCTGCTGACCGGTGATGTAATCGCCGTCCGCCACGAGGAACGTGACCGCCCTGGCGATCTCCTCCGGATGGGCGAAACGGGCCATCGGGATGCCTCCCTTGATTTTCGTCTGCAGTGCGGGGGGAACGGCATCGAACATGTCGGTTTCGGTGTATCCGGGAGCGATCGTGTTGACGGTGATGCCCGAATGCACGAGTTCGGCCGCGGCGGTCCGCGTGAAGGCGATAATGCCGCCCTTGCTGGCGCTGTAATTCGCCTGCCCGAGAGCGGGCACCTGGCCGTTCATGGAACTGATGTTGATGATCCGCCCGTAGCTCTGCGAGGTCATGATGGGGATAGCGGCCGACGTGCAGAAGAAGCAGCCATTGAGGTTGGTGTGAATCACCTCAACCCACTGCTCGTCGGTCATCTTGGGCAACAGTGCGTCGCGAGTGATGCCGGCGTTATTGACCAGGACATCCAGGTGGGTGAACTCTTCGGCGACGCGGGCCACCATGGCTCGGGCCTCCTGGGCATTGCCGATGTCGGCCTGGGCCAGAATGCAGGCGCCGCCCATCCTTGTGATTTCCTCCGCGACCTCCTGAGCCTTCGCCTCGTTGTGTGCGAAGTTGATCGCCACTCGGGCCCCTTCGCGGGCGAGTTCCAGCGCGATCGCCCGCCCGATGCCGCGAGAGGCTCCTGTGACCAACGCCGTCCTTCCGTCTACGCGTCCCATGGGTTTCTCCCGGTTGGCTCAAACTTGCTCGGCGAATCCGCAGATCACGATGGTTCAGTCTCTTTGGAATCTGAGTCTTACAGGTGCTCGAAGACTGCGGCGATGCCCTGTCCGCCGCCGATGCACATCGTCACGAGAGCGCGCTTCGCTCCGGTTCGGTTCAATTCGTACAACGCCTTGATCACCAGGATCGCGCCGGTGGCCCCGATGGGGTGCCCCAGGGAGATGCCACTGCCGTTCGGATTGGTGCGGTCCATTGGCAATTCAAGTTCGCGGGCCACGGCAATCGCCTGGGCCGCGAACGCTTCGTTCACTTCAAAGACGTCGATGTCGTCCAGTCCGAGTCCGGTTTTCTCCAGCAATCGCTTCACGGCCGGGACCGGACCAATTCCCATGTACTTGGGATCGACGCCGGCGTAGGAGTAATCAACGAGCCGCGCCATCGGCTTCAAACCGCGCTTTTCTGCGAATTCACGGTCCGCCAGCGTGACGGCCGCGGCCGCATCGTTGATGCTCGACGCGTTCCCGGGGGTGACCGACCCTTCGGGGTCAAACACGGTGGGCAACCGGGCGAGCTTCTCGACGGTCGTGCCGTATCGCACCGTCTCGTCCGTCTCGAACGGCACTTTGTCCCGCTTGACCTTGATCTCGATGGGAACGATCTGCGCCTTGAAGTAGCCGTGGTCGATGGCGGCTCCGGCTCGGCGGTGACTTTCGACGGCCAGTTCGTCCTGGTCCTGACGGGTGATGCCGTACTTCTTGGCGACATTCTCCGCCGTGACGCCCATGTGGCAGTCGTCGAACGGATCGCTGAGGGCGCCAACCATCATGTCGACCAGCGTGGTGTCGTTCATTCGCGCACCGAATCGCATGGCGGGCGAGCTATACGGACTGCGGCTCATGTTCTCGGCGCCGCCTGCGACCGCGGCGTTCGCATCCCCCAGCATGATCGTCTGGGCCGCCGTGATGATGGCCTGCAAACCACTGCCACAGAGGCGATTCAGCGTGAGTGCAGGCGTTTCGTGCGGCAATCCGCCGTTCACTCCGGCCACGCGGGCCAGGTAGTGGTCGTGCGCGTCGGTATGAATGATGTTGCCAAAGACGACGTGGCCGAAGTCGCTTGCATCCACGCCGGACCGTTTGACCGCCTCCTTGACACACTTCGCCGCCATCACGGTGGGCGGAGTGTCTTTGAGGCTTCCGCCGTACCCCCCGATTGCTGTCCGCACACCACTCAAGATCACGACTTCGCGCGACATGCTTAACTTCTCCTGGTCAGTTCATTCCAACGAATCTCCAGCGGGAGACGTAAAGGCAACTCTCGTACCGATATGAAAAAAGGCGACGACGCGCTCCCGGAGGCCGCTGGCGCGGCATTGGTGCGCGCAAGATTGCTCAACGATGGCGACTGAGAATTCCGTTGCCGTGCGAATCCGCGCGCTGCGCCGCAGGGTATCTGCTCGACGTGTTGATGACAGCGAGTTTGCAGACACGCCAGCCAAGACCGCTCCGACGCCGGAGAAGATTGAGGTGATGGGGCAGAGACGTGGTCTGCCGGCTGCGCGCCGGATGGGTCGCCAAGGCCGGCCTGAGGCACTTCTGTGACAACTAATCCGATTCAAGCTGTTCGCTGGGCAGTTTGACGCCGGTGATTTCGCGGAGTTGGGAATGCGTGGCGCCCAACCTCTGCGCAAGCACTTTTGCGGCGCGGTGCATGAATTCGAATCCGAAGGCAGGGTTTTCCCGGCACAAGTCGAGCAGTTTCCGGCCGTCAAATGCCAGCGCCTTCGTGGGGGTTATGGCGCGGGCCGTGTCGAACAATCTGTCGCGGCCCACCAGGGGGGACCATCCGATCAATTCGCCGTCTCCGACCTCCACAAGCTGCCGCCAGCCGAACTTCGGCGTGAAGACGGCGATCGAGACCTTGCCCGACACGACGGCGAATACGTCTCGCGCCGTGTCGTATTCATGGAACATCTCGCTGTCTGCGGGGAATTCGACCTCGCGTGCGATCTCCGCCAGGCGGCTCAGATCGTCCTCGGCAATGTCGTGAAAGAACTCCAACCTACGGAGCGCTTCGAGGGTTGTCGGATTGCTCATGCCAGTCGTTCCTGGGAGATCACTTCGGCGATGTGTGCGCAAATGGAAACGGGATGCGGGCGACTTTGGCGATCGCCGAGGAGCGGGCGCCGGCCCTCAACGATCTTGGATGCGGTCCTGCGAGATGAATCGACGCCTCTCTTCTTGCGGCCGTTCGCGAACTGCTCGGACCTCGCGGCGTCAGAAGCCGGTCACTTCAATCCGGTTCTCGATGCGGACGACGCCTGGGATATCCCGCACCATCGTTTGCGCGATCTGCTTCAGGTAGAAACTGGGCAGACGACCTTCCATCGTGAGCACCCCGCCTTCAAACGTACACGTTATTCTGCGGACTGTATGGTAGGAACTGCTCCACAACAATCGGCTGGCGGCCTCAGCCGGCGATTCGGACTCAGTCATTGATCGTTCGGTCCTCGCTCGCGGCGGCTCTCGATAACCTTCAACGGAAACAGTGGACGCTGGTTTCATGGGGGCCGATTCCTGTTCCGAGTGGCTGCCTCCCCGCAACAAGGGGAGGCCGAGTGCCCAGTCAGGGCTTTGTTTTCGGGTTGCCTGAACTGCGAATCCGCACGAAACCCCGCGAGATTCGTGCTCCCGTGAGAACCGCTCAACCTGAAAATACGCATTGACGAACTACGAGCCCAACCTCGCCGAACCTTTCGAGGCGGCAAGATCCGCCATCGAATCAGTTCTTGCATGGGGTGTTGGGCCTGGATGAATCGGCTGCCGCTCAAGCAGTCGTAGTCGCTGGAGTCTGCAAGCGGCGTGCCTGCCGGGTCAGAGAAAGATTCCCGGCGAACTTCGGTCCCCAGCAGCCGTGTTTACCGGGCTGAAGGCCGGGACGACGTTTTCTTACCTTTATTCAGAGGCGGCACGATGTGCGGTCAGCGCGCGAATCCGCGCAGTTGCTCACGCCAGAGATGGTCCGGCATTGCGGACTTCGTCGCGGACGCCGCCCGCATATTGATCGAAGTTGCCGATGAACAACTCGGCCAGTTTTCGGGATGTCGCCTGAAACTCGTTCTGATCCTTCCAGGAGTTCTGTGGAACCAGCGGTTCGCTGGGGACGTTGGGACAACTTGTGACGACATTCACGCCGAAGACCGGGTCGGGTCGGGTCGGGGCGCTTTCCAACTCCCCCGAGTAAATGGCGTCAATGATCGCTCGCGTATGGCCGAGCTTCATTCGCGAACCGACGCCGTAGGGCCCGCCGGTCCATCCGGTGTTCACGAGCCACACCGAGGCCCCATGCTTGCGGAGCCGCTGCGCCAGCAGATCGGCGTACTTGCCGGGGTGCCACACCAGAAAGGGGCCGCCAAAACAGGGAGAAAACGTCGCTTTCGGTTCGGTCACGCCGACCTCCGTACCCGCCACCTTGGCGGTGTATCCGCTGATGAAGTGATATTCCGCCTGATCCGGCGTGAGCTTGCTGACGGGCGGCAGGACTCCGAAGGCGTCGCACGTCAGAAAGATGACGTGCCTCGGATGTCCCGCGACGCACGGAATCTTCGCATTGTCGACAAATTCAATCGGGTAGGAGCCGCGAGTGTTCTCGGTGATGCTCGAATCGGCGAAATCGACGTGGTGGTCCGCCTCGTCGTAGACGACGTTTTCAAGCACGGCGCCGAACCGCAGCGCATCGAAGATCTGCGGCTCCGCCTCGCGCGTGAGATAGATCGCCTTGGCGTAGCAGCCCCCCTCGATATTGAAGATCCCCGAGTCGGTCCAGCAGTGTTCGTCGTCGCCGACGAGCAGGCGGTTCGGATCGGCGGAGAGTGTCGTTTTCCCCGTGCCGGAAAGGCCGAACAGCACCGATGATTCGTCGGAATCGCGGGCGGCCGTGGCGGAGCAGTGCATCGACAGCACGCCCTTTTTCGGCATGAAGTAATTCATCAGGGTGAAGACTCCTTTCTTCATTTCTCCGGCGTACTCGGTTCCCAGAATGACGAGTTCGCGGTCTTCGATGCTGAGGTCGACGCTCGTTTTCGAAGACATGCCGGTCGTGTGGCGGTTGGCGGGAAACGCCCCGGCGTTATAGATGACGCAGTCGGGCTCGCCGTACGATTCGAGTTCACTCCGCTCGGGGCGGATGAGCATGTTGTGCATGAAGAGGGCGTGATAGGGACGGGCGCAGATCACGCGGACTTTAACGCGGTGTTCCGGATCCCAGCCGGCGAATCCGTCGACCACGTACAGAGTGTCGCGGGTGTTGAGATAGTCGGTCGCCCGCTCCCGGTTGACGGCGAAGGCGTGCGGTTCCAACGCAATATTGACGGTGCCCCACCAGACGTCCTGTTCGGAATCCGGGTGTTTGACGACCCGCTTGTCGTTGGGCGATCGCCCCGTCTTGCCGCCGGAGTAGGCGATCAGCGCTCCGCGATTGGAAATGGCCGTGTTCTTCTCCCGCTTCATGGCTTCCTGGTAGAGCGTTGCGGGGGAGGGATTTCGCAGAACGCGCTCGACTTCGATGCCGCACGCCCTGAGGTCTAAATTCGCCACTGGTCCATCCTGCCTGGAAAGTGTGAAGTTCCTGCGCCGGCCGACTTCTGCAAATGATGGTCCGATTTCCGGGGGTATTCTGGCAAGCGGCCTGTTGAACTTCAAATCTCGAAAGTCGCGCCGGTTGAAACGCCGCACGGCGGGCCATGCGCACTTGAGGAGTCTCCCGGCGACGGCGCCTGCGGGTTGGAGTTGCGTATGTCTCACCGGTCAAGGCAGCGACGGGGGGCCGGCAGGCGAGACGCGCGGAGAGCGGCGCCTCAATTGAAGACCGGGACCATCACGTCCTCATGCCAGTGATGACTCAGTTCCCGGACGAGCATGGAGAACTTGTCGAGGTCGACCGGTTTCGTGAGAAACCCCTCGACGCCGAGCAGTTGGCAATCGACCGCGTCGTCCTTGTCGCTCGAGCCGGTCAGTACAACGACAGGAATGGTGCACAAGTCTTCGTGCGCCTTGATTTCGGCCAGCACGTCGCGCCCATCCAGGACGGGCAATCCAAGGTCAAGCAGGATGACGTCGGGGCGCGGCGCACGAGTGAAGCTCTTGCGCCGAAACAGAAAATCCAGCGCCGAAGCGCCGTCCTTGAGCCAGGTGAGACGGTGTCGAATCTCGCTGCGGCGGAGTCCCGACATCGTGATGCGGGCGCACATCAGGCTGTCCTCGACCATCAGGATCTCCATCGGACGTTTGCGTCTCGCGAGCGATCCCATCGCATACTCCTCCGTTGTGTGTCGACAGCTCGATTCCGTGACAAGCTCTCAGAGGCGTGATCCGGCCCAGAAGGGAGCCTCGGATAATGGGCTGATGTGGGACGATCGATGCCGCAGCCCAGAAGTGATTTGAACGCCCTTAGCGTAAGCGATTCGTGGGGCAGTTTTCAAGCATCGGAAGTCGCACGTTTCGCCGGAGACCTGAAGTGCAGCAAGGCCTTGCGGATCAACCGGTTACACCACACGTGTCAGAATCCAGTCGCGCACGGCAGGTCGATCGACCGGCTGAGCTGAGGGGTCGCAACCTGGCGCTGTCGCAGTACGAGGCCGTCGCTGCGGCGCGGTTCTTGCAGTGCTCCCCGGCCGGAGTAAGATTGCGCGGAGGGCTCCGCGTGCGCGATCGGTCCGGCGATCGGCTGATTCAAGGACTCGCTGCGAAGGGACGTCAACGATGAGCGGAACGAAAGGGACGATCGGAATCCTCACCGGCGGAGGCGACGTGCCGGGGCTGAATCCGGCGATTCGCGCGGTGACGTTCCGGGCGATGCGCGAGGGATACCGGGTGATCGGGATTCGCCGCGGGTGGGCGGGGCTGGTCGACATGATTCGCGACCCGGAGGCTGACAACAGCAACAACTTTCAGGTGCTCACCGAAGAGATCGTGGACAAGGCAGGGCGGACCGGGGGGACGTTCCTCCACTCGTCGCGGACGCGACCGAGCCATCTGCCGAACGCGGTCGTTCCCCAACACGCCCGTGATCGGTATCCCGATGAAATCAACGATTTCACGCCCGAGGTTCTCAAGAACATCGAGTTTCTCGGTATCGATTCACTCATCCCTATTGGAGGCGACGATACGCTGAGCTATGGACTTCGGCTGCACAAGGAGGGAGTGCCCGTCATCGCCATCCCCAAGACGATGGACAACGACGTGCCGGGAACGGAGTACTGCATCGGTTTCAGTACATGCGTCACCCGGACGATCGAGTTGACCCATAAGCTGCGAACCTCGGCCGGCTCGCATGAACGATTCCTCGTGATCGAGGTGTTCGGGCGCTACGCCGGGTTTTCCGCCATGCTGCCCACAATGGCGGGCGCGGCGGATCGCTGCGTGATCCCCGAGCATCCATTCGACGTCGAACAGCTCTGCTCGCTGCTGATCAAGGATCGTCGCCGCAATCCGAGCAACTACTCCGTCGTGCTGGTTTCCGAAGGGGCCGTTCCGGCGGAGTCGGACGAGATGTCGTTTGAAGGAGACGAGGCGGACCAGTTCGGCCACCGGAAGCTGGGAGGCATTGGAGACAAGGTGGCCGCCGCGCTCAAGGAGATTTCGCCAAGGCTCAACGACGGACGGCGAATCAACGTCGTCAACCAGCGGCTCGGCTACCTCGTGCGGTGCGGCGACCCGGACGCGATCGACTCGATCGTCCCGATGGCCTTTGGAAACCTCGCCCTCGACCAGATTCTCGCCGGCCACAGCGGCCGGCTGATTTCTCTCCGCAACGGCTGCTACGACAGCATCCCCCTCGAGAGCATCTCCGGAGTGAAAAAAGTCGTGGACGTCGAACGGTATTACAATCGCGAGCGTTTGAGGCCCAGCTACAACAGTTTTTTGAGCTTGCCGCTGTTCATCATGGCCAGCGACACATGACGCCCCGGCCTCATGCGGTGCGTATCCGCACGGCGCGCGGGCGTTCATCGAGGACAACTTGAAAACAGGAGTTGAACCATGCCACGGAACCTCATCGAGTTGCTTGGCGACGAAGCCGACTCGCTCCTCCAGCATCGGTGTGAAGGCATCACCGCGGAGACGCTGCATCTGCCGGGACCGGACTCGGTCGACCGCCTCTTCGTCCCGAGCGATCGCAACTGCCGAACGCTCTCCAATCTGCAGCGTCTGCTCGGACACGGGCGGCTGGGCGGCACGGGATTCGTCTCCATCCTGCCGGTCGACCAGGGAATCGAGCATTCGGCCGGGGCGTCGTTCGCTCCCAATCCGATCTACTTCGATCCGGAGAACATCGTGAAGCTCGCCATCGAAGGCGGCTGCAACGGAGTCGCATCGACGTTCGGCGTGCTCGGGTCGGTGGCCCGCCGGTACGCGCACAAGATCCCCTTCATCGTCAAAATCAACCACAACGAACTGCTGACCTATCCGAACAAGTACGACCAGATCATGTTCGGCGAAGTCCAGCAGGCCTTCGAAATGGGCGCGGTCGCGGTGGGCGCCACGATCTACTTCGGGTCCGACGAGTCGACCCGGCAGATCGTCGAAGTCGCCCAGGCGTTCCAGGTGGCGCACGAACTCGGCATGGCGACGATCCTGTGGTGTTATCTGCGGAATTCCGCCTTCAAGAAGGACAAGGACCATCACGTCGCTGCGGACCTCACCGGGCAGGCGAACCATCTCGGCGTCACGCTGCAGGCCGATATCGTCAAACAGAAATTGCCCGAGAACAACGGGGGCTTCACGGCGGTCGGATTCGGCAAGACGTCGCCCATTGTCTACGAGCAGCTCACAAGCGACCATCCCATCGATCTCTGCCGCTATCAGGTTGCCAATTGCTACATGGGCCGCATCGGTCTGATCAATTCGGGCGGAGCGTCGAGCGGCGCGAATGATCTGGCCCAGGCCGTGCGCACGGCGGTCGTCAACAAGCGCGCCGGCGGGATGGGTCTGATCAGCGGCCGCAAGGCATTTCAGCGACCGATGCCCGAAGGGGTGGAACTCCTGCAGGCGATCCAGGACGTCTACCTCGATCCGCAGGTTTCGGTCGCCTGAGCCCACCAACGAGGCTCTCGGCGCGACGATGTCGGTGTGTGCCGGCAGCGCGTTGCGAGACGTTTCAATTCAGTCGAACTGCGCGTTGTGCCGCGGTTCCGTCGGCAAGCTGCGCCTCAGCGGCGCGGCGGTTCGACGCCCATTTCATCGAGCAGGAACAGTATGTCGTCCCAGACCGGCTTCTTGGCGGCAGGATTCCTCAGCAGGTAGCTGGGGTGATACGTGCAGAGCACCTTGGCACGGCCGTACTCGTACCAGCGCTGCCGCATACGGCCGATTGTCTGATTCGTGTCGAGCAGGTTCTGGGCGGCGATCGTTCCCCAGCAGACGATGTAGTCCGGGTCGACGATGGCGATCTGGCCGTCGAGGTATTCGCGACAGTTGGCGGCTTCTTCGGTGGTCGGGTTGCGGTTCTCCGGGGGGCGACAGCGGAGGATGTTGCAGATGTAGAGGTCCTCCCGCTTCCAGCCACAGGCTTCGATGATCCGGGTCAAGAGCTGACCGGCCTTGCCGACGAACGGTTCGCCCTGTTTGTCCTCGTCCGCGCCCGGTGCTTCGCCGATGAACATCACCTGCGCTTCCGGGTTGCCAACGCCGAAAACGGTTTGGGTGCGGGTGCTGGCGAGTTCTTCACAGCGGGTGCAGGCGGCGACCTGCTTTGCAAGGTCGGTGAGCATGTCGTGCCGGTTGCCGGGGGCCGTGGGTGTTGTCACGGGTTCGGCCTCGGGCTCTTCGTTGGATTCGTCGGGTGGGGGCGGTTCATCGGCGCGTTCCGGAGGCTTGGGGAGATGGGACAGACCGGCGGCTTTCCAGGCTGTGAGGGCCTGGAGTGTGGCGCGGCGGGGGTTGGGATGGGTAACGTCGTTCATGGGGCGCTATTCATGCGACCTCGGTTGAGGGGGCATGATAGCGTGAACGGCGCGGTTTGGCATTGCGGCGTGCGAAGCGACAAGCCTGGGGTGGGTTACGCGAGGATTTCGTTGAGGACTCGGCAGGGTTCGACGCCGGTGAGGCCTTGGTCGAGGCCCTGGTACTTGTAGCGGAAGCGGTCGTGATCGTAGCCGAGCTGATGCAGGATGGTGGCGTGCAGGTCGCGGATGTGCACCGGGTCCTGGACGATGTTGTAGGAGAAGTCGTCGGTTTCGCCGAGGATGGTTCCGCCCTTCATGCCGCCGCCGGCCATCCACATGGTGAAGCAGCGGGGGTGGTGGTCGCGGCCGTAGTTCTCTTTGGAGAGTCCGCCCTGTGAATAGATCGTCCGGCCGAATTCGCCGCCCCAGATGACGAGCGTTTCGTCCAGCATGCCGCGCTGCTTGAGATCCTGAATCAGACCGTAACAGGGCTGGTCGACGTCCATGCACTGGTCCGGCAGGCGTCCGGCGGCGTTGGCGTGCGTATCCCAGTTGTTGTGGTAGATCTGCACGAAGCGGACGCCGCGCTCGACCATGCGGCGGGCGAGTAGCGCGGTGTTGGCGAAGGTGCCGGGCTGCTTGGCAGCCTCGCCGTAGAGTTCCATCGTCGACTCGGGTTCGGAGGCGATGTCGGTCAATTCCGGCACGCTGCTCTGCATCCGAAAGGCGAGTTCGTACTGCTGGATGCGGGTGTGCGTTTCCGGATCGCCGACGAGGTTGTAGTTGAGTTCGTTGAGAGCCTTCAGTCCGTCGAGCGTGGTGCGGCGGACTTCCCCGGGGACGCCGGGGGGGTTGTTGATGTAGAGGATGGGATCGCCGCTGGTGCGGAAGGCGGTGGCGGCGTGTTCACCGGGTAGGTAGCCGCTCGACCAGAGCCGGGCGGAAATCGCCTGCACCTGTTCGGTATTGGTCGGCCGGGCCACCATGACGACGAACGTCGGCAGGTCTTCGTTGAGCGAGCCGAGACCGTAGGACATCCAGGAGCCGAGACACGGTCGACCGGAAACCTGGTTGCCGGTCTGGATGAAGCTGATGGCCGGTTCGTGGTTAATGGCCTCGGTGTGCATGGAGCGGATGAAGACCATGTCGTCGACCATCTTCTTGGTCCACGGCAGCAGTTCGCTGACCCACATGCCGCACTCGCCGACCTGCTCGAACTTGAACATCGACGGCGCGATCGGGAACCGCGCCTGGCCGCTGGTCATGGTGGTCAGCCGTTGGCCCATGCGGACCGAATCGGGCAGGTCCTTGTCGTACCACTCGTTCATCACCGGCTTGTAGTCGTAGAGGTCCATCTGGGCGGGACCGCCGACCATGTGCAGGTAGATGACGTGCTTGACCTTGCCGGGGAAGTGCGTGGGGACAGCGCCGGGCTGCCCTGATGCAGATTCCCCGCCGAACGCTCCCGGGAGATTGCCGCCCATGAGAGACGCCAGCGCGGCCCCGCCAAGGACGTGGGAGCCTCGGGAGAAGAAGTACCGGCGGGTGATGTTTTGTTTGAATTCGTCGAACGTCATGGGTCTGCTCCAGAGTGGCCGACTCGCGGAGCGAGTCGGTTACATTGGGGCCGGCTACTTGCACAGCACTTCGTCCAGGTTCATCAGTTGGTTTGTGAGCATCGTC
>ERZ869936.1135-NODE-1135-length-20449-cov-6.887222_pt1 | contig 20449 bp, 17 predicted proteins | sample MGYA00520876_ERZ869936 | MGnify/ENA primary metagenome ERZ869936 (study PRJEB32218, sample SAMN09650985) | biofilter metagenome | isolation source: enrty point of leading RO module | place: Saudi Arabia: Thuwal, RO plant located on Red Sea | collected 2016-02-17 ...
CGAGCAGCTCGAACCCGTGCTCGCCGGGGTGACCACTGGCGCGACGGACTGAGACTGGCTAGTCTCCGACGCCATGACATTTGCCACGCTCGTCTGGGGCGGCTTCATCCTGCTGATCGTCGCGATGGTCGCGCTGGATCTCGGCGTCTTTCATCGCCGCCCGCGCGTCGTCACGCTGCCCGAGGCGCTCGGCTGGACCGCCGCCTGGATCGCGCTCGCGCTCTTGTTCAACGTCGGCGTCTACTACCTCTACGAGCTGAACCCGTCCGGCTGGGACATCGACACCCGGCAACTGACGGGCAGCGAGGCGGCGCTGCAGTTCTTCACCGGCTACCTCGTCGAGAAGTCCCTCTCGATCGACAACATCTTCGTCATCGCAATGATCTTCGCGCACTTCCGCGTGCCGCTCTCCGAGCAGCACCGGGTGCTGTTCTGGGGCATCTTCGGCGCGCTGGTACTGCGCGGCATCATGATTGCCGGCGGCCTCGTGCTGCTCGAGCGTTTCGCGTGGATCGTCTACGTTTTCGGCGGCCTGCTGATCTACTCGGCCGCGTCGATGCTGGTCACGCGCCACGACACGCTGAGCCCGGACAAGAACCTGCTGGTCAGGCTCGTGCGCCGCGTCTACCCGGTGACCACGGACTTCCACGGCAGCCGCTTCTTCGTCGTCGAGGACGGCGTGCGCAAGGCGACGCCGCTGTTCCTGGCGCTGGTCCTGGTCGAGGCCAGCGACGTGACCTTCGCGATCGACTCGATTCCCGCGATCTTCGCCGTCACCCAGGATCCGTTCCTCGTTTTCACGTCGAACGTTTTCGCGCTGCTGGGGTTGCGCTCGCTGTATTTCGTGCTGGCCGGGCTGATGGAGCGCTTCCGCTACCTGAAAGTCAGCCTCGTGTTCCTGCTCGCGTACATCGGCGTGAAGATGATGCTGGTGCACCACTACCCGATTCCCAACCCGGTATCGCTCGCGATCATCGGCGGCATCCTGTCGGTCGGCGTACTGGCGTCGCTCGCGGTGGGCCGCGACAGCATAGCGCTCGTCTCGCCGATCGCGAGCGAAATGGAACGGATCGCCCTCGCCAGCTACCGGCAGGCCCGGCGCGCGATCGCGCTGGTGATGGGATCTTCGGTGCTGTTGATCGGCATCGCGATACACGTGACCCCCGGGCCCGACATCGTGCTGGTGCCGCTCGGGATCGTCGTACTGGCGATCGAGTTTGCGTGGGCCGGCCGCTGGCTGCGCCGGGTGCGACAGGACCTGGCGCGGGCGCGCAACGGCTAGCTCCGGCCGGCGCGGGGCCCGGGGCGGCGCGCGCCGCGAGGCAGCGGCGTTGCCGCGAACCGGCCGGGTCAGTCCGTGACGAACCCGGCGAACCCGTCGACGAAGCTCTTCAGGCGCTCGCGGACGTCGTCGTCCGCCAGGCGGCTGTCTTCGTCGAACAGCTTGCCGGCGCGCGACACCTGCAGCCGCCCGCCGAACCATTGGCGCACCTGCAGTGTACGCATGACGGGCAGCCAGGCGTTCTGAGCGAGAATCGTGCCGAAGCCGCCCGGGGATGCGCCGATGATGGCGACCTTCAGATCGACGAAAACGTGCGGGTCCTCGCCGGGACGGCGCGACAGCCAGTCGATGCCGTTTTTCACCACGCCCGGGATCGAGTTGTTGTACTCGGGCGTCGCGATCAGCAACCCGTCGGATCCGGCTATGCGACGGCGCAGGTCGTTCACGGACGCGGGGATGCCCTCGCGGTCTTCGAGATCGGCATCGTAGAGCGGGATCCCGTGCAGGGTCGCGATGTCGATCTCGACGCCGTCCCCGGCGACTTCGGCCGCCGCGCGCAGCAGCGCCGTGTTGAAGGAATCGCGGCGCAGGCTGCCGGACAGTCCCAGGATGCGGGTCATGCGGTACTCCTTGTCTGATTCGCGACGATCGCCGGGGCGATCGTAAGCAAGAGTGGAACGGCGCGGGCCGCGCCGGGAGTCATCAGAGGTCGCGCGGCGCGACTTCGACCATGATCTCGTTGCGCCGCAGGAACCACGGCGTCAGCGGACCATTGTAACGGGCCAGCAGCGGCTCGCCGGTGATCTGCACGTGATCGTCGGCCAGTGCCGTCAGCAGCAGGGCCTCGTGCTTCTCGTAGTTGCGCCTGGACCAGAAGCCGCTGAAGCGGCGCACGGCCATCGTGCGCGCGGGCACCCGGCGCAGTTCGACGCGCGGATCGTCGGGCACGGGCAGGGTCTCCATCGTGTAGCGGCTTTCCATGAAGAAGCTATAGACGAAACGCCCGGGCGCCGGCTCTGCCGAAGCGACCGGCACCGTCATGTTCATCTCGACGCTGTCGCCGGCTTCGCGCGACTCGACCGGGACGGTCATCTGCATCTCTTCGCGGCGGCTGTTCCTGCCAAAGATGTAGCCGGCGAGCCGCCGGAACGCCTCGTTGCCCGCGTCATCGAACTCGCCGGTCACGATCGTCTGGGCAACGATGTACGGCTCGTAGCGGCGCAGCTCGTAGAAGTCGCGCTGCTCGAGCACCGTGTAGGCAGGTTCTTCGTAGCCCTGCGCCGTCGCGGCAGGCAGCAGGGCGATGAGCGGCAGCAGGGCGCGCAGGTAACTGGCATCGATTTCCATGCGCCGCACTGTAGCAACGGCGCCCGGGCGACCGGTTTTCGCGCTGTATGCGGTTGTTGCGGTTTGTTTCCGGGCGCGGGCGGCCGCGGCGCGCCCGGCGCTGGGCTATACTGGCGTCCCGTCACTTCCCGGTGACCGCCATGAACCGTATGCCAGCCCGCCTTTACCCCCTGGCGCTCGTCGCCCTGCTCGCCGCCTGCGCGCAACAGCCGGAACGCACCAGCGCCGGTCCGGAACTCGCCTCGCGCGCGAGCCTCAAGTGCCCGGCCGGGCAGACGATGATCTGCGAGGCGCGGAGCATCGGGCGAATCCGGCACGGTACGTTCGCGCGGGCCAACGACCGGTGCGCCTGCGTGCGGCAGGACTTGCCGGCCCTGAAGACGCCGGTGATCCCGACGCCGCGCTGAGGAGCGCGCCGCCGCCGCGGCGCAGGGGCAGGACGTCAGCTAGCGGATGTCGTCCGGCCAGGCCGTGACGCCATCGCGGCCGCGTGCCTTCGTGTGGTAGAGCGCCTGGTCGGCGCGCTCGATCAGCGCCTCGCTGGCCGCTTCTTCCGACGGGTCGTTGACCGCGAAGCCGATGCTCAGCGTGGCGGCAACGTTGCCACTGCGCAGCGCCAGCGGCGCGCGGCGCAGGTTGCTGCGGATGCGCTCGCTGACGTTACGGGCGATTGCCGGGCTCGCGTCGCGCAGCACGACGAGGAACTCGTCGCCGCCGAAGCGGCAGACGACGTCGTCCGGTCGGACGGAGCTGACGATACCGGCGGCGACCTGCCGCAGCACCTGGTCGCCGACCTGGTGACCGTGGCGATCGTTGATGCCCTTGAAGTCGTCGATGTCGACCATGCAGACGGCGAATTGCTCGTAGCTCTTGCGCGAGCGCTCGAGCATCATGTGCAGGAGCTCCATGCCGCCGCGACGATTCCAGACACGGGTCAGCGTATCCAGCAGCGCCTGCCGCCGCGCCTCGCCCAGTTTCGCGACGAGCTGGCTCTGCGCGTCCCACAGGTCCGCGGTGACGAGTTCGCGCTCCGCGAGCTGGCCGACGTCGCGCAGGCAGGTCTCGATTGCCGGCCCTGCCTTGCGTGGCTTCGGATCGAGTGCGCAGAACGTGCCGATCAGGCGGCCGTCCGCGTCCTTCAGCGGGTAGCCGGCATAGAAGCGGAATTTCGGGCCGTCGGCGACGAAGCGCTTACCGGCGTAGCGTTCGTCTTCGGCCATGTCGGGTACGATCAGGGCTTCGCCGCTCTCGACCACGTGCCGGCACAAGCTGTCGGCGAGCGGAATCTCGGTGACCCGCCAGCCGAGCACCGACTTGAACCACTGCTTGTCCTGCGTGACCAGCGACACGGCGGCGACGCGCGTGCCCATGGCGCGCTTGCCGAGACGCGTGATGCGCTCGAACCGCTCCTCGAGCGGAGTGTAGAACACCGCCATCTTGTGCAGGCTCGCGAGCCGCACGGTGGCCGTGCTCGCGAGTGACTGCGTCAATGTCGTAATGGTCCCTTCGGAACGCATCGGTAAAAGGCTTCCATCCTTTGAATCGGGTCGATGCTGCACGGCCGGGCGGCAGGCTGCGCGGACGAATTCCTCAAATTCGGCAAATCGACCCATATCCGGCCCTCCGGCCGGCGAAAAGCCACGTTTTTCGTGACGCAGTTCACGCATTTTTTCAGCCGGTGTCGTCGAGCGAGAAGATCTCGTCGACGCTGGTTTCGAAGGCGGCCGCCATGCGCAGCGCGCTTTCCAGCGACGGGCAGAAGCGGCCCTGCTCGATCGCGATGATCGTCTGGCGGGCGACGCCGATGCGCTCGGCGAGTTCCTGCTGGGTCATCTCGCCGTGCCGGAAACGCAGCTCGCGAACGCGGTTGCTGACGCGGCTTTTCTTCCTGGCCATCAGTCCGCTCCGAGGCGGTAGTAGGCGACCATCGAGCCGAAATAGACCAGTTCGGCCAGCACCAGCTCGGCGAGCCAGATATTGAGCGCATGGGCGAGCGGCACCGCCGCGATCAGCATGAACGGGAAGGTCCAGAAAGCCGCCGTCAGCACCCAGTAGGCGTTGCGCTGGCTCTTGAGGTCCACGGCGCGGTCACGTTCGTCGCCGGGCGCATCGAGGTCGCCGACCGGCAGATGCAGCACCGCCAGCGCGACGTGGGCCGCGATCAGCAACACGACCAATGACACGACGGCCCCGACAAAAGCGCCGATAGCCGTCTCGGGCGAGGCATCCCAGGCACCGCGAAAGTAGTTGCCGAAGACCAGGAGCAGCGCGGCCAGCATGACGAGCGCGCTGTTTTCGCGAAAGCTCCGGGTTGCGGGCGGCTCCCCGGTAGCGAGCCTGAGCCGGCGCGCGCGCCGGCCCGCGACCGCGAGTAGCGCGGCGAGGCCCATGTAGATCGCGGACGGCAGCAGCGAGGGCGCTCCGCCGGCAGCGACGGCGAGTCCGATCCAGACCGCGGCGGCCGCGGCGGCGAAGGCGAGGGCGCCCAGCCAGTAGCCGCGCTCGGGCAGCCGCCGGCGGTACGCGTGCAGCGCCGCCAGCAGGCACGCGGCGAGGCAGGCGGAGGCGAAGAGCAGGGGAGCCAGGGGAATGCCAGACATGGGTTTCACAGTGTAATGTAAACTTGATGAGAAGTAATATAAACATTACATGGCGGACGAAGTCAAGTTTATATTACATTGCGGCCCGGCAATCCGCGCAGGAACGTCTACACTGGTTGTTGGGAATACGATCTGCCAATACGCCATGTTGTGACGCAGCGCATGGCGCGGGACCCGGAAGAAATGTCACAGTTCACAGCACGAATCGACCCCAGTACCGGACTCAGCATCATGTGGTTACCCGACAAGCTCTACGAAGCCCTGCCCTGGGCCTACGTCCTGATCGGACTGCTGTTCGTATCGGGCGTCTGGTATCTCGACAACGGGGACTTCGGTTCGGGATTCTATTTCGCGGTCGGGGTCGTCTCGATCATCGCCGGACTGATCGTCTACTACGTTCGCAGCCAGTTGCGTACCCGCGCGCATGTCGGGAACGAAGCCGCGCCGGCCGCCACGAGCGACGCGGATACCGCCACCGGTTAGTCCAGGCGTTCGCGCGCCTCTCTCTGCAACGCGGAGTCCGGTTGCAGCCCCGGCATTGTCGCCAGGCTCGCATAGGCCGCCTCCGCCGTTTCCGAATCTCCCGCACGTTCCGCGGCGCGCGCCAGCCCGGCCAGTGACGGCGTGCGCCGTGGCATCCTTTCCAGCGCCTGTTCGAATGCCGCCGCCGCCTCGGCGGCCCGGCCGGCCTCGAACAGCAGCTCGCCGTAGAGCTCGCCGGCCGGCTTGATCGGGTCGGGCGGTCCGGAGGGAATGCCCAGCGTGTTTTCGCCTGCGACCGCGGCCGCGGCGAATTCGAGCGCCGCCGACTCGTCGCCGCGCCCCATCGCCGCCAGCGCGGCGACCTGCCGTTCCAGCACGCCGACTCGCCGGCGCTCGTAGTCCTCGGCAGCCGCAGCGCCCAGTGCCAGCAGCCGCTCGCGCGCGGCCGCGGCGGTCGCGAAATCGCCGCGCCGGGCGGCGCTCATGCCGACCAGCGCGACGCGGTTGGGGTGGCTGCCGGCCACGCTGTCGATGCTCGCCAGCCCGAGTTCGGGCCAGCGGCCGGTCTCGATGTAATGCCGCGCCTCGATGTCGAAGTAGCGCTCCTCGATGCGCCGCTCGCCCGGGTTGCGGGCGACCGCGGCGCGCGCCAGCCCGAGGTTGTCTGCCGCCGCCTCGACCCGGCCGAGCATCAGGTTGCCGTACGCCAGCCAGGAGAGCGTGTGGAAGTCCTCGCGCCCCTCCGGCAGGTTCATGCGACGGTTCAGCTCGACCGCGGCGGCATAGGCCTCTGTGTTCGACGCAACGACGTCCTGCCACAGGCCGAGCTGCAGGAAAATATGCGACGGCATGTGCAGCGCATGCGCGGCGGCCGGCGCGATGCCGGCATAGACGCGCGCGGCGGGCAGCGCGAGCACCGCGTGCTCCGGGTCGTCGAAGGAATGAATGATGAAATGCGCGGCGCCCGGGTGCCGCGGGTTCCTCGCGAACACGTCGAGGCAGACGGCCGCGGCCTGCGCCTGGCGTCGGTAGCCCGTGTCGCCGGGCCGCCACGTGCCGAGGATCCACAACGCGTAGAACACCGCGATCTCGTCGTCGTCCGGCCAGCGCTCGTGCATCGCGCCCATCGCGGCCGAGTACGCGAGGTCGCGCTCGAGCTTGTCCGCCGGGCCGTGGAACAGCAGGTCCACCGCGGCGAGCCAAGCGCGCTCCCGGTCGTCGCCGGCCCGCGCGAGGCGGCCCTCGAGCGTCGGCGCGAGGCTCGCGAGGACGCGCCGTGCCTCGTCCGTGTCCTGCAGCCGCCAGAGCGGCTTGTTCAGGCTCATCGCCTCGCCCCAGTGCGCCATCGCGAAGTCCGGGTCCGTCTGGCGCGCCCGCTGGAACGCGACACGCGCCTCGTCGAACTGAAAGCTGTGCAGCGCCTTCACGCCCTCGAGGAATGCCGGCTGCGCGGCCGGCGCGCCGCTCGTTGGAAAGCTGATGTCGCCGAGCCCGTCGTCGGCGCGGGAATTGCCGGCCGTCGCGACGGCGAGCAGCAGGCACAGGAATGGTCGGATCATGGTGTCGTCTCCCCGAGCGTATCGGCGCGGAACAGCAGGCCGCCCTTGACCACCGTATCGATCTTTTCGAGCACGCCGATGTCGGCCAGCGGGTCGCCGGACACTGCGACGAGGTCCCCGTGCCGTCCGGCCGCGAGCGCGCCGAGGTCGTCGCCGTCCTTCAGGTAGTGCGCGGCGACGGAGGTCGCGGCGCGGATGGCTTCCATCGGCGTCATGCCCCATTCGACCATGTAGGCGAACTGGCGTGCGTTCATGCCATGAGGATAGACGCCCGAGTCGGAACCGAACACGATCGTTACGCCCGCCTCGTGCGCGCGCCGGAAGTTCTGCCTCTGCACGAGCGTCGTCTCGTCGTTCTTGCGGATGAACTCCTCGGGCCAGTTCATGCGCCGCCCCTCGGTCGCGATCCAGTCACCGTTCCAGATGTCCATCGACAGCGCGACGCCGTGTTCCTTCGCCAGCCGGATGCCCTCGTCGTCGAACAGCGAGGCGTGCTCGATCGTATCGACGCCCGCGAGAATCGCGTCGCGGATCGACTGCGCGCCGTGCGCGTGCGCGGTGACGGGGATGCCGGCCGCGTGCGCAACCTCGACCGCGGCGGCAATCTCCTCCGGCGTCATTTCCGGCGCGCCGGGCACGCCGCCGTAGGCCAGTACCGCGCCGGAGGCGATGAGCTTGATCACGTCCGCGCCGCCGGCGACCGCGGCCTCGGCCTTCGCGCGGAATGCGTCCGGCCCGCGCGCGACGCCGAGCCGCAGGTGCGCCGGGATGTCGGCCTCGGTGAGACCGGGAAGCAGCAGGTCGCCGCCGCCGCCCGGCACGGTCAGGTAGAAGCCCGCGACTTCCATGCGCGGCCCGATCGTCCGCCCGGCGGCGATCTCGTCGCGCAGCGTGCGGCTGGTCCAGCCGTAGTAGACGCCGACGTTGCGGGCGGTCGTGAAGCCGGCCAGCAAGGTCTTCGCGGCCAGCGGCCGGCCGTACTCGAGGGTTTCCGCCTCGCCCCGCTCGAGGTAGACGAACAGGTCGTGCGTGTCCTGCTGCTGCTCGACGATGTGCGTATGCATGTCGATCAGCCCTGGCAGGCAGGTGTGTTCCGGCAGGTCGAGGACCGGCACGCCGACCGGCGCCTCGAGCTGCGGGCCGACCGCGGTGATTCGGCCGCCCTCGATCAGGACGTCCTCGCCCGTGCGCGCGGCATCGGACAGGCCGTCTATCAGCGCCCCGCAGCGGACCAGCAGCGAGCCGCTGTCGGCCGCGTAGGGCGGCTCGGTCACGACGACGGGGGCGGGGGGCGACGCAGGCGGCCGCCCGCACCCGGCTGCCAGCAGGGCTGCCAGCAGCATGAACGATACTCGTCTGCTCATGCGTAGTCTCCGCGGCCCGGGCGCTGCCCGTGCGCGCACGCTGTGGTCCTTATCCTGCGAGCTCGGCGCTGAGCCGCGCCAGGCTCGCTCTCAACCTCGTGACGATCTCGTCGACGTGCTCGACCGTCGCGATCAGCGGCGGGCAGACCATGATGTGTTCGCCGGCGCGGCCACCGCGCGTGCGTCGCGTGTACACGATCAGGCCTTCGCCGTAGGCAATTTCGGTCAGCCGGGCGCCGGCATTCAGCGCCGCCGGCAGCGGCTCCATCGTGTCCCGGTCGGCAACCAGTTCGAAAGCCAGCAGCAGGCCCTTGCCGCGCACGTCGCCTATCAGCGGGAATTCGTTCATCAGTTTCTCGAGCGAGGCCTTGAGCAGCGCGCCTATCGTCGCCGCGTTCCGCACGAGGCCCTGCTGCTCGATCTCGTCGAGCACGGCGAGACCCGCGGCCGCCGCGAGCGGATTGCCGGCGGAGGTGAAGCCGTGCTGGAAGCCGCCGGCATCGAGCACCGCGTCCGCGATGTCGGCGCGCGCGACCGTCGCGCCGAGCGGTGCGTAGCCCGCGCCGAAGCCTTTCGCCAGCGCGATGATGTCCGGCACGACCTGCCAGTGGTCGCAGCCCAGGAAGGCGCCGGTGCGGCCCGCGCCGGTCATCACCTCGTCCGCGATCAGCAGCACGCCGTACTCGTCGCAGATCTCGCGGATGCGCGGCAGGTAACTGTCCGGCGGCACCAGTGCACCGGTCGAGGCGCCACCGACCGGCTCGACGATGAAGGCGAGCACGTTGCCGGCGCCGAGTTCCTCGATGCGCTCGCCGAGCATGTTCGCATAGCGCAGCCCGCGCTCTGCCGGCGACAGCGAGTCGCGGTCGAGGTAGCAGGTCGGCGCCGGGATTTTCGGTATGGCCTGCAGCATTGGCGCGAACGGCTCGGTCAGCGGATCGTAGCCGGTCACGGCGAGCGCGCCGAGGGTCGATCCGTGATACGACGGGAACCGCGAGATGACGAGGTGACGGCTGCCCTCGCCGCGCGCCAGCGCATACTGGCGCGCGAGCTTCAGGCTGCTCTCGACCGCCTCGGAACCGCCCGAGGACAGGAACAGTCGCTCGAGGCCGGGCGGGCAATGAGCGGCGACGCGCTCGGCGAGTTTTTCGGCGACCTCGACCTCGAAGTGCAGCCGGTAGCCGAAGGTCGCGCGCTGCATCTGCCGCTGCATCGCGGCCAGCACGCGCGGATTGCTGTGGCCGATATTCGAGACCATCGCGCCGCTCGAGCCGTCGAGGTAGCGCTTGCCTTCGACGTCCCAGAGGTAGACGCCCTCGGCCAGCGCGAGCCGCGGCCGCGCGAGCCGCGTCTGGAAAAACAGCTTCGACTGCTTGTGTCCCGGCGGCAGCGGATGCGGTGCGAGCATGGACTCACTCCAGGCCGTAGGTCCGGTCCTCCAGCGGCGTCGACGAGATCCGTTCGAGCAACATCTCTGTGAAGCGTTCCTCGGCGCGGTTCAGTCGGGCCTTCGGGTTGCGGACCACGAAGATCTCGATCATCGGTGGATCCTCGTACGGTGGCAAGCGCCACAGCAGGCCGTCCTCGACGTCGCGCTGCACGACGTGGATCGGCAGCGGGCCGATCCCGAGGTTGGCGATGATCATCCGCCTGACTTCCTCGAGGTTGCTGCTGAGCCCGGTGATATGAGCGTCGAGTTCCGCCTGCTCGCGCAGCAGCGCCACCGGGCGCAGCACGTCGTGCAGCTGGTCGGCGCAGAACGACACGCTGCGTTCGCCGCGCAGGTCCGCGAGGGTGAGATCTTCGCGGCCGAACAGGCGGTGCCGCGGCCCGCAGAAAAAGCCGAAATGCTCCCGGTACAGCTGCGTGTATTCGAGGCCGTCGAGCGGCTCGTTGGCGAGGCAGATGGCCAGCGTGCTGCGCTTCTCGAGCACCGACTCTACCGCGAGGCGGCTCGCGCCGATCGTGACGGAAATCGTCGCGCGCGGGTGCTGCTCGTGGAACGCCGCGAGCGACTGGTCGACCAGCGGGCAGGTGATATGGCTCGCCATGTTGATCGCGACCCGGCCCTCGACGTCGTCGTGGATCTCCCGCATGGCGACCGACAGCCGGCTGACGGAGCCGAAGATCTCGACGCATTCCCTGTACAGCGCCTGGCCCTGGCGGGTGACGCGGAACGCCCGCGGCCCGCGCTCGACCAGGCACTGGCCGAGACTGCCTTCGAGCCGGCGCAGCGCGTTGCTGACGGTCGGTTGCTTTAGTCGCAGGCGCTTCGCGGCGGCGGTGATCCCTTCCTCCTGGACGATGACGACGAACGTGCGCAGCAGGTTCCAGTCGAGCTGCCAGACGACCTGCTCGGGATCCGCCGCGGTGGCCTGGATTTCGGGGTAGGGCTCTATCATGTCATTCTGCATTTCTATCTATGCCGCCATTAACATCGAGTTGCGGAATCATACTCCGGCGCCGATCATCGTTGCTACAGCCGCCTGCGGCCTGCTGACCGGCGACCGGTTCCCGGCTACAGTAGCGGCGGCGTCACCCGGAGGGCCCGGCCGGCCATGAGCAAATCGGTCATCATCACCTGCGCCGTCACCGGCTCCATCCACACGCCGACGATGAGCCCCTACCTGCCCGTGACGCCGGACGAGATCGCGCGCGCGTCGATCGACGCCGCGCGCGAGGGCGCCGCGATCATCCACCTGCACGCGCGCGATCCGGACAACGGTTACCCGAGTGCCGACCCCGCGCATTTCCGCGCGTTCCTGCCGACCATTCGCCGACACTGCGACGCGGTACTGAACATCTCGACCGGCGGCAGCTCGCTGATGAGTATCGACCAGCGGCTCGCGCCGGCGCGCGATCTCGCCCCGGAAATGTGTTCGCTGAACATGGGCTCGATGAACTTCGGCATCTTCCCGCTGCGCGATCACTACAGCGACTGGCAGCACGACTGGGAGCCCGAACTGCTCGAGGCGACCCGGCGGCGCATCTTCAGCAATACCTTCGAGGACATCGAGATGATCTTCGACGACCTCGGCGGCCGCCTCGGCGCGCGCTTCGAGTTCGAGTGCTACGACGTCGGGCACATCGAGACGCTCGCCTGGTACCTGAAGCAGGGCAGGGTCCAACCGCCGCTGTACGTGCAGTTCGTGCTCGGCGTGCTCGGCGGCATCGGCGCGGCGCCGCAGCACCTCGTGCACATGCAGGCAACCGCCGAGCGGCTGCTTGGCGACGCCTTCGAGTTCTCGGTGCTCGGCGCGGGCGGCGCGCAGATGCGGCTCGCGACCGCCGGCGCGATCCTCGGCGGCAACGTGCGCGTCGGCCTCGAGGACAGCCTGACGATTGCGAAGGGCGAACTCGCGACCAGCAATGCCGCGCAGGTCCGCAAGGTCCGCCGGATACTCGAGGAGCTCGGCTATACGATCGCGACGCCGGGCGAAGCAAGACGCCGGCTCGGCCTGAAAGGCGCCGACGCCGTGAACTTCTGATGCGAGGAGAGCGCGCGATGCTCCGACTTACGTTGCTGCCCCTGCTGCTGGCCTGCGCCGTCGCGGCGGCCGAGCGGCGCCCCGTGCTGCCGCAGATCGACACGCCGCACGACTACTACTACCGCGAGATGTACTTGCCGCAGCTGACCAGCGGTCCGTCGTCGCTGGCCTGGCTGCCGGACGGTTCGGAGCTCGTGTACTCGATGCAGGGCAGCCTGTGGCGACAGGCGCTGGACGGCACGACGGCCGTGCAGCTCACCGCCGGCCCGGGCTACGACTACCAGCCGGACGTCTCGCCGGACGGCCGGCAGGTCGTGTTCGCGCGCTACGATGGCGATTCGCTGAACCTGTACGTCCTCGAACTCGCGACCGGCGAGACCCGGCCGCTCACGACCGGCGACGACGTGAACCTCGAGCCGCGCTGGTCGCCGGACGGCGCGCGCCTCGCCTTTGTCTCGACGCGCGGTACCGGCCGCTTCCACGTTTTCGTCGGCACCCCCGGCGCGACCGGCATGGAGAGCGCGCCGCTGCTGCCGGAAAGACGGAGCCGCGTTTCCCGCTACTACTACGGTGCATACGATCACGAGCTGTCGCCCGCATGGACACCTGACGGCGAGGCGCTCGTCTACGTCAGCAACCCGGAGATCATTTACGGCAGCGGCGCGATCTGGCGGCGGTCGGTGGACGGCGGCGAGGCCGTGCCGCTGCGCATCGAGGAAACGACCTGGCGGGCGCGGCCTGACGTGTCGCCGGACGGCAAGCGCGTCGCCTATTCGTCCTACCTGGGCCGGCAATGGCACCAGCTCTGGCTGACGACGGCGGCGGGCGGCGGTGACCCGCTGCCGCTCACCTACGGCGACTACGACGTGACCGCCGCGCGCTGGTCGCCCGACGGCAGCCGCATCGCCTACGTCGTCAACGAGGACGGAGGCCTCGCGATCCGCATCCAGGATTTCGTCGGCGGCAAGGTCACGCCGCTCGTCATCGAGGAGCGGCAGACGCTCGCGCCCCACGGGCGCCTCGAGATCCGGGTCGTCGACCGGCGCGGCCGCGCGCTGCCTGCGCGGCTCATGGTGGAGGGCAGCGACGGGCGGCGTTACGCGCCCGCGGACGCCTGGTTCCACGCTGACGACGGCTTCGACAGGGCGTATTCGCGCTACGAGCCCCAGTATTTCCACTCGCGCGGCGCGGCGACGCTGTCGCTGCCGGCCGGCGAGGCGCGGATCACGGCCTGGCGCGGACCGGAATACCGCATCGACAGCGCCACGGCCGACGTGCGCGCCGGCGAGACGACGGTCCTGGAGCTGCCCCTCGAGCGCCTCGAACTGCCGGAGGGCTGGCAGCGACGCCACCTGAGCGCCGACGTTCACGTGCACATGAACTACGGTGGCCACTATCGCAACACGCCGGCGCGCCTCGCGCGCCAGGCAGAGGCGGAGGACCTCGACATCGCATGGAACCTCGTCGTCAACAAGGAACAGCGCATTCCGGACATTCGCGCGTTCACGACGGCGCCGGATGCCGCGTCCACGCCGAGCGCCACGGTGCTGCACGGGCAGGAGTTCCACACGAGCTACTGGGGACACCTCGGGATGCTGGGGCTCGAGTCGCACCTGCTGATTCCCGATTACTCGACCTACGCGAATACCGGCCTCGCCAGTCCCTACCCGGACAACGCCACCGCGGGGCGGCTCGCCCAGCAGCAGGGCGCGCTGGTCGGCTACGTGCATCCCTTCCTCGACGTGCCCGACCCGGGCGCGGGCGCGATCAGCAACGCGCTGCCGGTCGACGCCGCGCTCGGCACTGCCGACTTCTACGAGGTCGTCGGCTTCGCCGACCACCGCGCCTCGGCCGAGGTCTGGTACCGGCTGCTCGACTGCGGCATGAAGCTCGCCGCCGCCGGGGGTACGGACGCGATGGCGAATTACGCCTCGCTGCGCGGGCCGGTCGGCCAGAACCGCACTTACGTCCGCGTGGACGGCAGGCCGGGTAGTCCCGCCGAGCGCCGCGAGGCCTGGCTCGAGGGCCTGCGCGCGGGTCGCACGCTCGCGACGAACGGGCCCCTGCTCGGGCTCAGCGTGAACGGCGCGGAGCCGGGCGCGGAGCTCGGGCTGTCCTCGGCAGGCACACTGCGCTACCGCGGATTCCTGCGTTCGGCGGTGCCGGTCGACCACGTCGAGCTCGTCATGAACGGCGAGGTGGTGAGGCGCTTCGAGGCCGGGCCCGGGGGGATGTCCGCCGATTTTGAAGGCGAGCTGCCGGTCGCCGGCGACGGCTGGCTGTTGCTGCGCGCCCATGCCGAGACGTCCTCGCCCCGGGTATTCGATCTCTACCCCTACGCGACGACGAACGCGATCACCGTCGACGTCGCCGGCAGCGAGCGCGGCTGCGGCGCGAGCGCGGACTACTTCCTCGCCTGGCTCGAGCGCGTGCGCGAGGGAGCCGCCGCGCACCCGGACTTCAACACGCCGGAAGAGCGGCGCAAGGTGCTCGAGAACATCGACGCCGCCCGCGCGGTGTTCGCGGCACGCCGCTGACGGTCGCTCAGTTTGCGTCGACGGTAATCGTGACGACGCTGCCGGCGGCGAAGGCGTCGATGGCCGCCAGCACGTCGGCGCGGGAGACGCGCACGAGCCGTGCCTCGAGTTCGTCTGCCGACAGCAGTTCGCCGTACCAGAGCCGGTCGGTGGCGAGCGAGGCGGCGAGTTCCGCGTTCGACTGGGCCGCACTCCGGGCGCGGCCGACGCGCCAGCGCAGAGCCTCGGCGACCTCCTCCGGGCTCGGCGGTTCCGATGTCAGCCGGGCGATCTCGGCAATCAGCAGTTTGCGCATCGCGGCCAGTTTTTCCGGATCGACGCCCGCCGAGAGCGTGACCAGCGCGCGTTCGCCGTCGGAGCGGTAACGCGCGTCGATGTAGTAGACGAGGCCGCGCTCGGAGATCGCCGCATTGCCGAGGCGCCCGCCGTAGTCGTGGCTCAGGATGTAAAGGAGCGCGCGCCAGGCATCCGCCGCGGGATCGTCCGGCGGCGGCGCCGGCACCGCGTAGCCCACTCGCGCCTGCGCGAGCCGTCGCGGGATGTGGGCGTCGATGGCGCCGGCCGTCGCCCAGGCCGGCCCCGGCGTTGCGTCGCGGTTCACCGCGGGCAGGCTGCCGAACGCTGCCTCCAGCCGCGCCATCGCGGCGTCCGAAGCGACGTCGCCGGCGACGGCGATCAGTGCGGGCCGGGCGACGTCCGGCGGGTCCTGCTCCACGGCGATGCGCGCGACGATTTCCTCGAAGCGCGTGTACGGATCGAACGACGCCGGTTCCGGCGCCGGCCCGGCGGGGCGCGCGTCCGTCACGGCGGCGAGGGCCCGCGCGACCAGGCCGTCGAAATCCGCCGCCGCGGTTGTTTCCGAGAACGCGGTCGTGCCGAGGACGGGCAGGCCGCGAGCGAGCCGCCCCGCGTCGTCCCGGTAGCCACCCGGCAGTGCGACGAGCAGGTGGGCGGTCGGCGACAGTTCGGAGCGCTGAATCAGTACGGGAATCCCGTTCGACAGTCGCCCGGTCGCCGCCGGCGGCGCCGGTTCGCGGCTCGGCGCGAGCGGTGCCTCCCGGGGAACGGCGCCCGGCGCGGGCCGGCTCGCCGGTTCCGCGACGCGCCCGTCGACGAGCCAGCCGACGGTCCGGAGTTCCGGCCGCAGGCGCTCGCGCGCGACCTGGCTGACGTCGCCGGCCTCGAGCGCGCGGATCCGCGCCGGCAAATCGAGCAGGGCGTCCAGCGCGTCGATGCCTTCGTAGTAGGCGAGCTGGTGCGCGGCGTCCTCGGTCGTCTGCAGGTCGAGGACGAGCCGGTCCAGCAGGCGCTCGCGGGCCCGCTCGACCTCCGCGGTCGGCAGGTTGCCGAGCGACGCGATCGCGCGCTGCACCGCGTCCTCCAGCGCGTGGGGGTCTGCATCCTCCGCGATGCTGCCCTTGACGAGGAATACGTAGGGATCCGCAGTCGGGATGATCCAGGTCGCCAGGTCGTCGCTGATCCCGGCGAGCCGCGAGCCGGCACGCACGGCGGTGCCGAACTCGTTCTGCAGGAAGTTCACGCCGCCGCTGCCGCCCAGCAGTTCCTGCAGCAGCAGGAAGGCCGGGAAGGCCGCGTCGTCGGCGGCCGGCGCGTGCCAGGCGATCTGGAAGTGCTGCCGCGAGGCCGGCAGGCGCACGCGCACGCGCCGCTCGCCCTGCTGCGGGGGCTCGACGACCTGCTGGTCCGTCGTGCTGTCGGCACCGGGCAGTTCGCCGAAGCGCCGTTCGACTTCTCCGAGCACGGCGGCCGTGTCGATATCGCCGACGATCGCGAGCACCGCGTTCGCCGGCCGGTAGTAGCGCCGCCAGAACGCCGTCACGTCGCCGTGCGTGATGCCGCGGATGTCGCTCGCGAAGCCGATCGTATTGTTGCGGTAGGGGTGCGCGACCAGAGAGGCGTAAAGCGTCGCGTCGAACAGCACGGCCGCCGGGTCGTTCTCGTAGCCCTGCATCTCCGCGAGCACGGCGCCTTTTTCGGCCTCGACGTCGCGCTCGAGGATCTCGAGCTTGGCCATCCGCTCGGCCTCGATGTCGAGCAGCAGGCCGAGCTCTGCCGCCGGCGCGGTCGCGAAGTAGGTCGTCTGGTCGATCCAGGTGTAGCCGTGCCACTCGCCGCCGACGGCGTAGATGGCGTCGGTCAGTCCTGTCCCCGGGAAGCGCTCGCTGCCGCGGAACGCGATGTGCTCGACGAAGTGCGCGAGCCCGGTCTTCCCCGGCAGCTCGTGCCGCGCGCCGACCCGGTAGAGCATCTGCACGCTGACGAGCGGGAAACTGCGATCCTCGAGCAGGAGCACGGTCAGGCCGTTGTCGAGCTCGTGGCGGGTCGCGTTGGCAAGATCGAGCGCCGCGTCGGCCCGGGTGGCGAGAAGCGCGGCGAGCGCGGCGAGGGCGAAGCGCAAAGCGGACATCATTCCGCCGGCGGCGCGCTGTCCGCGCCGTCGATCTCGACGAAGGTGTTCGGGAAGAAGCCGTTGAAGTGCGTGCGATTCGAGACGCTGTAGGCGCCCATCGTGCCGAACTCGATCCAGTCGCCGGCGCGGAGGCCCGCCGGGAAGGGCAGCGGCACCGGCAGCCGGTCCATCGAGTCGCAGGTGGGCCCGAACACCTCGAGGTGCTCCGTCTCGCCGGCCAGGATCTCGCCGTCGCGGTAGACGCGGCAGGGGTAGCGCAGCTCACCCTTCGCGAGCACCGGCTCGATGAAGCTGCCCCACGCGCCGTCCGTCAGGTACAGCTTCGAGTCCTTGCGGTGCAGGACCTGGGTCAGCACCGACAGGCCGTTCGCGATCAGCGCACGGCCCGGTTCGGCGATGAGCTCGGTACGGGCCAGCCGCGGCAGACGGCGGCGCGTCTGCTCGATCGCCTCGAAGAAGGACGCGAGCGGCTCGCTCTTCATGCCCGGGTAGTCGCTCGGGAACCCGCCGCCGACGTCGACAAGCGAGACCTCGATACCCGACGCGGCCAGCACCTGCTCGCAGCGCTCGAGCGCCGCGACGAACGCGCCCGGGCGGCGCAACAGCGAGCCCGTGTTGAACGCGAGCGCAGGCTGCATGCCGCGCGCCGCGACGTCGGCGAGCAGCTCGACCGTCTCGTCGTGGCCGGCGCCGAATTTCTCCGACAGGTTGTAGGTCGCGTCCTTGTTGAGCGCGGCCATGCGCACGAAGACCGTGATGTCCGTCGCCCCGGTTTCCCGGGCGACGCGCTCGAGCTCGTCGCGGTGGTCGACGACGAAGTCGCGGACGCGGAAGCGCTCGTAGGCTTCCCTGGCTGCGCCGCGCATGCGGACCGGCGCCATGAACCAGCAGCGCGTGCCCGGGCGTAGCGCATGCACGAGTTCCATTTCCTCGACCGAGGCCGTATCCACGTTCGTCACGCCCGCATCGAGCACGCGCGCGACGACGTTCGGGTCCGGGTTCGCCTTCACCGCGTACATGACGCGCCCCGGGAAGCCGTCCAGGAAGGCGCGCACGTCGGCCTCGAGGCGCGCCGTGTAGAGGCAGTAGACGGGACCGGCCGGGTCCAGCCCGTCGATCAGTTCGTCGACACTTGCAAAGCGTGGCAGCGGGTTCAACAAAAAGGGGTCCGTGTACGGGAAAACGCCGAGAATAGAGGATGGTAAGGCAATGTCGATAGATACGCCGGACCTATGCGCACCGCGGCCGCCGGGAATGACCAGGGCGTGCTTGGACGCGTTGCCGGGGGCGGCATAAACTCTCCCGTCCCGACGCCGACCGGAGCCGCCGATGCATCGCCTCACTGCCGCCGCCTGCCTGTTCGTTCTGCTGGTTTCCGCTCCGCCGGCCCGCGCCGACGTGGACCTGGCGCAGCAGATCCTCGCCGAGCTCGTCGCGAGCAATACCGCGCCTTCCGGCGGCAACGACATGTCGGAAGCCATCGGCATCCTGGTCGGGCATCTCGCCGAGGCCGGGTTCGAGGACGACGACATGACCGTCGTCGCTCCGGGCGGCGGAGCGGAGAACCTCGTCGTTCGTCTCGCGAGCCCGAAGCCGACCGAACGGCCGATACTGCTGATGGCCCACCTCGACGTCGTCGAGGCGTTGCCGGAAGACTGGAGCGTGCCGCCCTACGAGCTCGTCGAGCAGGACGGCTACTTCTACGGGCGCGGCACCGTCGACAACAAGGCCGGCGCCGCCGTCATCGTCGCCAACCTCGTGCGCCTGAAACGCGAGGGCTACGACGGCGATCGCGATCTCATCGCGATGCTGACCGGCGACGAGGAAACGAGCGGCGCGGGCGCGGACTGGCTCGCTACCGAGGGCCGCCACCTGATCGACGCCGAGTTTGCGCTGAACTCCGACGGCGGCTTCGTGATTCTCGAGGGCGACGAGCGCACGACCTTCGTCATGCAGACCAGCGAGAAGGTCTACGTCAGCTACCGGCTGCAGGCGCTCGATCCCGGCGGGCACAGCTCGCTGCCGCGGCCGGACAACCCGGTGTACCGGATCGCGCGTACGCTCGTCGCCCAGCAGCGGCAGCCGTTTCCGATCGACCTGAGCGAGACGACGCGGGCGTTCTTCGCGAGCCGCGCGCCAGAAACGAGTGGCGAGGAACGCGAGCTGCTCGAGGCGCTGCTCGCCGGCGACCTCGACGACCCGGTGCTCGAACGCCTGCCGGACTACAGCTACTACAATGCCCAGGCGCGCACGACCTGCGTCGCCACGCAGATCGCCGGCGGCCACGCCGAGAACGCGCTGCCGCAGACGGCGACGGCGGTCATCAACTGCCGCGTGCTGCCGCAGGCCGACCCGGCCGACGTCGAGGCCAGGCTGCGCGCGCTGGCCGAGGTCAACGACGTGACGCTCGACGTCGTCTACGCCGCGCGGCCGTCGCCACCGTCGCCGCTGACGCCCGCCATCGTCGGCGCGGTCGAAGCGGTCGCGGAGGAACTGTGGCCGGGCATCCGGCTCGTGCCGGAGATGAGCACCGGCGCGACCGACGGGCTGTTCGTGCGCAGCGCCGGCATCCCGGTCTACGGCGTGTCGGCGATCGCCGAGGTGCCGGACGAGCTGCGCGCGCACGGCCAGGACGAGCGCATCCTGATCGAGTCCTTCGACGACTCCGTCCGCTACTGGTACCGCCTGCTCAGGCGCCTGACGGACTGAGGCGGGCCGGCAAAAGCGGCTGCGCACTCGAGTTTCGCCGCTCGCGTCCCGCCCGCCGCCGCGCCACACTCGGCCGCCTTCCGCCCGCGGCTGCGGGCGTCACGCGCAGGGAGCGCCGATGCGCCGCATCAGGGACGATGCCGCGGGCGGCCGGGGGGTAGCGGTGGTCCGTGCCGAAGCGCTGGGCGAGCGCCGCGGTGGCACGCCCGGCGAGGGCTCGAACGTCGCGCCGCCGGCGCTGCCGCTCGTTGCGCTTGCCGCCGGCGCGGTCCTTGCGCTGGTCGGCGCGCTGCTCGGTCTCGGCCACTACACGGCCAGCGAGACCGTGCGCGGGCGGATCACGAGCGGCCCGGTCCGGGTGCACGCGCCGAAGGTCGCGATCGTCGCCCGCGTGTACGTCGCCGAGGGGGCAGAGGTTCGGCGTGGCCAGCGCCTGCTCGAGCTGCGGGCCGGGCGCGAGACGGCAGAGGGCGACGCCGATGCTTTCATCGTCGCGCGCCTCGCCGGGCGCCTGGACGTCACCCGCGCACGGCTCGACGGGGACCGCCGGCGGGCGGCCGCGGAACTCGCGCGGCTCGAGCAGGCCATCGAAGCCGCGGCCCGGCGCATCGCGCTGGCCGAGCGCGAGCAGCGCGTTGCCGCGCGCCTG
>ERZ869936.1136-NODE-1136-length-20441-cov-14.754685_pt1 | contig 20441 bp, 20 predicted proteins | sample MGYA00520876_ERZ869936 | MGnify/ENA primary metagenome ERZ869936 (study PRJEB32218, sample SAMN09650985) | biofilter metagenome | isolation source: enrty point of leading RO module | place: Saudi Arabia: Thuwal, RO plant located on Red Sea | collected 2016-02-17...
ATGTCTCGCCGCATGATGAAAGCAGGCATCGAAGTCTGGGGTTATAGGAGGAACTATGCAAAAGCTCAAGAAGCGTTTGAAGCAGGTTATGTCAGTGGAGTTACCACTAATCTGGAAAGCCTTGTTCAAGTAGTCAAAGAAACGAAGAGTATCTATGGTGAGAAGTCTGGAGAGACGGTATACACATCAGCTCCTGGCATCTTTCAACTTGTTATCCCCGCAGAATTAGTAGAGGACACACTGGATGAGTTACTACCATTACTTGGCGACGGGGATATTATTATTGACCATGGCAATAGCAACTTTAAAGATTCTCGCAGGAGAGCAGAAAGGTTGGCCAAACTTGGTATCCAATATATTGATTGCGGTACTAGCGGTGGAGTTTATGGTCTGGAGCGTGGATACTGTCTTATGGTTGGTGGTGCAGATACAGCAGTATCTGTATGTTCCCCCATTTTCAGGGCCCTTGCACCAGGGATTACCGCTGCGCCCCGCACTGACCCATACACCCGTGCAACCAGTGCTGAATACGGTTGGTTGCATTGTGGCGGACCTGGTGCAGGTCACTTTGTGAAGATGGTTCATAACGGTGTAGAGTATGGTATAATGCAGGCGTATGCAGAGGGATTTAATATTCTTCAACATGCAGATCTTGGCAGCAAGTATGTAAAGGAGGGAGATGCTGAAGTGGCTCCAATGTCAGACCCAGAAAATTATCAGTATGATATTGACTGTGTTGAGGTTGCTGAGTTATGGCGTCGTGGTTCTGTTGTTGGTAGTTGGTTACTTGACCTTACCGCTGATGTTCTGCGGCATGATCCTAAACTGGACAAGTTCGATGGAGGAGTATCAGACTCTGGTGAGGGTCGTTGGACTCTTCACAGTGCTGTGGATCTCGGCGTACCCACTCCTGTTATTAGTGCTGCCCTCTTTGAAAGATTCAACTCAAGGAAACTTGGTGAATACGGAAACAAAATCCTGAACGGTATGCGATACATGTTTGGGGGACACAATGTTCGGTAATGCCCTTGCGATCTTATGCATACCCTTTGTACTTTCCACAATATATTTCGGGGTACGAAAAGGTGAAAATGACTATTACGACTCAGACGACTATGACGGAAACGGAACCGCTCACTAAAGGAATTGTTATCTTTGGTGCGACTGGAGATCTTTGTAAGAGAAAACTGATTCCTGCACTTCACAAACTGTGGGAAAAAGATCTTCTACCAGATAATTTTTTGATTACTGGTTGTTCTCGTCGTGAACCCACTGTGACTCAATGGAAGGAATCTCTTGGTGAATATCCAGAGGAGTTCTTGAATCATCTGGATTACATTTCAGCTGATCTAGACAATATTGAAACTCTTGGTAACCTTCCAGACACAGACGATACAACATACTTTCTATCTGTACCCCCAGAAAAATATGAGAATGCTATCGTCAATCTCAAAGAAGCCAGACTCCTTGACGACCCAGACAGGTCCAGGGTGGTTATCGAAAAACCCTTTGGGTACGATCTTAAATCTGCTGATCATTTACAGTCTGTGGTTAGCAGACATCTACGCGAGAAACAAGTCTATCGCATTGACCATTATCTTGGTAAAGATACTGTCAATAACATTCTCGCTACTCGGTTTGGTAACATTCTTCTTGAACCACTCTGGAACAGGGAGTACATAGAAGAAGTTCAGATCTTCGCAACTGAAACTCTGGGATGTGAAGGTCGTTCTCAATACTATGAGGGTGCAGGCGTCGTCAGAGACATGTTACAGAACCATATGCTTCAGGTTCTGTCATTGATCGCCATGGATGCTCCTTGCAGAATGAATGCAAGAGAGATTCGTAGAGAGAAGACTAAGGTTCTTGCTGCTACCAGACTTGGTAAAAAGTTTGTCACTGGTCAATATGATGGTTATCGTGATGAACAAGGTGTTGGTTTAGATTCAATGACCCAGACCTTTGTTGCTGGTGACATCTACATTGACAACTGGAGATGGCAAGGTGTTCCTTTCTACTTCATGACTGGTAAGAAGATGCCTTATCAGTGTGTGGAGGTTGTTATCAAACTCAAAGCACCACCAGTTGGATTGTTTGAGGGTGAGACACCAGGACGTATCGTGATGCGTTTACAACCACATGCTCACCTTGATATTCAGATTGATGTGAAGTCTCCTGGTCTTAGTGAACAAGTTGAATTGGCTACATTGACTCACCGATACCCTGATTGGTTAGGTGTTGATGGTTATGAAAAACTTCTACACGATGCAATTGGTGCTGATCAATCACACTTTGTACACTCTGAAGAAGTGATTGAGTCTTGGAGAATTGTCGATGATTTACTTTGCACTGGCGACTCTTGTCCCGTCCGCACCGCCCCATATATCTACCACGAAGGTTCATGGGGTCCTTTCGCTAAGATAGAACAAATCACCAAATGGGATTATCCAGCATAGCCTATGGACAAAAACCAAAAGAGAGAGTTCTACAAGTCTCTCAGAGAACGCATCAAACAACTCAGGATGCAACATCTCTTTGAGGAACCTTGTCCTCTTTACGAACCAGAGTGGGAAGAGGATTACTTTTGGGATTGTCGATTAACCTACGATCACGAAGAGGAAGATGCATAGGATCGCACACTTCGCAGCATGGACTTTAAACAATCCATGGACACTAGGGCCAATGTGTATTGCATTGGTCTTTGTACCCATTCTAGGAATGTGGGCCGTTCACAAATACGGGTGGGAACACTGGGCACCGTTTGACAGATCACATAAGTAATGGTATATTGTTTGACATCGGGGCGTAGCTTAGTTTGGTAGAGCGCCCGCTTTGGGAGCGGGAGGTCGTAGGTTCAAATCCTATCGCCCCGATCCACTATATACTCTAATTATGGAAATATTTACGGTGGAAGAATTTCAGGAAAACTGGGATGATCTCATAGAGAGAGTTGAAAAAGGAGAACGTTTTGGTATTGTGAACGAGGACGGAAGGTCTGCGGTCATAATGTCTACAGATGATCCTCTCTATAAACTTTATACAGAACACGACGAAGCATCATGACTACACTTGTATTTGATCAAGAGTTCCGCATTGCCCGCGACACTCCCTCTGACATCAATGAACACATGGAAGTCCTTAAGGGCCTTGCAGATGAAGTTGATCATGTGACTGAGATGGGAACACGCACTGGTGTGAGCACCCGTGCCTTTCTTGCATCTGATGTGACTGTTCGTGCATATGATTTGTTCCTTGATGGACGTGTTCAGGAACTCTTCAAGATTGCACAAGAGGAGGGTAAGGATGCTGAGTACATTCAATCGAATGTTCTGGATGTAGAGATTGATGAGACCGATATGCTCTTCATTGATACATGGCATTGTTATGATCAGTTGCTTGCAGAGTTGACCCTGCACGCTCCTAAGGTGAAGAAGTACATTGCATTCCATGACACACAAACCTACGGGACTCGCAGTGAAGAGTTCATGGGCCGTGTTGGTAGTAATGGATTGCTTCCTGCAATCATTCACTACATGATTGAAAACCCTGGGGTTTGGCAATTCAAAGTTCACAGGACTAATAACAACGGTCTCACAGTCATCGAACGAGTCTGATGACTGGGGGATTAGCAATCTGGTGAATGCAGCAAACTCATAATTTGCCTAAGGCGAGTTCGATCCTCGCATCCCCTATTGACGGATTTCCGTCAAACCCTTATAATACTAAGGTCAACACACAAGAAGATGACACTCTCTAGTAAGTTCAAGAAAGACATTCAAACCCTTCGCAGTGCTGCGAATGGTGATATCTACCTTGATGTAAAGAATCCGAAACTTTTCAAAAAGGTACGCCGCTACTACGAAAATGAAGGAGTGGTGTTTTCTGGTGAACCATTGGATGATTATGAAATGTTGATGGAGTATGTCTCTGGAGACCTTGAGTCTGTGGAGGTTGCGTGAAGGTACTTCTAGAACGATTCCCATATCGTTACGTCGAATGTGGAACTCTGGAAAATGGGTTCCCCGACTATCGGATTCAGAAAGCTGATAGTTGGACCAAACGTTATAGTGACATGTATCTCTGTGACAATGGTATGCAACTTACTACTGCCATGGAGGACTTTGAATACACGAAATGGTTAGATCCAGAACGTGTTCCTTGTTATGTACGTGACTCGGTAAGTCGATAAAAGAGCCCTGGTCGGGATACCCCCTCAAGGTTTCTTATTTCCGTAAAAAATAAGTGGCGAGCCTGGAAGAGGTGGGTTGCATAAACCCACCTCTTTTTGTATAATACATAGTATAGATTTTATTACTTCATGTCTGAGTATAAGAAAACCGCACTTGTGCTTGGTGCGGGTGGTTTCATTGGAAGTCACATGGTAAAACGACTTCGCGAAGAAGGTTATTGGGTTCGCGGAGTTGATCTTAAGTATCCAGAGTTTTCTAGTCACCAAGCTAATGAGTTTGTAATTGGTGATCTTAGAGATCCAAATATGGTTCGTCGTTGTATTCGATATGGTGGAGAAAGAGGTAACTTCTATGCACAGATTGTAGATAAGTTCCTTGAACCCTTTGATGAGATCTATCAGTTTGCTGCTGATATGGGTGGTGCAGGTTTCATTTTCACTGGAGAAAATGATGCAGACATCATGTACAACTCTGCTCAAATCAATCTGAACGTTCTGGAACAACAACGTCTTTGGAATGAGACGACTGGACAGAATAAGACTAAGATCTTCTACTCTGGATCTGCCTGTATGTACCCAGAGTATGCTCAGGAAGAAACAAACAACCCTGGACTGAGAGAAAATGACGCATACCCCGCAGCACCCGACTCTGAGTATGGATGGGAGAAACTTTTCAGTGAGCGACTCTATCTTTCCTACAGTCGCAATCATGGCATCCCTGTTCGGATTGCTCGCTATCACAATATTTTTGGCCCTGAGGGAACCTGGAACGGTGGAAGAGAGAAAGCACCAGCTGCAATCTGCCGTAAAGTCGCTTACCTCCCAGAGACAGGTGGAGCTGTCGAGGTGTGGGGAGATGGCTTACAGACTCGTTCCTTCCTGTTCATTGACGAATGCATTGAAGCAACTCGACGACTCATGGACTCCGACTTCACTGGACCTGTAAACATCGGTTCTGAAGAGATGGTGACCATCAACGAACTGGTAGAAATCGCTGGTCGTGTTGCTGGTAAGGAAGTAAGAAAGATGCATAAACTGGATGCTCCTCTGGGTGTTCGTGGTCGTAACTCTAACAATGATTTGATTCGTGAGAAGTTGGGTTGGGATTACTCACAAACACTTGAAGAAGGCATTCGCATCACGTATAATTGGATTGAAGGACAGACTAAAAAATGAAAGTAACTATTCTAGGATCTGCTGGTCAGATTGGTGCATACCTCACGGAGTATCTGAGAGAGAAAGGACATGTTGTTGTTGAGTTTGATGTTGCCAATGGTGACTGGCAAGACATGACTCGTATCCCGAATGTCAATCTTCACGACGCACTCTCAGATACTGACTTCTGTTTCTTCCTTGCATTTGATGTGGGTGGTTCTAGGTATCTGAAGAAGTATCAACACTCCTTTGAGTTCATTGATAACAACACACGCATCATGGCGAATGCGTTTTACAATCTCAAACGACACAATGTTCCCTTTGTGTTTGCATCATCTCAGATGAGTAACATGAGTTACTCTCCATACGGTGTGATGAAACGTGTGGGTGAACTCTATACCAAGTCTTTGAATGCACTGACAGTCAAGTTCTGGAATGTGTATGGTATCGAAAAGGATATGGAAAAGGCACACGTCATCACTGACTTCATTCGTAAAGGATTTGAGGAAGGTGACTTTGAGATGTTGACTGATGGCACAGAGGAACGTCAGTTCTTGTATGCGGAAGATTGCTGCGAAGCTCTTGAAACAGTGATGTTGAACTACAAAGACTTCAAACCCAATGATGAACTTCACATCACATCTTTCAATGCAACACCAATCAAAGATGTGGCATCTATCATCATGGGTCAGTTCAATATGATTGACAGACCAGTTAGAATTAGTCCTGGTCTTGCGAAAGATAGTGTTCAGTTGGACAAAAGAAACGAAGCTGATAATTACATCATGAGTTGGTGGCTTCCCAAGACAAGTATTCAGGAAGGTATTGCAAAAGTATTCAATGAAATGAAGAAGGAGTATTTGGGATGATTGGATTTGATGCACTAGGTACGATGGGTCGTCTGGGTAATCAGATGTTCCAACACGCTGCAATCAAAGGCATTGCACGTAAACATGGATTCAAGTATTGTATTCCCCCCAAGGATCCAGTCTCTCAGATTGATAACTACGGTCTTCTCGATGCATTTGAAATGAAGAACGTAGATGCCATTCGGTATTGTTGGAATCCTGTTCCTGCACAGGAAAGGTTCTTTCATTATGATGAGGAACTGATGGACATCTGTCCTGACAATGTGAATGTTGCAGGGTTCTATCAGTCTGAAAAGTATTTCAAACATGTGGAGGATGAACTTCGTGAGGACTACACGTTCAAGCCTGAATGGTTGGAACCCTGTCAGGACTTCATGAAACAGTTTGAGGGTAAAGAAGTTGGATTCCTCCACGTTCGTCGTGGTGATCCTAACTTGACTGACAAACGTGGATTCAAATGGGCATATGTGAACTGTCAGGATCAACACCCAGTTCAACCTCTCTCTTATTATGAAGAAGCTCTGAAAGAATTTCCTGAAGACATGCCTTTCTTGATCTTCTCAGACTCTATTGATTGGTGTAAGGAACAAGAAATGTTCCAGGGTGATCGGTTCATGTTCTCTGAACCTGAGGACAAGTATGATGACGGTGCTCTGGTTCCTTATTATGATCTATGTCTGATGACACTCTGTGATCATGCGATCATTGCCAATAGTTCTATGAGTTGGTGGGGCGCCTGGTTGCAAACAAACCCAAACAAGAAAGTGATTGCACCAAACATGTGGTTTGGTCCTTCATATAGTTTTCACGATACAAAAGATCTCTACTGTGAAGGATGGAAGCGTCTATGAAATTCAAGAATGTTGCAGTAGTTTTTATCGGAACTGATAAGTATCTCAAGTTTCTGCCTAGTTGGTATGAGTCTTGTGAAGAGAAGTTGATGCCTGGTGTGGACAAAAGGTATTTTGTGTTCACTGATGGTGAAGTCTCTGGTGCTCCTGAGAATATCAGTGTCTATCGACAGGAACACATGCAGTGGCCTTTCATCACACTCTTGCGATTCTCAACGATCCTTAAGGCTCAGGAGGAACTGAAGAACTATGATTGGGTTCTGTTCCTTGATGCTGATATGGTAGTGGTGGACTCGATTGCACCAGAGGAATTGTTCAGTACAAAACCATACATTGGTGTGCATCATCCCTGTCACTTCCTGAAGATGCCTCCTCACAATGAGTTCCCTGGTGCGTTTGAGACAGAGGAGAAGTCAGAGGCTGGGGTCAAGTCTACTGATGATCTTTCAGTGTACTTCCAGGGGTGCCTGTGGGGTGGTAGAGTCCCTGAAGTTATTGAGATGATGAAGGAACTTGATACACGCACACAGACAGATCTAAAGAACGATATCATTGCCAAGTGGCATGATGAGAGTCAGATGAATAAGTTCTTTTCTGAACGTCGTTCTGATGTGAATGTTCTTCATCCTGCGTATGCATTCCCTGAAGACTTCACTGACTACTGCAAGTTTGAACCAAAGATTGTTCACGTATCAAAAGATAATTCCAAATATCATCAATGACAAAACTAGACACAGGTCTCTCAGGTTGTAGTCTTGAGTTGATTGGTGACAGAGTTCTTAGAAAGTATTCCTCGTCACCTGATTATAACTCAAGACTTTTAAAGCAGGCTGTGAAACAACGTGTCTTCTCTGAGTCAATCTATAAAAACATTGATGCTCCAAGGATTCACTGTATCTCTGAAGATTACTTTGAAATGGAGTATATTCCTGGTCATAGTTTCGTAGAGTTCTTCGAAACGGCATCGATCGGTGACGTAGAATTTGTGAAACAAACTTTGTTTGATTACTTCGATCAACTCATATCTACCTCACGATACATTGATCCTGGTAGTAAGATATTGAATAAGATTGATACCCTGAGACCAAAGACTGGGTATCCAAAACTATTAGACTACATTCAAACTATTGTTATCAGATATAATCTTCGTGTGCCACATACGTTCTGTCATGGAGATCTGACCTTTAGTAATATTATTTTTCATCCGAACAGATTGTTCTTCATCGACTTCTTAGATTGTTATGTCGATACCTTTCTTTCGGATCTTGTAAAGCTTAAACAAGACTTGTATTATTTGTGGGGACTGAAGACACAAAACATACAGTCGAATCGTATTGAACAGATATACAAATACATCTGGACTCAGTTAGAAGAGAGATACTCTGAGTACATGGATGAAACCTTTGACATTCTTGACGTGATGAACACGTTGAGACTTGAACCTTACTTGACTTCAGAGTCTCATAGAGTTATACTAGATACGATAGTAAAATCAACTCAACTGTATGCGCTCTCTGATAGTGCCAATGGCGGGTCGGTCGAGTCGATTCCCAAACATGCGACCGAAGTGGATGTTGACGCATCCAATGTCGAATCGTTTTATGGTTACGGAATCGATCCTCGGACTGAACTTAGACTTCTTCGATAATATTTACTTCATTTGTCTTCAGGAACATGAGGACAAGTATCAGTTCATGCAAGGGTTTGTGACTGAACTTGATGGACTGGGACTGCGTGATAAATCAAATATCGTTCTGTTGCCAGAACAGACTAGTTCTCAATCAGAAACTGTGTATACGTTTCTGAGTGGATATGATTTGGACGGATATATTTTCATCAAAGACTCTGATGGTTTCTATCGTACAGAGATCACAGAGGAACGTAATCAGGTTGCATACTTTGACCTGAATGACATGGATGATATCAACGCACGTACAAAGAGTTACGTTGAGTTGGCTTTGAACGGCACCGTTGTCAATATCGTAGAGAAGAAAGTTATTAGTTCTACGTTCTCTAGTGGTGGATATGGATTTGCTGATGCGAAGAAGTTCTGTTCTACCTATGAGAAACTCCAGGACATGGAGGGTGAGTGTTATATCAGTCATGTCATCTGGCAAATGATGTTGGACACTGAGGTGTTCCATGGATTGAAAACAACAGACTTCAAAGACTGGGGAACATTGAGTGCTTGGAACAAGTACAAGTCTCAGTATAAGTGTCTCTTTGTTGATATTGATGGTACACTGGTAACGAACTCCTCTCTTCACTTCCCACCATATGTTGGGTCAGGTGAACCACTAGAGGAGAACATTGACTACCTTGCAGATCTTCATGACAGTGGTAAAGTAAAAATCATTCTCACCACTAGTCGCCCTGAAGATTACAGAGAGGTGACTTTGTTTGAGTTGCAGACTAAAGGTATTGTCTTTGACCAACTCATCATGGGACTACCACACTGCAAACGTGTTCTGATTAATGACTTCGCACGGAGTAATCCATACCCCTCCTGCGAAGCAATAAATATCCCAAGAAATTCTGATAACTTGAAGGAGTATTTTTGATGAAGATTTTGATTACAGGAGCTGCTGGTCAGATTGGTTCTGGACTATCAAAGAGGCTCGTTGATAAACATGAATTGACACTGGTAGATAATCTGAGAAACGGATACGAAGAGAATCTAAAGGACGATGCAAACGAGTTGATTGCTCCGTTTTACAACATCGATGTAGCAACGGACGAACTCTTCAGTCATTGTGGAACTAAGTTTGACAGTTACGATGTCATTATTCACCTTGCTGCTATCACCTCTCTCCCAGACTGTGAATCCAATCCCTTGGAGACTCTGAGGATCAACGTTGGTGGAACTGCAAATGTCTTGGAGTTTGCACGTAAACTCAATGTGCCTCATGTCGTTTTCGCCAGCACCAGTGCTGTGTATGAGAACAATGATGTAGAGACTTTCACCGAGGATCTAGAAGTAAACCCACGTCTTTACTATTCTCTGTCAAAGAAAATGTGTGAGGACTTGATTCAATCTTATCGGGAGAACTATGGGATGACTGCAACCATCCTGCGTTTCTTCAATGTATTTGGGCCAGACGGTGATCAGACACGTCCTAATCCTCCCCTGTTGAACTTTGTCGCACGGGAACTGAACAAGGGTCAGGCACCGATCCTGAGTGGTGATGGCGAACAGGTCAGAGACTTTATCTGGGTCAATGATATTGTTTCTATGTTGGAACTCTGTCTGGAGAAACAACCGAATGATGTGTTCAATGTCTCTAGTGGTGTTGCTGTCAGTGTGAATCAACTGTCTACATGGGTTGCAGAAGCTCTGGGTAAGGAACATCTTGGATTGGGTCACAAACCTGCACAAGAACTCTGGGATCGATATCCTGAAATGTTTGCAGGTCGATACCCTCTGAACAAGGACATCGTTGCTAAAGAAACTACACGATACTCTAAGGGTTCATATCAGAAGGCTAAGGAACTTCTTGGATGGGAACCCAATACTGACATCGAATCACTGGTCAAAGAAGTTGCACTACAATTGAAAGCATGAAGATCGCATTGTTGTTGTCGGGACAACCTCGTTTCGTAGAGGAGGTGTCCCCGTTCATTCTGAAAAATGTTTGTGAAGGTTATGATGTAGATGTCTTCTGTCACTTCTGGTTCGATGAGAAACTCCAGAACAATCCATACAAGTTTGGTGAGTGTGGAAAGGGTGATTGGCACAAACAACGCATTCAATCTGATGCTGTAGAACTTGCAAAGAAGATCTACAATCCAATCAAATGTAAGACTCAGAAGAGTAAGTCTTTCTCTGACTCTGCAGTTCCCTTTCAACCATCTCTAGATCGGTATTGGTATGGAGCTAAAGATGATCCAGACCAGAAAGGTTTTCGAGACAGGACTGTAAACAACTGTCTCTCTTACTTCTATAGTCTGAATGAAGTCAACAAACTCAAGAAAGAATATGAGTATGCCAATGACTTCAAGTATGACTGGGTGGTTCGTTGTCGCACAGACACGGTGATTCAAACCAAGATTCCATTTGAACAACTTGATCCTAAGGTCATCAACTACTCTGATCTACAGGGACAACCAGACGGGATGATCAATGACTGGTTTGACTTTGCAGGTTCTAGGGAGATGGATGTATTCATGAGTGTCTTCCCTGTATGGCAACTGATGTTAGAGAAGTGCATGAATGAAACTGGTGCATGGTGTCATGAACTGATGCACCGCAAGATGGTTGATACATTTGGAATTGGTATCCAAGGTCATCCCATACATATTACGTTACCAAGATTCTAATGAAAACTATCTTTTGTGATATTGATGGAACTTTGTGTGTGCATCATGGAGATATCGTCAAACAGCACTCTGACGATTTGACTTTGTTGCCAGATACATTGGAAGTTCTAAAGGAATGGGAGAAGAAACAACACAGGATTATTCTTGTGACTGGTAGAAAAGAATCTCACCGACCAGAACTAGAACGACAGTTGAAAAAGGCTGGAATCTTTTGGGATCACTTGATCATGGGTCTGAGTAATGGACCCAGAGTTATCGTTAATGATATCAAGAGTGCTGATACTCAAAGAGCCATGTCATTCAACGTGGTTCGCAACACTGGAATATCTGAGTTGAGGGACTTATGACTACTGTAGAAAAACCATGGGGTTCTTACACAAATCTGATTGATGAATCTTACACGAAAGTCAAAAAGATTGTAATCAAACCTGGTGAATCTCCCAGTTATCAATATCACTTTAAGAGAAGTGAGATCTGGGTGGTTGTCAACGGCACTGGAGCATGTAAAATTGACGGTGAAGAATATGAAGTCACCGTTGGTGATGTGATTCATATTGAGAAGGAACAAAAACATCAAATCACAAACATTGGAGAAACTGATTTGGTGTTTATTGAAGTTCAACTTGGGGAATATTTTGGTGAAGATGACATCGTGAGGTTGGAAGACAAGTATGGCAGAGTATAAGGTTCTGATTACGACCAGTGGTATTGGATCAAGACTAGGTAATCTCACAGAGTATACAAATAAAGGTCTGGTTAGAGTTGGTAAGAAACCATCGATCAGTTATATCATTGAGTCCTATCCAGAGGATGTAGAATTTGTAGTCACTCTGGGTCACTATGGTGATCACATCAAAGGTTTTCTTGAGTTAGCTTATCCAGATCTAAACTTTACCTTTGTTGATGTCAAGAACTACAACGGACCTGGTAGTAGTCTTCTCTTCTCAATGTCCTTGTGTAAGGAAGAACTGCAATGTCCTTTCGTGTTCCATGCCTGTGACACCGTTGTAGAGAAAGAAGAGATTGACTTCTCCACCAACTGGGTGGCGGGGTACGAAGAGGGCAGTAGTTTTCAGTACAGGACTCTCAATGCCATCAATGACTCTCTTGTCAAGATCAATGATAAGGGTGAAGAGACATTTGATTATGTTTACATTGGTATCTGTGGTATCAAGGACTATGATCTGTTCTGGAAATATACGGATGAGATTCTAGACGAGACAACATCCAGTGATCTGTCTGACTGTCATGTAATCTCTAAGATGTTGGAACACCACAAGTTTGATGTGGTTGATTATAAGAAGTGGTATGACATTGGTAACGTTGATTCTCTAAAGAAGACTAGAGATGCCATTCCTGACCGATTCCATTTGCTTGATAAGGATGATGAGAGTATCTTCATCTTTGATAAGTTTGTCATCAAGTTCTTCTATGACACACAAGTGTGTTGGAATCGTATCTCCAGGATGCTTGATCTGAAAGGACTCACTCCAAAGTATGTTGGGTCTACAGATAATTTCTACAAGTATGAATATGTGGAGGGTGAGGTTTATTCACGGGTTGTCAACTCAAAGAACTTCAAAGAGTTTCTGTACTGGGCTAAGGATAACCTGTGGAAGAAGAAGGATGTAGACATCAGTAAACTGTGTCAAGAGTTTTACTTTGACAAGACATACAAACGTGTATCAAAGTATCTGTCCATGAATGGTCTTGGTGCTGACACTGAGACGACAATTAATTCAAAGACAGTGCCTGGTATCTTCGATCTATTGAAATCTATTGATAAAGAACAACTGATCTCAAAGGATTCATATCAATTCCATGGTGATCTGGTTCTTGAGAATGTGATTTGGAATGATGGTAAGTACACTCTGATTGACTGGAGACAAGACTTCGGTGGTGATGTACAGAATGGTGACATCTATTATGACTTGGCAAAACTAAAACATAACTTGACTGTCAATCATGATATAATTGATAAGGAACTCTACACAGTCGATATCGACCAGACCGATATCAGTGTTGACATTCTACGCAGTAATGAACAGTGTGAATGTATAAAAGTTCTTGAGGAGTTCATTGATGAGATTGGTCTTGACAATAAGAAAGTCGATATCATCAAGTCACTAATCTGGATCAATATGGCTCCGTTACATAAGAAACCAATCAGTGATTTCTTGTTTCACTTTGGAAAGTATAATTTGTATCTAAACACATGATTACTCCACGTCTTTTCATAGGTCCGATGAGCAAAGAGATCGTGGACTCTGTGATCAATTATGCAAACACCAACGATACTCCTCTTGGTCTCATCCCATCCCGTAGACAGATTGATCATGACAGTGGTTATGTAAATCACTGGACTACGGAAACATTCTGTGCATACGTCAGAGAGAGAACTGAGAATGTTCTACTCGTCAGAGATCATGGTGGCCCTAATCAAGGATATATTCGGGATGATGGTGTAGAGTCTTTCCTGATTGATTGTCAATACTTTGATGTTGTACATATTGATCCGTTCAAACGGTTCAAGTCAATCAAGGATGCCTTCCGTCACACTGTCAAGTTCATCCGCATGGGTCTTCAGGTCAATCCAAACGTCAAGTTTGAGATCGGTACTGAGGAAGCTATCAAGAGTATGCCACCTGAGAAGTTGTCATCATTCCTCTCTCAGATCTATGCCTCTCTCAATGAAACTGAGAGAGACTCTGTGAAGTATCTGGTGATTCAGTCTGGTACAGCTCTGAGAGAGAACATGAACATTGGACTCTACAAAGAGGCGTGGTTGAACGAGTCGATATATCTTTCTAGAACATATGGTTTGATCAATAAGGAACATAATGGTGACTATCTGAAGACGGATCTGATTCATAAGAAGTTCGATCACGGTCTTGATACGATCAACATCGCTCCAGAGTTTGGTCAGATGCAGACCAAAATCTATTGGAACAATCTCAACTCAAAAGAACGATCCAAGTTTTACAAACTGTGTCTTGACTCTGGACGTTGGAAGAAGTGGGTTGATGAAGACTTTGATTATGAGACTGAAGTGGAAGCCTTGATCAACATCTGTGGTCACTACGTTTTCTCTCATCCAAAGTTTGAGATGATCAAACCAGAGGGTCTGGAACAAGAAATAAATACTGCAGTGAGTGAAAGGATTTCCGAAATTTTACGATGAAGAAAAAATTTGCGGTCTGCTTCTCTGGGTATCCCAGATTTGTCAGAACAACATTTGACAAAATCAAAGAAAACTTTTTGGATGGGCTAGGTGAATATGACATCTATGCAAATCTCCAGTGGGACTCCAAGAACTGGCAACAGATGGAGATTCATCATGAACATAGTGATAAGTTTGAGAACAACGAACTGGAAGACTTCAAGAATCTGTACTCAGATCTGAATCTCAAAAAACTGCAAGTCAACGAACCGTTTGAGTTCGATGTGTCTTACTACAATAAACTGTCAGCTGAACCTGATATGAGTTTATCTCTGGAGAAATCCAGGGACATTCTCTACAGGTTCAAGTCTCAGTATCAGGGTATTGCCGATTGTGTAAAACTGATCGATAATGTAGAAGACTATGATTACATCGTCAGGATGAGAACCGACTTGGTTTTTGAAACCCTGATTGAAATGAAAGATTTAGAAACTGATAAGATTCTGAATCAGAATGGTCACGTTGCTGGATGGGATAGACACTATTCCGATTGGTTCTTCATTGTTCCAACCAACTTGATTGGTTTTGTTGATGACCTTGCAAAGGTTGAATCACATTTTGGAAATGGTATTGTGCATATGCACAAGATGATTGAAGATGTTGCAAAACCATATGGTATTGAACATGAAGAACTTTATGTGGGAACGCCAAGTACATCTAAAATGTTCGGAGAACTTCTGAAAGAGAGAAAATGAAAATCGTTATCTGGGGTTATCCACTCCACACTCACACACATTCTTATATTCACAACTCTTTTAAGAAGGCTTTTGAATATCTGGGTCATGAAGTCTACTGGTTTCACGATGGTGATTATCCAGAGGACTTTGATTATGATGACTGTGTATTCCTGACTGAAGGATTCGCAGACAAGAACATTCCACTTCGGGAAACCAGCACATACTTTGTGCATGTCTGTGTCAATCCGAAGAAGTATCTTGGTAAAGTCAAGAAACTGATTGATGTTCGATACTTGCAAGAGAGTATGGACAATGACAACTATGACTTTGTTCTTGATCGTGACAACTGCACACAACTAGATCGTGGTGTCCTCTATGACAATAAGTCTGATGAGTATGACATCATCTATGCTGCATGGGCTACAGACTTGTTGCCTCATGAGATTGACTTTGAGTGGAGGAATATCGAACGGGAAAGTATCTACTACTTCATCGGCAGCACATCAGGAGAGGGTCGATTTGCTAATGCACATCTGATCAATGAGTTTGCTGGATATTGTAAACAAGCTGGGGTTGGTTTTGTTTATATCAATCCTTGGTCAACTCCGATCAGTGATGAAGAGAATCGTATTCTGACTCAGAAGAGTTGGATCTCTCCTGACTTCCGCAATGCAACACATAAGAAGTGGGGATATCTTGCCTGTCGTCTGGTCAAGAGTATCAGTTACGGACAGTTGGGTATGACAAACTCACCTATCAATGCAAAGTTTGTTGATGATAGTGTGGTTTGTGAGGATAATATTTTTGATCTGTTTGAATCAGGTGTAAAGAAGAAAGATGATAAAGACCTTATCAAACATCAAATGAACGTGGTGAAATACAATCACACGTATATCAATCGTATTAACGGGATGCTGAAAGTATTATGACACTCGGAGTATTTCATCAGGTTTATAACAAACCGAAAGCTACTGAAGAAGCTATCAAGAGTTTCCGCAAATATCATCCAGACAATCCATACGTATTGATCTGTGATGGTGGTGAAGACTTTGCTGCAATCGCAAAGAAGTACAACTGCGTCTATCTTCATGAGAAAGATAACCTGGGGTATCGTGATCACAATCATCCGTCTGGTATCTACGGAATGACCAAGGATGAAGTTCTTGTTTGGTTGGAGAGATTCAAGAGAGCTTGTGAACTGTGTGGTACAGACCACATCATCATGATGGAGGATGACATTCTGATTCGTGGTGAGATTCATGTCCCCGATGACTGGGAGTTTGCAGGTCAAGCCAAACCAGGTAACTATCTGCGTGAGGAGTTCCTTGATTACATGACACGCAAGTATGGTGTAGAATGGAATGTGAACTACTACGGAACGGGAGGTGGTAGCATCTTCAATGCAAAAACTTTCTTGGCGAACTATGATCGGGTCATAAACATTTTTGATGAAGAATTCGATTATATTAAGAAAGACTTATGTGGTAATTTTGGGTGGGTAGACGTGTGGATGCCTACTTATTTCTTCCTCTGTGGTAAAGAATACCGTCACAACAATCAGTTGACGGAGACCACATCCAATCCCATCTGGACAATCTCCAAGGAGCCCATCGTTCATCAATACAAGGTACACTACTGATGTCTAAAATTACTTTCGGTTATATCGTCGGTGGTGCCGACAAACATTACAATAATCTTCTGCGATCCCTAGAGTCGTTGGAACGTATTGAACAACCCTATGAGGTTGTTGTACTGGACGCAGACAGTCGTTTAGAGACTGATGATGATAAACCTAACGTTCGTATCATTCCGTTCCCTGTGGACGAAGCCAAGGGTGAGGGATGGTTCAAACCACATTACTGGCAGATGCGATATCATCTGAACAAGTATGTTCAAACCGATCATTGTTTCTACATGGACACTGATACGGTGATCGTCAATGATCGTACTGATGAACTGATCGAGGAAGCTGAGGATGATTTCCTGATCTGTCGTCACTGGTGGGTGCCAACTCTGAAGGACTATCTGTCCAGAGTTCGTGTTAATATTGGATTGGTCAGTCATCTTCTGGATGAGGAAAACCTAGACATCCCTTACTTTGCATCGGGTCTGTTCCTGTTCCAGAAAGATAAACATGATCACATCTTTGATACTTTCCACGACAAGTTTGATAGTGTCTTCAAGTCCATTCCAAACAATGCTGAGGGTATCACTGATGAACTTCTCTTGTGTCTGACTCTGAATGAGACTGGTGGTTTCCGTACCACCAATGGTTCTATGAATCATAGTTCCGAACAAGAACAGATGCCTCTGAAGTTCAATGAGAATGACAAAACATTCTGGGGCAAGAATCCTCAGGATCAGATCTTCAAAAAGGTCTTTGCATTCCACAATGATCTTCTGGAGTTCAACACTCTGAGTTACTTCAGAACTGCATTTGATGATCAGACATTCATCAAAAATTTCAAAGAAGTTTGCTACGCTGAATAATGAATATTGCTCTTGTTGGCCCTGGGATCATTGAGATCCCTCCGAAGGGTTGGGGTGCTGTGGAGTCTCTGATCTGGGACTATGCAACTGAACTCAATGAACTGGGACATGATGGTGTCATCATCAATACTCCTGATCCGAATCAAATCATTCGGGAGTTGAAGAGTGACACCTTTGATTTTGTTCACGTTCACTATGATGTGTTCTACTCTTTGATGGATGCGATTCGTGAAGCTTGTCCGAATGCAAAGATTGCGATCAGTTCTCACTACCCATACATTGATCAACCCGATCGTCATCCTTTCGATGGATACGATCGAATCTATAAGTGGTTGATCACACAGGATAGTTATTACAACTTCTGTATCTCACGCAAGGACTATGAGACTTACAAACGTGACGGAGCTGTCCTAGACAGACTCCTGGTATGTGAGAACGGTGCCCAACACCGTGACTATAACTTTGATGAGGTTGGATCTAAACCTGATAAGACTTTGTATCTGGGTAAGATTGAACCTCGTAAGAGACAGTATGTTTATCAAGTTATAGATAGTGTTGAGTTCGTTGGTCACTACACCAACACAACTAGTTTTGACAAGAACAAAAACTATCTTGGTGAATGGAGTCACGAACATAAGTTGCAACATGTCACTGATTATGGTAACATGTTACTTCTCTCTGATGGAGAGAACGGAACACCCTTGGTTATCAAGGAAGCTCTGATTGCTGGTCTAGGTGTTGTGGTATCTAAGTATGCTGCACATGATCTGGATCAGTCTCTCCCATTCGTTACTGTCATCCCAGATGATAAGTGGAATGACATCGAGTATGTAGAGAGAGAACTCATCAAGAACAGAGAAATCTCTGTGACTATGAGAAAAGATATCCGACAATATGGTGTGGATAACTTCTCTTGGCAGAAACTTGTCAAGACATATGTAAAAAATATTGAACAGATGAAATGAAGATTTCTATTGTTGGTCCAGGTCTGATGCCCATCCCTCCCAAAGGATGGGGTGCAGTCGAGTCTCTTATCTGGGACATGGCAAATGCATTGAAAGAACTGGGACACTCGGTTCAAATTATCAACACCACTGATGGGAACAAAGTTCTCCAGGCCATTGAGGAACACAATCCCGACTTCGTTCATATCAACTATGACGACTTCATTGTTCTGTATCCTCACATCAATCGACCGAAGGCGATGACTTCGCACTTTGGATATCTGGAACGTCCAGATATGATGAATGGTTATGTCAATATCTTTAACAAGTTCGGTGAACTCAAACCCAACGTATTCTGTTTGTCAGAGGGCATCAGAAACATCTATAAGATCTTCAGTAATTTTCCTGAGGACAAGTTGTTTGTGACGCCCAATGGTGTCAACATTGATGCGTTTACCTATACAGACGAACCAAAGTATTCTGATCGTAGTATCTACCTTGCAAAGGTGGACTATCGTAAACGTCAGTATCTGTTCCAGAACATTAAGAGTCTGTGGTTTGCTGGCAATATCGTTGATGAACGGTATGACACCAGTAACAATTACCTTGGTGAATGGAGTAAAGAGACTCTGTTCCAGGAACTGACTGACTATGGTAACTTGGTTCTCCTGTCTGATGGTGAGGCTCATAGTCTTGTGATTATGGAAGCCTTTGCTGCAGGTCTGGGTGTTGTCATCAGTGAGTTTGCAACTGCAAACTTGGATGTTGATAGAGAGTTCATCACTGTCATTCCAGAGAAGAAGATCAAAGATCTTGAGTATGTGGAACAACAGATCATCAAGAACCGAGAGTATTCAGTTGCTCACCGTGATGAGATCCGTGAGTATGCAAAAGAGTTTGAGTGGAAGAATGTTCTTGCAAAGAACTACATTCCTTCGATTGAGAAACTGATTGCACAGAAACCAGAGGTCAAACCTCCTGTGCCCCTCAACTATCAAGAGAAGAACAAAGCTGCATATAAACTGAAGAACTTCGGTCCTTTGTATTACATCAATCTGGATGGTCAACCAGAACGTGATGCAGAGATGCAAGCCATGTGTGACTACTGGGACTTGAATCCTACACGCATCTCTGCCTTTGATGGACGTGAAGACAAACTAGAACATATCATCGCAGGTAACTATCCTGAGGGTGTGACATCTGGTGAGGTTGGTTGCGTGACTTCACACTTGAAAGCCATCAAACACTGGTACGAAACTTCTGATAGTCCTTATGCAATCTTTGCTGAGGATGATGTTAGTTTTGATACTGCACGGTTCTGGGGATTTGATTGGGACACCTTCATGTCGAAGGTGCCATATGACTGGGATGTGATTCAACTTGCCATTATCAATCCTGGTGTGGTCTATGCAAACATGCACGCTCGTTGGGTGAATGATTTCTCCACTGCATGTTTCATGGTGTCCCGACATCATGCCAAAAAATTGATCGATCATCACTGTGTCGGTGACAAGTTCAGATTGGATCAGGGTGTAAAGCCACGTCCTGTTGCAGATGATTTGATCTACAACTGCGGAAGGACTTATGCCATTCCTCTGTTCCACTACAAGATTGAGTTGGGTTCTTCGATTCATCCAGATCATCTGGAGGTCTTCCACCGTAGCAGTCATGATGGAATCCTGAATCACTGGAAAGAATCGCTTGCCCAAATGGAGGATCAGACTGTATT
>ERZ869936.1137-NODE-1137-length-20427-cov-34.335460_pt1 | contig 20427 bp, 13 predicted proteins | sample MGYA00520876_ERZ869936 | MGnify/ENA primary metagenome ERZ869936 (study PRJEB32218, sample SAMN09650985) | biofilter metagenome | isolation source: enrty point of leading RO module | place: Saudi Arabia: Thuwal, RO plant located on Red Sea | collected 2016-02-17...
GAGGAAACGGCGCCCGCCGCAGAGCCCACCTCGCCGCCGGCCGACGATCTCGTTCCGCAGCCGGAATCGGCCGGCGGTGTCGATTCGGATCCGCCCTTGGGCGGAGCGGCAGGCGCAGATCCGCTCTCAGGCGGCGCGGGCGCCGAAACGACGCCGGACGTTGTTCCCTTTGCCGGGGGTACGCGTGCCGAATTGACGTTCGACATCGCCCTGAATCAGCAAACGCTGACCGAGTACATCCAGGACGTCATGCGGTCGCTCGACCTCGGTGAAGATTCGCGAGCCTTTCTCGTCTCGACCGAAGACGTCGAGGCCGGCCAGAGTAACGTGTCGGTCAACTGGCGCTTCGAGAGCGGACTGAACAAGGAGCGGACGCAGACGCTGCTCGACGCCGTGGCCGCCAAGATGCAGACGGAGCCCGTATTCCGCTCCGCCGATTCGTTTGGCAGCCAGGTCGCCGGCGATCAGCAGAAGCGGGCCTTCGGCGCCTTGGCCGCCAGCCTGATCTTCATCGTCGGTTACATCTGGATCCGCTTTCAGCGCGTCGTGTTCGGATTTGCCGCGGTGGTGGCTCTCGTACACGACGTACTCATCACGCTCGGCGTGCTGGCACTCAGCGGCTACGTGGCGCAGATCGGCTTCTTCCACAACTTCCTGTTGATCGATCGCTTCAAGATCAGCCTCGAGATTCTGGCCGCCTTCCTCACGATCATCGGCTATTCGCTCAACGACACGATCGTGGTCTTCGACCGCATTCGAGAAGTCCGCGGCAAGAGTCCCGATCTGACGGCGGGCATGATCAACAAGAGCATCAACCAAACGCTCAGCCGTACGGTGCTCACGTCGCTCACGACGCTAATCGTGGTCGCGATTCTCTACGCCGGCGGCGGCTCGGGCATTCACGGCTTCGCCTTTGCCCTGGTGACCGGCGTGTTGGTGGGTACCTATAGCTCGATCTTCGTGGCCTCGCCGGTTCTCCTGTGGCTGAGCCGTACTTCGCTCAGCGTGTCGGAGGAGCTGGCTGAGAAGTACCCCGCCGGTGCTGCGGCAACGTAGGCTTTGCCCCGAGCACGGCGGCATCGCGGGGGCTTTTCGCCCTCTTCTTGGCGATTGGACGCGGCTGCCTGCGCTGCTTTCACTCCCATCGCCGGCAGAGTTTTGCTAGCGATCACCACGCGCACGCGCGGCAAAGTTTAACAATCGCGCGATTCAAGCGCGCCGGCGTGTCGTTCGTTGCGCGCGACAATCGGACAAGTCGACAAAAACGAACCGCGCACGGCGACTCGCGCCGTTATCTGAGACCGCGCGTGTTGGCTCGCGACCGTTCGCGGGGAATAATTTCTTTGCGGCGCGGGCAGGCCGCATGGTGGCGCGACAGTTCTCGACGTTTGGGGCGCCCGCGCTGCTGGCGAACGGACCCTTCGATGCCAGCACTTCGACATGAGGACGGACAAGAGCATGCCAAGACTATTGCTAGTCGCCATCGTACTCGGCACGGGCGTCGCCCTGGCCGTGATGTATCGTAAGCCGACCACCGACGACGGAGCCGCCACTCCGCGTCCATCCGCCAGCGCGCTGCTGCTTCGCGACCGCGACGGCGAACTTCCCGTCACCATCGCCGGGGCCGACGCCCGCGCGGCGCAACTGGAAAGTCCCGCGTCGGACGCCCTCACGTCTGCGGAGTCGAAGCGCGGCTGGGAACCGCCGGTGCTGGCCGCCGCCGGCGACGGCATCCAAGATCCGCCGGGGTTGCCTTCGTCGATGCACGAGACGCGGCGCCCGCCGCTGCCAGAGCTGTCTCGCCCGGCTGGCCACGCCCCGCCGGCAGCCGCGTTCGATGGAGACCGTAGTCGGGACATGGAGCCGGTCGACAACCCCCGTGGTTGGTCGCCTTCGCCCGATGGCTTTTCGTCTGCCGAGAGTTTGCCGCCTCGACCGCTGCGAACGCATGTCATTCGCGACGGTGACACCCTCGAGCGCATCGCCCTGCGCTATCTCGACGACGCCGCACGGGCCGGCGAGATCTTTGCCATGAATCGCACGTTGCTGTCCAGCCCGGGACTGTTGCCGATTGGCGGCGAACTGAAGATCCCGCCGCGGCAAACGGCACCGAACGGCAACTCGTTTTCCGGCGGTACGGTGACCCCCCTGCCCACCTTGCCGGCGTCGCCTTGGCGGCCGGTGGCGCCTGCGGACTCGGCTCGGGAGGCGGCGAGCGAAGTCGCCCCCGCGGCACCGCGCGAGGCGACCCCGCCGCTCGTGCCGCTTCCGCCCGCGTCAGAATTTCGCTCGCTCCGCGACGCTTAGTATGTCAGCCCGTGTCGCGTCCGGTGGCGTCACATCCGCCACCGTCACTCGATCGAGCCGCAGCTTTACTCGACGGCCGCGGTCGTGCTCAGGGAGAACGGCGGTCCCGCCACTTGTAGTCTTGGCTGACCACGCGGGCCTTCACGAAGAGTTCGATACCTCGTATCCCCTTGAACTCAGGCGCGTTCAGGAGCTGTTCGCCCTGCAATTCGGTATCGGGCTTGAACAAGAACAGCTTCTTGCTCCGGGCCGACTCATTCTCGTCCGGCTCCGGATAGTAGCGGGTGAGCTGCTTGTGAATTCGGCTGACTTCATTAAATTTCCGCCGATCTTCCTGGCCCACCATCAGCAGCAAAGAGATGTCCCCGGCCGTATCGTCACGGGCCAGGTCGTTGAGAAAGGAAAGAAAGGAATTGATATTCAGTCGCTTGCCGCGTGCTCGCGGGGGCGAGATCAGCACGAGCGCCTTGACGTCTTTACCCTGCTTCTTCTGAGCCAGATCTTCCCAGGTCCAATCGACGATCGTGAAACTCGTCGCGATCAGTGCCCCGACCCCCGAGCCGACGATGGTAAGACTCTCGATGTTGAGTTTCTTGTCGTTATTCTTTTCGAGCAGGAATCCCCGCATGGCCGCCATGTCGGAAAGCACGATCGACCGCAGGTGTCGATCGTTGAGATTCGGCCCGATCTTGGTCGCTCGTCGCCCGGAGCGCTCGATTTCCGTACTCTTGCCGTGACCGCGCAGGTCGGGCACCAGAACCGCATGACCTTGCTTCTGCAAGGCAACGGCCAGGGCGTAGTAGTCCTCGCCGCTTTCGCCCAGGTCGTGCAGGACGATGACCGGCACCGTCTCTCTACCGTTGTTACCGGGGAAATAGACGACGAACAGATTCAGCCCGTCGCTCGTCTGAAGCGTGATCTCCTCCGGTTCGGCGAGCTCCCTATCTTCGGCCAACAGTGTTCCGCACGGGCCGAAGAAGCCAATGCCAAGCACGAACGGGGCCACCAAGCAGGCGACAAGAGAACGCGCGTCGTTGAGTTTCCAGAAAGCTCGCATATGGCCTGCCTGCCCCCTATTCGTTCTCGTCGAATTTCCCGCGGTCATAGCACTTCCCCATTGCGCTGTCAGAGCACTTCCCCATCCCTTTGGTATCGTAGATACGTGCCGCGAGGCCGTCAATGTTCGCTTGGCAGCCGTCAACCGGTCGACGAATCGCCGACACATGTGCCTGTCTTGACGAGAATTCAGCGAAACGTCGGCGACTTTGCGGGGTTTGAACGTGCGGCGATTGGGTCGCCTGCCGGCGGTTTGCGACGCCACGCGGGAACCATCGATTTCACCAGGATGCTCGCCAAATCTTGCCAACGGGCTGCAAACCGGCGAGAATGACATAATTCACCGGGCAGGGAACCTTGGGAGGCAACGCCTTGAGTCTAACCAGGGCCTTACGTCGACGCTGGCAACATCTCACCGGCCAGCAGGAAACGCCGCTCGACGGCGACACGCCGGCTTGGATTCTGAGCCTCGTGTTTCACCTCGTGGTGATCGTCCTGCTCTCCGAGATTCTCAAGTTGCAGTTTGCCCCGCCCGTCGAGCCGCCGGTCGTGGTGGTTACGGTTCCTCTGGAGGAAGAAGAACCGCAGCTGGCCAAGGAGTTCTTCTTCTCTTACGAAGACCAGGAAGAGATCGGCGCCGATAGCGAGCTGGGCGAAACGATTGCCGACTCGCTGGCTCCCGTCGAGGAAGAGTCGGACATCTCGGAGCTCGAGGTGCCACCTCAGCTGATCGACCTGGTCTCGGACGACGCCCCCGTCGTCTTCTCCGAACCGTCGGAGACCACCGAAGCCCTGGAAGAGCACGAGCATCGCACGGTCAAGGGACGCGGTACCGTCGGCGTCTCGGGTGCCCCGGGCGCCATCGATCGCATCACCCAGGAGATTCTCGATTCGCTGAACCGGCAGAAGACGCTCGTCGTTTGGCTGTTCGACAGCTCGGTCAGCCTCTCGGCCCAGCGGGCCCAGATCAATGAACGAATCGATCGCATCTACGAGGAGCTCGGAGTCATCGAGGAGCGGGAACACCGCGCCTTCGCCCAGCACGACGATGCGCCGCTGTTGAGCGTGATCGCATCGTTTGGCGAGGACCTCGATATTCTCACACGGGATCCGACGGCGGACGTCGGCAAGATCAAGGAGGCCATCGGCCGTATCGAAAACGACGATACAGGGGTGGAGAACGTTTTCACGGCGGTCACCCGTCTGGCCAAACGCTATCGCGGCTATGCCCGCCGCAAAGATCCCCGCAAAGTGATGTTGGTGATGTTCACCGACGAGGCGGGCGACGACGCGGCGGAGATGCTCGATCCCGCGGTCTTGGCCTGTCAATCGGCCGCGGCCCCCGTGTATGTGGTCGGAATCCCGGCCCCCTTCGGTCGCGATCAGGTCGAGGTGAAGTGGATCGATCCAGACCCCGACTTCGACCAGACTCCCCAGTGGGCCCCGGTCACACAAGGACCTGAGAGCCTCGCGCCCGAGCGGATTCGCATCGCCTTTGCGACCGGACAGCGCCGCGAAGAGCCGCTCGACTCCGGTTTCGGGCCCTTTGCCCTCACGCGGCTGTCCGTGGCCACGGGCGGCATTTACTTCGCCGTCCATCCGAATCGGCACGTCGGTCGCCCGGTGAGCCGCCGCGAGACGGTTCATCTGTCGGCCTATCTGAAGTACTTCTTCGACCCCGACGTCATGCGTCGCTACCGCCCCGATTACGTCAGCGCCGCGCAGTACCGACGTTCACTCAACAAGAACAAGGCCAAGCTGTCGCTGGTCCGCGCCGCCCAGCTAAGCTGGCTGGAACCGATGGTCGAGCCGCGGCTCGAGTTTCCCAAGCGGAGCGAGGCCCAGTTCGCCGAACTGCTGACGGAGGCCCAGAAGCAGGCCGCCAAGCTGACCCCCAAGATCGACCGGCTTTACCAGGTGTTGAAGGAAGGCGAAAAGGCCCGCGATCAAATCGATCGTCCGCGCTGGCAGGCGGGCTACGACCTGGCCATGGGTCGCGCGATGGCGGCCAAGGTCCGCACGGTCGGTTACAACGTGATGCTCGCCAAGGCAAAACGAGGAATGAAGTTCAGCCGGCAAGAAAACGATACTTGGATTCTGGAAGCGAGCGATGAGATCCACGCCGGCAGCTCCCTGGAGAAGGCGGCTGAGCGAGCCCTGATGTATCTGACCCGCGTGAAGGAATCGCACCCGGGGACACCCTGGGCCCTGCTGGCCGAGCAGGAATTGCGAAATCCGCTCGGCTGGGTTTGGACGGAACACGACAAGATGAAACCGCCGCCTCCGCGTCGTCCCCGACCGCCCGGCAATGCCAACCCGCGTCCCCGGCCGCCACGCGACGACCAACCGCGGTCGATTCCCAAGCCGAAACCGAAGCGACCGGTTCCCAAGATCTGAGCCAGGCGGACCGGCTCGACTTTCCTCTGGAAGACGACCCGGCGCTGGCCAGCGCCGGCAGAGCGCGTCTCGCACCCGCGATCAACGTGCTGTTTCGAGGCGATCCTAGCGGTTCGGGTAGAGCCGATCCTTCGATGCCACGATCGACTCGTGATCGTAGAAGCGGCGGCCGATGTCGGCGGCGAGGACTCTCAAATAACGTCGGCGGAACTGATTCTCTGACTCGGTCAGCTCCACGCCGGAGTGCGGCGGATACACCGACTCGAGCGGTTTGAGCTCGTAGGAATCTTCCGAGTCAACGTCATACACGACGAGTGTCGCCTCCGCATGCCCCTGGTAGAGGCTGGGACCGCGATACAGGTTGTAGTGTTCCAGCTCGATCGAGACGACCTTGTCGGCGTCCATCGCCTTGCCCAGCTCGGCCAGGCGAACCTCGTTGCTATCGACCCAGTCGTTCACCTCATCCGGGCTCACGACTTCGACCCGCCGGACGTGCTCATCGAGGTGCTGACCGACCAGTCGGGCCAGATCGCTGGGGACACCGGCGTCTTGATAGCCGAGTCCGCCCACGTCGTGGCAAATCACCACCACCCGCTCGCCCTTGAGGCCGTCGTATTCGGCCTCCACGTCGTTGGGCATGGTCAGATAGGCCGCGGTGGCGATCAACTTGCAGCCACCCGCCGAAACGACGCACGTCAACGCGATCGCGAACAGGAGCCATTCGCCGATCCGCAATCTCGATTGAGTCATGAACTTGCTCCTGCAAGGGCTCGGGAACCGTACGAAGCGGACGGAGCCCGCGATGCCAGGGGACGAGATGATCGGTCGGAACCAACGCTCACGCAAACGAATACGAAGGAGCGCGGAGCCGCGGTCGGAAACTCGGTGAAGCGCACCGTTTGCGACGAGGTGTCGCCAGGACAGGAGGCGGGAAAATAGCGAAAGGCCGCAAGAGCGACAAGCCGAATCTCGGCATCGTCCCGATCGTGCGCCGGCGCCGCTAGCAGTCTTGCCGACGATGTGCCGTCGCCCGGCGATTGCGGGCTATTGCGGTGGGGCGTGCTGATCGGCCAGCTCGGCCACCTCGTCTTCGCGGACGGTCAGTCGCCGAATGGCGGTCGCTTTGCCGGTCGCTTCGTCGATGTCGACGATCGTTCCCGAAAGCCGCACATCGTCGCTGGCCACGTCGAACGTCGTGGGGTTGAAGGTCTTGGTCGTCTCCAGCACCCGATCGATGCGACGTCCCAGAATACTCTCGTAGGGACCCGTCATCCCCACATCGCATTGAAAGGCGGTGCCGCCGGGCAAGATCGATTCGTCGGCGGTGGGGACGTGGGTGTGGGTGCCGAGCACCGCCGAAACGCGGCCGTCGAGATGCCGACCCATCAACTGCATGTCGCTGGTGGCTTCGGCGTGAAAGTCGACCAGAATCCGGTTCGTGCGTCCGGCGATCTTGGCCAGCACCCGATCGATCGCCTTGAAGGGACAGTCGACCGGTCGCATGAAGACGCGTCCCATCAGGCTGATGATGGCCACCTCCAGACCGCTTCGGGTGGCAATGAAGGCGACGTCGCGGCCCGGCGACTCGTCGGGATAGTTGGCCGGTTTGACGATGTTCTTCTTCGATTCCAACACGCGCATAATCGCGCGGCGTCGGTAGATGTGATCGCCCAGCGTGATTCCGTCGACCCCGCCCGCGATCAATTCGTCGTAGTTGGCCGGGGTCAGCCCCGACCCGCCGGCCGCGTTCTCCGCGTTGGCCACGACCAGGTCGAGCCCCTCACGCACGACCAGCCCCGGTACGGCGCGAACCACGATTCGCCGGCCCGGGCTGCCGACGATGTCGCCGATATGCAGCAGTCGCAACGGTCCACTCTTTCTACGTTCGCTCCCGCACCCGCGGGCGCGCTTCCGCACCAGGTGGGGACGAAACGACTGGCGGTTCGAATCAAGTCGCCGGCCGGAAGTTGCTTACTTGGCCAGCTCCGTCGCCCGCGTCTCGCGGAGCACGGTTACCTTGATCTCTCCGGGATAGGTTAGTCGCTCTTCGAATATCTTGGCAATGTCACGGCAAATCTTGGCCGCCGACTCGTCGGTCGTGTTCTTGGCGTCGGCGATGACGCGGACCTCGCGACCCGCCTGGATGGCGAAGGCCTGCTGCACCCCCGTAAACCCGACGGCCAGCGATTCGAGCTCTTCCATGCGCTTGATGTAGCGGTCGAGCGTTTCCCGTCGGGCGCCCGGTCGCGAAGCACTACAGGCGTCGGCCGTGGCCACGATCACCGTAAAGGGGTGTTCCAGTCGAATGTCGTCGTGGTGGCCGAGCGCGGCGTGAACCACCTCGGGCCCCTCGCCGTAACGCTTAAGCAAGTCGGCCCCGATCTTCGGATGGCCGCCTTCGGCCTCATGATCGGCCGCCTTGCCAATGTCGTGAAGCAGCCCGCAGCGCCGCGCCAGGGCCGGGTCGAGCCCCAGCTCGGACGCGATCTGTCCGGAAAGGAAGGCCACCTCGATCGAGTGTCGCAGGACGTTCTGGCTGTAACTGGTCCGCAATCGCAACCGGCCCAAGAGATCGATCGTCCGCTCGTTGAGCCCGTGCACCTGCACTTCCTGCGCGGCCTCTTCGCCCCAGCGACGAACATGCTCGTCCATCTCCTTTTGGGTTTCCTTGACGATCTCCTCGATTCTTCCCGGGTGAATGCGACCGTCGGTGATCAACTTGCTCAGGGCCAACCGGGCCACCTCGCGTCGTACCGGGTCAAACGCACTGACGATCACCACACCAGGCGTATCGTCGATGATTACGTCGACGCCGGTCTCCTTCTCGAAGGCTCGGATGTTCCGGCCCTCGCGACCGATCACGCGGCCCTTCATGTCATCGTTGGGAATGTCGACGGTGCTGGTCGTGGTCTCTGCTGTATGCGCGGCGGCATATCGCTGAATGGACGTCAGCAACAGCTCGCGCGATTTGACGTCGACGACCTCCGCGATCGCCTTTTCATGTTTGGCGATGATCGCGCCCGTTTCCTGGGTCATCTCCCGGTCGAGCATCTCCAAGAGCCGCGCGGCGGCCTCTTCCTTGCCCATCCCGGAGAGCTCGTGGAGCGTCTGTCGTTGCAGATCGAGCAGCTTTTTGAGCTCTTCGTCCCGGCGAGTTACCTCGTCGATCTTCTCGGCCAGCTTCCGCTGCGTACTCTCGACCATTCGCTCTTGCTTGCGAAGCTGGTCTTGTTGCTGCTCGACCGCGTCGTCGCGTTTATCGAGCTGCCGCTCGCGATCGTGAAGCTGCTTGCGGACTTCGGCGATTTCCTGTTCGGAATCGGCCTTCTGCTTGATGGCCGCCTCCTTGATTTCCAGCTCGGCCTCTTTTCGCCGCGTCTCGATTTCGTGCTCGGCCCGCTCCCGCATTGTGCGCGTCTCGCTCTCGACGTCCTTCTTCTTGAGTTTGTCGAGAAACTTGACCACCGCCACCGAGAGTACCGGCAACACCGCCAACAACAAGATGTAGGCCCAAGTCTTGATATACATGGATGTCCGTCTCCCCGCGGACGTGAAACGCCGCGGAGCCTTTGCCTTGCCCGACGCCGGACCACGCGAGCAACGACACCCGCGCAGTTGTCGATTCGACGGGCCGGGCCGGCGTGGAACTCCGCAGCGACGCTCCGGTCAGCGCGACCGGTTGCGAGAACGTGCCCCGCAGGCGGGGCCGTAGGCCGAATTAGCGCACCGCTTAGCGGCGCCGAGATGTCAATCGCGCGAACGTCGAACGCGACCAGCCGTCAACGGGAGTCGAACTCATCCGCTGGCAGGCGTTCGCTGAAACATCTGGTCGGCGCAGCACGGCAACCGTCTGAGGTCGCCAATCGCCACACCACCAACACAACGCGACTTTCATCCAGTCCGACAAAGCGTTGACGACCCCGCGGCCCTCGATCCGCCAGCCCGTTTGGGAACGGGCCGCGATCTGGCTGCGGGTCGCTGCGGGACGATGCCGAATGCTCGACGGCAGAGACGCCGCCAAACGGTGCACGAGCCACCGCACGAAGATCAACAGGGAGTCCATCATGGCTGCTTTGCGGTCGTCAAACCCGTGGGGACGCCCCCCTGGGGTAACGGCAATGTCGGAGAGTCAAGCTAATTGACACTACGTAGTCGAGTACTCGCAATTTTCGTCGCCCGGGCACCAGCGGTCCGAAGCCGGAATCGCTCGACACCGAGGACTCACATTGAATGGTTTCGACACGCTCTCGACCACGCGAGCCCCGCTCGGTACGCGAGGGTACCACTGGGGTGGTGGCCGATAGCCATGTCATAATACCAATCGATGAAATCGTTGCCAACCGTTGGAGCCCCATCCGTCGGTCGGATAACACCTTGCAACGAACGGTCGGCCGCGGCCCGCACCATGAATCCGGTTGATTTGCTCGAGAATCGCCTCGCCCAGGCCTGGCCACCCCCGCGCTGGTCCCCAGTCGGCGTATTGCTGGCCGTCTCGGGCGGGGCCGATAGCGTGGCCCTGCTCCGCGCCGCCCTGGCACGCAAGGCCCCCGGTCCGGGTCGGCTCGTCGTGGCCCACGTTCATCATGGATTGCGCGGTGCGGAGGCCGACGCCGACGAGGCCTTCGTGCGTCAGTTGTGCGACGAGCTCGACGTTGCCTGCGAAGTCGGCCGAGCCGACGTGGCCCAGTTGGCCGCGACCGAGGGTGACGGGGTCGAAGCCGCGGCCCGCGCCGCCCGCTACGCCTTCTTACAGGAAACCGCAGGCCGGCTCGGCGCCCGTTACGTGGCCACCGCGCACACGGCCGATGACCAGGCCGAGACGATCTTGCATCGCATCGTCCGCGGCACCGGGCTGGCCGGTCTGTCGGGCATGGAGACTTCGCGCGAGCTCTGCGAGGGCGTGGCTCTCGTGCGACCGCTGCTGTTCGTCCGTCGCGTCGAAGTGATCGACTATCTGTCGGCGCTCGACCAGCCGTTTCGCGAAGACACCAGCAATCGCGACGAGTCCTTCACGCGGAATCGCCTGCGCCGAAGTCTGCTGCCGCAATTGGCGGCCGATTACAATCCCGGCGTCGTCGAGGCCCTGTTGCGGTTGGGACGATTGGCCGGCGACGCCCAGCGCTTGATCGCCGCCCAGGCCGAGCGGCTGCATACCGACGCCGTGCGTGAGGAAGGCTCCGCAACGGTCGTCGTCGATTGCCCGAGCCTGGCCGGCGTGGACGACTATCTGGTGCGCGAACTGCTGATGCTCATCTGGCGCAAGCGCCGCTGGCCGCAGCAAGTGATGGGACTCGCCCACTGGGAACAGCTCGCCGCCATGGTCGACCCTGGCGCGTCGGAGACACGCAAGTCGTTTCCCCACGGGGTCGACGCGCGCCGGACGGGCGAGCAACTGGTGCTGACGCGCCCGACGTGAGCCGCGACTCCGCGCGGCTGCGCCCTGTCGATGCTCTAGGCTTCGCCGCCGGCGACCAAGCCGTCGGCAATCGCCTCGTCGGCGCCGGAGACTTCGTGCGTGCCGCCGCCGAGTTCGACCGCCTTGTATCCCCCCTTCGACTTGAAGTAGAGGAACAGGGCGATGTAGCAGACGAGCATGAAGGTCGGGAAGAGGGCGATCATGGCCAGGGCGTCGAACTGCCCGGCCTTTTCCGCTTCTTCCAGGGCCGCTTGACCTTCAGCACTTGTGATCCCGCCCTTCTTGTTCGGGTCGATTGCCAGGTAGGCAACCTTGAAGTACTCCTTCTCGATGAGCACCTGTTCGGCGACGACCTCGTTAGATGCCTGGAGGGCGGCACTGGCCGTACGTTCCTGAATGGCGCCGATCAGCGGACTGCCGATGACGCCCACAAAAATCATGCCGATTCCCGAGATGGCATTGAGCGTGAGGGCGCCCCCCTTGGGACATTGCTCCGAGGTCACGCCCAACATCGTTGGCCAGAAGAAGGTCTTGCCAAAGGCATACAGCGTGGCCGCGGCAAAGATCACTGTCAGACCCGCGGAACCCGTCAGCGACAACGCATACAAGCCCGTGATCGCCAAGACCGAGCTCGCGATGAGCAGGCCGAGCGGCGACAGTTTATGTACGATCGGTCCCGCAAAGAACCGCAAGACCATCATGATCGCCGAGGTATAGACGAGCACCCAGCCGGGATTCTTACCGGCAGCCTCCATCGGCTTCTCCATCAGTCCGCTGATCCAGGCGTCGGTACCGATTTCGGTCGTCGCCAGTGGCATCATGATGACGATCAAGAGCGCCATCAACGGTCGACCCACACTTCCGGTGTACAGACCAAATGCGATCGTCACGGCAAGCGTCAGCCCAATCATGACGTAGACGTTCAGATTCAGCACGTCGGCCTGCCCCACGCGCCAGAAGATCAAGCCGAACGAGACGAATGCCCCGAAGGCCCCCAGTTCGCCGAGCATTTCGCGATAGCTCACGCCCGCGGACTGTCGCTCTTGAACCGGGAATCGCGCCCCGATCAACATCACGAAGAAGATCAGTGCCGGCACCGCGATAATTCCCAGCACGATCCGCCAGTCGCCGGTCGCGGCGTAGTCGGCAAGCATGATCGTGGCGATCCCCCCCAAGACGAGTCCTCCAGGCCAGCCAGCATGAAGAATGTTTAGCCACGTGGTCTTGTTCTTGTTGAACATCGTCGCCACGACGGGATTGATAAACGCCTCGACCGTTCCGTTGCCGAGCGCCAGGATGAAGCTGCCCCAAAACAAGTAGTCGTAGCCACGCGCTTGGGCGGCCTGGAGAGCTTCTCCCTCGACTCCCTGAATCGTCGCGTAGGCCATCGATGCCATGACCAGGTAAACCGCGTAGCACAAGAACGAGAAGACCATCGCCACCCGGTAGCCAATCTTGTCGATGACCAGGCTGAACAGAATGATCGAAATGCCGAAAGGCCAGATACCGGCTCCAATAAGGTCCCCGGACGCGACTTTATCGAGGTTGAAGTCGCTGGGAAAGCGCGTCGCGCACAGGTACATCCGACTGAAGAACGCGAACGACGTCGTGATCAGCGCAATGAAGCAACCCCAAAAAACAACCTGATCGTTCTTGCTATTCATGCGTGTAGAGTCTCCAAGGCCCGCCGCCGCGATGATACGTCGCCGCGGGTCATGGCCGCCTAGGGCACGGGGAAGCGAGGCTGCTGCACAACCTCGGAAGATGGGCTGCTAGCAGTGAAAGTGAAGCGTGGAGTATAGCGGTTGCGGAGGCCCATTCCAATCAACTCCGCGACGATTTGCCCGGTCCCGCTCGCGGCAGAAGTCTGCCCGTCGACGCCCTGGCCCCGCTGGTTCCGGCGTGTCGCCAACCCCCTGCTGGCAGTCGAGTCTGCCTTGTCGGCTTGCGGCGACCTTTCTACGATCCTCAGCCGTAGAAAAGGCGACGTCCGTATTGCCCCGCCCCACGGCGAATTTGCGGGCGCCTGAGCGTTGCTTTCTCGAATTGTCGGACAAGGAAGTCGAACATCGTTCGCGGCACGATCAACCTTTGCTGGTACCTCTTCAAATGGGGACTGTTGCTGCTCGTCGTGGGCGCGGCGGTCGCTGTGCCGCTGCTCTTGCGCCAGGTCGACGATGAAATTCGCCGGCAGGTGCTGCTCGTGTTTCGCGAGCACTATCCCGACTTCCGCGTGGAAGTCCGCAGCGCCCAGCGCATCGAGAACGAAGGCATCCGCATTCGCGGCCTGTCGATGACCGAACGCGAGGCCGACGGCCCCCTGGCCGAAGCGGTCTACGTCGACGAAATCCATCTCGCCTGCAGTACTGAACTGCCGGACCTCCTGTCGGGGCAGCTCGGCGTTTCGCAGATCACCTTGCGTCATCCGACGCTGCGGGCCACGCGGCGACCCGACGGAAAGTGGAGCGTGGAAAGTCTGCTCCCGCTGCCGAAGCTCAGCGACGAGCGGCCGACCATCAGTATCGAAAACGCCGTCGTCGAATTGTTCGATCCGCTCAAACATCCTTCCAGCACCTACACGCTCCGCGACATCAGCCTGCTGCTTCGTCCCGCCGAAAAGGTGCCTGAACTGGTTTCGCAGCCCGGGGCCACGGCGGTCGAAGGCTCGTTCGCGGGCGACTACCTGGAAGACGCGCGGCTGCAGGGCTGGTACGACCTGGCCAGTGGCCAGTGGCGCGTCGAAGCCCGCATCGAGGCAATCGAGCTCTCGCCCGAGCTGCGACGTTCGCTTCCCGAAAAGGCGGCGGGCCCCTTGCGCCGCCTGGGCGATCTGCGGGGCCGCGTCGGCATCAGCCTGACGGCCGCCAGCGGCGCCACGTCGGCCGATCCGATCGAGTTTCGCGTCGACTGCGATCTGGCCGAAGGACGACTCGAAGATCGGCGACTGCCCTACCCGTTGACCGACATTCGCGCGCGTGCCGAATTCCATACCGACCGCGCCGAGCTGAAGCAACTGACGGCGCAGAGCGGCCGGACCAAGATCGAACTGCGGGCCGCCCGCTACGGCTATACCAGCGACAGCCACGCCTCGATAACCGCGGATGTCCGGCAGTTGATGCTCGATCCGCAACTGCGGCGCGGCTTGCCCGAAGAGTGGCAAACAATCTGGAACCAGTTCCAACCGGCAGGCGATGTCGACGTCCACGCCCAGCTCGAATTCGACGGCCAGACGTGGGAACCGCAGGTTCACGTCGCCTGTCGCGATACGTCGTTCACCCACGAGAAGTTCCCGTATCGCATCACCCGTGCCAAGGGCACGCTCGACCTGAAGTACGGCAACCTGGTCGTGCGCCTGACCGGACTGGCCAGTGACAGTCCCGTGTCGATTGGCGGGACCTTGACCAACCCCGGGCCGAAGGCCGTGGGCCGTGTCGATGTTCTCGCTCCGCAATTGCCCATCGACGAGCAACTCCTCGCTGCCTTGCCGGGCAAGGCGCAGCCCGCCATTCGATCGCTGGGACCGCAGGGCGTGGTCGAGGCGCGCGGCCGCATCGAACGCCAAGATCCCGCGCACCGCTGGCAGCGGAGCGTCGACATGCGGCTGCAAGACATTACGGTCCGCTATGCGAAATTCCCCTACCTGCTGCGGAACGTCCGCGGCGAACTTCAGGAACGCGACCACCAATGGACCTTTCGCAACCTGGAGGGTCGCAGCGGCGCGGCGGTCGTACGTTGCCAAGGCTACTGGCGGCCGCTGGACCAGGGCAGCGAGCTGGCACTCAACTTCACGGGCTCGGACATCCCGCTCGATGAACAGTTGCGGGCGGCGCTCGCGCCGATGCAGCAGGATCTGTGGCACAAGTTGAAACCGCAAGGCACCGTCGGCATGGCCACTGAATTGCGATTTCTCTCCGCCACCCGCCAGCTCGACCTGACGATTCGCGCCGAGCCCTCGGGCAACGGCATCTCGCTGCAGCCGCAGTGGTTTCCCTATCGGCTCGAAAATCTGCGTGGGCCGATCGAGATTGGACGCGACTACCTGAGGTTTGGCCGGCAGGCGCAGGCGAGCGATGCTGCGGCCGCAGAGAACCAACCGCGGCGGATCACCGCCGAACACGGACGAACCAAGGTCGCCATGTCGGGACAATGTCGTCACTCCCAGGACGGGGCCTGGCACTTAACCTTCAATGAACTGGTCGCCGATCGCATTCAGGTCGACCGTGAACTGCTCGATGCGGTGCCCCCGCCCCTGCGACGTGGAATCGAGCGACTCGAATTCACCGGGCCGCTGAACCTGCGCGGAGCCGTTAGCTTCGCCGGCAATCACCACACGAAGACGCCGGTGCAGAGCGGCTGGAATGTCGAGTTGACCACGCAGAACGCCCGCATCTCGCCTGGGATGGTCCTGGAGAACATTCACGGCTCGGTGCGGCTCGAGGGCGGCGCCGACGGACAGAGATTTCGCTCCACCGGTTGGCTCGACCTCGACACGGTGATGTACAAGGGATATCAGCTCACCCAGGTCCGCGGGCCGCTCTCGCTGAGCGAGCGGGAACTGCGGCTGGGAAGCTCGGCGGGACGGCCCGACGCCAACGGACAACGTCAACGCGTCAATGCGAACTTCTACGACGGGGCGATCTACGGAGATGCCAGTGTCACCTTCGACCGCGCGCCGCGGTTCGAAGTCGACGGCGTGTTGGTTGGCGCGAATCTGCAGCGCTTGGCCGACGAAGCCATCCCCGGCAAATCGAAGATGAAGGGCAATCTGCAGGTGAACCTGCACCTGCAAGGCACGAGTGCCGGCACCCACACGCTGGTCGGATTGGGCGAGGCCCGGGTCACCGAGGCCGACATCGGCGAGCTTCCGCTGTTGGTCTCCCTGCTCAAGATTCTCAGCCTCACGGCCCCCAACGCGCAGGCCTTTACCGCCAGCGACATCCAGTTTCGCGTCCGCGGCGCCCACATCTACTTCGACAAGATCAACTTCTTCGGCGACGCGGTGAGTCTGTTCGGCAAGGGTGAGATGGATTTCGACCAGGAAGTGAAGATGATCTTCAACGCGATCGTCGGTCGCGACCAGATCGAAGTGCCGCTGGTGACCGCGCTCTTGAAGCAGGCCAGTCCGTTGTTGCTGTTGATTTATGTCGATGGCCCCCTGAGCAACCCGCGAACCACTCGCGAGCCGCTGCCCGGCGTCGCCCGCGCCGTGGAGGGTTTGCAGCAGGAATTGAGTCCCCATAAAGAGAAGCCGTTTCTTCGCCAGGCGACCGACTTCATGGAGTCGTTGATCCCGGGAAGAGGCGCTTCCAGATAACTACTTTGTCCGACCTCCGTATGCGAAGTATCCTTTCGATAGTTGAACGGAGAATAAGTCATGAGCGTTGGAGGAATGGGAGGCGTGCTCGGCGGTGCCGCCGGCTCGCCCCTTTCGCAAACCAAGGGTGCCGAAGCGGAGCGGGCGGCCCATGAAACGGCCGGCCAGAAGGGCCGCGACGTCAACAATGCCAAGGCCGATTCCGCCGCCGGCATCGGCGAAGCCGATGGCGAAGGCCACGAGTCGCACGACCGCGACGCCGACGGGCGACGCCTGTGGGAACGACCGCCGGGCGGCCAGGGCGAGGAACCGGAGTCGGAGGAGGCCGAGGCCAGCGACAAGACGCGACAGAGCAAGGACGTCAGCGGCGACAGCGGTGGACAACTCGATCTGACTGGCTAGGCCGCAGCGCCGCGGGCCGAGACCTGATTGTCCGCGAGCCGTCGCCGCGCTAGAATCGCAGCGTGCCTCCGTCGACACGGTTGACACGCCGTTAGCTGCAGGTCCGTCAGCGCGCAACCGCAACCGCGAAGACCACCTACGACGAAGACACCACGAGCGGCCTGGACACCAAGAGCGGCCAGAAAGTCCCCCATGCGATTCACCAAGATGCACGGCGCCGGCAACGACTATGTCTACGTCGATTGCATTTCCGCGCCGCCGCCGGAGAATCCGCAACAGCTGGCCCGGGCCATCGCCGATCGGCATTTCGGCGTCGGCGGCGACGGGTTGATCCTGATCCATCCCTCCTCGGTGGCCGATGCCCGGATGCAGATGTTCAACGCCGACGGCAGCGAGGCGGAGATGTGCGGCAACGGCATCCGCTGCGTGGCGAAGTACGTCTACGATCACGACCTGGCTCGCAAAGAGTCGCTGGCCATCGAGACCGCCTGCGGCACGCTCCAGCTCGAACTGGAAGTCGCCGACGGAAGGGCCGAACGGGTCCGCGTCGACATGGGTCGACCGATCCTCAACGCGGCCGACATCCCGACCACCCTCGCCGGGGAACGCGTCGTCGATCACGAGCTGCAAATCGGCGATCATCGCTTTCAAGTCACCTGCGTCTCGATGGGCAATCCGCATTGCGTGATCTTTGTGGACGAGGCCAGCGACGACCTGGTCCTCGGCGTCGGCCCGCAGATTGAACACGACGCCCGTTTTCCCAATCGGGTCAACGTCGAATTTGTCGAGGTCGTCTCACCCACCGAAGTCCGCCAGCGGACCTGGGAACGCGGCAGCGGCGAAACGCTGGCCTGTGGCACCGGAGCCTGTGCGGTCTGTGTGGCGGGAGTGCTATCAGGGCGAACCGAGCGACAGATTCTGAACCACCTGCGAGGTGGCGATTTGCTGCTTCAGTGGCACGAAAACGACCATGTCTTCATGACTGGCCCCGCCGCCGAGGTCTTCTCCGGCGACTGGCCCGACTGAACAGAAACCTCGATAGGACCCCAGCGGCCCCATCGGTTAACATACCGCTCGCAATTTCGACCACGTCGTCCAAGTGCCCCGGCCACACGTAGGTCGCTTCCCGGGTGACTTCTCCGACGCGACGGCAAGGACGCCATGAAACTACGTCATCCCTTCTGGACGCGACTGCTGGGATTCCTGGTCTATACGGTCGCCAAGATTTGGCTGCGGACCCTCGACACCCGCATCGCCACCTACGATCCGACTGTCGAACCGCATCGCCGCGACTGCACGCAGCGCAACATTTACCTGTTCTGGCACGAGAGCATCGCCGTGCCGCTCGACCTGGGCGGGGACTGCAACCTGGCGATGCTCACCAGTCGCCACGGCGACGCCGATCTGCTCTGCCGTCTGGCCTTGCACCTGGGCTACGACACAGTCCGCGGTTCGTCGCAGCGCGGCGGCGATCAGGCGATCCGCGAATTGCTCGCCCGCAGCGACCAACAGCATTTGGCGATCACGCCCGACGGGCCGCAAGGTCCGCGTCGCAAGCTGGCGGTAGGCTGCCTGTTCCTGGCCTCGCGAACCGGTTTGCCATTGGTCTTCTACGCGGTCGGCTACGATCGTCCCTGGCGGGCCAACAGTTGGGATAAGTTTGCCGTGCCGCGCCCCTTCTCGCGGGCGCGAATCATCATCAGCCCGCGGATCTGGATTCCGCCCAACCTCGATCGAGCCGGCATCAAGTACTACCGGCGTCGCATCGAGGACATGATGAACTACCTCACCACGGCGGCCGAAGACTGGGCCGAATCGAAGTCGCGTCGCTTGACCGAACATGTCGCCCGGCCGCAGCCGGCACCCATCGGCCCCACGGCGAGCGAAACGATCGCCTGGCTCACCCCCTTCGGCCCGCACGAAGCACCCGCGGCCACGGGACCCTCGTCCAGCGCCGACGAAGAACAAGCCGTCCGCTGCGCGGCGTAGGCGTCGCTCCTCGCAGCACCAGCCATCTCCGGAGCCAGCTCTAATTACCTCGACGTGACGTGGCGGACGAAATGTACCGCTATGCATCGATTGGTTCTCATTATCGCCTTCCAGACAAGTCTCGTTGGCTGCTGGCGCTCCGATGCACCGCAGATCCCAGCGAAGGCACAAGCCGACTCGGGCGAAACGAAAACCGCGACAACCCCTTGGCCCAGAAGGATCTTTGCGGACCACCTGCCCAACGCGATTCAACTGCATACGAAGGTGATCTCCGGAGGTCTCCCGCATGGAGACGCCGCATTTCGGGAACTCGAGGAACTCGGCGTGAAAACGGTGATCAGCGTCGACGGTGCCAGACCCGACGTGACGACTGCCGCGAAGTACGGCCTTCGTTACGTTCATCTGCCGCACGGCTATGACGGGGTGCCCGAGGAGCGGGTTAAGCAACTTGCCAAGGCGGTTCGCCGGCTCGACGGACCGATCTACATCCACTGTCATCATGGCAAGCATCGCAGTCCGGCGGCGGCAAGTGTGGCCACGGTGTCGGCCGGACTGTTGCCGAAGTCGAAGAGCCTGGCCGTGCTCGAGCTGGCCGGCACAAGCCCGCACTACCGTGGGTTGGTTGAGTCGGCGCAAAATGCGACGCCGCTGGAAGAAGCGTTGCTCGACGAGTTCGAAGTCGAGTTTCGCGAATCGGTCGCCGTGCCACCACTGGCCGAGGCCATGGTCACGATCGAGCGGACGCACGACAACCTTAAGGCCGTCATGGCCGCCGACTGGCGTACACCGCCAAACCATCCGGATATCGATCCGGCCCACGAAGCGCTACTCCTGCGCGAGCATTTCACGGAGTTGCTGCGGACCGACCACACTGCCGACCAGCAGCCAGCTTATCAGCAGCTTCTCATAGACTCTGAGGTGGCCGCCCGGCAGTTGGAAACCACACTCCGCGGTTGGCAATCGCCCGCCGCCGAGACCGAGCCTCCCGCATTGCTGTCCCACCTTGCAGATCGCATCGACCGGAATTGTCGAGCCTGTCACCAGCGATTCCGCGACGTGCCGCTGAGCGAGAAGTAGCCATCAATAGTTCCTCACCAGCGGTGGCATCAGACTCCGCCAGTGCGCAGAGTTGCCGGTGCGCGGGGAGTTTTTTTCCGATATCGGCGAAAACGGGTTCGCCGGGCAAAAACTCGAAGCCGTTGGGCCGAAGCAAGTTAGCTCGGCATGAACCTGCGCAAACTTCGCACGCAACTCGCGCCCGGCAGCGGCTTTGCGTTTTTTGCCGGGGGCTCGGCACCCGAAGCGCAAAAACTCACCGCGATCGCGTTACCTGATGGGGCGATTAATCAGATTTTCAAAGAACGCGCGTGGCGGCCCTGCCGACGCGACCGCGCGAAAGTGGCGGCAACCTCCAGCGTAACGAGGCGCGCGAAAACCGCAATGACAAAATGTGACACGCGGTCACGCTTCTGTTTGCACAGCGTGACAGGATCGGCAGAATGGTCCGATGAGCGGCCGATCTGACCAACCGCTACCTGTGGGCCAA
>ERZ869936.1138-NODE-1138-length-20423-cov-5.792861_pt1 | contig 20423 bp, 20 predicted proteins | sample MGYA00520876_ERZ869936 | MGnify/ENA primary metagenome ERZ869936 (study PRJEB32218, sample SAMN09650985) | biofilter metagenome | isolation source: enrty point of leading RO module | place: Saudi Arabia: Thuwal, RO plant located on Red Sea | collected 2016-02-17 ...
ACCATGTCAAGTAAAATTCCGTATTTAGTTTTTATATCGTTTGGATTTAATTTTTTAGCCCAGTTTTGTGTGCCTAGACACCAGGAGTCTTCCATGTTCGTCATTGAGCCGTAAGGAGCTCCATAATCTTCTGCATCAAAAAATATTATATCAACACCAATATCCGGTTTATGAATACTTAATTGTCTGGCAACTTCAATTAACACACCTACACCCGATGCTCCATCATTAGCTCCGTCAATAGGCGTATTCTTATTTTCATTATCTCTGTCGGCAAATGGTCTAGTGTCCCAGTGCGCAAAAAGCAACACTCGATTCTTATGCGAAGGATTATACTTACCTATGATGTTTTTAATATTAAGTTTTACTTTATTAAATGCAGTAGCTTGACCTTCTTGGATACTTGTAGTTAAGCCGTATTCTAAGAGTTTATTTTTTAACCAATCTGCACATTTTTTATGGGCTTCGGAGTTTGGAACTCTTGGACCAAAGTTTACTTGCTTTTCAGTAAAAAAGTAGGCAGAATCACTATTAAATGCTGGTTTAGTAATTGGTTGTACATTAATAACCTGTTTTACTAGTATTGTGTCATTATTGTTGTGAATAGACTTATTTTCGACCACAAAGCTGATAAGAGTTATATTGCTAAAAAAAAAAAAAAAAAGGATTCGTTTCATTAATTTTTTAGATGTTTGAAAGAGTGGCTAAGGTAAGAAAACTATTAATTTTTTTGCTTTGATAAATGAAAGTCTATGGAAAAACTTTCATTGCTAACACTGGCTTTTATTTTTTTTCTAGACTCAAGAATATATTCTATCTTCTTAGGAAAATCATGTTCTTTGTTTTCAAATAAAACATATTTATTCTCTAGTTTCGATAATTTAAATTTAATAGGAAGTGCATTATTTTGGTCATATACTGTGGGAATGTAGAAGATATCATTTTCAATAACCACTAACTCTAATGTTTCAAGAATGGTGGTGTCTGAGTCTATTATTTTGTAAGAAGAGCCCTTAAATTTAGTGTTAGATATTTTGTTCCATTCTTCAAACTGTAAATGCTTTGACGAAGAAACTTTCCATTTGCCCAACATCCAATCTAATTTATTTAGGTTTTTGTGTGTATGGTTTGAGAATGAAGTCAAAACAAAAAATCCCGCTACTAATATTAGTAACGGGATTTTATATAATGGTTTAAAAAAATTAGTCTTCAATAACACCGTCTCCTATATATCTTCCGCCTTTGTATATCTCAATTTTAGTAAGAATACCATCTTCATTGTATCTGTACCATTTACCGTCCATTAGTCTATAGTTTTTGAAACATCCATCTTTTTCAAGTTGTTTGTTTCTGTTATATAGTTTAGTACATCCTGTTCCGGTAAACACATCAGTTTTAGAGCCGGTAGTAACTGTTTTTGGATCAACTTTAACTACTTTTTCAGGAGACTCTGCAATTTCCTCTTTTAAAGGATCTTTTGCAGTTTTAGACTCATAAACTTTGGTTTTGGCAGGGTCTAATGCGCCACCATTAAAGTATTTTTCGGCTTTTAATTCTCCGTTTTCGTAATATTCAGTAACCAGTCCAGCTTCTTTACCGCCATCCCATTCACCAACAATCATCTCCTGTCCATTTTCGTAGAAGTATTTTTGTTCACCACTTCTTTTTCCGGTTTCATCAAACTTAAAGGCTTGAGAAACTTGTCCATTTTCATAGTATCTCTTAAAGGTTCCGGTATTTCTGTTGTTTACCCAGTTTCCTTCTTCCTGAACATTTCCGTTTTCAAAGTAAGTTTTATAGTAACCAAAAGGACGGTTATTCTTGTAGTTTATTTCATCTTTAGTAGTTCCGGTTTCATAATATCTTTTCCAAATACCTTGTTTTCTACTATTTTCATACTTACCTTCTGACTCTTTTTGAGCAGAATTTGTCTTATAATAGTATATCCACCAACCTTGTTTTAGGTTGTTTTCGTCAGTCCTATTAAGTGTATCACTTTGGTAAGTCTTGTCATTTCCTGCGTAACTCCAAGTTGCTAGGAGTAGTAATGACATTATAATTGATATTTTGTTTAATAAATGCATCTCAATCAAATATTGTATAAAGCTACAAAAACATTTCCTACAATTCTCAAAAATTAGACAAAATTTGTTCTTTTTTGGATGAATTAGTAGTTTTTAGCTATTAAACTTAAACGGAGGGTGTTTATATAAGGTTTCAAAAACTTAAACATTTTTTAGCATTATGTCCACTAATTCTTTAATTCCATAGTCATTTTTCCAATCCCAATCCTCTCTAGCTTTGCTGTCGTCAATTGAAGAAGGCCAAGTTTTGGCTATGTTTTCTCTATAGTCTGGAGCATAAGTTATTTCAAAATCAGGCAGGTGCTCTTTAATTTCATTTGCTAGTTCTTTTGGAGAAAAGCTCATCCCTGCAATATTATAGCTTGACCTAACCTTTATTTTTTCTGCGGGAGCTTCCATGATATTTATGGTTGCTTTTATGGCGTCTTCCATGTACATCATAGGTAAACTGGCATTTTCCGATAAAAAGCATTCGTACTTTCCTTCTTTTTTTGCCTTATGAAAAATATCTACCGCATAATCCGTAGTTCCTCCTCCGGGTAGTGATTTATAGCCAATTAGCCCGGGATATCTTATGCTTCTTACATCTACATTGTATTTTTCATAGTAATATTCACACCACCTTTCTCCGGCTAGTTTGCTTATACCATAAACAGTATTTGGGTCAGTAAATGTATTTTGCGGAGTGTTTATCTTTGGAGTTCCGGGCCCAAAAATAGCAATAGTAGAGGGCCAAAAAATTTGATGAATAACTTTTTCTTTAGCAAGGTTTAAAACATTAAAAAGACCATCTATGTTGAGTTTCCAGGCAAACTCAGGGTTTTTCTCAGCATTTGCCGATAATAAAGCAGCTAGATGATAAATTACCTTTACATTGTGTTTTTTAATAATGCTTAGAAGTTTTTCTTTATCAAGAACATCAATAATTTCAAAAGGTTGAAAAAAATCCTTTTGATTTTCCGGAATACGAATATCCGAAGCAATTACATTTTCATGCCCATATTTCTTTCTAAGCTCTTCTGTTAGCTCAGTCCCTACTTGACCAACAGCACCTATTATGAGTGTTTTTCCTTCCATGCCAATTAAACAAGTTGCTAAAGTACAAAATACATTTATGTAACATTTAACTTTCTTTATTAAATTTGTTGGATGTTTCCTATTAATTGTATTAAGTTAGTTTTAAAAAGAAAACCGGAGTGATTTATATCATTATTTATAATCACTTAGATAACTAATTTTACAAAAATTAAAAACTCAATTAAAAATGCCATTATATCATACACTGGGAAAAATACCCGCTAAAAGACATACTGTTTTTAAGAAAGAGAATGGTGATTTGTACTACGAGCAGTTATTTGGAACTATTGGTTTTGACGGAATGTCCACTAATATGTATCATGAACATAGGCCTACGCAAGTTAAAGAGATTAAAAACCAATACAATATTGCTCCAAAAATTGCAAATGCTAATAATATTCAATCTTATAGGTTAAGAGGCTTTCAAGTTAAACCTGAAAATGATTACTTGGAAAGTAGAAAAATTGTATTGACTAACTCTGATTGTCATATTACCTTGGCTGCTCCTAAACAATCCACCAAAGATTACTTTTATAAAAACACTGATTCTGACGAGCTTATTTTTATTCACAAAGGTTCCGGTAAGCTAAGAACTGTATTGGGAAATCTTGATTTCAAGTACGGAGATTATCTTTTAATACCTAGAGGTGTTATTTATAAACTTGACTTTGATAATGAAGATAATAGATTGTTTATTGTAGAATCTAGACGACCTATATATACTCCAAAGAAATATAGAAATTGGTTTGGTCAGCTTTTAGAACATTCTCCATTTTGTGAAAGAGATATCAGAAGACCATACGAACTTGAGACGAATAACGAAAAAGGAGAATTTCTTATTAAAGTGAAAAAGAAGGATGAAATTTTTGACATGATTTATGCAACTCACCCTTTTGATGTGGTTGGCTATGATGGATTTAATTATCCTTATGCTTTTTCAATTCACGATTTTGAACCAATAACGGGCAGAATACATCAACCACCTCCGGTTCACCAAACTTTCGAGACAGATGCTTTTGTGGTTTGTTCATTTGTTCCTAGACTTTACGACTATCATCCTGACTCAATTCCGGCACCATACAATCACAGTAATATTGATTCAGACGAAGTATTGTATTATGTGGATGGCGATTTTATGAGCAGAAATGATGTTGAAGCGGGTCATATTTCACTACACCCGTCCGGAATACCGCATGGCCCTCATCCCGGAGCAGTAGAAAGAAGTATAGGAAAAAAAGATACTCAAGAATTAGCTGTTATGGTAGATACCTTTAAACCCTTAATGGTTACTGAAGAAGCGATGAAAATTGCTGACGAAAAATATTATAAATCTTGGTTAGAATAACATTAAAAAATTAAAGAAATGAGTAAAGAAGTAAAATCTGTAGATTATGGTTTAGAAAAGATTTTTGAAGGAGCGCAAGACTTTCTACCTCTTTTAGGAACCGATTATGTTGAATTTTATGTAGGCAATGCAAAACAAGCTGCCCATTTTTATAAAACCGCTTTTGGTTTTCAATCCTTAGCATATAAAGGCTTAGAAACAGGCTCAAGAGATTCTGTGAGTTATGTTTTAAAACAAGACAAAATCCGTTTAGTTTTAACTACTCCTTTGAATAGTAAATCACCTATAAACGAACATATAGTTAAACATGGAGATGGAGTTAAGGTAATAGCTCTTTGGGTTGAAGATGCAAAAAGTGCATTTGAAGAAACTACGAAAAGAGGGGCAAAGCCTTTTATGGAACCGGTTGTTGAGAAAGATGAACACGGAGAAGTAGTTCGTTCAGCCATTTATACTTATGGAGAAACAGTTCATATGTTTGTGGAACGAAAAAACTATAAAGGCACATTTTTGCCTGGATTTAAAGAATGGAAATCGGATTATAATCCTACTTCAGTTGGATTGAAATTCATCGACCACATGGTAGGAAATGTAGGATGGGGAGAGATGAATACTTGGGTGAAATGGTATGAAGATGTAATGGGGTTTGAAAACTTTTTATCCTTTGATGATAAACAAATTCACACCGAATATTCTGCACTTATGAGTAAGGTGATGAGTAATGGTAACGGTAGAGTAAAATTTCCAATTAATGAGCCTGCAAAAGGAAAGAAGAAATCACAAATAGAAGAGTATTTGGAGTTTTATGAAGGCTCCGGAGTTCAACATATAGCTGTTGCAACAGATGATATTATTCATACGGTCGCAGAATTGAGGGCTAGAGGTGTTGAGTTTTTACCGCCACCACCACAAGCTTATTATGATGATATTCCAAGAAGACTGGGAGACCACATGAAAATAATGAAAGAAGATATAAATGAACTACAAAAGCTTTCTATATTGGTAGATGCTGATGAAGAGGGGTATTTATTACAAATATTTACCAAGCCAGTTGAGGATAGACCGACACTATTTTTTGAAATTATTCAAAGAATGGGAGCAAGAGGTTTTGGAGCCGGAAATTTCAAAGCTTTATTTGAATCAATTGAAAGGGAACAAGCAAATAGAGGAACATTATAATTGTTAAATAAAATTGTTCTTAATAATCTATTTATTATAATTGTGAAAATTAAAATTAAAACTATGAAAAAAGTAATCTTATCATTTATTGCCCTAATAGGCATATCTACAATGAGTTTTGCTGATAATTACTCATTTGAATCTGATGCAGTTGATGCATTATTTGAAGAAGCAACAGAAATTATTGCAACTCAGTCTAACTCAATGGAATATATGGAGGTTATAATGCCTTCTAATCTTGGTGGTACTGGCCAAATGATTAGCGGTGATAGCGAAGTAGTTGCTTTTATATTATGCTGGTTTTTTGGTGTAATAGGTGTTCACAGAATTTATCTTGGTTCTTCAGTGGGTACTTATATAGTTTATTGTTTAACTGGTGGTGGTTTAGGCTGCTTGGTTACTATTGACTGGGTTTTACTATTAATAGATATTATAAATGATGGTGAGAAAATTGGCATGTATGCTGATAATCCACACTTATTTATGTGGAAATAAATAACTTAAAAGAATAGTTTATTTAAAGCCATCTACTAAGTAGGTGGCTTTTTTTATTTTAGATAATCTTTTATTGAATTATTAAAATTACTTTTTAGCTTATTATTTTTTTTGTTCGCTAGGAACTCAGCTCTTCTTACACCTCCAATATAAAACGCTTGAAATAAGCCATTATTAAAAGTAAAAGCAGTAAAATAATGTTGAGTAACAAAGTTGTAAACTGCGTAACCTAAAGCCGCAGAGGTAAGTGTTAAAGAAGCTAAAAAACCTAAAGGATATCCTGCATAAAGCTGCCCTAATCCCGGGAAAATGTAGGATAAAGTTTTGGCTGTTTTTGTGTTTTTAAAGTGAGGAATGTTTTTATCTGAATATAATTTGATTACCACTTCAGTTAGAGAGTCATTAAGTTCTTTTGGAGCAGTATTAACAATCCATTTTAACATTGTTTTTTTTGCTTCGTCATAATTTTCCAGCTCATTTAAAACCATCACTTTTATTGGTAGGACTTCATTTTTTAAATTTTCTGATTTGGTGTATTGTTCTATTTGTTCAAGTTGAGATAAGCTCTCTGTAAAATCTGATTTTAAATAATTTAAAATGGCCAGTTGTAGTTTAATATTAAACTGTAAGGTATCTGATAGGCCGAGTGGAAAAATCTGTTTTAATGATAAAATGGCTTCTTCATATAAACCTAATGTTTTATAGCATTCGTTTGATTTAAGTAATAGTTCTGCTTTCTTGTTTTTTTCATCAGACAAATAGTATGCTTTATTAAAATAATAAATAGCATCATACATGTCATTATTCATTAATGAATGATTTGCTTGATTCTCAAAAGATGTTACTTCGTCAGATAAATTTTGACTTTTAATTGAAGTAGTTCCTAAGAGGAATATGCATATGAAGTAAAACGGTATTCTTAAATTTTTCTTCAAATTCTTGTTTAACAATTTTTACACTAAAATAACTACCGTAAATATTACCAATATAAAATACACTAAAGATGCTTCCAAAAATATAAAACTGAGTATTATTGACGCCACCTTTTAAATATTGGTCTAATGTCGCACCGGCCATTACTGCTGTTATTCCAAAAGAAGCAACTCCTTCATAAATTTTGCCTGCATACATTTTGCCTGTTCCGGGAATTATGGCAGACATGATTGCTGCAATACCCGGCTTTTTATTTTTTTTATTACCAAAATCAATTTTAATAACATTCAACTTTTCAATTTCATTAGCATAACTAAAATGTACTTCTGTAATGGAATGAACTAGTGAGTCATATTTAGAGGTGTCTTTTTTTAACAGAGATATAGTTGCTAACTCAAATCGATTAAGGTTAATAAGAGCTTCGTCATCATTTTTCTGATTCTTTAGTATTGTTTCAGCGTCATCATAATTTCCTAAAAATGCATTGCAAAAGGAATTAAAAAAACTTGATTTGTGGTAATAAGTAGATTGAGTGCTAACTTTAGATAAGTAAAAACTAGACTCTTTTAGACTCTTTAATTTGTAATAATGCCATCCAAGAAAATAATTAAAGCTGTCTTTTTGAAATTCATTTAAAGAGTTAAGGTTAATTTTATTTAGTGCTGCATAGGAAGCAGTATTTAAGTCTTGTGATTGTAGATATTCAATAAACCGGATTTCTTCATTAAAGCTACTTTTAAATTCTTGGGAAAAAAGAAAAGCAGGGAACAGAAATATGATTAGAAAATTTTTAATAATGATAATGTTTAGAAGAATATCTTTCTGTGCTTTCTTTTAATTTACCTGTTTGCTTGTTAAAATCATTCCAATTAAAATCTCCGGATGATACTCTGTTACACCTTGTTAACCTGTCTGAGCTAACAAAAACTCCTTTAAAAATCCCGTAACGTTTTATTAACTGAAAACTATACTTTGAACAAGACGGTTCGTAAGGACAGTTAGAAGATATTTGGGGTGAAACAATTTTTTGATAGGTAAACAATAATCCTCCCATAGTTAATGAAATGGGGTTGAATTTTACTAAGAAGTTTGAGTCATGAAATATGTATTTTGGCTTATACTCATTATAAGTGGAGTCTTTAAATTCTTTTTTTGTAACAAGATTTTTATCTGAATTACTTAGTTGCGCAAAACTAACTGAAGAAAGAAATAGCAATAGCAGTAAGATGCTATTTTTTACCGGAGATATTTTTTGCATTGGCAGGAATAGTGTAATTAAAAAAACTAGAATTAGGACTTAGATTAACATTGTTAATTGTTACTCTTGTAATACTTGAGTCTTTGTCTCCAAAAAAACTAATGTCGGTTATTTTCATTGGTATGTTGATGTCTGTATAGGATTTGTAATCCGTATAATATGTTTTTTTTAGAGTGCTTAGTTTATTGTCTTTATATTCCACAAAAACAGGCAAGTAATCTTTGTGTACTAGTTTAATGGAGCCAATTTTATCTGCCATTTCTAGCGGTGGAACCCACCTAGTTACCATATATTGATTTTCAAATTTTGTATCTTTCAATTTAAATCCTAGGTCTTTTAGGCCCATATCCTGAATTTTTTTAGCTAAAAAATGGTAAATAAAAGTTCCTTGAGTACTGTTTGATTGATCTTGTGTAATAAAAACAGTATTGTTTTTGGGATTATAAATCTTTGTTTCTCCAAATTTGTTAGTAAATATCATTTGCTCAAATGGATAGGTATAGTGCATTACTATTTTATCATTTGAATAATCATAAAAGACATCTGTTAAGGCTTTAACATATTTTTTATTTCTGAGTGTTTTCATTTCCATAGACAAGCTAATCTTTGAAACACTGCTAGAAGTAAACGAAATCAAAAAGGATCCGAGTATTAGAAAAAAAAGGTTTTTTTTGAGCTTTTTAAGCCAGAACATTGTTAAGTATTGATTCAAATAATAATTTCCCATCTATGTTTCCTAATTCATTGTCTGCCGCTCTTTCCGGGTGTGGCATCATGCCAAATACATTTTTTTGAAGGTTACACACACCGGCAATGTTTTCAAGTGAGCCATTTGGATTAAACTCATCAGAAATTGTGCCATCTTCAGAGCAATATTTAAACAGAACTTGATTATTGTCGTTTAACGACTTTAATCCATCCTCACCTATAAAATATCGTCCTTCGCCATGCGCGATAGGGATTTTCAAAACTTTGTCAACAGGAATTTTATTGGTAACCAAGGTTTCATTATTAATGGTTTTCAAAAACACATTTTTGCAAATGAATTTTTGATTGTTATTGTGCAAAAGTGTTCCCGGTACTAGCCCTGCCTCACATAAAATTTGAAAGCCGTTACATATTCCCATTACGTATCCTCCCTTTTTTGCAAAATCAACCACACTTTCCATTATAGGGGAAAATCTAGCAATGGCGCCCGAACGCAAATAATCTCCGTAGGAAAATCCACCCGGCAAAATCACAAAATCAACTCCTTGTAAATCAGAGTTTTTATGCCATAGTTCTACAACTTCTTGGTTCATTATATCTCTCAAAACATAAATCATGTCTTGATTACAATTAGAACCCGGAAAAGTGATAACACCAAATTTCATTTCTACTATTTTTTACAAAAGTATTTATTTGGTTGGCATAAACCAGCTTTTATCTAAAAGTTTATTAACCCATTTTCAACCAAGTAAGCTACTACACAAGCTACAACAAAACTTGTTGTTAATACCTCTTTAACCCACATTTTTTTAATATCTACTATCATCCTTGTATAAATTAAAGTGAGCGGAAACAATGTTTGACAAATTATCTGAGATATTGATTTCGTTACCACTAGACTAGAAATAGACAAAAAAAGCATGATTATTAAAACTAGATATAGGTTTCTTTTTCTTATAGTATCAGTTGTAAGGTATCTAAAAAAGATAAAAGAATTACTTATAATAACCATTAAAACAGTAAGATATATAGCGTATTTATAGGTAAAAGATGAAAAGTTACTAAAACTAAAATAGTCATTTAAAAGATAAAGGCTATCAAAAAAATAGAGTATTACCGCATAATAAACAAATGGGATAACAGCTCCTACAACAACCATTAAAAACTCTTTAAACTTGGGAGTTCTAAGTATCAGGAGCGAAATCATAGGTAATAACAATAGTGGTAAATTGTAATTAAAAAAGATGCTCGATATGGATAATAAAAATCCGGCATTGAAAGATAGGTTATAGACATATTGTTGATTGTAAATTCGCAATATATACTGCCATGCAAGTATTAGAAAAAAGCTGCTTAATATTTCTAATGAAAAATCCTGTTTTAGCATTAGCAGTGAAAGACTCAAATAAAACAAAGAAGAAAGGTGGGTACTTTCTTTCACAAATGAGTGCTCAGACGATATTCTTTTTACTAAATAAGTAGATAGAATAATTATGATAATATTTATGGTTAATCCATAATTCTGACTAATAACATCTGTAAGAAGTGTCTCAAGAAGGCCGGAAGAAGAATAGTAATTGTTCCCTCCAATAAAGTATAAAGGAATTGAAAAAACTAAGCATAGCAGAACTATAAAAGCGAAAACAACAATTTGGTTTGATTTGAATACTTTATAGAACACTATTTAGATGAGATTTAAATTATATTTTTCGCGAAATTAAATTTTATATTTATTTTTGGTGGGTTAATAAAACAAATAGTTATGAGAATTAATGAATTGTGTGATACACTTGCTGATATTTTTGAAGCAACTTTTCAAATACTTCCCGCTTTGGGCAATGGTGCAAATTGGTTTTTTATAGCTATAGGTTTTGTTGGTCTTTTCTTTTGGTTAAATATGCAAAACAATTATACCAAAGAAGCCAGAAGAAATGGTACGTTAGAGTAGTTTATACTCTTATTCCAAGTACACAAATATCATCTACTTGTTCATAGTCTTTTTTCCAAGCTTGGAACTCTTTGAGCAGTATTTCTCTTTGTTCGGTTAATGGCTTTTTATAGATGTCTAAAAGCAATTTTTTATAATTTGCTGTTTTAAGTTTTTTTCCTTTTTCTCCACCAAATTGGTCAGCAAACCCATCAGATGCAAGATAAACCATTTCTCCATCCCTTAACATAACACTTCTCTCTTCAAAGTTTACCTCACCAATTTCTGACAATCCATTTCCAATATATTTTTTACTTCCCTTTAGTACGTTAATCTCATTTTCATAAACGGTAATGGCAGAATTAATTGCACCTCCGAAAGTTAGTTCGTTATTGTGTTTGTTTAATTTACAGATGGCTATATCCATCCCGTCTTTCATTTCCTCATTGTTAGATGATGTAAGCGCATTCTTAACTCTTTCATCCAAAAAATGAAGAATTTCTGAAGGGGAGGAAATATTTTTTTCTAGTGCAGCATTTAGGCTGTTGTATCCTATAATACTCATAAATGCACCAGGAACTCCATGACCTGTACAGTCTGCAACTGAAAAGAAAAGGGAGTCATTATTTTCGTTGAGCCAATAAAAGTCGCCAGAAACGATATCTTTTGGGAGATAGAGAACAAAGAATCCTTTAAATTTTTTAGCAAAATTTTCGTTGCGATTAAGCATGGCTGATTGTATTCTTTTTGCGTAAAGAATGCTATCGGTAATATCCTTGTTTTTTTGTTCAATTATATTTTTTTGAAGAACAATTTTTGTGTTGCTTTCTTCTAAAATAGTAAGTGTTTTAGATTTTTCTCTGTTATTTTTAATGACAACAACAATTAATATTAAAAACAAAACAAAACCAGCTATGAATGCGTAAATGGTAATTTTCTTTTTGTTTAATTCTGCTTCACTCAAAGCTTTTTCTTTTTGTAATACTTCTATTTCCTGTTCTTTTTTATAGCTATCATAAATAGCTTGTTGTTCGGCAAGAAGTTTTTCCTTTTCTTCTGATGTTTTTTCTGACTCTAGTTGATATAAATTTTTAAGGTGAAAAAATGCTTTTTCAAATTCTTTTCTTTTTTCGTAGGTAGTATAAAGTGAGTGATGTAAGTTTATAGAAAGGCTATAATCCCCTAGATCACCTCCAATATTATATGCTTTTTGCATATATGATAGGGCAAGCGCATAATTTTCTTTTTTGTAGTGTAAGTTTCCAATGGATAACAAAACACTTGAAAAATCAAGAGGATTAGATGAGTTTTCAAGATACTTTAGAGCATTCTCATAACAGAACATTGCACTATCCGTTTGTTTTAAATCTATATATACTCCTCCTATGCTATTATAGTTAGTGGCTAACAAAGAATTGTCTCCTAATTGTTCAGATAAACTAATGGCTTTTCTGTAGTAAACTATGGCATTGGAGTAATCTCCCTTTTTTGTAAATAATTTAGCAATATGATAAAAGCTATAGGCCATTCCTTCAATATTGTCTGTAGATTTATGGTTCTCATACACTTCATTAAATAAGCTAAAAGCCTTATCATATTCTCCTAAATTTATGTATATGTTTCCTATGTTATTCTTTGTGTTATTTAATTGGTTTAAATCACTTATTGCTTCACTAAGCTGCAAACACTCAAAGTAGTTTTTTAATGCCAATTCATAGTTTCCTAGCCTTTTTTGAACCACACCAATATTGTTATATAAGGAAAATAACAGATTTGTATCTTTGGTAATAGCGATTTTTTCTTTAGCCAACTGGTAATATTCTAAGGCTTTTTCAAACTCTCCAATGTTTTTACAAGCAACTCCAAGCCTGTTGTACATTAATGCAATTGCTTTTTGATCATTTAGTTCTTTATATATATCAAGTGCTTTTTTATAATAATCTATTGCCTTTTCGTAATCTCCCATTTTTTTTCTGGCCAACCCGATACAGTTATATGCGTCTGCGATTAATGGTTTACTGTTAATTTTTTCTGCCTGAGCCAAACCTTCTTCAGCATATTGCAGAGATTCGTTTATAGATTTTGAAATAACTAAACCTGATAGTTTTAAATATGCTTGAGCTATATCTTCCGTAGAGTTTTTCTTATTTTTAATTATTTCTTTGTAGAATGAGATATCTTTAGCATAGGTTAATGTTGCTATACAAATCAAAAAGAATGTTATAATTTTGCGGCTAATCAAGATTTTCAATTCAATGGATAAATATATCACAATTTTTCTCAATTCTTTTTCAGACTATTTTAATTATGTAAAAGGAGAGTTTTTATTTTCTAATGGTAAGTTATGGTATGAAAATTATGTTTTTTGGCTGTTGGCAATTTCTGTATTTTTTTGGCTATTGGAAATAGTTTTTCCTTGGAGAAAAAATCAAGCTATTGTTAGAAAGGATTTTTGGCTAGATGGATTTTACATGTTTTTTAATTTTTTTCTTTTCTCTTTAATTGGCTATAACGCAATTAGTAATGTTTTTGTAGAGCTATTTAATGATTTTCTTGGTCTTTTTGGTATAACCAACTTAGTTGCGATTGAAGTAAATTCATGGGCGGTATGGCAACAACTTTTATTGATGTTTGTGCTAAGGGATTTTATTCAGTGGAATGTTCACAGACTGTTACATCGTTCAGATTTTTTATGGCAGTTTCACAAAGTTCACCATTCTGTTAAGCAAATGGGATTTGCCGCTCATTTGAGGTTTCACTGGATGGAAACGGTGGTGTATCGTTCTATAGAGTATATTCCGTTGGCGATGATTGGGTTTGGTTTAGATGACTTTTTTATCATTCATATTATTGCATTAGCAATTGGTCATTTTAACCATTCAAATTTCAGGCTAAGTTTGGGGCCGCTAAAGTATATTTTTAATAACCCTCAAATGCATATATGGCACCATGCTAAAAAGCTTCCGAAAGAAAGAAGATATGGAGTAAACTTTGGATTGAGTTTAAGTATTTGGGATTATATTTTTGGCTCAAATTATATTCCTTCTGATGGAAGAGATATAGAGTTGGGTTTTGATGGTGATGATAAATTTCCGCATAGCTTTTTTACACAGGAAATTTATCCGCTTGGTAAAAAGTAATATTTTACCTTTGCCATAGTTTAAACTAACTTTTTTGGAAATCAAGCAAAACGACAATTACTTTTCTATTCCTAATTTATTTACACTTGGAAACCTGTTGTGTGGATGTTTGGCAATTGTATATGCTTTCGAAGGATTTTTATATGTTTCATCTATACTTGTTATAGTAGCCAGCGTGCTAGATTTTTTAGATGGTTTTATGGCAAGAGTTTTAAAACAATCATCAACGATAGGACAACAACTAGATTCACTGGCCGATATGGTGACCTTTGGCGTTGTACCGTCTGTAATTTTATATCAATTACTAAGTCAGGCATTTTATACCGGAGACGGACTCATATTTGGATTGAACGCAGGAATGTTTCCTAAACTTGGTTTTTTAATTGCTTTGTTTTCAGCTTTGCGATTAGCAAAATTTAACATCGACACAAGACAAACAAAAGGGTTTCTTGGGCTGCCTACTCCTGCAAATGCTATTTTTTGGATTGGACTTCCTTTGATTGAACATTATGAAGTAGCAAGTTTTGCTAAACCTATTGTAGCTCTTTTACTTCAACCTGAAACTATGGTTGTTTTTGTTTTGTTGCTTAGCTTTCTATTAATATCCGAAATTAAAATGTTCTCACTTAAGGTAACTTCCTTTTCTTTTAAAGAAAATATACTTGTATATGTATTTTTAGCAGCTTCTTTGGTGCTGTTAATAAGTTTATCTTTTTTGGCATTACCAATAATTATAGTTTTGTACATAATTTTATCAATTATTAGTTCTACTTTTTTAAGAAAAACACAGTAAAATGAATTTTATAGCTGAAATAGATATTATGCCTCAAAAAGCATTGTTAGATCCACAAGGAAAGGCAGTTACATCCGGATTAAATAACATGGGGTTTAAAGAAATTACCAATGCAAGAGTTGGTAAACACATTACCCTTGAACTATCGGCTGAAAGTGAAGAAGAGGCAAGAAAAAAAGTAGAAGAAGCCTGTAAGAAACTTTTAGCAAATCAAATTACGGAGAGCTTTGAGTTCAATATTAGCGCTAGCTAGAAAGTTGCTTTATAGCAATGTAAGCCATTAATCCTGCTCCTATTTCTAAAGCATTTTCATCAACTATAAAGGTTGAAGTATGCAGTCCCGATGCATTTTGATTTTCCGGTGAAGTGATTCCTAATCTATAAAAACACCCGGGCATTATTTGAGAGTAATAGGCAAAATCTTCAGCGGTCATTCTCAGCTCTAAATCTACTACATTTTCTTCTCCAAGATACTCAACGGCAGATTGCTTAGATAATTCTGTAGTGGCTTCGTCATTAATTAGAAAAGGATAGCCTTTCATAATATTTACCTCACATTCTCCATTGAAATTTTTAGCAGTTTCAGTTGCAATTTCTTTAATTTTTTGATGAGCCTTTGCTCGCCAATCTTCATTAAAAGTTCTGAAAGTTCCTTCAATGCTAACCTCATTTGGAATAACATTAGTGGCTCCATCGGCAATAAATTTTCCAAAAGCTATTACCGTAGGAATTTCATTAGGAATATTTTTAGCTTGATTAAGCATAAAATACTCGTTCAATTTTTTAACTATTTCTCCTGCAATAAATATGGGATTATTATAAGTGTGTGGCAAAGCTGCATGTCCACCTTTGCCTTTTACGGTAAAATAAAGCTCATCAGTTGAAGCCATATAGTTACCGCTTTTAAAACCTACTTTACCTACGGTAAGTTCCGGGTAAACGTGTTGGCCTATAATTTTTTCAGCTTTAGGGTTTTCAAGTGCGTTTTCTTTAATCATTAGTGATGCACCACCGGGTAACTTTTCTTCTCCGGGTTGAAAAATAAATTTAATAGTTCCTTCAAATTCATCTTTTAGCTCATTCAAAATTTTTATTGCTCCCAATAAAGATGAGCTATGGACATCATGTCCGCAGGCGTGCATTACTCCATTGTTTTTAGATTGAAACTCTAAACCGGTTTTTTCTTGAATAGGTAAAGCATCAATGTCAGCTCTAAGAGCAATAACTTTTTTATCGGGATTTTTTCCTTTAATGTGTCCAACAATGCCGGTTTTAACAAAACCACTTTTATATTCAATTTTCCAATTATCTAATAAATTACAGATGTATTTTGAAGTTTCAAACTCGTGAAAAGATAATTCAGGGTGTTGGTGAATATGTCTTCTAATAGAAATTACTTCAGCAAAGTTTTGTCTGCTTAGTTCTTGTATTTTATTTATTAAATTCAATTAGCAAATGCGATTATTAGCGAATTATTTATTGTTTTTTGAAGTAGAAATTATTTTAGTCAGAATTCTCGTTATTGTATTTAGTTTAAGTATTAAGCTTTCAGGTTCCAGATAATTTTTTAATTCTTTACACAAGAATAACCAATACTCTAATTCATCAGCCTCTTTTAGTGCAATTTTCAGTTTGTGTATAAAATCTGCTTTACTTTCAGCGTTTTGCGCTTCTTTAGTATTAGCACCAATTGAAGTCCCACTTCTTAAAATTTGATTTGCAAAAACTGTTTTTTTTAATTTTTCAAGTTGGTCTGCGTACTCTACTATTTGTATTGAAAATTCAAATGTCTCTTTAAGGATCAAATTTTTCTTGTATTTATCACTCAAAGTAAACTCCATAATTGTTCATTTCTAAATTAGCTAATAGTTTAATTATTTTATTTAGGAAAGAAAATCATTTTTATGGCAACAATAGCCATAATTCCGCCAAAAATTCTTTTTAAAGTTTTTTCGTCAATAAACTCTAATGTAAGTTTTGAACCGAAGTAACCACCTACAATAAATGCAACTGCAATGACTGTAGCATACTTCCAGTCTAATGCATCTGCTTTATAATAATTGTATGCAGCTAAAATGCCAATTGGTGGAAGCATTAGTGCCAAGCTTGTTCCTTGCGCTTGAAATTGACTTAAACCAAGAATATACACTAGTCCCGGGACAATAATAATTCCTCCGCCAACACCAATCATTCCGCTTAATGCCCCAGCAGTTAGTCCAATTAAGATTAAAATAATTAAAGTAGTAAAACTCATTTTTTATATATCAAGACTCAAAGAAAGGTAAAAAATAGGATCTTTTACAACACCGTTTTCTATTCCCCATCCCCAGTCTGTTCTTACAAAATATCCTAACAGTTTTGAGCGTAAGCCAAATCCATATCCTGCAACAATGGGTTCATTTCGGTTGTATAAGGTAACAGTAATCGGGCCTCTTTCAATTACTTCTGTGTTAATTAAATTATCTTCTGAGTAAGGGTCCCAGCCATTCCATGCGGAGCCGACATCAAAGAATCCAACCACTTGAAAATTATTTATAAACTCTGAACGAATAGGTTTAGCGGAAAAGTAATTAAATATTGGCCACCTTAATTCGCTATTAATAACTGCAAAGTTGCTCCCGTTTCTGATGTTTTGGTTAAACCCTCTCATATTGGCAGCTAATGACTGAAAACGATAATTCTGAGAAAAATCAATGTTTGTTTTGTCATTAAATCTTGGTTGTCTTCCTAAGATTAACCACTCATCAACACTACCTAAGTAGTATGCAATTTTTTCTTTACCAAAAGAGGCTGAGCCGGCAACTCTGTTTACCCAAATTAATTCTCTATGAATTTTTTGATAATGCCTGAAATCAGCTCCTAAAACTCCTATCAAAGATTTGTTGCCGTTTAATTCTTGGTAGGCTTCTCCAAAAATTGAAAACTTGGTTCCATAAGGAATATTAAGGGCAATTTGTCTTGTATTGTCATATACAAAAGCACCTTTAATGGTTGTCCAGTATTCATTAAAATTAGGCGTTTCAAGTGTTACATTATCGGTAGATTTTATGATTATTTGGTCATATCTTCCGCTTACGGTTCCTCTTAATGAAGTAACTTCAGAAAATGGCCACTTAAGCGAATAATTAATGGTGTTACTATTTATTTTATAAGCAAAGAAATCAGTCACCACTCTGTTTTCAGTTCTTAGTCCGTTCCATTCTTTATCTAATCTATGAGTTAGATTTTGGTAACCAATCATAAACTCTTTATTGTGAATGCCTGAATATCTAAATCCGCCATAGATAGAAATATCTTCGAATAAATCTTTAATACCAAACTTTAAAACAGCCCCTAAACCCGGAGAAATGTATGGACCACCATTGAATACCTGGTATTGCCCATTCATAAATTGTGAGTTTAGCTGAGTAATACTTTGGTCTGTTGCAAATGCTTTAAAATAATACCGCTGTGCAGGAAGTTTAAATTCGGGCTGGGTAGTGTCTGCAGGAGTTTTCTTTTTATTGTCACCAATTACAATTACCTTTTTGTTGTTTTTTTGTTGATTATACTCCCCATTAAATGAATAGTTATCAATATCTATATAATCGTCTGTTTTGTCTTTTTCTATAGGGTCATAATCTTTTAGCTCAATTACTTTTAGCTTGTTTAAATTGGTCTGTTGACCCTTTTCATTGGTGTTTGTATTTTCTTGAAAGGACGAAGCTTTTTGATTAATCGATTTAAACTTGCTTACATCTGCCACATACATATTGTATTTTCCGCCATTAAAAAGTATTTCGGAAAACTTTTCACTTTTGTTGTTGATGTCGTATTCCAAGATATTTCTTTTGTAATTGGTAGCAGGTTCGTGAATGAAAAAATATCTATAATGTATGGCGGTATCAATACTAGCAATAGTACTGTCATACTCTGCAATAAAACGATTTAGTACGTTGTTACTTTCCGTTATATAGGTAATGTCTTTCCCTAGTTGGTCCGGTTTAACTTCACTTTCGTTAGGCGTATTGGTAACTCTAGTTAACACCTCACTTTTTGACTCTAAATCATAAATAAAGATGTCTTTATGATTATTAGGTAGTTGGTTTAAATTAAATTTTTTAATTGTCTCTAAAGTGTCGGATTCTCTATTAGAGCTAAACACAATTCTTGAAGAATTATCAATAAACTTTGGATGTAAATCATCATAGATGTCGTCCGTAATTTTCTTTTGGGTGTTGGCGCCAGGAGTGTAAACATAAATATCAGAAAGACCAGTATTGGTAGCTGAAAAAACAATTTTTTTCCCGTCTTGTGAGTACGAGAAGTCTAGTACTTTTTCAAGATTGAATAACTCTTGCGTTTCAATTTTTTTATCGGCAATATTGTAATAATGTATCCAAAGCCTTCCTTTTCTTTCAGTAATAAATGTGAGTAATTCACCGCTTGGGTGCCAAGCTAATTGAGGAAAAGTGTAATCTACTAATCTGTCTAATTTGGGCTCTTTTTTATAAATCCTTTTCTTTTTTTGCTTTTCTAAATCATAGATAAATACTTTGTATTTACCCATGTGGTTAGAAGTGTAAGCAGCATATTTTCCATTTGGCCCTGCTTTAAGCATGCTATAAACTCTTCCTTTTCTTGATTTTATTTTCAGTGGTTCAATGTATGGGTTGTAGGCTGCTTTGTCTTCCAGTTCAAACATTTGTTTGTAGTAAGCAACCCAGTCATTATTTAAGCTTTTAACGGAAAGACCTAATACAAACAAAAATCCGTTTTCAACATTTCGGCTAATTTTTGCCATGTACAAAATGTTTGGAATGACACTTTTTCCATGTACTTGTGCAATATAGTGCCACATTGCATGACCTGCTATTACTCCTTCTTCTCCATTAAGTCTGTTGAATTTTTTATACCTGTCACTTATAACACCGTCTTTAATTCTATTGGCAATTTCAGGTGTCCACCCTTTAGATACGTAAGAAATTAAACCGTTTAAATACCAATCGGGTAAACTCATTAATGCAGAGTTTTTTAATACCTCTTTCCAGTCTCCGCCAAACATCATTTGATTTAACAGAATTTCTGCTATTCCGGCTCTTATTTGTTGTTCTAGCTTAGCGTAATCTCCTTCGTAATAAATAAAAACTTTAGAGCCGACTATTTTTAAAACACCACCAATGTTTTGTAAGTTTTGGTCTGATAAGCCAACATTACTTTGTTTAAAGTCAGACTGATTGTTGTAAATGACAAACTGAATACTTTCACTTAATTTAAAGTCGAAAAAGGACTCAAGTTCTTTAATATTTTCATCAGCAAACTTTGAAGTATAAACAGCTATTTCTCTGCCACCGGTATAAAAGTAAGTTTCGTATTTTTCAAATCGGAAATATTGCCATTCAAAGTCATCGTACTGAACTCTGTTTTTTCCAAAATCTATTTGAGTACCGTTGTAAAACTGCCCGTAGGTAGAAATTACGCCTAATGAGAATAATATGGTAACTA